>WNGR01009118.1_pt1 | contig 10441 bp, 10 predicted proteins | sample 5407581 | NCBI WGS metagenome assembly WNGR01 (sample SAMN13153383, study PRJNA577476) | soil metagenome | isolation source: 80 cm soil or saprolite under Garry oak tree replicate 2 | place: USA:California | collected 2016-06-15
TCCCAACTTGAGCGAGATTTCCCAGACCACTTCCCAGATGACCCATATGACACAGAGATGATTTACGACGCCACACTATACGCCCTTGCGTGGCAGCGTGCCGTGCCCCTTGTAGAACTGCCGCGCGAGGTTCACGACACTTTCCACGCCAGCGCCAACGATGCCCGTACAGTTCCAGCCACCGCTGCCAATAGTTCACATGTTTCCGCTCATCCCAAAATCCTCTTCGCCCATGCAGTTAGACCAAGCCTCTGTGATGTATACACGCACATGGGAGTGCACCGCGCCTCTCATGCCAGCGCCGCGTGAGGTTCCGATGCTTTCTATGCCAGCCCCAGCGATGCCCGCACCGCTGCAGCCCCCGCAGCCATCAATCTACGTGTTTCTGTTCATCCTATAGCCCCCTTCACCTGTACAATCAGACCCAGTCACCGCGGTGCATACACCTGTGTGGCAGTGCGCCGCATCTCTTGTGCCAGCGCCGCGCGCTGTGCCGCAGAGTCCTGCCCCGGCTCCAAGCAACCTCCGAACCAATTCCGCAGCTGCCGCCGCTAGTCCAAGCATATCCACCCCGTGCTATGGTTCATCCAAGCAAACACGCCCGCCACAGCACCCGCGTTCTCCCCACAGCACTCCATGCCTTTCATAGAATCACCGCGCGATGTTCCGCCGCCTTCTGCGCCGACGCCAGTGATGCCTGCACCACTCCAGAACCCGCCGCTGACAGTCAATGCATTCCCGCTCGCACCAGAGCCCCCTTCGCCCACGCAAGCAGACTTGACCCCCATAACACTTGACGCCCTTGCAGAAAGGATCGCGACTATCAAGAAGGGCCTAAAGTGTTACTGGATGACCAGAGGAGCACGCACAAGGACCCGACGATGCGCAGAGCCGAGCCGAGGGATGCAGGTTCTGCAGAAGCACCACACATCTCGAAGAGGAAAGCGAGGAGGCGGACAAGTACATCCTTGCCAGAAAATGCAAGCGCAATGTATTTGAGAGGCTCACCCTTCCCTCAGGAGCAGATGCCCCACACCGAATCAATGGCAGGAACCTCTAGGAGGGGTTCGAGTACCATTACCCAGGTCAGCAGGCAGCGCCGGCCTACTTAGAGGATTTGACGAGGCCATGGCCACAGAGGCCTGCGCCCCAAGACCTAAACGATGCGGCATCCTCAGCTATGTGGGCGATGTCCACAGTCACAGAAGCAACGACCCCAATAGACTTCTCCCCTCGTGTTTCAGATCTCAGAGAGCTCAGTGCAGCTCATCCCTCGCATTTCCGAGTGTGCCACACTCACGCGCGGCCTTAGTGACGCAAGTGCGACGCGTTCCAGACCCCGACGGCCACCCTTGTGAAGTTTCGCGCCACGCAGAGGCGTGCGCGACCGTTTTCGACCACCCGACCCAGCAGGGCTCTGTGTAGCCCACCGTTTCCATTCCCAAGCTCGCCGCACTCGTGCGCGGCTTACGAGACTTGACACCGACACGCCGGCGATCACGCCGGCCCTGTATGCAACATCTCGTGCCGCCCCGCGGAGGCCTGCAAGACCGCTTGCGCCGCTTCACACCCCCACAAATCCTGTGTACCTTAGACACGTTCCCTAGCGATCAGGGAAGGTTTAGGGTATCAACGTCGGGACTGCTTGAATGCTGCGTGGGTGCGAGCTCGTTGATCAGGTGCAAAAAGGTGAAAAACATGAACAATCCTAGGGGCCTGGTTCTCCTCCCCACCGAAAATTGGACTGTCCCCAGTCCTCAGTGAGCATGTGACTTGGAGCGGCGGGGAACGTATACGCGTGCGGGAAGTATTGGAAGTTGCGTGGTTGCTGTACTAGAATCACGCCGGCATCGCACATGCTCGGCGCACGATATTCGGGGGCTTGGGCAGACAGAAGAGTAGCTGTGCCGCAGTCACTCGGCGGCGGATCGCGGGCTGTTCGTCGCCGCTGGGCTGTGTGCCGCACACCTCATCACCCGGGCTCACGAGGTGCATAAAACATGGTAAGGTGGTGCGGAAAGATGCGGGCGGTGGACGCTGTGCTTGTGGACGCTCGCAGAATGGTGCGCGGTGAGAGGAGTGATTTCGCGGCCATCGCAGCCGGGTGCTGATCACTTCACAAACTCGTGGGGCCCGCAACTCGGGCTGTGGATGCTGGTGGACGCTGGACGCATCGTGGGTACTATGCTGTGCTGGTGGTATCGTGGACTCTAGTGGGGGCTATGTGGGGGCTATGCGGGTTGGACTGTGGACACTGCACTGCACTGTGTGAGCGGCACAGATACTAAGGAGAACGCTGGCTGAACTGAGGACACCGGAAGAGTCACGGACTGGGGCAGAGATGCTGGGGGAGCTGCTGGGTGCACAGGGCTAGGTGACGGGGTGCAGGGGATATTGTGAACGGCGCAGGGCCCAGGGATGTTGACTCGTAAACGCACACGGGGTAGGTTGTGGGTGCTAGCGTGGGCGCTGGCGGGGACACAGCCTGTATTAAAGGCGCTTGGTGGGTCCGAGGGCGCCACAGACGCATGTGCCTCTATGGTGTCACTGGCACTTGAGGACACTTAGATTCCATTGCCTCTTCTTGCTCTAGGTCGTGCATGGGCTGCGGTATACCTTCCTGTACAAATACACTGCGCATACCTCTGGTGGCGCCAAGAACCTTGCCACTGCATGCGTTACCTCCACTCGAATGCCTGGGGCAAAGGAAAGCAGTTCCATCTGCGAATTTGTATTGGGGTGTTGCTGGAGTCTCAGGCTATCCCCCTGTGCACATCCTGGGCGTTAGTCTTCAAAGGCGGCGCAAAGTTCGATTCACATATCCGCGGTCGCACTCTGTTGCCGCTTTGCAGCGCTCTGGCCCGCTCTGGCCAGAACTTAATTGCGCTGTGATCCTGGGCACCGCTAGGGTTACGCTGAATGTCCAATTGGCCCTCCTGAGGTTGCCGGTCGTTTCTGGTGCTTGCGTCTGGTCACTGGCTGCCGGCGGGTCGCATAGCGCATGCACTGGGAGGTGCAGCTGCATAGGAGCTTCACAAGTTGCGCTTAGTTGCGAAAGCTGTAAATACGCAATATATACTAAAGGAGGGTGGACTAAGGAAACTAGGGTGTGCTTGCTAAGCTAGGGACCAGGGGGCATGCATAGGGATGGCCTAGATACAGGCAGGAGAGTCGAGTGCTCACAGCGCGGGAAAGCGGCGAAGCGCGGGAACGCGGACCGGGGAGCGCGCAGAGTGCATGCGGGAATGCGGCGCATACAGAGAGCGCAGGAGGGCGGTGAGGTGCAGAGGGTATTGGAAAGTGACTGGAAACTGCGGAAATTGCCTTTTCAGGGCTCAGGGAGAGAGCAGGCGTATCAACGTATCAGCGACATCGCACCCCCACTCGCACTTGCATTGCGCTCACCTAATCACGTTTTTGATTTGTTTATACAGTTTTCGCGCCTCCAACACTCCTTTCAACTCTAGTTTATTGAATTTCCAACTACCAGCGCTCGTTCCAAGCTATTCCGACCACTAGCGACACACGCACTGCGCAACGCACAGCAGAACCCTCATCCCCAATGCAGCCATCATCCTAGCATTCGCATGCCGCCCCTCGCCGCCACCAGCGCACACAGACTTCGCGCCGTGCCCTCAAGCGGAGCCACACCATCTCACCATAGCACCGTCACACCCCTAGACCTCGCCATATGCAGACATGCACCAGGCGCGCCCCCATACCTCGCCGACAGCCCAATGCGATGCGCAGAGTAACCGTGCAGTGCATTGCGCCTAAGTCCTAGCGCAGCAGCGCAAGCCCACGAGTACTGAAAGCCAGACCGTGATAGAATTAAAGCAAACAGAAGGCAGTACAGCGACAAGGGTCACAACACCTGAGGCGAGCGACTTCGAATCAGGACCCGCACGCGCCGAGTGCAAGAGTAATCCAACCAGTGCGGCCAATGTATGCACCCGCCACCAGCGCGCCGACCCCTGCCTCGCGCAGACATACTTGCACTGCAAGCCACTGACCGCATTTCCCAGTTCCGCAGCGGTGTGCATAGCAGCGGCGATCCAGGACCATCGGCGATAGCAAAGCCTAAACCCGTGGCGGCAGAGGAATGCGTGCGCTAGTGACTATGCCACGATCGCGCACCCTTTTGCGGAACTGTCAGAGACGGATTGCGCTTCAAGATGTTTCAAGTGGAGTGTGTGGGTCCCGCAAAAACATGTGCGACAAAAGTAACCCAGCTTTGTGAGGAGTGGCACTCATCAAGTTACCTCAGCGCAGAGCCGACCGCAAGCACGCCACAGTTGCGCGGCGTCCCATACGTTGTAAGGCCAGTCCGAGCGTTGGGCTCGAAATTTCCCATTTTCGGCACTCTCGTTATCGGATCGGACCGCCTGCCATTCCCTCGCCACCCGCTCATAGGCCGCGCATTCTTGCGCCTCGTGTTCCCCACATACCACACCATTCGTCGATCACCTCGGCCACGCTGCCCCTTTGTCACTGGCAAAGGCACGGATTATGTTATTCTACCTTTACTAACCTTTGTCATATTAGTGCGCGCTGTCATGTGTCGCGACGCAATTCGGCTCCCCTGCGCCACTCACTCGTGTTTCGGCAACTCGTACCTTACCACCCTTCCATGTCCTGTCTTGTCCCCATTCCGCTTCCACCCCACGACTCGTTCTCGCGTTCTACCCCTCTAGTAGGTACTGGATTCAACTGAGCTTAAAGCCCTCATCTCTTGCTGAATCGAGAGCGTCGAATCGCCACTGTTACCCCTACATCTTGTGTGATCTCTGTTTGAGTTTGGTCCAATCGAGGGCACTCGCAACCGACTTCGCTCGTTGCTTCGTCTCGTCTCGCCTCCTCGGTCGGCATTAGCTCTCGTTCTCGCTTGTTCTCGCATTCCCGGTTCTCACCCTTTCCTCTCCTCCCCCTTCCTTCTTGGAGTTGGAACACACTCCGCCTTCGAACTCACCCGGACCCCTTAGCGTCCATACAACGTCACCTACAGACTGTGGATATCTTTGCGCATTAACTCCAGCATTTACAGGTGCCGCACAGACGAACGCGATGCGACTTCATCAAGAGCAGCTTCGGCACAGACAAGAGTGCAAGAGCAAAGCTTCAGCGACGGTTCCATATGCGAGCGGATGCCTGCAGCGCGTTCGAAGGTCGGAAATGGCTTGCGTTAGCCAGTACAGCGTTTACAAGACACCGGCGACGTGTGCAGCACACGCGGATCTGCGGCGACTCGCGTCAAAGAGTCTTGCAAGTATGAGGCTTCGGCGACAGTCCCAATTGCGCGTGGACTTCCGCGGCGCATTCGAAGATTGGCGAGGGCTACCGGTACGTGCGACAATATTTACAGCCCCTGCGGCGTCGTGCGCATGGCATGCGGATCGACTTTGTCAAGGGCGGTGTGTGTCGCAGAGTTCACAGGTACAAAAGCGGCAGCGATAGCGCTACTTGCGCGCGGACGCCCGCGGCGCGTTTGAAGTACGGGGATAGTATATAGTACTCGTGGCGACGTTTACAGCAACCGCGGCGACATGTGCGACACCCGCAGATCGGCAGCGAAGTGCATCAAGGATTATGACAAGTACAAGTACAAGTGCAACGGCGACAGCTCCACACCGCATGGACATCGGCGGCTTGTACAAGTTACAAGCGTTGACTACAGCGATTTCAGGCCTCGAGAATTCACGCGCGACAAGAGCGGCTTGGTATAGGCAAGAGCACCCATTCTGCAAAGCACCTCAAGCGCCAGCGTACCCGAGTCACTGCGCTGCAATCGCGCAGGCTTCGGCAGCCTGTCCAGGCTACTAGGACGACCCCACGTGCCAGCAAACCTGTTTGCGACTCCCACGACAGCGTTCACGGCCAACCCGATCCGACTCGAGACACCAGCACCACCGTGTAAGAATGCCACGAGCGCGCAAGACGTAGCGACTGCACCACGCCCGCGTAGACCCCTAAGACCCGCCATGAGGACGGTAGACATTCAAGGAAGCAGTTTAGAGACCCGCCGCGCATGCGCAGCAGCACCCGCGATAGCCGCGCCTTGACGCTGACGACCACACCCTTTAGCAGACGCACCGTGAAGCGCACAGCGCTAGCCGCCGGACCACAAAGCCACAGACTGCCGCATTTGGCTGGGAGTAAGGCCACGACCTTCAAGAGCTTGTTAGAGCGACCAGAGAAGGCCGCGGAAGTGCGCACAGCGAATCACGTATCGATTTCACCCGCCGTACATGCAAGACAAGTCGCACCTTGGAGGATGTGGCACAGCGGCCACAGTTGCATCGCGCCCGATTCAACGACAGTCGGACACGCGCCCTGCATGTCGAAGACGCCTGCAATGGGCCGACGCACCACAACCTGAGCAAAGCACCACGCGCACGGCTAACTGAGGACAGTTAGTATTTCAGTGGGGAGGAGATTTAGGTGATACGCCTGCACTCTCCCTGGCCGATGAAATCACGATTTTTGCAGATTCCAGTCGTTTTCCGCACTTGCCACACTTCCCCGCTCTCCTGTGCTTGCATGCACTCTTTGTATATCCCGCATTCCTGCGCTTGCCGCACTCTCTCGGGCTGCGTTCCCGTGCTTCGCCGCATTCCTGCACTTTCGAGTCACCGCCTTCCTGCGCTGTGAGCACTCAGCTCCCCTGCCTGTTCTAGCCCATCCCTGTGTGTTTCAGGTATCCCCTGGTCCAGATCCCTAGATCCTTACTAGATACACTCCTAACTATTGCATGTACTTACAACTTTTTACAATTCGGACAAGTAGACATTTCCCCTCGTATTTTAGATCTTAGAGAGCTCAGTGTAGCTCACCCCTTGGGTTCCCCAGCGTGCCGCACTGTGCGCAGCCTTAGTGAGTCAAGTGCGACGTGTTCCCAACCCTGGCGGCCACCCATGTGAAGTTACGCGCTACGCGGAAGTGTGCGCAACTCCAACCACCTTCGACCACCCAACCCAGCTGGGCTCCATGCACCCCACCGTTTCCGTTCCCGAACTCGCTGCGCGCGCACGCGGCCTTAGCGATTCGACTCAGACGCGCCAGCAATCGCGCCGGCCCCGTATACGACATCTCGCGCCACGCAGAGGCCTGCACACCCGTTTGAGCCTAAATAACCTTTGTTCCAAGGGGATGATCTAATCTAGTAGCCCATGTATGTGCTCGGGTACGGGGCGATGTCTAATTTTCGTATTTATTTATGTCTGACAACCCCGCTGTCGGACAGTCGGACAGTCGGAAAGTCCCAGAATCCCAATGTCGGATAGTTGACTAGAAGGTCCGATAACCAGAATTTCTCAAGTAAAATCCTTTGCTTTGCATGCAGTACCAGTGCTAGAGCACTGTACTCATTTACGTGGTCACTGCTGCTTCGAATGGTATGTCAAGCCAATTCTCGTCCTCCATTCTCAATTTCTCAACACTAACCCCAACCCACTGCGGCGTGCATCCACTTCGCCGCTCCTGCACACTACCTCTACTTGCTGCACTCCGCCTTTGATACGTGCCGTTGCTGCCTCTGCAAGCCGCCGCACGCCGCCTCTGCTAGCTGCCGCACACCGCCTCTGCATGCCGCCTCTGCACACCACCACATGCCGCCTCTGCATGCCGCCGCACGCTGCCTCTGCACGCTGCCTCTGCATGCCGCCTCTGCATGCCGCCGCACGCCGCCTCTGCACGCTGCCTCTGCATGCCGCCTCTGCATGCCCACGCCACCTCTGCAAGCTGCATCTGCAAGCCGCCACACGCCGCCTCTGCATGCCACCTCTGCACGCTGCCACATGCTGGCTCTGCACGCCGCCTCTCCTAGCTCCCTCTGCACGTCGCCTCTCCAAGCCATCTATCTAAGCCACTGCACGCCGCCTCTGCATGCCGCCTCTGCACGCTGCCTCTCCAAGCCACCACATGCCGCCTCTGCATGCCGCCTCTGCACGCTGCTGCACGCCACCTCTGCACGCCGCCTCTCCAAGCCACCTCCGCACGCCGCCCCTCCATGCCCCCTCTGTATGCCGCCACATCTGCCTCCACACGCCACCTTCGCAAGCTCCCTCTGCACGCCGCCTCTGCAAGCCGCCTCTGCAAGCCGCCACACACCGCCTCTGCATGCCACCTCTGCATGCCGCTGCACGCCGCCTCTGCAAGGTGCCGCACGCCACCGCACGCCGCCTCTGCATGCCGCCTCTGCATGCTGCCTCTGCACACCACCTCCGCATGCCGCCTCTGCACGCCGCCTCTGCACGCCACCGCGTGGTGCCTCTGCATGCCGCCTCTGCAAGCTCTCTCTGCACACCATCGCACGCCACCTCTGCAAGCTGCCTCTGCAAGCCGCCTCCCTCTGCACGCCGCCTCTCCATGCCACCTCTGCAAGCCACCACACACCGCCTCTCCATGCCGCTGATACCCTAAACTTTCCCTGATCGCTAGGGAACGCGTCTAAGGTGCGCAGGATTTGTGGGGGTGTGAAGCGGCGCAAGCGGTCTTGCAGGCCTCCGCGGAGCGCGAGGTGTTGTATACAGGGCCGGCGCGGTCGCCGGCGTGTCGCTGTCTAGTCTCGTAGGCCGCGCGCGAATGCGGTGTTCTCGAGAACGGAAACGGTGGGCTACACGGAGCCCTGCTGGGTCAAGTGGTCGAAAGCAGTCGGAACTGGTCGCGCACGCTTCCGCGCGGCGCGTAACTTCGCAAGGGTGGCCGCCGAGGTCGGGAACGCGTCGCGCTTGAGTCGCTAAGGCCGTGCGCGAGTGCGGCACGCTCGGGAATGTGAGAGATGAGCTGCACTGAGCTCTCTGAGATTTGAAACGCGAGGGGAGAAGTCTATTCTTTTTCTTCTGTTGTAAATACAGGAATATATAGTAAGGAGGGTGAGCTAAGGTACTAGGGTGCATTAGCTAAACTAGGGACCAGGGGACATACACAGGATGGCCTAGAACAGGCAGGAGAGCCGAGCGCTCACAGCGTGGGAAAGCGGCGAAGCGTGGGAAAGCGGACTGTGGAGCGCACAGAGCGCGGGAATGCAGGAGAGTGTGGGCAAGCGCAGGAGGGTGCAGACAAGCACAGGAGAGTATGGGAAACCAACTGGAAACTGTGAAAATCCTCTTTTCATCAGCCAGGGAGAGAGCAGGCATATCATTTCCTCCCCACTGAAATACTAACTGTCCTCAGTTAGCCGCGTGCGTGCGATCCGCTCGTTTGTGGTGCGCCGACGTATTGTAGGTGTCTTCGACGTGTAGGGCGTGAGCCCGGCGGTCGTTGAGTCCGGCGCGATGCGACTGTGGCCGCTGTGCCACCTACTTCAGGGCGCGACTTGTCCTTGCGTGTGCGGCGGGCGGATTCGATGCGCGGTTGCTGCGCGCGCTTCTGCGGTCTTCTCTGGTCGCTCTTGCAAGCTCTTCAAGGTCGTGGTCGTACTCCTAGACAAAGGCGGCGGAACGCGGCTTCGTGGTTCTGTGGCTAACGCTGTGTGCTTCGCGGCGTGGTCTGCTAAGGGTGTGGCCGTCGTCAGCATCTTCGCGCGGCCATCGCGTGTGCTGCTGCGTGTGTGCGTCGCGTGTCTAACGTGCTCCTAGGAACGTTGCAGTCCTCGTGGCATGTCTCAGGGGTCAGCGCAGTCGCTATGTCTTGCGCGCAGTGGCTTTCTTGCGTGGCAGTGCTGCCGTCTTGAACTGAGTCGCGTTCGCTGCGCACGTTGTTGCGGGAGTCGGAAATGCATTTGCTGACAAGCGGGGTCGTCCTTATCGCCTTATACGGGCCGCCGAAACCTGCGTGATCGCGCTGCAGTCACGGGGGTAAGGTCGCTCTTGAGGTACTTTGCTGAATGGCGCTCTTGATTATACCGAGCCGCTCTTGCTGTGCGTGTGATTGCATAGCCCGGAATTGTTGCGGTCGACGCCTGAAACTGGTTGGATGCCTTGTGTGAACTGCCGATTGCCGCGCGGCGCTGGCGCTGTCGCCGCTGCTGTTAAACTGGCGATACTCCTTGATGTGCGCCGCTCTGGACTAAGTCGATCCGCCTATCTTGCGCACGTCGCTGCGGGGGCTGTAAGTGCTGTCGCGAGTACCGGTAGCCATCGCCGATCTTCGAACGCGCCGCGGACGTCCGCGCACATGTGACTCTGTCGCCGAACCTTGTGCTTGTGCTCTTCTCTGCGCTGGGAGTCGCTCTTGGAAGGGCCACATTGCGTTCCTCTGCGCATGCTGCCACGGGACCTGTAAACGCTACTGTCAACGTAAAAGGCGGTCCTTAGTCTTCCGGCGAAGTGGGGGCATCCGCGCGACCATGGCGTAGTCGCAGATGGGTCTGCGCTTGAGGTAACTTGCCGAGCGCTGTTCCTCGCTAGGCTGGGTCGCTTTTATTGCGCACATTGTCGTGGGACTTGCCCTCTCTACTTGAAACACTTTGAGGCTCGAGACATCTCCGGTCTTTGGCGAACGC
>WNGR01014228.1_pt1 | contig 10440 bp, 10 predicted proteins | sample 5407581 | NCBI WGS metagenome assembly WNGR01 (sample SAMN13153383, study PRJNA577476) | soil metagenome | isolation source: 80 cm soil or saprolite under Garry oak tree replicate 2 | place: USA:California | collected 2016-06-15
CGCCCCGGCCTTCGCCCCCATGGAACTCGCTCGGCTCGGTATCGCCGTAGCTCATCCGGCGCCTCCTTCCAGGTGACAGGTCGATGACAGCAATGATCGCGCCGGACGCAAAGCTCGGCAAGAGCGAATGAATGTCGCCGCCGCAGCCTGATGCGACTGCGACATCGTGACCCGCGATCATCACGGATTCGTTAATGGAATCATAATGCTGCCCAATTCCGGTCAAGCACGCGCCAAGCTGGAATGGGAGTGAGGAAACCGTTGCCTCAGGGCCCGGTCTTGCCTTGCAGCGCCGGATTCTTCAGCCCCCCAGCCCCCCGGAGTTCGGGGTGGATCGGGCCCGCTCAGTGCGAGTATGAGTTCCGCGTACGGTTCAATCCCAATGACTTTCGGGCCGGCTTGAAGCCGGCCCTTTTTTCATTGGACGACGGCGAGCAGACGAGCGAGCACGCATGCTCGCCCTTCGCCGTCTGTCGTCCGTTTACTGGATTGCCGCGAGCGTGGCGCCGAGAATCGTCTTCGGCTTTTCCACCGTGCCGCTCTGCACCAAGACCGCCGCTTCGTCGATATTAGCGCCCTTGAGCGTCTGCACCGGGATGCTCCACGAATTGGCCTTGCCGGTCCAATCGCCGAGCTTGACCCACCGCCGCACGACGTTGTGGTAGGTGATCGCGCGGCCTTTGTTTTCGCCGCGCCCAATCGTGACGGTAGCGGCCTTGACCAACCCGAACAGCCACACCTCCGCGGGGGTGCGCGCATCGGCGGCGTCGGGAACGGTGACGTTAAGCCGCCCATCGGCGAGCGCAAGCGTCGGCACCAACGACATCGCGCCGTTCTTCCGACTCGCCGCGATCGCAAGCTCGATTGCCGCCTTGTCGCTCCCAAGAGCGTGTAGGCTGCCGTTCACCACCACTTGCGGCGTGTAGACCTGACCGTCGCCGCGCGCATGCGCATAGGCCTTTTGGCGGGCGGTGTTGCGGGGATCGGCCAGCGTGTCCTTCCAGCCGAGATAGTCCCAGTAATCGACCGGTACGCTGACGGAAACGAGCGAAGGGTCACCCGCGAGCTCGCCGAGCAACTGGTCGGCCGCCGGACAGGATGAGCAGCCTTGGCTCGTGAACAGCTCGATGACGGCGCGCGGCTCGGCCTGCGCGAATGAATACGGCGCCGCGGCGGAGCAAACGACGATCGCCGCATAGGCGAGGCAACAACGTACCATTCCGATCCTTCCCGCCCCGGTAGACCAGGTGCGTTTTGCCCCCTCTGCCGCAACAGTCATAATAAGCCTCGCGATCACCCGCCACTCAATTCGAGGTGAGCCGATCGAGGCTCTAGGCCGCCACCAGATGCCGCAGCACGTAGTGCAATATGCCGCCGTGCTTGAAATAATCGAGTTCGTCGAGCGTATCGATGCGGCAAACGAGCGGGACGCGCTTGAGACCGCCATCGGCGGCAACGATCTCGGCGATCATGCGCTGGCGCGGCTTGATCTCGCCGTGCAGCCCGCGGATCGTCACCTGTTCGTCGCCCCTGAGACCGAGCGACTGCCAGGATGTGCCTTCCTCGAAGCACAGCGGCAGCACGCCCATACCGATCAGGTTCGAGCGATGGATGCGTTCGAACGACTGGGTGATGACCGCACGCACGCCGAGGAGGTTGGGTCCCTTGGCCGCCCAGTCGCGCGAGGATCCGCTGCCGTATTCCTTGCCGGCGAAAACGACGAGCGGAATCCTGTCGCTCTTGTAGCGCATGGCGGCGTCGTAGATCGACATGCGCTGGCGTGAGGGATAGTGGACGGTCACGCCGCCCTCGACGCCGGGCACCATCTGATTCTTGAGGCGGATATTGGCGAAGGTGCCGCGCATCATCACCTCGTGATTGCCGCGGCGGGTACCGTACTGATTGAAATCGGCCGGCTTGACCTTGTGGTCGATGAGATACTTGCCCGCCGGCGAATCGATCTTGATCGAGCCCGCCGGCGAGATGTGATCCGTGGTGATCGAATCGAGGAGGAGACAGAGCACGCGCGCATCAACGATGTCGGTGAGCGGAGTCGGATGGCGCCCCATGCCGATGAAATAGGGTGGGTTCTGTACGTAGGTCGATTTCTTGTCCCAGCTGTAGGTCAATCCGCCCTTCACGGTGATGCTGCGCCAATTGGAGTCGCCCTTGAAGACGTCGGCATATTTCTTGGTGAATATCTGCTTGCTCAGCGTCTTGCGTATGACGCCGTTGATCTCGCGGCTCGACGGCCAAATGTCCCTGAGAAACACCTTCTTACCCTTCTTGTCGAGGCCCAACGGCTGCTTCACAAGATCGGAATACATCGAGCCCGCGAGCGCATAAGCAACCACGAGCGGCGGCGAGGCGAGATAATTCGCGCGCACGTCGGCGTTGACGCGCCCTTCGAAATTGCGATTGCCGGAGAGCACGGCGGCGGCGACGAGGTCCTTGTCGTTGATCGCCTTGGAAATCTCGGGCGCGAGCGGACCGGAATTACCGATGCAAGTGGTGCAGCCGAAGCCGACGAGATTGTAGCCGAGCTTGTCGAGGTCCTTCTGCAGCCCGGACTTGTCGAGATAGTCGGCGACGACCTGCGAACCCGGCGCCAGTGAGGTCTTCACCCACGGCTTGACGGTCAAGCCTTTTGCAACCGCCTTGCGTGCGAGCAGCCCGGCGCCGATCATGACGTTGGGGTTCGACGTATTGGTGCAGGAGGTGATGGCGGCAATGACGACGTCGCCATGGCCAAGGTCGTGCTGGCGGCCCGGGACCGGTACCCGCTTCGACGAGCCGGCCTTGGAGAAGTTCTTGTCGAGCGAGGTAGCGAGCGAGGGATGGACATCGAAGATGTCCTTGCCCCCGTCGCCGCCTTTGTTGAACTCCTTCTCCATCGCCATGGTGAAGCCGGCCTTGACGTCCCTGAGCGCGACGCGGTCCTGCGGGCGCTTGGGTCCCGCGAGCGAAGGCTCGACTTGCGACAATTCGAGCTTGAGCACGTCGGTGAAGATGGGGTCCGGCGTCGACTTGGTCCGGTACATACCCTGCGCCTTGCTGTAGGCGGCGACCAAGGCGAGGTGCGCGGCCGGCCGGCCGGTATCCGCAAGATACCTCAGCGTATCGTCATCGACCGGGAAGAAGCCGCAGGTCGCGCCGTATTCGGGCGACATGTTGCCGATCGTGGCACGATCGGCGATCGAGAGATTGGCGAGGCCGGGGCCGAAATATTCCACGAACTTGCCGACGACGCCGCGCTTGCGCAGCATCTGGGTGACGGTGAGCACGAGGTCGGTCGCGGTCACGCCCTCCTTCAGCTTGCCGGTGAGCTTCACGCCGATCACCTCCGGCAACAGCATCGAATAGGGTTGGCCCAGCATCGCCGCCTCCGCCTCGATGCCGCCGACGCCCCAACCGAGCACGGCGAGGCCATTGACCATTGTGGTGTGGGAATCGGTTCCGACCAGCGTGTCGGGATAGGCGACGTCCATCACAACCGGCTTGCCGTCGATTTTGACCTTGTCCTTTTTGCTCCACACCGTCTGCGACAGATACTCGAGATTCACCTGGTGACAGATGCCGGTGCCGGGCGGCACGACGCGGAAGTTGTCGAACGATTTCTGCGACCATTTCAGGAATTCGTAGCGCTCCCGGTTCTGCCGATATTCCTCTTCGACGTTCTTCTTGACCGCGGTATTGGTGCCGAAGAACGTGACCGCCACCGAGTGATCGCAGACGAGATCGACTGGAACGAGCGGATTGATCTTCTTCGGATCGCCGCCGAGCATCTTCATGGCGTCGCGCATGGCGGCGAGATCGACGACCGCCGGCACGCCGGTGAAGTCCTGCATCAAAACGCGCGCCGGGCGAAAGGCGATCTCGCGTTCCGACGTCTTGGTCTTGAGCCACTGCGCAACCGCCTGGATGTCCTCCTTGGTGATCGAGCGGCCATCCTCGTTGCGCAGCAGATTCTCCAGCAGCACCTTCATGGAGAACGGCAGCCGCGAGATGCTCTTGAGGCCGTTCTTCTCCGCGGTCGGCAGGCTGTAATAGGCGTAGGTCTTGCTGCCCACCTTGAGGGGCTTGCAGCAGCGAAAACTGTCGAGTGACGTCATTGTGGTCGGTTCCCATCCAACCGGGAGAGGAGCGGCTCTACGGTATGAACCTACCGGAAGCGCCCCCCCGGTCACCGGTCGCGAGTCCAGCGCGGGTTGATAGCGGGCACGGGACGATGGCTTATAGGGTCTTTTTTTGCGCCATTCCAGAAAATCGACGCTTGCCAACGACATGGGCATAGAATCAGGGATTTTTCCGCTCCCCGTCCGGACCAAAGACGTGGCCAATGGAGGTCGCACGGCAGTGGGGTTGCAGCGGGGGTCATGGCCGCAACGACGGCGCGCGCCGGGGGTCGGCAGGTGATGCGGCTCGTCGGGTCCGACCTCGCCTGCATCAGGGGGGGCCGTCAGGTCTTCCGCGGGCTGAGCTTTACGGTCGGCGTGGGCGAGGCACTGCTGGTCACCGGCCCCAACGGCGTGGGCAAATCCTCGCTGCTTCGCTTGGTCGCGGGCCTGGTGCGGCCGCAGCAAGGGCGGCTCGAGTTCGAGGGCCGTGATCTGGATCTGACCATCGGCGAACAGGCCCACTATCTCGGCCACCAGGATGCACTCAAGCCGTCGCTATCGGTGCAGGAGAATCTCGATTTCTGGGCGCACTTTCTCGGCGGCGGCGCGGGAAAGCGCGACGCCGCCCTTGCCGCCGTCGGCCTCGACGGGCTCGCCCAGCTGCCCGCGATCTACCTCTCCGCCGGGCAACGCCGCCGCCTCTCGCTTGCGCGGCTGATCGCGGTCGAACGGCCGATCTGGCTGCTCGATGAACCGACCTCTGCGCTCGACGCGGCGGCGCAAGCGATGCTGGCCGATCTCATGCGCGCCCATCTCGCCGGCCGCGGGCTCATTGTCGCCGCCGCCCACGGACCGATCGGATTGGATGGGGCAAAAGAGCTGCCGCTGGGGCAGCCCGATCAGCGGAAGCCGCCGCCATGACCGCGCTCTGCGCGCTTCTCGTCCGCGACATGCGGCTCGCCGTGCGCGTCGGCGGCGGCGCATTGATCGGTGTCTTATTCTTTCTCATCGTGGTGACGCTGGTGCCGTTCGCCATCGGCCCCGACCTCGCGCTGCTTGCGCGCATCGGGCCAGCGATCCTCTGGCTCGGCGCACTGCTCGCGAGCCTGCTCGCACTCGACCGCCTGGTGGCAATGGATCATGAGGATGGCTCGCTCGACCTGATCCTGACGGCGCGCGTGCCGCTCGAACTCGCCGTCGCCGCCAAAGCGCTCGCGCATTGGCTCACCACCGGCCTGCCGCTCGTCGTTGCGGCGCCGCTGCTCGGCCTGCTGCTCAATCTCGACCCGAAGGCGACCGGAGCGGTTGCACTCACCTTGCTGGTGGGCACGCCGGCGCTGACGCTCATCGGCCTCATCGGCGCAGCTCTCACCGTTGCGCTGCGGCGCGGCGGCCTCCTGCTCGCGATTCTGGTCTTGCCGTTGACGGTTCCCGTGCTGATCTTCGGCGTCGCGGCCTCGAACGCGGTGATTGTCGGGCCGATCCCGTTCGGCACGCCATTTAGTATTCTCTGCGCGCTGACGCTGATAAGCCTCGTCATCGGCCCCATGGCCGCGGCGATCGCGCTGCGGCAAGGGCTGGAATGAGCGATGCCGCAATGACGCGATCGTGAAGGGCGAGGGAGCGAGAAGCTCGCCACATTGCCGCCGGCGTGGAGGACAACTAGGAACTCAAGCCACAAGAGAGTTGCGATGACCCTGATCGATCTCGCCAATCCCTCTCGCTTCTCGGCCCTCACCGACCGCGTGCTGCCGTGGCTTTCGTCCGCGACGCTGTTGGCGTTCGCGTTCGGCATCAGCCAGGCCTACCTCGCGCCCGACGACTATCAACAGGGCGCGACCGTCAAGATCATGTTCATTCACGTGCCGGCCGCATGGCTCGGCATCTTTGCCTGGATATTGATGAGCGCCGCCGCGCTCGGCACGCTGGTGTGGCGGCATCCGCTCGCCGACGTCGCCGCCAAGGCCGCGGCGCCGATCGGCGCGGCGTTCACGCTGATGTGCCTCGTCACCGGCTCGCTGTGGGGCCGTCCGATGTGGGGAACCTACTGGGTTTGGGATGCGCGGCTGACCTCGGTGCTGGTCCTGTTCCTGATGTATCTCGGCGTGATCGCATTGTGGCGAACGATCGATGATCCGACGCGGGCCGCGCGGGCGGTCGGTGTCCTCACGCTCGTCGGCGCGATCAACATCCCCATCATCAAGTTCTCGGTGGATTGGTGGAACACGTTGCACCAACCGGCCTCGGTGCTCCGCCTGGGCGGATCGACGATCCATCCCACCATCCTCGTGCCGCTGATCGTCATGCTCGTTGCATTCACGCTGTTGTTCCTGACGCTGCATCTGGCCGCCATGCGCAACGAGATCATGCGGCGGCGCGTGCGTACCATGATGATGATGCGGGCCGACGCGCCGGCGGGACCCTGACGATGAATCTCGGTCCACACGCCGCGTTCATCGTGACTGCGTATGCCGCCGCGATCGCAATCGTGGCGGCACTAGTCGCGTGGATCGTGTTCGACCGCCGGCATTTGAGCCGCATGCTCGACGCCTTCGAAGCGCAGGGGATTTCGCGGCGCTCGGAGCGCGCGCATGAGGAGACATTGTGAGCGTGATCGAAAAGAAGTTGGCTGAAAAGAACCTGGTCGACAAGGATGCGGGCGCGTGGCGGCGCCGAATGATCGTGTTCATCCCGCTCGTCGCCTTTCTCGCGCTCGCCGCGGTGTTCGTGCTGCGGCTCGGTGCCGGCGATCCTTCGCACATTCCATCGGCCTTGATCGGACATCCTGCCCCGCGGACCGATCTGCCGCCGCTTGCCGGCCTCGAGCGCGACGGCAGGGCGGTTCCCGGCCTCGACAGCGCGGATTTCAAGGGCCAAGTGACGGTGCTCAATGTGTGGGCGTCGTGGTGCGTGCCGTGCCGCGAGGAAGCGGCGCTGCTCATGACGCTGGCGGCGGACCCGCGCGTGCGCGTCGTCGGCATCAATTACAAGGACCAGCCCGACAATGCGCGGCGTTTTCTCGGCCGCTATGGCAATCCGTTTGCCGCCAACGGAACCGACAGCAACGGCCGCGCCGCCATCGAATGGGGGGTGTACGGGGTGCCCGAGACCTTTGTCATCGGTCGCGACGGCCACATCGCCTACAAGCTGATCGGGCCGATCACGCCCGATAATCTCGACACCGCCCTGAAGCCGGCGATCGAGCAGGCGCTCGCCAATCGATAACTACCGCTCTTGCGCCTTCTCCGGCGCGGCGTATCGCGTCAACAGCGGATATTGCAAGGCGGCGAACAAGAAGGTCAGCGGGACCACGCCGAACACCTTGAAGCTCACCCACACGTCGGTCGTCTGTGAGCGCCAGACGATCTCGTTGAGGATTGCGAGCGCAAAGAAGAACAGCGCCCAGCGCAAGGTCAGCTTGCGCCAACCTTCCTCGGTGAGATGGAAGACGGAATCGAACACCATACCGAGCAACGACTTGCCGACGGCGAGCCCGCTGAGCAGCACGGCCCCGAACAACAGATAGATGATGGTGGGCTTGAGCTTGATGAAGAGCTCGTCGTGCAGAACCAGCGTGAGCGACCCAAACACCAGCACGACGACCGCGGTGACGAGCGGCATGACCGGTAAGTGCCGCGTCAGCGCGTACGACACCGCGAGCGCGACCACCACAGCGACCATGAACACTGCGGTCGCGACGAAGATGCCGGTGCGCTCGCCTGAGGCAACGTCCGCAGGCAATATGGGCGAGACCAGCGGCAGGAACAGCGCCGGGCGCGAATTGGCGAGGAAGAACAGCAGCAACGGCCCGAGATCGAGCACGAGCTTGAGGAGGGGGTTGAGCTGAGGTTTTTTCGCGGTCATGGGCGCTGTGTAGCGTGGCCGATCGGCAATTGCCATCTCGTCGGGGGACTTTTACGGTCGCCCGCGCGAGACACGATTTTCATTCAATCCCCGCGATCGCTCGTGCGAAATCCTTCGCCGAGAACGGCGCGAGGTCGTCGATACCTTCGCCCACCCCGATGAAATGTACCGGCAGACCGTATTTCGCCGCTATGGCAACCAAGATCCCGCCGCGCGCGGTACCGTCGAGCTGACCAGTGACGCCGGCGATGTCGCGAAAGACCTCGACCTGGGACAGCGCATTCTGCCCGACCGTGGCGTCGAGCACCAACAGAACGGCATGCGGCACCGTGGGATCGACCTTCTTCATCACGCGCACGATCTTCTGGAGTTCGTCCATCAATACCGCCTTGTTCTGCAGGCGGCCGGCGGTGTCGACGAGCAGCACGTCCACGTCCTCGCCGCGCGCTTCGGTGAGCGCGTCGAAAGCGAGACCGGCCGCGTCGGCGCCCGGCGCGCGCGCGATTACCGACGCGCCGCTGCGCCCGCCCCAGATGTTGAGCTGGTCGATGGCGGCCGCACGGAAGGTATCGCCGGCGGCGAGCATCACCGAGCGGCCGTCGGCGCGGAACTTGGCGGCGAGCTTGCCGATGGTCGTGGTCTTGCCCGAGCCGTTGACGCCGATGACGAGCGCGACAAAAGGCTTTCTTTCGCCGATCGAGAGCGGCTTGGCCACCGGGGTGAGGACCTTCTCAACTTCGGCGGCGACGACCGCTTTCACCTCATCTGCCGTGATCGACTTGTCGTAACGTCCTTCGCCCACCGCCGCGGCGATCCTGGCCGCGCTCTCGACGCCGAGATCGGCGCGGATCAGCACCTCCTCGATCTCGTCGAGCATCGCCTGGTCGAGCCTGCGCTTGGCAACGAGATCGGTGACGGCGCCGCCGATCGACGCCGACGTGCGCTTGAGACCGCCGCTGAGCCGCTGCCACCAGCTTTGCTTCTCTGTCGATTGATCGTTCATAGTCTTCCGGTTCGCTCGCGATCACCGTGGTGATAGCGGTTTCGCCGAATCTTGGTAAGTGTCCATGACCCCGGAAGAGATAGTGGCTCGGCTCATCTATCGCGACGGCCTGATGCTGGTGATCGACAAGCCGGCGGGGTTGGCCGTTCACAAAGGGCCGAAGGGCGGCGAGAGTCTCGAAGATTATTTCGGCGCGCTGCGCTTCGGCCTGCCGCGCCCGCCCGCGCTCGCGCATCGTCTCGATCGCGACACCTCCGGCTGCCTGGTGCTCGGCCGCCATCGCAAGGCGCTAGCCGCGCTCGGCCGCCTGTTCAAGGGCGGGCAAGTCGGCAAGACCTATTGGGCGGTGGTCGCGGGCGGGCCGCCGCAGGACCAAGGCCGCATCGAGCTGCCCCTCGGCCGCAAGGACCCAACACGCGGCTGGTGGATGAAGCACGATCCCTCGGGTCAGCCGGCGGTGACCACGTGGAAGGTGATGGGGCGTACGCGGTTTCCTTCCACCGGCGGCGACGAAAGCCATGACCTCACTTGGCTTGCGCTCGAGCCGCTCACCGGCCGCACCCATCAACTGCGCGTGCATTGCGCTGCCATGGGATGGCCGATCGTCGGCGACAGCGTCTATGGCGGCGCCTCGCGGACGGACACTCCCGGCCTTAACCTGCACGCACGCGAGATCGTGGTGCCGCTCTACACGAACCGCGCGCCGATCCGCGTCAGCGCGCCGGTGCCGTTGCACATGCAGCAACTTCTGCGCGCGTGCGGATGGCCGGGGGATGCGCCCGCGCAATGATCGCGATGTCGCCCAAGGAGCGCGCCGCGCTCAGTACAGCGTCGCCTTTAAGCGCTCGGGTGCGGCACGGTCATGGGCCTCGCCGCCGAGCTTTCCGTCGGTCAACTCGGCGAGAATCGTGCCGTTGCTCGGCAGACTCTTGCGCTCGACGTGGCGCGATGGATCCCACAGCTTCGAGCGCACGATCGCCTTCGCGCACTGATAAAAGATGCGATCGACCGACACGATGAGCACCGCGCGCGGGGCCTTCTCGTTCACTGCAAAGCTCGCGCACAGCTCCGGATCGGTCGAGATTGCGGCGCGGCCGTTGATGCGAATGGTCTCGCCGCAGCCCGGAATGAGGAAGAGCAGCGCCACGCGCGGGTCCGAAAGGATGTTGCGCAGGCTGTCGATGCGGTTATTGCCGCGCCGGTCGGGAACGAGCAGCGTCTTCTCGTCGTGGATGCGCACGAAGCCCGGCGCATCGCCGCGCGGGGAGCAATCGAGGCCGTCGGGGCCGGTCGTGGCCAGCGCGAAGAATGGCGCCGCCTCGATGAAGGCGCGGTAATGGGTGGTGATGCTGTCGGTCTCCTTGGCGATCGACGGCCCATAGGGTTCACCGTAGATGCGTTCCAGCGCCTCGATGCTGGTAACGATGTGATCGCGAAAATCCGACATATCAGGCT
>WNGR01026456.1_pt1 | contig 10440 bp, 8 predicted proteins | sample 5407581 | NCBI WGS metagenome assembly WNGR01 (sample SAMN13153383, study PRJNA577476) | soil metagenome | isolation source: 80 cm soil or saprolite under Garry oak tree replicate 2 | place: USA:California | collected 2016-06-15
TTTGGTTCGCTTCGATTGTCAATGACGCATTCGATGAGAGTCGATGAGGGATCAATGCACTTCTTGTGTTTAGGTGCACATTAGGGTTGGAATAAAAAATCGATATTATTCGAATACACTATACGAGAACACATACGAACGAGTCCAGTTGATTTACATACTAACAAGAACTAATCCATTCGAGCCCCGCATACCGTGTGCCAACCCAAGTCCCTTGACAACACTAAGTCGAGGAGTGCCAATGAGTCAGAGTGGAAGTGTTCCATATCGTCGCAGAGAGTGGTATTGTCGGAGTATTGGTAGATCACGCCACTGCACTTACAGAACACGTGACTCATCGTATATACGCGTCGTGGTATACATATGTTGTCCCTTAGTCGTTTACTCTCTACTAGTACTAAGGGACTCCAGGTACAGCCCAATAATAGTCATTTACTCTCTACTAGTACTAAGGGACTCCAGGTTTTAACAGGTTATGGGCCCTGTGGCTTAGATCTGGAATATTACCCCCCTCAGTAATCCAACGGCTCATCATCTCATTATCAACCCCCCCGCTTTATCTCCCTTAAACTCGAATCATGTCTACTTCTGCAGACGCTGGACCTTCAGGCAATCCCGCCACAGGGACATCTGGGACTGGAACAGTACCCACTGGCGACCCCACCTTGACTCCCACCACGAGTGGCTCCGGCGGGACAACTGACGTCATCATAAACGAGAAACCATTTACGTCTGACTCAGCTTGGCCAAAAGACCTCATCTTAGACCGGACGAAATCCAATTGGGAAGAATGGGACCGGCGTTTGAACCTAGTTGTCGATCAGCGCCTCTATTCCCTTTACCTCGATGGAACTTTCCCTTGCCCCGATCTGGCTATCCACCCCAAAGCAGCCCTCAATTGGAGGTTGAACGACCGCGCCCTTCGTGGATTCATCTTAGAGCACGTCTCAAATGTCGAGTATGGGATTGCAAGTCGATCCGCCCTTGCCCATGACGTCTATACTGTCTTACGCAAGAGCCAAGAAAACTTGGGACCTCACGCCCAGGTTCACCTCATGAAGAAAGCGCTTGACACCCGCATCTCACTTGCACCCCCATTGAACATAGGCCAAACGCTAGACGAAATCGACCGCCTTCACAACAGGTTCACAAAGATGGGGAAGATGAACGATGATAAGTTCAAAATGCTCCTCTACATCAACTGTCTCGACCCACTCCCCCAATTACAATCCTCCGTCAACGAGATGCTCAGGTCAAGTGCCACCATCAGCTCATCCGACATCAAGGATCGTGTTCTACATGAGGAACAACTACTCCAACGCCGCGAACATCTCGGCATCCCACTCACCAGTGGATTGGGTGAAAGTACCGCACTTACCACCACAACAAACAAACCGAGACCGGTCTGTGCCAACTGCAAGCGCAATAATCACCGCACCGAATTCTGCATCGCTCCAGGTGGTCAAATGGCCGGCAAATCCATTGACGAAGCCCGCAATGCGCAAAGGACGGGCAGACAACAATCTCGTGGCACTCGCATCACTGCAACTCAGAATACCAGCACCCCACAGCAGCCTGGCGCACCCACGACTGGGACTGCCAAAAACGACAACACCATGACAATCAATGGGAAGTGCTACATGCTGGTTTCCGACTCAAATGCTCCTAGCAGTGATGCCACCATACTGACGGCCATACCGGAGATGAGCGACTATGATCAGGAGGAGTACTTCGCCATGGTTGCCGCGACCGAAGTCCCTCAAGCTTCAGTCAACTGGGGCACAAGCACCCAACCCGCCAAAAGCCCTTGTGAGACCTCCCTTGCCTACCCTACTGGCCGCTGTGAGATCACACGTGCCGCTGAACTCCCATTCATCCTGGACACCGGGGCGACTTGCCATATCTCCCCCGAAGCCTCCGATTTCAAGACGCTCCGCCACATCCCACGTCATCCTGTGAAGGGACTGGCCGGATCAGCTGTCTATGCCATAGGTGTTGGTGACATCAAGCTCCACATCGCCAGTGGCCACAAACTGAAACTCACAAATGTCCTTTACATCCCTGAGTCTTCCGTTCGTCTCATTTCCATCCTTGCGCTGAACAGAAGTGGCAATTACACCACTCACTTCGACTCTATAAACTGCTGGGTTACCAACAAAAGTAACACCGTGCTCGTACGCGGATCCATCTCCCCCACCAAACGCCTCTACACCCTATCCACCAAGACGCCCTCCGTCCATTGCAAGAAGGGACCATACCCTCCTTCGGCCCTATACGTGCAGGTTCCGAACGTTGAGACTTGGCATCGCTGCCTCGGCCACTGCAACACCCGCACGATTATAGAGATGGCGAAAAATGGAGCATCCGAAGGTATGCCGATTGACCTGTCTACCCTCCCCCCTAGATGTGATCACTGTGCTCTCGGCAAGCAGTCACGATCGCCTGTACCGAAGACACGGGAAGGAAATAAGGCTGAGAAGCGTTTGGAAAGGGTATTCATGGACTTGTGTGGACCTATGGCCGTGACGTCTCGAGCCGGAAATTCCTATTCTATGAACCTAATCGATGATTTCTCCGGTTATGTGTGGAGCATCCCCCTGCGTGCTAAGAGCGAAGCCTGCAAAGCCATCCAAATCTGGCATAAAGCCGTTACCACTCAAACTGATGATGCGGTCAAAATCCTCATATCCGACAATGGCGAACTCGTCTCCAAAGATGTACGCGACTGGTGCGACACAGAAGGCATCGATCACCAATTAACGGCCCCCTATACGTCAGCTCACAATGGAAGGGCCGAACGTCTCCACAGAACACTTCTCGGGAAGGCACGCGCAATGCGCATGGCCTGCAACGCCCCTGCCTTCCTCTGGGACGAATTCTGTGCCACAGCCGCCTACCTCACCACATTGACAGCTGCCACCGCCAACAATGGTAGAACCCCCTATGAGCTTTGGTTCGGAAACAAACCTTCCCTATCCCACTTAAGGGAGATCGGATGCCGTGCCTTTGCTCTTCACACACCGGCGCTCTCCAAAGTATACCAGCGTTCCTTCCCTTGTATCCTGATCGGGTATGCCCCCCACTCCAAAGCCTACCGACTTTGGGATCCATCATCCTCTTGCGTTTTCAACTCCTACCACGTTTCCTTCACAGAACACTTGGATACAAAACCTTCCCCCCTATCGCCTGGAACCGTACTCAACACTTCTCCCTCATCCTCCTCTCCTTCTTGGGACACCCCTGGACCCCTAAACACCAGCATCGTCGAAAAACCTGCCCCTTTCTCTTCGCTACCTACTGTACCTGAATTTACGATACCTTCACGTGAAAATAGATTAGATCCACTACCCTTTACCTTACCTACTCACGTCAACGGACCCCCAAACCCCACCAATATCATGAACTCGAACAACAACGTACCTACTTTACCTAATACCACACCTGCAACTAATACTGCCAACTCAAGCAATACAATCGATGCAGATAACAGCCCCGCTAGACCCCCCCCACTCCCCCCCCTCCCTCCGCTCTCTCCGCTCTCGGCCCTCACCCCCTCCCCCCCACCCACTCCTGTCGTTCGTTGATCCTCTCGTATCCCAACACCTTCGGTACGTCTCGCAACCAATGACGGCTTACACCATGGACCCCGCCTCGCCGCCGCGATCACAGAATCGCGATTGTCCGGGGTACGCCGCCAGGAGGAGAGAATACAGCGATCCCTTACACCTCAGGCTGACCACGCGTTTGCCATCCTCTCCGAATACTCCGAAGTGCGAGACACACATGACCTACTCCACGCTGATCTCTGCTTTGAAGATATCCCCCTATCCGTCGACGAGGCACTTGCCGCCCTCAGCGACGGTTCCCTGGAACCCACAGTGGAACCGGACGATGAACCGTCTTGGGCACAGGCACTCGCTTCCCCGGAAAGGGAATTCTGGATTGCAGGTGGCCGCGAGGAGCTGAAGAGTCTCGAGGACCTCAAAGTCTTCGTCCTTGTACCCCGCTCAGAAGTTCCACGTGGCCATCGCCCCCTCAAGGGTAAGCTTGTCTGCAAGCAGAAACGTGACGACACAGGCAAAGTCATACGCTACAAGGTTCGATATGTCGCCAAGGGCTTCGCTCAGCGGTGGGGAATCGACTATGATAAAACCACCGCCCCCACCGTCCGCCTTGAATCATTTTGCTCCATCCTACATATCGCTGCAACCAATGACTGGGACCTCCAGCAGTTCGACATCAAAACGGCATTCCTGCACGGCATCCTGCCCGAAGAGGAGACCATGTTCATGGAGCAACCCAAAGGTTTCGAGGCACCCGGGAAGGAGGACTGGGTGATGCGCCTTATGAAGAGCATCTACAGGATGAAGCAGGCGAGTCAAATCTGGAACCAGACCTTCCACAACACCGTGACACGTTGGGGCTTTGAACGCCTCGAGTGCGAATGGTGCGTATATCATCGCCAGTCCTCAACCGGCGTGACAATCTTTGTGGTCCACGTTGACGACATCCTTTCCACTTCGTCCAATCCCGACGACAACCTCTGGTTCCGCGATAAGCTGAAGGCCCAATGGGACATCTCCGATCTCGGACCCCCTAAGTTCGCCCTAGGTATTGCCATCACGCGCGACCGGCCAAACCGCCTCATCTCGCTGTCTCAGACTGCCAAGATCGACCACCTAGTCAGGCAGTACAATCAAGGGGATGCACATCCTGTCGATACCCCCATGGTCGCCGGACTCCAACTACGCAGACCAGACAAATCCCTACCAACACCTCCCGAGATCTCACACTGGGTAGAACGCACCCCTTATCGCTCACTCGTTGGAAGCCTAATGTACCTTGCCATCGCGACCAGACCGGACATCGCCTATGCAGCGGGACGCCTCGCCTCCTTCCTGGATTGCTATAGACCCGAACACTGGACAGCCGCCATCCGCGTCTTACGCTACTTAAAGGGAACACGCTCCTATTCGCTCACCTTAGGTGGTTAAAACTCCCTCGCTATCTCTGGCTACTCTGACTCTGACTACGCGAACTGCATCGACACCAGTTGCTCAATAGGAGGTTACTGCTTTTCATTGGGATCTGGCATGGTGTCTTGGAGCTCCTGAAAACAGGCAACCGTCGCCGATTCTACATGCTATGCCGAATACATGGCGCTACACAATGCCACTCACGAGGGCATCTTCCTTCGTCAACTACTTGCTGGCCTACACCTCTTACCATCCTTGCCTTCCCGCCTACTCTGCGACAACGATGCGGCGACCCGCCTAGCAGAAGACCACGTCTGGCACTCGCACACCAAGCACGTCCGCGTCAAGTATCACTTCGTCCGCGAACAGGTTTTGGCAGGCGATGTCACTGTTTCCCGTGTCCCCTCTAAAGATAACGCTGCGGACATCTTCACGAAACCCCTGGGCAAAGTCAATTTCCAGCGCCTGCGCCAATACCTTGGACTATCAGGGGGCTGTGCGGACGCATGCTCACAGTGAGGAGGAGTCTTCATGGTCTCGCAATCATCTTCATCATCTCTTGCGTTTCGCGTTTTCTGTTTTCTTGCTTTCGTCTCACCAATCATCTTCATCATCTCTCGCGTTTTCTTGCCTTCGTCTCACCACTCCTCGCTTTCGCGCCCACATCACTACTTCATAACTTACTTCATATTTAATATGTTTGCGGAGGAGTCCACGCCCGCGTTTGTGTCGAGGAGGAGTGTCGGAGTATTGGTAGATCACGCCACTGCACTTACTGGTAGATCACGCCACTGCACTTACAGAACACGTGACTCATCGTATATACGCGTCGTGGTATACATATGTTGTCCCTTAGTCGTTTACTCTCTACTAGTACTAAGGGACTCCAGGTTTTAACAGGTATTGGTAGAGCGGAGATATTATGGCCGATTTGGAGCAGAGCATTCAGAGAAACGAGACACAACGTGATAAGGAAGCTGTAGTAGAGGCAGCGGTGTTGTTATCGACATAGCCTATGCAAATCGAAGGGCAGAAGACTCACTTTTTTCTTGGCCTTTAGTTGGCGGGTGTTGGATTGGCCATCGTCTTCGCGGTCGCGCATCTCTTTTTTGAAAGGCTGTGGACCAACGAGTTAGATGGCCCAACCGCCGGTTCCTGTACATAGTCAGACAGCGTACCTCTTTATCAGTATCGGTGAGCGCCTTGAAGTACCCTTCGAAGTCGGATGCAAGTCCTTGTCCATTGGGCTGTTGTTCGTTCCAGCGCCACATACAAATGTTTCTGTGACAATTGTTATTACATTAGTAAACAAATATGACGTGAGACTTACTTGATGGAATTCCCATCTGAGGGTATGGCGAGTGTGGCTGAGGCCTTTTGTTTTTTGGTCGGCGCAGAGGGCATCTTGTCGTCAGACTTTCTTTTCTTCTCGGCCACCCGACGTGCGCGTTCGAGTCTTATGTTGCCGGGTGTGGTGTCGGTGGGTGTTGTATTGGGATGACCTTGGATGTGGGGTCTAGGTTCGGCACTGGCAGGGCCTGACTCTGATGGAGATGGGTTGTCTGATATATTGTCCTCAATGGGTGTGATGGTTGCTGTGTTAGGCGGTGGATGTGGGCCCAGCCTGAGTGTGACTCGGGAGCGGGTCGAAGTCGGCGGGTCCGAAGAGGAGGCACCGCTTGCTGGTGCCTGCGCTTCTGGGGCTGCATCTGCCTGGGGTGTGGTCGTTGGGGCACACCCCACAGCCGTCGTCGGACTGAGAGAGTTCCCTCCAGTTGCGCCATTGGGTGTTGCTGCTGTCAGGTCCATGGAGCTGCCGGTTGTAGCCATGTTGGTCGCGCCAGTCACGCCTCTTGTGACTGTAGTCGGGGGCACGGGGGCACTGGGGATGTGGGTTAGCCGTGGGTGATACATCGAAGGCACGGGGTGTTACAAAGGGTTCACAAGAACTGAGCTTGAAGATGTGGGAGCTCCAGTAGCCTAAAGAGTACATTAGTAGACTCGACTGCAGCAGACGATGTGGGTGATGATACAGGATGTATGCCAGTGGGCGGATGTGGGTTTTCTCCTGGGCTTGTGTTGTCCCTCTCGCTACCTCCAGACGTCTCAGCGTTGTCACGATGGGGGTTCTCGTCGTCGCTGTCATCGTCGCTGTCATTGCTGTCACTGTTGTTATCGCTGTCATCGCCGTCCGATTTATTTTCGATACTAGTACGGTCTTGATCATCGTCGGGTTTCATGCAAATCAATTCAGGGTCGTCTAAAACGTCTGTCAGTGCTGATGTCTTCTCAGACTCCAACTTCTTCGGGCGCTGTTCTCGAATTCCGTGGTTTCTAGCCCACCCAGAATAGGATTGTTGGGACCACTCCCTAAGCTTCCACTGGCCATCGTCACAGAACTGCAAGAACTCGAGTCCAGGTTCATTTAGCATAGTCCGGGCAAAGTATTCCCAAGCGAAACTTGAGAGTCTCCCCCATGTCTTCGGAGCGTGTTTGTGGACAGCCAGCGTTAACCAGACCGAGCAAGCTTTCTGGCTCAAGTGCTGGAGCTCAGATGTACTGATAAGTGTGCCGTCCGCTCTTTCAAGGTATATATGGTGATGGTTATTCTGAGATTTCTTCGGTGGCCAGCCCGCTTTGGCCTTCGTCTTGACAGTGGTTGCGTTTCCGTCTGTCTTGCCTTTTTGCTGGGCTGCATTGGCAGCCGCCATGGCAGTTAGAAAATGGTCCCTCAGCCAATGAATGATGTCCGGACACTCGTCCTTCGGTCGGAGCTTCGGAAATGGACCAAGGCCTGCTAATGTGACGGGCTTGGGATCGTCACCATTTGCGGATCTCATGTCATGGTACTCCGACGCAAACTGTTCAATCGTCATTCTGGAGGAGGGACTTTGAGGGACTTCTTACTTGATGAACTAGGCTCTACGTACTGGTGTACATTGTTCAGGGTTTCAAACCTTGCCTTTAGGTCATCGAACTCTTTTTTCTGTGTGGTACTTGCGTCCTTCAGGGCAGATATCTCTTGATCCCGTGCTCCTAGTGTCAGCTTTAGGTGCAAATGGAACGCGTTTTGTTCGATCAGCGCTTCAGGTGCTCCTCGGACCACATCTGCGATGTTGGGGCCCTGGACACACTTGATTGTATGTGGCAAGGAAATGGCTGGAAGGGGCGTACATATGAGCTGAATCCACTTGACATTGTAGGTGGACGCTGCCTAGCATATATGCTAGGATCAGCGGTGGGATCTCCATTAAATTGCCATTGGCCCTGTTGTTCAAAGGGCTGGCACGCGTTCTCTATCGGTGGGCTGGTATTGATAGCATTTACGGGAGAAAAGGGAAGAGAAAAGGCCATGGAATAAAATGAGGAACAAGGAGGTATGGATTCCAAGTCCAGCGCAAGTGTTCTAAGTACGACCTTTCCCCCCATAATAAGAACTCCCTTGTCCATCTGAGTTTCCGCGTCCTGTCTCTCATCTTCTCTCGACTTAGGATGTCCGCAATCGCTGCAGACGAAGAACCCAGTACTCCTGCTATACCATTCAGCAAAGAGGATATACAGGTTATACATGAAGCCACATTACAAGACCTTTTGCGATTCAGGAACTTCGCCGCCATACAGCTACTGTATGAGCGCAACGAGCTTCTGCAAGAGCGGTGAGTCACTCCCTTCTCCTCTCATACCCATAGTCGCTTACATCGTGTCTGTCAGTGTTTTGCTTGGGGGCACCCCATTCGAATACTCCGAGGTCGATTTCTTGTCCCGGCCCATCCAGATGCGTCCATATCATATTATGCGTGATGGATTTGTCCTGCAGCACTACACGAAGATTCCGCCATGGGTTCGATGCCCTCCCGATGTAAGTGCACATACTCAATGACTTCGGGATCTGACTGTTGTTCCCAGAGGCGCCAATTTTCAAGAGGTACTCAAACCGAAGATCCCGAAGTCGACATTACACTCACGGAGATCGACCCCTCAGTTCTAGCTGCCAGCGGAGAAGCTAAGGACAGTGCAAAGAAGTAGAATTCGATAGTAGGGACAGCATGGTATCAAGTAGCAGACTCTTCTTCATCGAGTAGCCCATCGCTTGTAAAACGTGCAACTTCGAGGTATGCATGCCGCATTAGCGCAAACTTGCCTGTCAGCAATGTCCGAGTCTGTCCCGCTGATTGTTCGATCCGCATCTCAGGGAACATGGCTACAACTGAGTGAATTGCTGTGATCGGAACAACCGTGATACTGTTGTGTCCTGTCAATAGATCACACAGGTACACAGTACTGCTTGACTCAGCGAGAACTTCCGGATCTGGCTCAGAGAAAACGTTGACCATGGCCAGAGGATACCGGCTATCCCCAAAGCGTATACAGAAGTAGTATAGCACATTGGCTATGTAGATATTGTTGTTGTAATTAACCTGCTTCCAAGTTTTGAATACACTACAACCAAGATAGGTGCTTGTGGGACTTACCTCCACACAGGACAAGCGACGACATTTGCCTGAGATGCTCGTTTCATGCCAGACGGAGCGTGCCTTTTGTCCGTTAGGGAGTTGGAGCTTGGCCCAACGACAGACAGCGTGCGCCCATGTGTCAGCATTTGGCCAATTTTGTGTGTGCCAGTAGGCCTTCAACGCCTCACATTCGTCTTCTTTGAGAGGGGAGGGATATTCCTCACACCGTGGGAGAAAGGCATACCCCAGGAAGCCCTCAAACTCACGTGCGCCGTTAGAAAGTGAAGATGCAGTGTCTTCGCCCACTGTAACGCCACGACTGGCGTTATCGTGCGACGTGCAGTTGGATCTCGAATACTTCGTAGAGTGAAGCCGGGTCAGGGCTTCAGTTCGGTGATGCACAAGTACCAAGTCGAGCCGTGCTCAAGACTGGTGTGAGAGGAAATGCCAAGTCGTCAACACGACTAGCGGGTGCGGAAATGTCTCCGGTGCAATGTGAGTGAGAAGGTGGATGCTTTGGCGGACAAAATGTATCCGCGATTCCTTGCGCTGGTAATAGAGCTCCTCAAATTCCCGAGCAAAGTCCATTAGGAGCTCGTGCCCTTGCAGGAGATCTCCATAAGGGATACAGGGACGTTGTAAAATGCGGATTCCAGCTACTAGTTTACAGAAATTTCGCCAGTACTTCCGGGGGAGCAGATGTCGAAGCAACGTCGGACACAGGCCATAGATGTACTGTTGAAACTCCCATGCCTTATAACCAGAATTGATCTTCTTTGCGGGGTCTCGAGGAGCGCGCCCAAATGACGAGGGAATGAAAGGAACCGCCCTAGCAACAGTTTCGCCGTGCACGTTCCAAAGTGTGGGATTACGATAGAAGATGGCCCAGTCCCAACTAGATCTGTCGTCGGGTTCGTACACATCAAGTTTGCCAGTAAAGAGCTTGACGAAGAGATCAGGGTCGTTGAGTACTGACAGATGCATGATATCCATTGTGAACAGACTTGGAA
>WNGR01009121.1_pt1 | contig 10439 bp, 13 predicted proteins | sample 5407581 | NCBI WGS metagenome assembly WNGR01 (sample SAMN13153383, study PRJNA577476) | soil metagenome | isolation source: 80 cm soil or saprolite under Garry oak tree replicate 2 | place: USA:California | collected 2016-06-15
CCCCCGGCTGGCACCTCAGCCAGCCCCAACCCGGCATCCTGATCTGGACCACACCCAGCGGCAGGCAGTACACCGTCCACTCCGGGCCGCACCCGGTCTAGCTCATGGCCAGAGCTGCTGGGATGCGAGCGCCGCGCCCGCCATGGAGCCCAGGCCGCTCGGCGCCGTGGCCGGCATGAAGGCCTCCGCATCTGGCTCGTCTGCCAGCGCCGCTCTCAGATTCGCGATATCCCTGGCGATTGCCTCATGACCCCGGTAGGAGATGGGACCGACGCAGACCAGCGGCTCCAGCGCCACCACCGCCCCACCCTCCATGGCCCGCTGGAAGTACTCGGCGTAGTACTCAGGAAACGCGTTGATCTCCGCGCTCCACAGTTCGGCCCGGGCACCAGGACGCGGCTCGAACCCGGCCAGCCGTTCGCCGATGTACGCGAAGAAACCCGTCTTTCCTTGTTCCCCGTCGGTGACCACGTCGATGCCGTGCGTAATCTGCTGGCGCACGGCGGCCGCCACCGCCTCCGCGATGGCGCGGCCAAGCTCGTCCTTACGATCACCGCTCCTCATCAGGTCGAGCAGTGGTCCCGGCCGCGGCAAGCTGCCAACGTGCGTGGTGAGGATGCGATCAGTGCTCCGCTTCATAGGCCCGCAGCTCCTTAGCGCCGGTCCGCTCAAAGTACAGGTAGGCGAGCTCGCAGATGTTCGGACCAACCGGCCAGCGAGCCGGAGTCCGTAGGCTTCCCTCGTGACTAGTGACCCAGCCGGCACGAGCACCGGCCTGCTGACCGATCATTACGAGCTGACCATGCTGCGCGGGGCGCTGCGCAGCAGCGTGGCCCAGCGGCGCGCGGTCTTCGAGGTCTTCGCCCGGCACCTGCCGCACGGCCGGCGCTACGGGGTGGTAGCGGGCACCGGGCGGCTGCTCGACGCGGTGGCACGGTTCAGGTTCGGCCCGGCCGAACTCGAGTTCCTGCGCGACACCGGGGTGGCCGACGAGACCACCCTGCGCTACCTGGAGTCGTATGCCTTCAGCGGCAACATCTGGGGCTACGCAGAGGGCGACTGCTACTTCCCCGGATCCCCGATCCTGGTCGTCGAGGGGACGTTCGCCGAGGCCGTCGTCCTGGAGACGCTGTCTCTGTCGATCCTCAATCACGACTGCGCCATTGCCTCGGCCGCATCCCGGATGGTGACCGCGGCGGGCGACCGGCCGCTGATCGAGATGGGCTCGCGCCGCACCCATGAGATAGCCGCCGTGGCCAGTGCCCGCGCGGCCTACATCGCCGGATTCAATTTCACCTCTAACCTGCGGGCCGGTTACGACTACGGCGTCCCCACCAGCGGCACGGCCGCGCACGCGTTCACGCTGGCGCATGACAGCGAGCGGGGGGCATTCCGCACCCAGATTGACGCGCTCGGCGCGGGCACGACCCTGCTGGTCGACACCTATGACGTGGAGGCTGCGGTGCGGACCGCCATCGAGGTCGCAGGCCCTGGCCTGGGCGCGGTCCGGATCGACTCCGGCGACCTGCTGGTGGTCGCGCGGCAGGTGCGTGCGCTGCTCGACTCACTCGGCGCGACCAAGACCAGGATCGTGGTCAGCGGCGACCTGGATGAGTACTCGATCGCCGCGCTGGCGGCCACATCGGTGGACGGCTACGGGGTGGGCACGTCGCTGGTCACCGGGTCCGGGGTGCCGACCGCCGCGCTGGTGTACAAGCTGGTGGCCCGCGCCGATGAGGCCGGGGACTCCGCACCGCTGCGGGCAGTGGCGAAGCGCTCGGTGGGCAAGCCGGGGCGCGGCGGGCGCAAGTGGGCGGTGCGCACCCGCGACGACACCGGGACGGCCGTCGCCGAGCTGATCACCACGGTGCCGGCCGATCCAGGCCCGGGCGGCCGGGTGCTATTGCAGCAGCTTGTCCGGGGCGGCGAGATCGTCGGCCGGGAGTCGCTGGAGGCGGCGCGCTCCCGCCACCGCGAGGTGATGGCGGAGCTTCCCGCGCATGCGCTGCAGCTGTCGCGCGGCTACCCGGCCATCCCCACAGTGTTCGAGCCTGACGGCGACTAGCTGCGGGCAGGGAGTAGCTAGCCGACGGGCCAGCACGCATCCGGTCCCGGCGGCACGTCCAGGTAGGTGGCCAGGCCGCGGACGATGACATCCATTCCCCACTCGAACCGGTCGTCGCCGGTTCCCGCTACGAGTTGCTTGGTGAGCGCGACCGTGTTGGGGAACCTGTCCACGGGCAGCGAGCTCATCCAGGCCGTGAACTGGCCCAGGAACTCGTCTTCGTGCCCGGCCAGCAGCGATACGTCCTGCTCGTATGCGTACGCGCCGACATAGAGCCCGGCCAGGTCCCCGACGAAGGCCGCCACCTGGTCGGGCATCCCGGCCGCGCGGAGCTCGGCGAGGACGCGCTCGCCCATGGCCAGCATGCTGGGGGTGACCGCCACACGGCCCAGGGTCAGGGCGGCCACGCCGCGATGGCTCCGGTACATGGCGAGCATCGCGCGCCCGAAGCCCTTGAGCGTGTCCTGCCAGCTGCCGCCCTCCGGAGGCGGCACGAGATCCTCGAAGATCCGGTCGAGCACCAGCTGGACCAGTTCTTCCTTGTTGGCGACGTAGCCGTAGAGGGATGAGGCGGAGACCCCGATCTCGTCGGCGACGCGGCGCATGGTGAGCGCATCCCCGCCGTCCTTCTCCAGCACCCGCAGCGCGGCCGCGACTACCACTTCCCGGCTGAGCTGCGGCCTTGGCACGTTGCGGCGCCGCGGCGAGGATCGCCACGGTGGCTCGGGCGCAGCACTGCCCGGTATGCCCTTGCCGCGCGGCGTGTCCGCGCTGCCCGCCATCTCCACACGGTCCGGCATCCCCTCTTGCATGCGCAGCAGTGTACTTGACGCGAACAGCGTTCTGTAGTAGACCAATGTTCTGAATGAACGTTGTTCGGTTAGAGAACGTTGTTCTGGAGGTGGAGATGTCCGAGGTAGCTATGACTGGGGCAGCTGTGACCGGCACGGCTACGGCTGAACTGGCTGCGCCCGGGACGGTGCCTGGAGCGGCCGTGGCGGCGGAGGGGCTCCGCAAGGTGTACCAGGGCCGCCGCGGCGGGGCAGGAAAGGCCGGCGGTCTAGGCAAGGCGGGCGAGGTGCGCGCGCTGGACGGGCTGAGCTTCTCGGTCGGGGCAGGCACGGTCTTCGCCCTGCTCGGCCCTAACGGCGCTGGCAAGACCACGACCGTGCGCATCCTGACCACGCTGACCAGGCCGGATGCGGGAAGGGCGACCGTGGCCGGGATCGACGTTCTCAGGCAGCCGGGCCGGGTCCGGTCGGTGATCGGCGCGGTGGGCCAGCGCAGCGGTGCCGTGAGCGATCTGACCGGCTACGAGAACCTGGTGCTGCAAGGCAAGATCAACCGGATGCGAGGCAAGGACCTGCGGCGCCGCGTGGATGAGCTGCTTGAGCAGTTCGGCCTGACCGAGGCCGCACGCCGCCAGGTGCGCACCTACTCGGGCGGCATGCGGCGGCGCCTGGACGTCGCCACCGCGCTGGTGCACAGCCCGGCGGTGCTGTTCCTCGACGAGCCCACCACCGGGCTCGACCCTGAGGGCCGCTCCGAGCTGTGGGCGGTGCTCACCGGCCTGGCCGCGGACGCCGGGACGACGATCCTGGTCACCACCCACTACCTGGAGGAAGCCGACCAGTTCGCGGCCAGGATCGCGATCGTGGACCGGGGCCGGATCGTCGCCCAGGGAACCTCCGATCAGCTCAAGGCCGAGCTGCAGGGTGATTCGGTGCTGCTCGAGCTCGGCGACGCCGGGCAGGTGCTGCAGGCCGATGCGGCCTTGGCCCGGGTTGCGCAGGTCCGGCACGTGACCGCGAACGGGGCCGTGCTGCGGGCCCGGGTCGCCGACGGGCCGCGGGCGCTGCCCGCCGTGCTCGCGGGACTTGAGGCAGCGGGAGTCCCTGTGCTGTCCGTCACCGTCGCCCGTCCGTCGCTGGACGACGTCTACCTGCACTACGCCGGCCGCTCGTTCCGGCAGGCAGAAGGGATCACCGTGTCATGAACTTCACAGTCATGAACTTCGCCCGGCAGTCGTGGGTACTGCTCACCAACCGCTACCTGCGCCAGCTCTACCGCCAGCCCGCGGTCATCGGCATCACGCTCACCCAGCCCGTCATCTGGCTGCTGCTCTTCGGGGCCCTGTTCAGGAACGTGGCCGAGATACCCGGGTTCGGCGGCGGGAACTACATCACCTACCTGACGCCCGGCGTGGTGATCATGACCGCGCTGTTCTCGGCCAGCTGGACCGGGATGTCCTACATCGAGGACATGAACAGTGGCGTGATGGACCGGTTCCTGACCGCTCCCATCCCGCGCAGCGTGCTGATCTCGGCCACGCTCGCCTACCAGGCCGTGACCACCGTCGTGCAGTCGGCCATCATCATCGCGATCGGCTGGGGCACCGGGGCGACCTTCCCCGGCGGCGCCGGGGGCATCGCGGCCCTCATCGGGGTCTCCGTGCTGCTCGCGCTGGCCATGGCCGGGCTCTCCAACGGGCTGGCGCTGCTGTCCCGCCAGCGCGAGACGCTCATTGCCGCGTCCACCACGCTGGTGATGCCGCTGACGTTCCTGTCCGGGGCGTTCCTCTCGCTGCGGCTGGTGCCCGGCTGGATCGCCGCGACCGCCAGGTACAACCCGGTGAACTGGGCGGCCAGCGCCGGGCGCGAGGCGATCGGCGCTCATCCGCCCTGGGGCACGGTGGGCGCCTACGCCGGCTTCCTGGCCGTCGCCCTGCTGGTCACCGCCGCGATATCCACCCGGGCGTTCCGCGTGGCCCAGCGATAGCCCATCCGCCTCGGCCAGGGCGGCCCCGCGGGTACGTTGCGACCCGCGGGGCCGCCCCTCCGGCACCCGGGGCCGGCCGGGGTTGCTGGCCTGGATAGGCTCGGCGTGTGGCCAGAGCGCTGGTGATCGTCGATGTACAGAACGATTTCTGCGAGGGTGGCTCACTCGCCGTGACCGGGGGTGCCGAGGTGGCCCGCGCGATAAGCGGCTATCTGGCCGGCTCCGGCCGCGACAGGTACGCGTACATCGTGGCGACGCAGGACCATCACGTCGATCCCGGGCCGCATTTTTCCGCTGCGCCCGACTTCGTCAGGACCTGGCCGCCGCACTGCGTGGCCGGCACGCCCGGCGCGGACTTTCATCCCGGCCTGGACACGAGCGCGTTCGAGGCGGTGTTCCGCAAGGGTGCGCATTCGGCCGCCTACAGCGGGTTCGAGGGCGCGGATGCCGACGGCACCCCGCTGGCCGCCTGGCTTCGCGAGCGCGGCGTCACCGCCGTGGACGTCGCCGGGATCGCCACCGACCACTGCGTGCGGGCCACGGCCACCGACGCCGCAACCGCGGGCTTCACCACCCGGGTGCTGCTTGATCTCACCGCGGGCGTTGCCGCGGACACGACCAAGGCGGCTCTCGACGAGATGCGCACGGCAGGGGTCGACCTGACCGGGAGCCCCGTCGGGGCCGACGGGAACTGACCCGCCTGCGCCGCCGCTGCCGCCGGTGACCATCACCACCCGGCCGCGGAGTCCCGTCCACGCGTGCTGCTTAGTCCTTGCCCTCCGGCAGCGACTCGTAGATCTCTTTGCACTCGGGGCACACGGGAAAGCGCTTGGGATCGCGGCTAGGCACCCAGACCTTGCCGCACAGCGCGACCACGGGCGTCCCGGTCACGGCGCTGTCGACGATCTTGTCTTTGTCGACATAATGGGCAAATCGCTCGTGATCACCGTCGCCATGAGAGAGATCCGGGACGGTGCGGGTGTCTTCCCTGACTTCGCTTCCTGGCATGACTTCTGTGCTCACAGGCACCGATTCTACGCTGCCGTCCCAGGCGGGCTCAGTTGAGCATGGGATCGTCGGGGTAGGTGGCCACGATCGCGAACTCGCCACCCTGCCGCCGGAGCACCTCAAGCCAGAGCCGGTCCGGCTCGGCCAGGAACGCGTCGGTGGGCTCGCCGGTGAGCACATACCAGGCGCCTTCCTCGATTTCGGCCTGCAGCTGGCCCGGTCCCCAGCCGGCGTAACCCGCGAAGACCCGCAGCGACGTGATGCCCCCGGCGAGCAGCTCGGGCGGGGCCTCCAGGTCGACCAGCCCGATCCTGGACATCAGGCTGGACCCGTCCAGCGAGCGCCAGCCCAGCGGCTCCTCCTCGCCCTGGGCCAGGGCCAGCGCCAGGGCGCTGTTCGGGGAGACCGGTCCGCCCTTGAACACCACGGTCGGCCCGGTGACGAGTTCCGTCCACGACTCAAGGACCTGCCCGACCTGGACCTCGGTCGGGCGGTTCAGCACAACGCCGAGCGTTCCCTCTTCCGGCTCATCCTCCACGATCAAGATCACGGTGCGCCGGAAATTGGGGTCACCGAGCAGCGGCGTGGCCACGAGAAGCCGGCCGCCGAGCGATTCAGCCTCCATGCATCCATGATGCGCCAGATTCCTGAAAGTTCGTGCAGCGCCTACCGCATGAATGCCAAAGTCGGCCGATGCCCCTGAGACACGTACGCTTAAGGGGTGTCTGAGGCAAGCACCGGCGGCGGGGAGGCCGGCCAGCAAGACGGTGGCCGGGCAGACGGCGGGCGGGCAGACGGCGGGCGGATGGACAGCGGGCCGGCGGACGGCAGCCGGCCGGATGGACAGCGGACGGCCACGGCCGTGCTCGCCGACGCGCCCACGGTGGACGTCACCCGGCTGCGGGTCGCGATCGCGCGGCTGTCCCGGCTGCTGCGCAAGCATGAGCTGGCCGGCCTGACGCCGACCCAGCTCGCGGCGCTGGCCACCGTCGAGCAGGCCGGGCCGCTGCGCCTCGGCGACCTGGCCGCCGCGGAGCGGATCGCGCCCTCCACACTGACCCGGCTGGTGAGCGCGCTCGAGGACCAGGGCTACGTGCGGCGCTGCGCGGTGCCCGGTGATGCCCGCGCGTGGACGCTGGTCGTCACCGTTACGGGGCATGAGGTGCTGGACCGGATCCGGCAGGAAAACACGATCCAGCTCGCCGACAGCCTGCTGACGCTGTCCTCGGACCAGCTCGCCGCGCTGGCCACGGCCCTGCCCGCGCTGGAGCAGCTCGCCGACGCCGGGCTGCACGACCCGGCCGGCTCTTTGCGCAGCTAAGTGCCGTTCACCCTATTGGCGAGCGTGGCGTGGCTCTCTAGCGCGGCCGGCTGGCCGGCTGGCCGCGGCCTGGGCCGGATACATGGGTGACAGGCTCAGAACAGCAGGCTGGACAGCGTGGCCCTGGCCTTGGTGACCCGCGGGTCCCGCGGCGGGAAGACGTCGAACAGTTTGAGCAGGTGCACCCGGGCCCGGTCCCGCTCGTCGCCCGAGGTCTGCCCGATCGTGTCCAGCAGGCGGTCGAATCCGGCCTCGATCTTGCCCATGGCCACGTCGATGTCGGCCACCCGGGCCTGGGCGTCGGGATCGCTCGGGTTGTCGTCGGCGTCCCGGTGGACCTTCGCCTGGTCGTAGGAGTTCACCCGCCGGATCAGGTCCACCTGGGCGAGCCCCATCGTGGCGGCCGGGTGCCCGGGCGCCGACGCGAGCACCTTCTCGAATGCTGCCGCCGCGCCGTCCAGGTCACCGCGCTCCATGGCCTGCTGTGCCTCGCCGAATCCGGGGTCGGCGAAGGCCTCGCCGGGTCCGGGGCCGTCCCGGCCCATTCCCGGCCCGGGCGGGCCCGCCGCCTCTCCGGGACCCGGCCGGGGGCCTGGGCCGGCCTGCCCCGGGCCAGGCGCGCCAGCGGCCTGCGGGCCGGCCGGGCGCTCCCCGTCCTGCTGGTCAGCCTCGCCGCCGGCCGGGCCCTGGCCCGCCAGGCCGAGCTGCTCGGCGACCTGCATGATCTGGGCGAGCCACTCCCGCACATTGGCCTCGGGCAGAGCGCCGAGGAAGCCGTCCACCACCTGCCCGGCGACGACGGCCACGACCATGGGAATGGACTGCACCTGGAGCGCGGCGCTCAGTTGCGGATTAGCGTCGACGTCCACCTTGGCGAGGATCCATGCGCCGTCAGCCTCGGCGGCCAGCTTCTCCAGCACCGGCGACAGCTGCTTGCATGGCCCGCACCACTCCGCCCACAGATCCAGGATCACGGGGACGGTGCGCGACCGGTCGACCACATCGGCGTTGAAGGTCTGATCGGTGACATCGATCACGTGGCCCGACGGGGCGCCTGCCTGGTCGCCAGGGCCCGAGGCCTTGGCCGCCTGCTGCCTGCGCTGCGCGGCGGCCTGCCGGGCGCCCAGGTCTACGGCGCCGTGAAGGGAGAAATCCCGCGGCTGCTGCATGTCTCTATCCTGCCGCATGCAGCAGAATGCCCTGGCACTATGGCCGGCCCGTCCCCGTCCTGGCTACCTGGCGGCACCGCTTCGGCCGTCCGCGGTCCGGCTACGGCCGCGCCGGACCGCGCGCAGCACGGGCAGCGCCGCGAAGTAGGACCCGGCCGTCGCGATGCCCCCGATGCCGAGGTCGACCGAGATCCGGCCCTGCCTGGCCCAGTACACGTCCTTGAGGTCCAGCAGCAAGGCGAACTCATCGATGATCAGCGCCAGGCCGGATCCGTAGCTGACGGCCACCGCCGGATGCCTGCGCTGGGCATCCTCGCCGCGCACGGCGATGGCGCCCACCCCGGTCAGCAGCCCGATGCCCCACAGGTAGTGGTGCAGGTGCTCGCCCCCAGCGCTGAGGTTCCGGAAGGGGCCCTTGCCCGCGCGGATGCTCCAGGTGATGCCCCGCACCGTGGCGAAGGTCGCCGCGAAGGCGAGCCAGCTGAGCAGCGCCGCGCGCTGGCCAGCGTCCAGCTCCTCGTGGAGCGCGTTGTGCAGCGCCCGGCTCAGCGGTGGCGGCAGGTCTGTCACACGCGCACCTTACGCTCCGGCCACCCCGGCGACATGCATCGGGCGGGCGCGCCGGCCGAACCAAAACGGCGGGATGCTACATAAAGAATTATGTAGTATATTAAGTGCTACATTGGCTTAATGAGTAGCACCATGGGCAGGTCGGCGGCCGAGCGGATGCGCTCTCGCGGCAGGCGGGCCACCCACCGCATCGGCCTCCGTGAGCTGCGGCAGAACGCCAGCATCTACGTCGATCTCGCGGAGAAGGGGTACACCGTGGACATCACCAACCGCGGCCGCCTGGTAGCCCACCTGGTCCCGGCTAAGGACCCGGACAGCCCGCTGGAGCGGCTGATCGCGGAGGGGATCATCCTGCCTGCCGAGGAGCCGGGCACCCTGCTCGAGCTGGAACCGGCGCCGCAGCTAGCCCCCGGCGCGCCGACCGCGAGCGAGATGCTGCAGCGAGCGCGCGAGGGGGAACGGTATTGATCTACCTCGACTCCTCGGCGCTGGTGAAGCTGGTCCTGGCCGAGGCCGAGTCACCCACGCTGATGCAATGGCTGGCTGAGCGGGCCGACCTGCCGCTGGTCTCGAGCATTCTGCACCGCACCGAGGTACCACGGGCCGTGTGGCGGGCCAACCCGAGCGCCCTGCCGCGGAGCTACCGCCAGATGAAGGGGGTGCAGATGGTCGGGCTCAGCACCAAGGTGCTCGACACCGCGGCGACGTTGCCGCCTCCCGAGCTGCCGTCGGTCGACGCCATCCATCTGGCCTCGGCTCTCGCGCTCCGCCGCGACCTGACCGCGTTCGTGGCGTACGACAACCGGCTGCTGTCCGCGGCCGCCGTCCTCGGCCTGCCCACCGCCAGCCCCGCCTGAGGCCGGGCGGGCGGCGGGTCAGAACGCGGGCGCCTCGGAATAACTGCCCCACTCCTCGCGCAGCGTGTCGCAGATCTCGCCCAGGGTCGCCTCGGCGCGCGCGGCATCCAGCATGGCCGGGATCACGTTCGCCCCGGACCTGGCCGCGTCCAGCATCGCGGCCAGCGCCGCGCCGACCGCTGCCTGGTCGCGCTCCCGGCGGCGCTCGGCGAGCTCGCGCACCTGCGCGCGCTCCACCTCATGGCTCACCCGCATGATCTCCACCGGCTCGCCGACCGTGTCCTCCAGGCAGTTCACGCCGACCACGCGCTTGTCGCCCTTCTCCAGCTTCTGCTGGTAGGCGAACGCGGCCTCGGCGATCTCCGCCATGAACCAGCCCTCCTCGATCCCCCGCAGGATCCCGCCGGTCATGGTCTCGTCCGGGCTCATCGCGCGGATCCTGGCGAAGATCTGCTCGGCCTCTTCCTCCAGCCGGTCGGTGAGGGACTCCAGGTACCAGGAGCCGCCGAGCGGGTCGGCGACGTTGACCACACCGGTCTCCTCCATAATCACCTGCTGGGTGCGCAGCGCGATCTCGGCCGCCTTCTCGCTGGGCAGTGCCAGCACCTCGTCCAGCGCGTTGGTGTGCAGCGAGTTGGTCCCGCCGAGCACCGCGGCCAGCGCCTCGATCG
>WNGR01009125.1_pt1 | contig 10438 bp, 2 predicted proteins | sample 5407581 | NCBI WGS metagenome assembly WNGR01 (sample SAMN13153383, study PRJNA577476) | soil metagenome | isolation source: 80 cm soil or saprolite under Garry oak tree replicate 2 | place: USA:California | collected 2016-06-15
GCGCCGGAACCTCCTCGGTCCTGGTCAGGCAGACCACCGACCGGGCGATCATCAACTGGAACACGTTCAACATCCGCACCGGCGAATCGACCACCTTCCAGCAGATCAACACCTCCTCGATCGCCCTCAACCGCGTCACCGGCAACCTCGGCCCCTCGGTGATCGACGGCACGCTCACCGCCAACGGCCGGGTCTTCGTGATCAATCGCGACGGCATCCTGATCGGCCCGAACGGGGTCATCAATACCGCGGGCTTCCTCGCCACTACCCACGATATCAAGAACGCCGATTTCATGGCCGGCCGGATGAATTTCAACATCCCGGGCCGACCCGACGCATCGGTCGTCAATGAGGGTCGCATCACCGCGACCACGGGCGGTTTTGCCGCGCTGGTCGCGCCCGGTGTGCGCAATTCGGGCACCATCACCGCGACGCTCGGCACCGTGAGCCTTGCCTCCGGCAACATGTTCACGCTCGACATGTATGGGGACAAGCTGATCCAGCTCGGGGTCGGCGACCAGATCGCCTCCCAGGTGCACGATGTCGCGACCGGGCAGCCGCTGAAATCGCTGGTGACCAACGAGGGGAAGATCAAGGCGAATGGCGGCCGGGTCGAGCTGACGGCCGCCGCGGCACGCGTGGTGGTCGACTCGGTCATCAACAATAGGGGCGTGATCGAGGCCAACAGTATCGGCACCAAGGGCGGCAGGATCGTACTCGGTGCCGCGACTAGTGCGACCAAACCCGCAGGCGCGCCGAGGCAGACCGTGCGGATCTCTGGCACGATGACGGCCGCCGGCAAAAAGCAGGACACCAAGGGCGGCACCATCGTGGTGACCGGCGAGGATATCCAGGTCGCGGGCGCGACGATTGATGCATCCGGCCAGGTGGGGGGCGGCAAGGTCCTGCTCGGCGGCGACTGGGCGGGCGGGAAGCCGACGGCAGGCGTGGTCGATCACCCGAGCGCCAAGCTCGAAGGCTTCGCAGTGCCGCGGGCGACGACCTTGAGCGTCGATGCGGCAACGACGATCGACGCCTCGGCCAAGACCACCGGCAACGGCGGCAAGGTCATCCTCTGGTCGGACAGCGTGACGAGCTTCGCCGGCACGATCTACGCCCGCGGCGGCTTGGTCTCCGGCGACGGCGGCTTCGTCGAGGTCTCGAGCCACGGCCAGCTCAACTATGCCGGCTCGGTCGACACGCTCGCGCCTGCGGGCAAAGCCGGCACGCTGCTGCTCGATCCGGCCGACTACTACATCGTCACCACGCTCGGCGGCTCGCCCACGGGCGCGAGCGAGATCACGAACACCGCGCTGCAGAACCAGCTTGCCACCAGCAACGTCACGATCGCGACGAACAATAACGCCAATCCCAGCGGGCAGCACGGCGACATCTTCGTCAATGCCGCCGTCACGTGGAGCGTCCCGACCACGCTTACGCTGAGCGCGTTCCGCAACATCAATCTACCCGACCTCTTCATCGGTCCAAATCTCAAGAATACGGGTGCTGGCAGCATTATGCTGCGTGCGGATTCGACCGGCACCGGCATGGGCACGATCATCATGCCCGGAGGGACTTCCGCTAATCGACTCGATTGGTCCGGCAGCACCGGAACGGTGTCCGTCTACTATGATCCCACGGCCTACACGTCGCCCACCGATTTCACGACCGGCAACGGGCGGTTCGTGCTTGCTTCGCCGAGCCAGCTCACCCCCTACATGCTGGTGAACAACGTCAGCGATTTGCAGCTTGTTAGCTCGAATCTCGGAGGCACCTACGCCCTTGGCAAGGATCTTGATGCGGGTGCGACCGCAAGTGGGGCGGGATTTACGCCAATTGGGAGCCAGTTCAATCGATTCGTTGGGCTCTTTGATGGGCAAAACCATACGATCGACGGACTTACGATAAAAACATTTACAGCCGGTGGCGTAGCCGGATTGTTTGGGGGCATTGGTGCTGGCGCAATTGTTCGCAATGTCGGATTGGCCAACGAAAACGTCTCTCTAACGCTTCCTGACAATTCCATGGGCTGGGTCGGAACTCTGGTTGGATTAAACGAAGGCGGGACAATAACTAACACTCACGCCAGCGGGTTGGTATCAGTAACAGTTCCAGGCACCACAGGCATCTACCAAGTCGGTGGTCTTGTCGGCTTCAACGCTGGCCAGATCGCGAACTCCTACTCGTCAGCAACAGAAATAGCCAACGGCGGGCAGTTTATGCGTATCGGCGGGCTTGTAGGAGTGAATGGTAGTATCACTGATAACAATTCTCAATTTGTTGGAAGCATTATAAACTCGTATGCGACGGGGGCGGTGACGGGTGGGCTAGCTGGCGTTGTCGGTGGGCTCGTTGGGGCTAACGGCACGACTATCACCAACTCTTATGCGACAGGCATAGTGACCGGTCCAAGGCAAAACACTGGCGGGCTTGTCGGCTCTGGTAGCGGCTTGGTCATAAATTCCTTCTGGGATACTCAGACCACTGGCCAAATGAACAGCGCCGGCGGAACGGCAGGAACAACCTCCGCGCTGCAGACCAGCCTCCCCAGCGGATGGGACACGGCCTACGGCATCGTCCCCGGTACGAGCTATCCGTATCTAAAGTGGCAGTTTGCGGCCGGGCAGACGCCAATGGTGGTGTCGGGCACAGCCTTTAGCGTCTACGACAAGACGCCGGCGGCGGGCACGATTGTGTCCGGTCTCCTCGACGGAACGCCGCTCGCCTCGGTGCTCACCGGCGGTGCAGTCACGACCGGCGCGAACGGCTACTATTATTTCCTGCTCGCGCCAGGCACGATCTCGCCGCCTGCCGGCCAGCTCCTCACCTACACCACCGGCGCAACGGGTGGCGCCGCGTTCCAGCACAACGGCAGCGGCTCGGTCGTCGGCCTCGATATCTACGGCACCTACCTCAAGGACACGAGCGGCGCGACCACGCTGTCCGCGATCGACGCCGGCCGCGTGATCGCAATCGGCGGCAATACCGGCGTGCAGACGCTGGTGAATGGCCTCCCCAATCGCCAGATCGACCTCCAAAGCGCGACCTTCGCCATCGACCACAGCGTCAGCACCGGGACGATCGTGCTCTCGAGCGCGGGTGCGGTCACCCAATTGGTCCCGATTGCGGCGACAAACGTTGCGCTGCTCGGCGTCGGCGGCAGCTACGCACTGACCAATACCGGCAACCAGATCGGCACGCTCGCCGCCAATGTCGGGCCGTCGGGGTCGGTCAGCATCACCAATGCGGCCAATCTCGCCATCGGCACTGTCGCCGGCACCGCTGGTGTGAACGCTGGGACGCTGACGATTTTGGATACCGGCTTGGTGACGCAATCGGCTCCGATCGCAGCCACCAACCTCGCGCTCCTCGGCAGCGGCGGCAGCTACACGCTGACCAACTCCGCCAACCAGATCGGCACGCTCGTCGCCAATGTCGGTCCCGCGGGCTCGGTCAGTGTTGCCGATAGCTCCAATCTCGCGATCGGTACAGTTGGCATCACCGCCGGCGTGAACGCCGGGACTTTGGTGATCTCCGATACCGGCGCGGTCGCCCAATCGGCCGCGATCACCGCCGCGAGCCTCGCGCTGCTCGGCAGCGGCGGCAGCTACACGCTCACCAACTCCACCAACCAGATCGGCACAATCGCCGCCAATGTCGGTCCCGCGGGCTCGGTCAGCGTTACCGACAACGCCAATCTCGCGATCGGTACAGTTGGCAGCGCCACCGGCGTGAACGGCGCGACTTTCGTGATATCCGACACCGGCGCGGTCACTCAAACTGCCCCGATCACGGTCACCAACCTCGCGCTACTCGGCGTCGGCGGCAGCTACGCACTGACCAATACCGGCAACCAGATCGGCACGCTTGCCGTCAATGTCGGGCCCTCCGGGTCTGTTAGCGTCACCAATGCGGCCAATCTCGCGATCGGCACTGTCGCCGGCACCGCCGGTGTGAACGCCGGGACGCTGACGATTTTGGACACCGGAGCCGTGACGCAATCAGCCGCGATTGCCGTGACCAACCTTGCGCTACTCGGCAGCGGTGGCAACTATATGCTGACCAATATCGGGAACCAGGTCGGCACGCTCGCCACCAATGTCGGGCCGTCGGGCTCGGTCAACATCGCCAATGCGGCCAATCTCGCGATCGGCACCGTCGCCGGCACCACCGGCGTAAACGCCGGGACGCTGACGATTTTGGATACCGGCGCCGTCACCCAATCGGCCCCGATCACCGCTACCAACCTCGCGCTCTTGGGGGGCGGTGGCAGCTACACGCTGACCAACGCCGCCAACCGGATCGGCACGCTCGCAGCCAATACGGGAGCGGTCAACATCACCGACGCCGCCAATCTGATGATCGGCACAGTCGGCGGCACTTCCGGGGTCACGACCAGCGGCGCCTTCACGCTCAAGGGCATGGGCACCAACATCACGGCGACGGCAGGCGTGGACGTGGGCACGTTCACGCTCACGGGCGGAAACTGGAACCAGAACAGCGCCACCTTGCCAACCTTCAATGCAGCCGACTTCCGCATTGCCGGCGGAAGCTTCCTGCGCGTGACCGGCGGCGACGGCAGCGTCGCGAACCCCTACAGCATCGCCGACGTCTACGGTCTGCAGGGGATCGGCAGCGACGGCGTGTTCCTCGCCAAAAATTTCGTCCTCGCCAAAGACGTCGACGCCGGCGGCAGCGCAGCCTGGAATTCCGGTGCGGGCTTTCAGCCGCTTGGTGCCCTGGGGACCGGCACCTTTACCTTCACCGGCTCGCTCGACGGCCACAATCACGCCATCGATCACCTGACGCTGTCGTCAGCTTCCACGCTTGTAGGGTTGTTTCCCATTATTGGGAGCGGTGGCGAAGTCCGCAACCTCAACCTTACGAATGTAAGTGTAACCGCAACTGGGTCTGCTCAGATAGTGGGTACGCTCGCCGGACAAAGTGCTGGAAATATTGCGGACGTTCAGATCACCGGTGCTGTCACGAGCACTGATAGTGGAGGCCCACTCTCTAGCTCGGTTGGCGGGCTGATCGGTTATAATCTTGACGGCGGAAAGGTTTCGAGATCGAGCGCATCCACGACAGTTACGGGCGGGAGCTTAACGCTTGTTGGCGGACTCGTTGCGTTCAATTTTGCCGGCGGCGTGATTATCGATTCATATGCAAGCGGCAAGGTTACCGGGGTCGGTGGTACCGGCGGCGGTTTGGTCGGCGAAAATGATGGAAATATTACTAATTCGTATGCCAGCGGTACCGTGAACGGATCTTGGATCCTAGGGGGGCTTGTCGGCGGTAATGAGGGAACCATCGCTGATTCCTACGCCACTGGAATTGTCCGGGGTGCTGATAGCGACAGCCGTTTCTTTTCCAACCCGGCAACAGGGGGCCTCGTCGGTCAAAATGACGGCACGATTACGCGCTCACATGCATCGGGGGCGGTAAATGGGGGAATCGACAATAACGTTGGTGGACTCGTCGGGAGCAACCTTGGCAAGATAACGCAGTCGTACTCGAGCGGCTCTCTAATTGCATCGAAGGCTAACAGCGCAGAACACAATCAGTTCGTTGGAGGCTTGGTCGGATTCAACTGGTTCAATGGAACTATCACTGAATCGCACGCCAGCGGGAATATCAGCGTCAGCTACGGCGGTTATATTGGAGGGCTCGCCGGCCGGAATGATGGAATAATTCAATCGTCTTTCTTCGAGATCGGCACCGTCACCGACACCGACACCGGCGCTGCGACCACAGCGACCATCGGCGGGCTGGTTGGTCAAAACGGAAATTTCGGGTCTGGACCAGGCAAGATCATCGACTCCTACGCAACCGGAAGCGTCAATTTTAGCGGCAACAGTTTCGTCGCGGCTGGTGGTCTTGTCGGGAGCAATGCAGGATCGATCGCGGCCTCGTATGCGACCGGCACAGTCAATGGTACCGCCCTCATTTCTAGGGTTGGTGGGTTGGTCGGAGACAATGGTGGTACGATCACGAACTCCTATGCGACCGGCGCGGTAGCTGCAAATGTCACTGTTGGCGAGAACTCTTTTGGAACGAATCAAGTTGGCGGATTGGTGGGATTCAACCAAGGCCAGATTTCGAATTCCTACGCTACTGGTGCTGTGAATGCGGCAGTTGCGGGCCAAGGCTTTTTCGATGTCGAAGTCGGAGGGCTTGTCGGGTCTAATGGCGGCGCGATCACGAAATCCTACGCGACCGGGGCGGTGACGGGCAGCAGCTCCGCCCATGTCGGAGGGCTGGTTGGATCCAACACCGGCACAGTGTCGCTCTCGAATGCGGCTGGAAACGTGATTGGGGGGGACGGCAGTTACGTCGGCGGATTCGTGGGCCTCAATTCTGGGACGATCGACCAAGCCTTCGCGACCGGGTCGTCGAGAGGCGGCGTGGGAACCTTCGTCGGCGGGTTCGTCGGCACCAATGAAGGCTCCAACAGCCCAGTGCCTGGAATTCCCTCTGTTACCGCCACGATTTCAAACTCCTACGCCACCGGTAACGTCACCGGCGACACCGGCAGCGTCGCAGGCGGCTTCTTCGGGGTCAACCTGTTCGGCTCGGTCGATCATTCCTACGCGACCGGTGCCGTCAGCGGAGGCGCGGGCAGCGCCGTCGGCGGGTTTGTTGGCCTCAACCTCGGAACAGTCAACGTTGCCTTCGCGACCGGTCCGGTGAGCGGCGGCGACAACAGCTTCGTCGGCGGGTTCGTCGGGGTCAATTTTGCGGTGGCGGATTCCCGAGGCGGGACCTTGGCGGGAACAGGGGCGATTTCCCAGGCCTATGCGCTGGGCTCTGCCACCGGCGGCAAGAACAGCTTCGTCGGCGGATTCGCGGCAATCAACGTCGGAAGCCTCGACCAGACCTATGCCGCTGGTCTGGTCACCGGCGGTGCGGGCAGCACGCTTGGCGGCCTGGTCGCGTCGAACACGTTCAGCTACACCTTGCCCGACGCGATTGCGCTCCTCGATCCGCCTGGGACCGCAACCAATTCCTATTGGGACCGGCAGACCACCGGCCAGACCGCCAGCGCCGGCGGCACCGCGCTCGATACCTCCCAGCTAGTCGCGGGATTGCCGGCGGGATTCGATCCGGCGGTGTGGGGAGCCAATGCCGGGTCCTATCCCTTCCTGTTGGCGCAGCCGGCGAGCACAACGCCAGGAGCGCCGGTGCTGCCCCCTGCTCCGGAACCTCCTGCACCGACGCCCGAGCCTCTTCCCCCGCCGGTCGAATCTCTTCCGCCGACGGTGCAGCCACCAGCGACCCAGCAACAGGTCGCCGATCTCACCAGAGCTCCCACCATCCTCGCCGCGGCGTCGCCGGCCGCGGTCGTCAACACCGAGGCGGTCACCCAGCAGCAGACGGCCGGGCAGCGGTCGACCCAGCAACGCCCAGGGGCTGTTGCGCCCGACCAGCCGATCAGGCTCGACGCCGGCGCTGGCCGCTACTTCTACCTGCCGCCACCCGGCGAGACCCGGCTGGTGCGCAACGAAGTGGTACTGGCGCTTCCGTGCGACGTCTCGCAGCCGCAGTTGGACACGGTCACCCGCCGGCTCGGCTTGACCGTGCTCGGCTCGCAGTGTCTCGGAACCGGCACCACCGGTACCGCCGTCTATCGCATGCAGATCGGCGGCGGCCAGACGCCTTCAGGCGTCATCCGGGCGCTGGTCGCCAATCGCATCGTGGCGGCAGCACAGGCGAATTACCTCTATGCGCTGGCGCAGGACGCGCCGTCGGCCGAGCCGCAGGGAGACCCCGGCCAATACGTGATCGAGAAGCTCCACCTCGGCGACCTCCATCGCCTGGTGAAGGGGACCAATGTCTCGATCGCGGTCATCGATTCCGAGATCGACGGCGCGCATCCCGATCTCGCCGGCACCATCGCGAACCGGTTCGACGCCACCGGCACCGATGAGAAGCCGCATCCGCATGGCACCGGCATGGCCGTCGCCATCGGCTCCCATCAGCGCCTGATGGGCATCGCGCCCAGCGCGCGGCTGGTTGCGATCCGCGCCTTCTCGAGCACGACGGCGAAGGCCGAAAGCACCACCTTCAACATCATCAAGGGCCTGAACTTTGCGGTGAACAGCGGCGTGCGCATCGTCAACATGAGCTTCGCCGGCCCGAAAGACCCTTCCCTCGAGCGCGAGCTCGCGGCCGCCTACGACAAGGGCGTGGTCCTGATCGCGGCGGCGGGGAATGCCGGGCCGAAGTCGCCGCCGCTCTACCCGGCGGCGGACAAGAGCGTGATCGCTGTCACTGCGACCGACATGGACGACAAGCTCTTTGCCGGCGCCAACCGCGGCAGATACATCTCGATCGCGGCGCCGGGGGTCGACATCCTGGTACCGGCGCCAGAGAACTCCTATCAGCTCACGACCGGGACCTCGGTCGCGACCGCCCACATCAGCGGCATCGTGGCGCTCATGCTCGAGCGCAATCCGAGGCTCACGCCCGCCGAGGTCCGCGGCATCCTCATCCGGAGCGCCAAACGGCTCGGCCCCAACACCGACTTCGGCTCGGGCCTCGTCGACCCCGTCAAAGCGCTGGAGCTGGCCGCGCCCAAATCGGCGGCACTCGGCGCGACGACGCGCCAGTAGGCGTCGCAGCAACCGTAGGGTGGGCAGCGGTGGCTTCGCCGTTGCCCACGCGGTCATCGAGCAGTGTTGTCAGATTTGGCGCCGCGTACTCTACGGCACTCCACGCCATGCTCTCAGTCACCTCCTGCAGCACCGAGGCGCCGCATCACCTCCTGCGTCCCGTCGGCAAGTTTCGAGACCAGCTGGCGTGCCGGCATTTCCTGGCCGAGCGCCGCTGCCTGTCCGGCCCACAATGGCGAGAATTCGCCGCTTCCTTGTGCCTCGGCCTTGGCGCGCAATGGCGCGAGCGCCACGGCCGCAAGTGGAAACTCGGGGGCGACTTCGGCCATCGGCCCGACATCGCGCATCACGCGGTTATAGAAGCCGCGCGCCGGCCGACCGGTCATCAGGTTGGTGAGCGCCGTTCCATCATCGCGCGCAGTCGCGAGCGCCGCTCGGTGCGGCACCGATACCTTCGCCTCGGGACAGAACAGGAATGCAGTGCCCATTTGAACACCCGCCGCACCAAGCGCAAGAGTCGCAGCGATGCCGCGGGCATCGGTGACGCCCCCGGCGGCGATCACCGGCACCTTCACTGCGTCTGCGACCTGCGGCACCAGCGCAAGAGTGCCGACCTGGGCGGCGATATCCTCGGTGAGGAACATGCCGCGATGGCCGCCCGCTTCGTAGCCTTGGGCAATGATCGCATCGGCGCCGTGATCGACCAAGCACACAGCCTCCGCGACGGTCGTGGCCGAGCTGAGGATCAGGCAGCCAGTGCCTTTGACCCGAGCGATCAGCTGCGCTTCGGGCAACCCGAAATGGAAGCTCACGACCGCAGGCTTTAGCTCCACTACGATCTCGCACATGGCCGCGTCGAACGGCGTGCGATTGGGCGCCGACACCGGCGTGTTCGGATCGAGACCGAGCTCGTTGTAATAGGGGGCGAGACGGTCGCGCCACGCCGCTTCGCGCGCGTTGTCCATCGTTGGCGGCCGATGACAGAAGAAGTTGAGATTGATTGGATTCTGTGTACGTCCGCGAATCTGACCAACCTGCTCGATGACCTGTCGGGGATTGAGCATGGCGCATGGCAGCGATCCAAGCGCGCCTGCATCCGCGACCGCCGCGACCAGTTCCCAGTCCATCGCGCCAGCCATCGGCGCCTGGACAATGGGATGTTGGATGTTCAGGAGATCGAGGAGGCGGCGGTCCGGCCACATGGATCAACTCCAATCGAGTTGGTTAGCCAAAGGTCTTCATCGCGAATGGCAGGTTCGTCAGAGCGTGAATCCGTTGCCCTCGGTGCAGCTATTTTCGGGCCAGAATGTCCTCTGCGTGCGGCGGTAGTTCTTTGTCACGGTCCAAGGTTGCGTTAACGCATGATCGGTGGTCATGATCTGATTGTGCAGGATGTCCGGATTCGATGCAAACTTGCCAATGATTCCTCCTTATGTTCTAGCACTTGCGTCTTTTGCTCGACATCAGCGGCAGTTCGATGAAAACGTACCACACCCGGATGGCATAGGCCTGATCTTCTACCCAAAGATCGAGTTCAAGACCGCAGAAGAGCTCGTCGACTATGCGCTCGCATACAAGCACCCGAAGGCCTGACGGCCGGCAACGCTGTTGCGAGGACTCGACGCTGCAGCGGATTCCGCGACGGAGAATGCGTCCCCATACCGACCTCCCCCCGGCAAGCGTGAGAGCGGTAGAAGTGACCACAGCATCTCGCTTTTTGCCCGGCCGATTGCTATGAAGCAGATGCCGCTCGGGTGAGACGGAAGATTCCTGCTTTCCGTCGCCGCGCCGGAGCATCCGCTCTGCATCCGCCCACCGAGTCGACA
>WNGR01009911.1_pt1 | contig 10435 bp, 9 predicted proteins | sample 5407581 | NCBI WGS metagenome assembly WNGR01 (sample SAMN13153383, study PRJNA577476) | soil metagenome | isolation source: 80 cm soil or saprolite under Garry oak tree replicate 2 | place: USA:California | collected 2016-06-15
CGGCAGCAGGCCCGGATCGACGGTCACGTACGGGTCGGTGCACAGCACCTCGTCGGCCTTGAACGCCAGGATCCGCTTGAGCTTGTAGGACAGGCTCGACCTGATGTCGTCCGACCCCGCCTTGAACGCCATGCCGAGGATCCCGACGGTCATCGACGCCAGGTCGAACCGCTGCTCCAGCCGGTGCACCAGGTACAGCGGCAGGCCCTCGTTGACGGCCATGGCCGCGTGGCCCAGCGGGAAATTGTTGTGGTTGAACGCCGCGAGCTGCATCGTGTCCTTGAACAGGCAGGGGCCGGCGGCGAAGCCAGCGGCGGGCATGTCCGCGGCGCGCGGGTAGTCCTCGGCGAGCCCGCGCCGGATCCGGTCGAAGTCCAGGCCCTGTTCGTTGGCCATCATGTAGAGCTGGTTGGCGGTGGCGAACTTGATGTAGCGCCAGACGTTGGTGAACAGCTTGGCCAGCTCCGCTTCTTCCGGCGTCATCACCACGATCTTGCCGGTGAGCCTGGAGAACAGCGCGGACGCCCGCTTCGTCCCCGCGGGCGTGCGGGCGGCGACGATCTGCGGCAGCTCGAACAGCTCGGTCATCGCCTTGCCCTCGGCGATCCGCTCCGGGCAGAAGGCAACCTCTATCTGCCGCCCCAGCTTGGATAGCATCTTCTCCACCAGCGCCGTCACGCCGGGAAACACGGTGCTGCGCAGGATGAGCAGCTGCCCGTCCCTGAGGAATTCCGAGCAGCCGCCGAGCGCCTTGGTGATGGCGATCTGCTTGGGGTTCAGGTGCTCGTCAACGGGCGTGCCGATGACCACGATCACGTGCTCCGCCGTGGCCACGATCGCGGGATCGGCCGAGGCCACCAGGCGGCCGGCACCGAGCACCCGGCTCAGCGCCTCATCGGCGCCCGGTTCGGCGAAAGGCATCTGGCCCGAGTTGACCGTGGCGACCGCTGCCTCACTCACGTCATAGATACCGACCCTGGCACCCCGGTCGGCGAACGCGATCGCGAGCGGCAGGCCAACATGCCCGCACCCCCCGATGACAACCACATCTCGGCTGACCTGATCAGGCATATTGGTCACCGCAAATTCCTCCGGCTGATAACGGCAGGCCCCGGGGGCCCGGGAGGCATCAGGAAAGGCCCCCGTCACGTGTCTAGCGCTTCACCTTACCGCCCCGGCAGCCTGGCTACCGGCCTTGTTATCGCGTTGTCGCCGCCATGCCGTTCCTGCCTGAGATGGCGTTAACGCCAGATTTCGCGACAACGGAACGCGGCACCGCCGGCTCCGCCGACGCTGGCCTTGCCGCCTGCGGCGGCGCGCGTGCGCTACGTACGGTAGGCTCGCGGCGCGCAAGCATGGCGGTGTTCGGTGTCCGGGCCGCCCTTCGTGAGGAATGCAGCATGCCTGGTCAGGAGCGCCCGGCGGCCCGCGCGCGGGTCCCGGATTCGGTCGTGCCTGACGATCCCCAGTCCGCCGATCACGCCGCCCCGGGCGCGTCGGGCGTCCCGCCGTCCAGCTCGCTGGCGTCCAGGACGAACCGCCCGGCCGCGGCCGCCCTGATCGCCACGCTCGCCGCGGTCGCCTTCACCCTGGCTCGCTGGCAGACCTGGGCGGACGGCCATATCAGCCGGTTCATCCTGGTCGGCCGGCACTTCGCCATACCGTCCCAGTTGCCGCACGGCATGCCGGTGGCCAAGACGTACGGCTACGACGGGCAGTTCTTCTACCGGCTGGCGCTGAACCCGCTGAACTTCCACCACACCGCCTACGGCATCACGATGGACCGGCCCTACCGGTACATGCGTATCGGCTATCCCGCGCTCACCTGGCTGGTCTCGGCCGGGCAGCATTTCCTGGTCCCGGTCACGCTGGTCGTGATCAACCTCGCCGCCATCGGGGCGCTGGGCTACCTGGGCGCCATGTTCGCCGCCCGGGGCGGACGGCACGCGCTCGCCGGGCTGGTGATCCCCGGGTACTTCGGGCTCCTCACCAGCCTGTCCCGGGACACTTCGGAGCCGCTCGCCGCCGTCTGCCTGCTGGCCGGACTGCTCGCCGTCCGGAGCCGCCGCCCGGTGCTGGCCGCCGTGCTGCTCGCCTACGGGGCGCTGACCAGGGAGACGGTCATGGTGGCCGTGGCGGCCATCGCCATCATGCGGGTGACGGGCATGCTCCGCCGCCGGACCACCGGGGCGCGGCCCGGCCGCGAGGACCTGACCTGGCTGGTTCCCTCGCTGGCCTTCGCGGCCTGGCAGGTCGTGGTGAAGGCCGCGACCGGGAGCGTCCCGCTGCTCGCCGACGGCGGCCGGAACGCGGGGGCGCCGTTCATCGCGCCGCTCCAGGCGTTCAGGCACAACTTCGCCCACATCCACCTGCACCAGTTCGAGCAGTACGACCTGTGGTTCCTGGAACTGGCCATCCTCGTCTGCTTCTCGGTCGCGGCGCTGCTCTGCCTGCGCGCCACGAGCGCGCCGGTACACGAACGGCTGGCTTTCATCCTCTACCTGATCGAGATCTGCATCGTCACGCCGAGCACCTGGAACAGCCTGGACGCCGACATGCGGTCCTTTATCGAGGTGTACCTGCTGGCCGTGGTCATCCTGCTGGGCACCCCCCGGCGGACGCTCGGCGCCTGGCTGCTCCCCGAGCTGGCCGCGCTGACGATGCCCGCCCTGATCGTGATCACGCAGCGCAGGTTCACCGGCTCGTGACGGTCCGCCGTTATATCACCGGGACTCTTCCGTGGCCGGTCCCCGGCGCGCCTCGATGTAAATAGTGCCGCCCGACCGTGCCGCCACCTCGACCGCGGTTGCCGCCAGGGCGAACGGAAGAGCAACCACGGCGGCGGCGAGAGCGTACAGCCGGAAGGCCGGACTCTGGGCGGCCTGACGCGCCTCGGTGCGACGGATGGCTTCGTACACGTCGGGGTGCCCGGGAAGCTTGCCGGCCAAGCCGTGGACCCATCCGAAGACGACCTGCCCGCCCCGCAGGTAGCTGACCCGCTCCACGCGCAAGCCGAGGGCCTCGACCTTGGACAGCAATGCCGGAGGGCTCAGATGGACGAGATGGCGAGGCAGATCAAGGGCAAGCCAGCGATCGCCGAAAACGCGGGCCTGGAGGCTGGTCGCATTGGGCACGGCGATAACAAGCGTCCCGCCTGGGGACAGGAGAGCCGCCGCATAGCTCAGCGCCCGGGCAGGCCGGCGGAGGTGCTCAAGCGAATGCCAGAAGATGACCGCCGACCAGTTCCCGTCCACGTCTTCGACCTCGGCGTTGCGGATGTGCGGCCCGGACGCATGCGGCTCAAGACCGACAGCATCACGTCCGTGGCGCACGAAGGCATCGACGAGGGTCCCGTCGCCGGCTCCCACGTCGAGAACCGGTCCGGGCGGCAGGACCCGGTGCAGACGATCCGCAAGCGCTGAGCGCGTGCGGCGAAGCACCTTGTCCCCGAGACCGGAGAACCGGCCCGACTGCGGGCGGTACCAGTCAGCGTAGGCCGCGCTCAACTGCTCGTCGCTGGGCCAGGGCGACGTCGTCGCCACGCCGCAGCGGGCACACCGCACCCGGCCGGTAAGGTATTCGTCGGTGCCGTCGAACCGGTGATCGCACCAGGCGCACTGGGCGGCAGGAGGCGCCTGAGTGCGTGAATACGCCAAGGTGTTGCTTGTTCCTCGCAGCGAACCGCTTTTATCGCGCCTGCCTTCGGAGCGGATTGCCAGTGACTTTGCGTTCGGCAACGGATCGTCCTCCTAGCGTTCCCTCGCGGTCGCAGAGAAGCATAGCGGCGGTCCGGCTTCGCCGTGCCTCGATGCCGGCCTCGGCGCCCCGCGAGTTGCGCCCGGTGATCTGTCGCGGGCCTGTCACAGCAGCCACGATATTCTCCAGCGGTAAAGAACCGCCAAGTGAAGGAGTGACACATGGAGCCGATCAGCATCGGCGGTGCCTGGACGTTTACGCCCGCCCTTCACCGAGATGACCGGGGATGCTTTCTGGAATGGTTCCGGGCCGCTGAGCTATCCGAGTCGCTCGGGTACCGGCCGGAGGTCGCGCAGGCCAACTGCTCCGTGTCCCGCCGGGGAGTCGTCCGGGGTGTCCACTTCGCAAGCGTTCCCCCCGGGCAGGCAAAGTACGTCACGTGCGTCAGCGGCGCCGTCCTTGACGTGATCGTGGATGTCAGGGTCGGCTCGCCTAGTTACGGGCACTGGGAGGCTGTGCGCCTGGATGACACCAGCCGGCGCGCCGTGTTTCTCGCTGAAGGACTGGGGCATGCCTTCACCGCCATCAGCGATGAGGCGACGGTCATCTACCTGTGCTCGACCCCGTACTCGCCGGGACGCGAGCACGGCGTGCACCCCCTGGACCCGGACATCGGCATCGAGTGGCCGACGGATGCGAAACCCGTGCTGTCCGGAAAGGACGCCGCGGCCCCGACTCTCGAACAGGCGCGCCAGGCCGGGCTGCTGCCTGTTTACGCTGACTGCGAGGCCTACCTGGGGAGCCTGCGCCGGGCGGCGGATGCGCGGAACCCGGTGCCGGGCCGGTTATCCGGCGGGCCGGCTATCCGGCCGCTGCGCGGCGATGAGTTCTCCAAGGGCGCATTGCAGCGCCGTCCGCCACTCGCCGATGGGCGGAACGCGAGGCTCCCGGGTCCCGGCCCAGGCGTCGTGACCGAGCACGCTGTAGGCGGGCCTCGGCGCCGGCCGGGACAGCGCGGTGCTCGGTATCGGCCGCACCCTGGCCGGATCGGCGCCGAGCAAGCCGAAGATCTCACGTGCCAGCCCGAACCAGGTTGTCTGCCCGCTGCTCGTGGCATGGTAGATGCCGGGCGCGGCCGTGGAATGGATCAGCGCGATGATCTGCCTGCCCACGTCGACGGTCCAGGTGGGCTGGCCGTGCTGGTCGTCCACCACGTCGACCGTCGGCCGCTCGTGCTCGAGCTTGATCATCGTGCGGACGAAGTTCGGCCCGTGCGCTCCGTACAGCCACGCCGTCCTGACGACATAGCCCGAGCCGGGCAGGCGGTCGAGCACGACCCGCTCGCCGGCCAGCTTGGTGCGTCCGTAGGCGGTGCGCGGCGCCGGGAGGTCATCCTCGGCATAGGGTCGGCCAGCATCCCCGGCGAAGACGTAATCGGTTGAGACCTGCACCAGGCGGGCGCCGAGTTTCGCGCAGCTCGCGGCCAGGTTGGCCGCGCCGTCGGCATTGACGGCCAGGGCCTGTTCCTCGGACGTCTCGGCAGCGTCGACGGCGGTCCATGCCGCGCAGTTGACGACGACATCGGGCCCGCAGCGGGCGATCGCCTCGGTGACAGCGGCGGCGTCGGTCACGTCCAAGCCGGCCCGGTCCATCCCGGTCACAAGCTCGCCGCGGGCGGTCAGGGCGGCGACCAGGTCGGTGCCGAGCATGCCGCCTGCCCCGGTGACCAGCCATCGGGTCATGACACCCGCCCGGATCCTGCCGGAGCGGGTGCCGCGCCTTGCCGCCTGAGCGGTTCCCACCAGGCGCGGTTGCCGGCATACCAGCGCACCGTTGCCTCCAGGCCCTGACGGAACGGGATACCAGGCGCGTATCCCATCGCCCGCAGGGCGCTGTCGTCAAGACTGTAGCGCCGGTCGTGCCCCTTGCGGTCAGGCACCTTCGTGACCATGTCCCATCCGGCGCCGCAGCACTCAAGCAGGGCAGCCGTCAGGTCCAGGTTGGTCAGCTCGGCGTCGCCGTTGATGTGATACGTCTGCCCTGGCCGGCCGCGCTCCAGCACGAGCTGGATCCCTCGGCAGTGGTCGTCGACGTGGATCCAGCCGCGCACGTTGCCGCCGTCACCGTAGAGGGGAACCCGCTGCCCGTCGAGCAGGTTGGTCACGAACAGCGGAATGACCTTCTCCGGATACTGGTAGGGGCCGTAGTTGTTGCAGCAGCGCGTGATCCGCACGTCCAGCCCGTGGGTGCGGGCGTAGGCCCTGGCCATCAGGTCGCCGCCGGCCTTAGCCGCCGAGTAGGGCGAGTTGGGCTGCAGCGGCGCCTCCTCCGTCCAGGAACCCGACGCCACGCTTCCGTATACCTCGTCCGTGGAAACCTGCACCACCGGCCCGACCCCGGCGTCGAGGCATGCCTGCAGGAGTACCTGCACGCCGGCCACGTTGGTGACGACGAACGGCGCCGCTCCGCTGATCGAGCGGTCCACGTGAGTCTCAGCGGCGAAGTTGATCACCGCGTCGTGCCCGGGCACGAGCGAGCGCACCAGCCCGGCATCGGCGATGTCGCCCCGCACGAACCGCAGCCGCGGGTCGGCGGAGACCTGGGCCAGGTTGGCGAGGTTGCCCGCATAGGTCAGGTTGTCGAGGACCGTAACCGTCGCATCCTCGTAGCCGGGGTACCCGCCCGAGAGCATCGTGCGCACATAGTGCGAGCCGATAAATCCGGCCCCGCCCGTCACCAGGATCCTCATGCAGCCTCCGCGCTCACAGTGCTTCCTCCAGACGTTCGCGCCCTCCGGCCGACGCTCAAGAGCTGATCTGTACCTTGCTGTGATCCCCGAGCACCAGGCGGTGCGCCTTGGGCACCTTGGGGGCGGGGGTCACCTCGACATGGTGCCCGATGAGGGAGGCTTCGATGCGGCGGACCCCCCGGATCGACGCCCCGGCCAGGACGATGGAGTACTCGATCTCGCTATCGGCAATCACGCAGCCAGGGGCGACCGAGGTAAACGGGCCGATGTAGGAGTCGGTCACCTCGGTACCGGCGCCGATGATGGCCGGACCTACGATCCGTGACCCGCTGACCCTGGCTCCGGCGTCGACGACCACCCGGCCGATCAGCTCGCTCGCCGCATCCACCACGCCGGCCACCGCCGGCTCGGCGCTCTCCAGCACGGTCCGATTGACCTCCAGCATGTCCGTGACATTGCCGGTGTCCTTCCAGTACCCCGAGATGACCGTGGAGGTGACCTTGCGGCCGTGCCGCACAAGCCACTGAATAGCGTCGGTGATCTCCAGCTCGCCGCGCCCCGAAGGCGCCAGGCCCGCGACCGCCTCGTGCACCGCCGGCGTGAACAGATACACCCCGACCAGGGCCAGATCGCTCTTGGGCCGCTGCGGTTTCTCCTCCAGGCCGATAAGCTGGCCGACGCCGTCGAGTTCGGCGACCCCGAACTGCCGCGGGTCCACCACCGCGGTCAGCATGATATGGGCGTCCGGCCTGGATGCCCGGAACTCCTCCACCAGCTCGGTGATGCCGCCCACGATGAAGTTGTCACCCAGGTACATCACGAAGTCGTCGTCGCCGAGGAACTCCCTGGCCACCAAGACCGCATGCGCCAGCCCGAGCGGGGCTGACTGCTGGATATAGGTCACTTTCAGTCCGAACGCCTGGCCTGAACCGACCGCCGAACGGATCTCCGACTCCGTTTCGCCGACCACGATCCCCACCTCGGTGATTCCGGCGTCGCGGATCGCCTCCAGGCCATAGAACAGCACTGGCTTGTTAGCCACGGGAACCAGTTGCTTGGCCGAAGTGTGGGTGATCGGCCGAAGCCGCGTCCCCGATCCTCCGGCCAGGACGAGGGCCTTCACGGTCCGGAAGCTTATCGCGGCAGGCGGCCCCCTTCGACCACCATCTAGGGTTTGGTCAGGACCACGATGAGCAGCCCTGACACGACCATGAGGGAGCCCACCCAGGTCAGCACGTTGGCACGCTCGTGCAAGAGGACGACGCTCGCGGTCAGGATGACGATATAGCCGAGGGCATTGAACGGGTAGGCCACGCTCAGCGGCACCCGCGCGAGCGCGGCCAGCCAGGCTACCGCGGAGACGCCGAAAACGACCAGGCCGAGCAGCACCCACGGCGAGGTGGCCGCACGAAGCACCAGCGATCCGCCAGAATCGGCCGCGCGGGCCGATGCGACCTGCATGCCGTGCTTGAGCATTACCTGTCCGGTGGCCGCCGAGACGACGGCAAATAGCAACAGCGCAACGCTTGCGATGGTCAAATGACGCCTCCCTGGTGTTCCTTCACGCTCAGCACGCCCGGTTGAGCGGTTCCGCGGTGCCTGCTCCGGCCCGCCCGCAGCCGGCCTGGCCCGACGCGCGTCCTGGCGGAGCGGGGCATCCGCGTCAGATGGCTTCGACATGTTTCCTCTGTGCCCGCGCACGCCCGCCTCCGCGCTAGCCGTCGGCGTGAGCCGAGTCCCTGACCTCAGGTGCCGGGTTGGCATTAGCAGCGGCCGACCCCAGCCGGGCGTGTACCGCGCCGGGCTCCAGGTCGAGGAAGGGGTAACGGCGGAACCCGTGCTTGTGGAGCTGATACTGCCCGCAGGTGCGCAGCACGCCGAGGCCGTATTGGACACTCCTGCTCAGGTTGATCGACGACGAGTCGGTCTCGTACCGAGTCGGGCAGGACACCTCGCCGATCCTGGCGCCGACGGAGATGGCCTGGGCGATGATCTGATTGTCGAAAACGAAATCATCGGAGTTGCGCTCGAACGGCAGGGCGGCGAGCAGCGTGCTGCTGAATGCGCGCAGGCCAGTGTGATATTCAGACAGTTTCTGGCGGAGGAATACATTCTCGACCAAGGTGAGGAATCGGTTGGCGACATATTTATAGCGGGGCATGCCGCGGGCGACCGAATTCTGGGCGAGGATGCGTGAGCCGAGGACGAGATCGTACTCGCCGTAAGCGATCATCGACGCCATGGCCGGAACGAGCAGCGGCGAGTATTGATAATCCGGATGCACCATGACGATGATGTCCGCGCCGAGCTCAAGCACCCGCCGGTAGCAGGTCTTCTGGTTTCCCCCGTAGCCTACGTTGAGTTCGTGGCTGATCGGCTCCAGGCCAAGCTCGCGAGCCACGGGGACCGTCTGGTCGGTGCTGGCGTCATCGACGAGCACGATCTCGTCGATGACTTCTCGGTCAAGTTCGGCTAGCGTGCGCGCCAGCGTTGATGCTGCGTTGTAGGCCGGCAGTACAACGCCGACCCGGCGGCCGTTGATCATTCCGCTAGTGTACGAAACACCGGACTGCGATAACCGACAAACCTTCCAGCGGGCTGCCGGCCATGGAAGGTCAGGGGACGTCGCCGGTCCTGGCCAACGGGGGCCGCCTCACACGCACTTGACGTAACAGGGGATCTCGCCTGGCAAGGTTGATGGGGGACTGCCCAGGTCCTCGAGGAGATTGTGATCCCACACCATGATGGTGAACGTCTTGTAGTGGTAGACATGCACGGGCGGACCCGCGTGCAGGGCCTCGATGGCCTGGCCGGGGATCATGGAACTCCGGCGAAGACTCCTGTCGCGGTTCGGGGTAGTGTCGGCGGTGTTAGTCACGATGAAGTTGGCAAAGTCGTGCCGCGGGTCAAACCAGTCCGCATCGGACTCGAAACTGCGCGGGACATTGCCGGTGAATTGCCACGACACCGCCCTGACCGCGACACGGCCCCCGCTGTCCATCGTGATGAGATTCGCCTCGTTGTAAGTACCAAGCCCATGGGTGAGGTGGTGCGCCTCCAGCCAGGGAATGACCGCCTCCATGCTGTCCGGCATTGTGGGCTGGGCCGCGCCGTAGCCGAGCGCGGCGAGGTAGCAGGCCAGCACGGCCGCTGAGGCGCACGCCAGCTCCGGCTTCAGCCGCCGTGGCACCCCGGCCAGCTGTCCGGGGACCATGCGCCCCGCCAGGACGGCACCGAAGGGCAGCACGGCCAGGATCTCCCGGGTGTCGAACAGCCCGACCGGGATGACACTGAGCACGTAGGCCGCCACGTTGACGGCGATCGCCGTGGCCAGGACGGGGGAGATCAGGTCGCTGGGGTCGTAGAAGTACCGGAACGCGCGGAAGAAGCCCCACGCCGCCAGGGCCACGCCGACCAGGTGCACCGCGGCGAGGGCGACCCCGACGGCCACCGGCAGGCCGCCCAGGCCCGGCCCGAGCAGGGAACCGTTCGAGAGGTGGAAGAAGTCGGCGCCGTAGACGTTGAGGATTCCCTCCAGCGCCGCACGGCGAGCGTGGCCGCGGCGAACGACAGGACACTCGCCGCGACCAGGGACAGCTCGTACCACTGGGAGGCCAGGGACTTGCGGTGGCGGAAGACGGCCAGCAGGACGCGGGCGCCGCAGACCAGGGCCAGCGGCACGACCGCGTCGAGCAGGGCCACCTGATCGGCGATGATGACCCAGGTGAGCACCGCGCCGGCCGTGACCGGGACGTACCAGCGCCGCGGCACGCGGTCCAGCAGCAGGAAGACCAGCAGCAGCGGAAGCTGGGTGCCCAGGTGGTCGGGCTGGGAGAGCAGCAGGTGGGTGGCGTTGCCGAACTGGGGTGCGAGCATGATCCCGGCCGCGACCAGCAGGCGGATCAGCCCGGCCCGCCCGGTCGCGCGTCCCCGGGCCAGCAGGCCGGCCGCCAGCACCAGCAGCGTATAGGTGCTGGCGCCCCCGATGTG
>WNGR01023895.1_pt1 | contig 10435 bp, 9 predicted proteins | sample 5407581 | NCBI WGS metagenome assembly WNGR01 (sample SAMN13153383, study PRJNA577476) | soil metagenome | isolation source: 80 cm soil or saprolite under Garry oak tree replicate 2 | place: USA:California | collected 2016-06-15
AAGCCCCACTTGAAGTCGGACGGCGTTCGGCAGCTTGAAGAATTGGTGAACTCGGGAGCCGAGGTCGTGCTGGTCAGCCAGGGGCTTGACCATGTTATGCGGCACCTGGCTCAACACCTGGGGGTGAAGCGGATCATCGCCAACCAGCTCGATTTCCGGGACGGAATCTCCACTGGACGGCTGCTGGAGCCGGTGATTCGGCCGCGCGGAATCTTTGCCCGTATCTCGTCCTCCGGGCCGGACGGAACTCGCACCCTCCCCAGGCTCGCACACGATCTCGGCGTCAGCCCTGAAATCCTGGAGAAGGCTGTTTCTCGGGCCGAAAGAACCGTGCCGAAAATCGAACGTCCCATCGTCCACTTCGATAGCGTCCGGTATGACATGCCGCTTTCGGTCCGGTCTGCTTTTCGGGACAAGCACATCCTGCTGATCGGGGTAACCGGGTTTATTGGCAAGATCTGGCTGGCAAACACGTTGATGGACTTGCCCGAGGTGGGACGCATTTATCTCCTCATCCGGCGGCAAAAGTCGAATCCTGCCCAAAGGCGCTTCGAAAAACTGGTGGAAGAATCTCCGGTATTCGATCCTCTTTATGAGCGGTACGGACGGCGCCTGCTCGAATTTATCAGCGAACGGGTGCAAGTGATCGAGGGAGATGTCACGCAGCCGGAACTGGGGCTGGATGGTGGAATTTCAGAGAACTTGCGGCAGAGACTTGATCTGATTGTCAACAGCTCGGGGCTAACCGATTTCAATCCTGACCTTCGCGATGCGCTGAGCTCTAATGTAGATGCGGCAGCGAACGTTCTCGAGTTCATCCGCCATTCCGATCACGCAGGGCTGCTTCATCTTTCCACTTGCTACGCGGCTGGGACTCGTGATGGACGCGTGAACGAGACCGTCCGCCCGGATTACACGCCGGCCGGAGTCCCGGACTTCGATGCGGAACGAGAATGGAAGGCCTTGCATCGCCTTGTGGAAGAGACGCAGACCCGAGCCGAAGGCCCCGAAGTCACGGAAGAACTTCGCCGCCAGGCACTGATGAAAGAGCACGCTGCCAAGGACCTTCACGGCGCTGCCCTGGAGAACCAGATCCGAAAGAACCGGGTGCGCTGGTTGCGGAATGAACTGACGGAAGCCGGTAAGAAGCGAGCGCACGAACTCGGCTGGCCCAATACTTACACATTGACCAAAAGTCTGGCAGAGTCGCTGCTTGCCAGGGAATCAACACCTCAGCCTCGCTCTCCTATCTTCTGGGAACATTTTTTCGTCAGTTGCCCACCAACGAACGCAAGCGGCTGGACGTGATTCCGGTGGATGCAGTCAGCCGCGGAATGACGTTGATTGCAGCGGCCGTCATGGCGCGTAGAAATGACCCGGGGTATCAGCTTGCCACCTCGGTCACAAATCCCTGCGATATGCGGCGTTCGATTGAGCTGACATCTCTCGCCCACCGCAAGCACTATCGCGCCCAGGAAGGCATGGAATACTGGTTACGTCTGCGCTTCGACGCCATCCCCGTCTCAAAGGAGCGTTACAACCGGATGTCGGCTCCGGCGCAGCGGGCGATCGTCAAGTCGATTCAGCGGATTGCGGCTTCGCTGCCCTTCAAGAAGACGCCGCTGGCGAAAGCGGACCGCAATCTGGAGAAAGTTGAAAAATTGATCGAACTGTTCGAACCCTTCATCCTGCTCAACGAACACGACTTTGTCGCCGAGAATGTTGAGAAACTTTCTTATGCGCTGGTTCCCGAAGAGCAGAAACTCTTCGGATACAATGCGTCCTCACTCGACTGGTGGGACTACTGGATCAATGTTCACATTCCTGCACTGCGCAAGTGGACTTATCCTCTGATCGAAGGCCGGCCGCTGGAGGTGCGCCCGTTGCGCAACTTGCTGCCGGCCAATGGCGCGGACAACGAAACCGTTAAGACGGGAACGAATGGAGCAACGTGGCGATATTCCTGACGGGAGCGACGGGATACATTGGCGCGCACGTCGCGGCGAACTTGCTGGACGAGCACGGCGCGTCGCTGAACCTCCTAGTCCGCGCTCGTGATCCACACGAAGCCGAAGACCGCTTGTGGCATTCGCTGCAATTGCATCTGGATTTCCAGCGCTTTTACGAGTACCTGCAGACACGCATCCGAATTTTTCGCGGTGACCTGACCAGCACGCTCTTTGGCCTGTCGACCGATGAGTACGACCGCCTGGTTCACACTACAGATTCAGTCATTCATTGCGCCGCGTCGCTGAATCGAAAATCGGAAAAAAGCTGCCTGAACGTAAACTTGCGAGGCACCCTCGAAGTCATCAAGCTCGGCATGCAGGTTGACCACTACCACGGCCTGCGCCGCTTCAGCCACGTGAGCACGGTCGCAGTCGCCGGTAAGAGGCAGGACGAAGTCGTCACCGAAGATAATGCTATCGACTGGAACCGTTCGGATTATGACCCTTACGCGCGCACCAAGAAGTTCTGCGAACACATGATCCGTCAGCTTTTGCCCGAAGTTCCGAAGACCATTTTTCGCCCCAGCATTGTTCTGGGAGACATGCGATTGCCACATTGCACGCGAAAGAACGCACTCAGTACGACACCTATCACCTTTCCTCGGGCAAAGAATCGCAGACGTTCCGACAATTGACAGAATCACTCGCCGCCGCCCAGGACCGGCGTGGCCCGATTTACCTTCCATTCCTGCACAAACCCTTCACTTCATCTGTGAACGTTCTCGCGAATCGCAAGAGTTCAATTGGCCACAGTGCCGCGCTGATGAAAGTATTCATGCCGTATCTCACTTTCAATACAGTTTTTGACAACACGCGTATTACCTCTGAGTTGGGGCGCAAGCCGGTGCCGTTCTCGCAATATAGCTATCCCTTGCTAAAGTTTAGCCGTGACACGAACTTCACCTATCCTTACCGGGACTGGCCTGCGAAGGTGGGAGGTTCTGCAGCATGATGGACTTTGTCCTCGAAGCCTGGGTCAGCGGAAACATCGAGCGCGCTAAAGCTGCCTGGATACTCGGCAAAGGAGAACGCTGGCGTCCTAGGCAAAAGCTCAAACTGCTATTTGCCGGCTACAATGGCACGCGCAATACCGGTTCCGACGTGCGCCCCGAGGAGACTCTGCGCCAGCTCCGACATATCCTGGGCACCGACAATGTCGAGTTCAGCGCCATGTCGCAGAATTTTGATTTGACGCGCGGCTATTTCGCTGGAGCGGAGCAGGTCCATCTCCCTGATGTTTTTCCGCCTTTTTTGTCTCGCGAAGTTCCCAAGCACCACGGCGTGGTTGTGGTCGAAGGGTCGGCATTCAAAAGCAAATTCGCCAATGCTCTGACGACGATGATTATTGGGTCGTTAGGGACGGCGGCGGCGCAGAACAAGCTGGCCGTAGGCTATGGGTCCGAGGCCGGGTACATGGATCCGCTAGTTGCCAAGATGTGCGGCCGCTACTGCAAAGACGCTCTCATCATCACTCGCAACGAAGAATCGCGCACCGTGCTTCGCAGTCTTGGAGTTCCCACGGAGTTAGGAACTGACACCGCGTGGACCTTCCAGCCGCTTCCTCCTGAGTACGGGCGCAAAGCCTTGACCGATGCGGGATGGGACGGCAAGCTCCCAGTTTTGATTGTGTGTCCCATTAATCCGTTCTGGTGGCCGGTCACGCCATCACTAGTGAAATATACCGCCCGCTCCACAACCGGCGCTTACAAAGACAGTCACTACCGCACGGTTTACTTCCACAAGTCGGGCGCTGACGTGGATGTCGCCTTCGAGCGTTATCTGACTTCCATCGCCAAAGCAGTGGACGCATTTCGCCAGCGGCGCCGGGTATTCCCCATCCTGGTCGCCACTGAGGCTCTGGACGCGCGTGCTTGCCGGCGCATCTCCGAAAAGCTGGGCGGGCTGCCCGTGTTCACCTCCGAGGAGCACGACATGTACCAGATGGTGAGCATTCTGCGCGCTGGACACTTGATGGCGTCGTCACGCTTCCACGGCATCGTGACCTCCATGCCCGCCCTCTTGCCCTCGGCGGGAATCACTATGGACGAACGCATCCGCAACCTGATGCGTGATCGCGGCCATGAAGAGTTGCTGATGAATGTGGATGACCCAGATCTTGAGCCGAAGCTCTTAGCGGCCCTCGAGAAGTTGGCGACAGACGGCGAAAAAATCGCGGATGGAATTGGCCGCACGGTAGTCAAGAACCTCAAAGTCATGGCGCGCATGGGTGTCTATTTCGAAGAAGAAGTCCAGCGTCGCTATCCGGACTTCCCCACGCGCAAAGGCCAGTGGAGTTGGGAGGACTACCTGCCTCCGATGGACGAAGGGTTGCGGCGCCTGTGCGGGATGTACAGTTGAAAATTCATGTAGGCCCAGACGCCCTCGTGTGGGCAGGCGAGCTTCGCCTGCCTCTTCTGTCGAGCGTTGCTCGGCGGGGCGGACGAGGGCGTGCGCCCCTACATATTCATTAGCGACCATGAGTTTTCTGAAGGACATTTTCACGGTCCTCGACGCGGCTACCGATCAGGCGCTTCTGGCACAGCTGCGTGATGGGAGTGCCGGTCAAGTGAATGGTCGCGAACTGTGCGTCATGGTCGCACAGGCGCGAGCATTTTTGGCCTCTCGCGGATTACGCAAAGGCGACCGCTGCGTCCTCCTTGCTGCAAACAGCATCCGCTGGGTCGCGATGGATTTGGCCATCATGGCTGAGGGCCTGATCGTCGTCCCTCTGTATTCGCGCCAAGCCCCTGCGGAATTGGTCAGCATGATGAAGGACTGCGCGCCGTCCATGATCTGCTGTGGGGATGCTGAACTGCGCGACACGATCAGGCGGGAATGGCCAGAGTGCCCCGCACAGGCCTTGTTTGACGAATTTTTTTCCGCGTCGACCGATGAGTCTGCTGGTACAGACTTTTCGCGGGTGGGGGCGCCCGCACCACACAAAGATTCAGACCCCGTCACGATTATTTACACTTCCGGAACTTCAGGCGAAGCCAAGGGTGTCGTGCTCACGGCCGGGAATGTCGCGCACATGCTGGGATGCACTTCAGGCAGGCTAGGTACTCTCATGCAAGGTCACTCCGCGCAGGAGAGAGTATTTCACTATCTCCCATTCTGCTTTGCCGGTTCGTGGATCATGCTGCTGACTTGCTTGCTGCGTCGTAGTGAACTTACCCTGAACACGGATCTGAACAAACTTGCGCAGCAGATGCGCGCGGCGCAGCCGGATTACTTTCTTAATGTCCCTCAATTGCTTGAAAGAATGCGCAAAGCCGTCGACGAACAACTCTGGAACACTGGAGGCCTGCCGCTCGCTATCTATCGCCGGGCCAAGTCAGCTTACATACACCAACGCGAAGGCAGCGCAACATGGTCCGATTCCCTCTGGCTGAGACTCGCCAACTTCGTAATTTTCCCCTCCATTCGTAAGAAGATGATTGGTCCGCACCTTCGGGCGCTGATTTGCGGCTCGGCGCCATTGAACGTCGAAACGCAATTATTTTTCATGATGCTGGGAATTCCAGTCCTGCAGGTGTACGGGCTTACCGAAACCACGGCGATCTGCACCATGGACGATCCGCGCCACGTAGATCCTGGACGCGTCGGCCCCGCCATCAGTGGCGTGGAGATGAAGCTTGGCGAAAACGAAGAGATTATTGTGCGCGGGCCGAACGTGTTTTGTGAGTATTGGAACAAGCCGGGCGAAACCGAAAAAGCCTTGCGTGATGGCTGGTTCCACACAGGTGACCAAGGTGAGGTAGATGGAACAGGGAACTGGAAAATTACTGGCCGCATCAAGAACTTAATCATTCTGGCTTCGGGTCATAACATCGCTCCGGAGTCGATCGAAGAAGAAATCCTGGCCCGCCTTCCGGGAGCGCAGCAGGTCGTCCTTGTGGGCAACGGCCGCAGCTATCTTTCTGCACTGGTTACGGGCGGCGTTGGTCTGGACGACGTTCAGGTTGCATTGGACGCGGTGAACGCGGGCTTGCCGCACTACAAACAGGTGCGTGGCTTCAGGATCATCCTGGAAGCCTTTACAATTGAGAACGACCTGCTCACTGCAAACGGCAAACTGAAACGCGATTTGATCGCGCAGAGATTTAAGGCAGAAATTGAGGACATGTACTCTGTGAAGCAGCCGGTTTAGTTCCTGGACCATGAACCAATATCACGGGAAAGTAATTTCGTGGGAAGTGAAGGAAGGCGTCATCGAAGTCGCCCTGCACCATGCTCCCTGCAACGAGATTGGGCTGCAATCTCTCGAGGAACTGGAGCAGCTCGCCGCAGCATTGCCGGCACTGGAAGAGAGTGCACATGCGCTCATCTTTTATAGCCGGCAGGAGGCTGGTTTCTGTGCCGGCGGTGATTTACGCGAGCTGTATCGCGGTCTACAGCAGACGGAAAAGTCCGCAGCGATCGCCGGAATCAAGGAATTTCACCAGCGCATTCATCATGTGATGAATACTTTTGACGCGTCTCCACTGAACACCCTGGCCGCGGTCCATGGCATCACCTTTGGCGGCGGACTCGAACTGGCGCTGGTTTGTGATCTCATCATCGCTGACAAGACCGCCCGCTTCTGCTTCCCGGAGTTGCGGCTGGGATTGATCCCCGGCTTTGGTGGAATACCCCGGCTGAAGCGCGATCTTGGAAACGCGGTTGTGCGTGACCTGGTCCTTACTGGGCGGAGTTTTAGCGCCACAAAAGCCCAGCAAGCTGGGCTGGTTAGCCAGGTGGTCGCAGAAGGCGAAGCGTTGCGGATTGCGCGAGTGACCGCAGCACAACTTGGCAAGTTCGACCGTCATACTGCTGCTGCTACCAAGAAGTTTAGTAAACCGATTCCGTATGATGAGTTGCGGCGCGAGATTGAGATTGTTTGCGATTTGTATGCGCGACCAGCCGTCGAAGCCGCATTGAAAAAGTTTGTGGAGAGCACCGACGCGCAGCCGTATCTGCCATGAAAGCGAGCAACCAATGCCAACCCAACAAAAGACGATAGACGAAATTCTGGACCTCGCCGCCGCGCAATTCAAAGTTCCGCGGGAGAAGTTGTTGCCGGACGATGACTTTTTTAAGAAGCTCGGCATTGATAGTTTGCAGGCGCTAAGTCTACTTACTCGTCTTGAGCAACATTTCAACGTCGAGTTGCCGGATTATGAATTGCAGGGAGTCTCAGACTTCAGAACGTTGGCGGAGCGGATCCAAGCCAGACTTTGAATTCACCACAGAGGCACAGAGACACAGAGAAGGATCAAATCATAGAAGTGTTGCGTCTCTCCACCGCGCGTATTCAGAAATCAAATAAAGCGAGCAGTTTTCTCTGTGAGTCTGGGTCTCTGTGGTGAAATAGATGTTCAATGCTCGATCTTGACCAATACACATGTCTCGGTGCTGTCCTTCGCGAGGCCTTGGATCGCTGGCCCAACGAGACCTGCTTAATTGAATCCGATCGCGACCGCGAGCGCACCCGGCTCACTTATTCTGATTTCAAGCAGACCGCAACGCCCTTGGTGCGCGCGCTCCAGGACGCCGAATTCAGTCCAGGAGATCGCGCCGCCGTCATCATGACTCATCAGTCGAAGTGGCTGATTTCGGCATACGCAGTCTTCCAAATCGGCGGTGTACTAGTCCCGCTCGATTACAAGCTGACCCCGGAAGAGCACCTTCAACTTCTCGCGCACTCGAGGGCGAAATTCCTGGTGGTTGAGTATCACCTGTGGCGTGCGATCACGCAGAGGCCGGAATTCAGAAACCACAAACTCAAGATTGTCCTGGTCACAGAGGCCCCGCCCAGTGCGGACCTTTGCGGCGGATTTCGCTGGGAGGAATTCCGGCGCAAGGGCGATCCGATCTTCGTGCCGCGAAATAGAGAAGACGCGGCGTGCATCGTGTACTCGTCAGGGACCGGAGGCCGTCCAAAGGGCTGCATGTTGACGCATGAAAACTACCTGGAGCAGTGCAAGTCGCTCACCGCTTGGTATCCCTTCTGGCCGGGAGTCCGCTATTTGAGTATCCTGCCCACAAATCACGCTATCGATTTTATGGTCGGCTTTATCGGACCGTTCGTCTGCGGAGCATGCGTGGTGCATCTTCGCGCGCTGCGGCCCGAGTTCGTTCGCAACGCGTTTGTTCGGTACCGGATCACTTATGTGAGTCTGGTGCCGATGGTCCTCAAGAACCTTGAGCGAGGAATCAAAGGCAATTTGGATGCGCTGCCGGCGATCAAACGTTTCCTGCTCAATCGTCTGATTTCGATCAATAAGCTCCTCACCCGTAAACGAGCGAACGTGCCGCTCAGCCGCAAACTGCTGCCGCAAGTCCACAAAGTTTTCGGTGGAGAGCTGTTGGCCATCTTCACTGGGGGCGCATTTATGGACCCGTCGACTCTACAGTTTTTCTACGATCTGGGGATTCCCGTGGCTAATGGTTACGGCTTGACCGAGGCTGGCACGGTGCTGACCGTGAATGATCTGAAGCCATTCCGCTCTGACACAGTCCCGAGCTCACTGCCGAGACCATCGTGGACGGTTGGTTGCTCACCGGTGATCTGGGACGCTTCGACGGTTCCGGCCATCTGCAACTGTTCGGGCGCAAGAAAAACATGATCGTCACTGAGGGCGGGAAAAATATTTACCCCGAGGACATTGAGTCAGCCTTCGAGGGGATTGCGGTCAAGGAATACTGTATTTTCGCCGCGAACTACCTATGGCCCAGGAAGGAGCTGGGCAAAGAAATGCTGGTGCTGGTCCTTCATCTAGACCTGAACCAGGAATTCACTGAATCCATGAAAGAGGAGATCGGGTCACGCAACCGCCGCCTGGCGGACTTCAAACGGGTGCGCGGATTTGTGATCTGGGATAAAGATTTCCCCCGCACGGCTTCGATGAAAATCCAACGTCCTGTGCTCGCAGACGACATTTGTGAGTTACTCGACCGCCATGCGGTGAAAGAGCTCTGAGTTGGCTGCGGCTGGCAAATACCTCGCGATTATCAATCCTGCAGCAGGCGGAGGCCGTCTCCGTAAACTGCTCGGTCCAGCGCTTGAGCGTCTGCGCGCGGGAGGACTGGAGATCGAGTCACGCGAAACGTCAGCGTGTGGGCAGGCTTCGGAAATTGCGCGCCAAGCGTGGGCCGAAGGGTATCGCAAGTTTATTTCTGTTGGGGGCGACGGAACTTCTTACGAGATCGTCAACGGTTTATTTCCGCAGTCCGATGGCGGAGAGCAACCAACCCTCGCCTTCCTTCCCCTCGGCACCGGTAATTCGTTCCTCCGCGATTTCAGCGATAAAGGTGTGGAACATGCCATGGAATCGCTGATCGCAGGCCGCTCGCGCAGGTGTGATGTCTTGCGGCTCCGTCACAAACAGGGAGTTTTGCATTACATCAATATTCTGAGCATCGGTTTTGCTGCCGACGTTGCCACGCTGCGCGAACGCCGTTTCAGTGGCTGGGGAGAGGCAGGATATCAGGCGTCCATTTTCATTTGTCTGACGCGCTTTCGCCGCCGGCCTTTTCCATTAAGCGTAGATGGAGAAGAGAATGTCGACCGCCGCCCGTGCCTTTTTCTTACATTCAACAACAGCAAATTTACCGGCGGCACCATGATGATCGCCCCGACCGCTGAAGTGGACGATGGGCTGATCGAATACGTGCGCTGGGGACCGATCGGGCGCATCGGGCTCATCCGAAATTTGCCGGGACTCTATGATGGCACGCACATTCAGCATCCACTCGCAGAAGTTCGTAAAGTCCGCCGCATCGATTTTGATCTCGACGCCCCCGTGGATGTCATGATTGATGGAGAGGTACTGACCCTGCATTGTCAAACTTTGGACGTCATGCCCAGTGCCCTGAACGTCGTGGTATAAAAATTGGCAATAATATACTTGGCTCAGTGGATCACTTTTTCTGAGCAGCGATTGCGCGACTGGTCCAGTTCCTCCACAAACTCACCCTTTGCAGTGTTGTACCCGGACCGGTCATCCCGAAACCGCTTGGCGAGTGCAATCTTCAGTTCGCCGTAGATTTTGGCATCTTTTGGGTGAGCGCGAGGTAATCTCTGAACGCCGTGTGTCTTCGAAACTCGACACTGCATGGTGGGCAAACGTAAAGGTGATAATGCACTCGGTGACATGGCGGCGGCCATTGAGCACGTTGGCAGCACAGCCGTTCCCGGTCGAGTAGCAAAGCCAATCATCGACATCGATGTGCTTTTGACATCGGAACAGATGCTTCCCACAGCCATCGAGCGCCTTGCGACCTTAGGCTATGTCCATCGGGGAAACCTGGGCATCCCCGAGCGCGAGGCTTTCTTTGCACCCGCCAACGATCCTCCGCATCACCTTTACGTTTGCCCACCATGCAGTGTCGAGTTTCGAAGACACACGGCGTTCAGAGATTACCTCGCGCTCACCCAAGAGATG
>WNGR01034404.1_pt1 | contig 10435 bp, 13 predicted proteins | sample 5407581 | NCBI WGS metagenome assembly WNGR01 (sample SAMN13153383, study PRJNA577476) | soil metagenome | isolation source: 80 cm soil or saprolite under Garry oak tree replicate 2 | place: USA:California | collected 2016-06-15
CGGAGGAAGCTATGATTGACCCTCAGGACTATCGTATTGAGTGGGTACATGGGATCGGTCCAACCCAGGCCGGGTTTTCGGCTAGTTGGACGCAAGTGTTTAATCAATACCTGAACTTTCCCCTTAGTGATTACATCGAGGGGCTGTGGGCGACTGTGTTCGCGAATATGATGACTGTTCTGGGGCTGAATGAAGCCAGGGTACCTCTGACGCCCCAGGAGCAAGGAGCCGCGGATAATCTAAGCAATGCGCTGGTGACGGTGCTGCAAGCTCGTGCGTCGGCGTTGCGTTCGGGGCCAGCACTGTTCGGCGAGTGGCAAGATGTGGTTGATCGGGAGGCAAAGAATGCGGATTTACTCCCACCCTGGGTGCTGGACCCGGGGGCATACATCGGCGAATTCGCGCAGTACCTGGTGAGTAGACGTATACGTAGTGCGGTCAAAGAAAAGGTGAAGGAGAAGATACGCCCGCTGGCCGGCAGTGGCGATGATATCTCGATCATTGCGCATAGCTGGGGTACGGTGGTGGCCTACGAGAGCTTGATCGACTTAGAGGTAGAACTGCCTGCATTTCAACTGACCAATCTGTTCACCTTAGGTAGTCCTCTGTGGCTGGTACAACCATTTCTCGATGATCGTTCTGGACGTAAGCCTGGCAATCTTACAACCTGGGTAAATGTGCATGCGCAAAACGATGTGATCGGCTCCTGGCTACGCCCGGGTTTCCGGGTGGATAAGGATTTTGAGGTCCCAAACTTTGGCGGCGGTGAGCCTCATGGCAGCTACTTTGTACCCGGTAATGTGGCAGTACAGCGTGATATTGTTGCAGCCACAATTGTACCTCCTCAAGCTTAGCATATCCCTGCCGCTGGCACCCATTTGAGGCAAAGGCGTCATTATCTGGCAAAGTACAAAGAATAGTCCCGGAACCGGCAACGAAAGCTAGAATGGCAGATTCGGGGATATCTTGCTACAGCTTATACTCCTCTGCAACCCTTTGCTTCCAGATCCTTACCTTTTTAATACCAGCTTCACGCAGAATCGCTTCACTTGGAGCATGGGCTTGCGCAACCTGCATTGGATTATGTGCATCTGATCCCACGCTTACCGGCGTATTGTGCAATGCGCAAGCACGTGCGAGGCGGCGCACAAGGCTGGGATAGCCCAGGACATCATAGCCGTTTATCTCTAAAGCCACGTCATAGCGGGTTGCTTCAGCCGCCAATTGTTCAAGTTCTTCGTCCATTTGCGCTGGGAGATGCTGGTTTTTCACACGCAGCCGTATTGGATGGCTCACCAGGCTAAAATAGCCGCTACTCACCGCCTGCCGCAGTAGTTCGAAGTAGCGTAGCCAGCGCCTCTCGCCCTCTTCACGGCTGTCTCTCTCGTCGTTCTCGAATTGCACTCCATCGATCTCGTGCACCGAACCGATCAGGTAATCCCACGGATAGCCCCGCAAGAGCGCTTGAATGACCTCGTTTTTGCCAGGGATAAAATCTACTTCTAACCCCAGTCGCACATCAATGCCTGAGTGCCGGGCAGTCGTCTGAACCGCCTCGACATAAGTAGGAAGAGTGAGTAGGGGCCCCTCGAGCGCCAGGTGCTCCAGTGTTTGGCGCGCCTCGGACATCTGAAAGACGTGTTCTGAGAGGCCAAGCACCCGCAACCCTTTCTCGCGGGCCGATTGAGCCATCTGGAGCGCTGAACTGCGGGAAACGTGGCTATGAAAGTCGCTGTCAATCGTCATTGGTCCTTCACCACCGAGACGGCAAAGCCATCTGTATAGTCATCGTCCATGGCCAGGACGAGTGATACAAGGTGCGGGTCGCTGGCAATGCGTTTATTCAACTCGATGATACCGGCAATATCTGCATTTTCTGCAGGACCAAATGCCTTTCCACTGCGAATACAGTTGTCGGCAACGATAATGCTGCCAGGCCGCGTCAGCCGCAGCGCCCAGTCCAGGTACTGGGGGTAGGGAGGTTTGTCGGCATCGATGAAAACAAGGTCGAAGGGCGCTTCACGTTCGAGTGTGGGGAGGAGGTCGAGCGCTTTCCCAACTCGTACCTCTGTCCGGTTGCCAACTCCTGCCCTCTCGAAGGAATGTTGCACAACGTTGGCATGATCGGGGTTCAACTCCAGCGTGATAAGGCGGCCACCTGGGGGTAGTGCACGAGCCAGCCAGATTCCACTATAGCCGGCCAACGCGCCGATCTCCAGTATCTTGTGCGCGTTACACATCGTCGCCAGTAGTTGCAGGAATTTCCCCTGGATTGGAGAAATCTGAATCTGTGGAAGGCCTGCCTGCTTCGCAGTCTCTAACGCGGCTCGTAATCCCTCGTCTTCGGCAGCAAACATGCTGGTAATCGCTGCTTCAATCTCATGACGTGTCTTTGCTGCTTGCTGCAATGCCATCAATTCTGCATCGTTGCCTGTCAAAGTATACCTCTTCCTTGTTCTGGCGAATGAGGCACCGACCGTTGAGGAACGGTAACTCGCCAATATATGATCAACCAACTCAAGGTCGCCGAGCAGAGAGCCGTTCAAGTGACATCTCCCGCAGGCTTTCGCCAGGGGCTTCCTCTCATCACTGAGAGGCTTTCCTGCTTCGTTGAGGCTTGCCAGCTTTGGTTTTCACCGCACCTGGTCTTACAGCCTCTCCACAGGCAGCAACCGCGAGCCCCGCGGCCAAAATGTTCTTTGCCGCATTGAGATCCCGATCATGGACGACGCCACACTCAGGGCACCTCCAGCTACGAACATCAAGCGGTAAGGAGTCAAGAATATGTCCACAGTCAAAGCAGCGTTTGGAAGATGGGTACCACTTGTCAATCTTGACGAAGGTACGTCCATACCACTCGGCTTTATACTCCAACTGCCTGGTGAACTCACTCCATCCGACATCCGAGATGGCTTTTGCCAGAGAGTGGTTTTTGACCATATGCTTGACTTGCAGACTCTCGACACATACGACTTGGTTTTCGCGTATGATGCGAGTCGAGAGTTGGTGTTGATAGTCTCGTCTTCTATCGGCAATCTTCTGATGGACGCGAGCGACTTTGAGACGAGCCTTGTTCCGGTTCTTGGAGCCTTTTTTCTTTTTCGCATGCCGTCTCTGTGCTTTCGCAAGCTTCTTTTCATCCGAGGCCGCGAATTTGGGGTTACCATGGGTCTGTCCATCGGAGGTGATCACCATCGACTTCAAGCCCAGATCGCTTCATCTTTGGTGATGGTGACACTCCTTGGCTTGCATCCATCGGGCAAGGGACGGTGCCACACAAGGGGAAGAGGGGCCTCCATCTTCGCCAGCGTGAGATGATGCCCGTCCCAGCTAAACGCATTGCTCGCATAGGTAGCGGCTTGCTGCTGACGTTTCTTTTTGAAGGTGGGATAGTCAGCACGTCCTTCGAAGAAGTTGCGAAAAGCTTTATCAAGATGCCTGAGAGCTTGTTGCAGAGGAACAGAAGAAACCTCATTAAGCCATAGCGTCTCTTCTTGCTTCTTGAGCGTGACGAGCCGTTGCGCGGTTCCTTCGTAGTACAGACGCTCACCCTGTTGATAGTAGGCATCAGTCCGTTGTCGCAATGCCCAATTATAGACGTAGCGACAACATCCGAAGGTTTGCGCCAGGATGCGTTTTTGTTCATCACTTGGGTAGAAGCGATATTTGTAGGCTTTCTTCTGTTTCATCCTTTACAGTATAGCATGTACGCTGTAAAATGTCAAACAGTACCCACTCCCCCTCTCACGCCCCAAAAGGAACGCGCCTTCTATCCCTACGGCTAGAAGCCGAGGGTTTTACGGCGCGGTTTGATAAATGGCTCACAATCAAAGGGTGCCAGAAGTGATAGGTAATCAGGGATCCGCTCCCATCTTCAGTCAACAAACCGGCATGTAAAGCCTCTTCGAGCAAATCCAGTAATGTGTCTTCCTGGTGTTCGTTGGCCATAGAGAGTAACTGACCGAATTCGAATGAACCACCCAGAACTGCGGCCTTGCTTAAGAGTACCTGGCACTCACTACTTAATCTGTCCAGGCGGCGTTCGAGAACAGCAGCAATACTTTCAGGCAGTGTACTGCCTGGAAAAACTTTGGGGTACTTACCATCCTCAACGCGTGCCAATGTTTGCGAAAATGCTCCTCGCCTGTAATACCCGGTATGCGTTAGTATACTTTGAGCAGTCTCACTCACGCGAGCTAGCTCCTCCGCGAAAAATGGGTTGCCCGCAGCCTGCGTCTGGATACTATGCACAATATTCTGCGGAAGATGAGCTACGAGTGTGCCTATTTGAGATTGAGTGAGTGGTTGTAGTGCCACTGTAATGATGGCCTGTTCTCGCCGTAAATCAGCGATGAGCGACCATAAGCCGTGATTGGGAGATAGCTCTACATCGCGGCAGGTGCCTAGCAACAATAACCGCTCACCGTGGATATGCCGGGTAATGTAAGCGAGTAGCTCCCGGCTGCTGCCATCTGTCCAGTGGAGGTCGTCCAGTACTAACAGCAACGGAGTAGTTTTGCTCAGTGTACTCAAGAGCGCAGAGGTAGCCTCCCACAAGTGGAGCCGTTCCTGTTCTGGGGGAAGTTGCTGATACGTTTTACCGCTTTGAGGTAATATATCGCGCAGTTCTGGTAGGAAGGTGCTTAGTCTTTCCAGTGATGTGGAGGTGTAGTGTGCTGAAGCCAGCATTTCCTCGTCGGCGCGAGAAGCAATACTTGAAACAAGTAGCTCGGTGGGAACATGTTGCAGGAGTGTGCGTAAAAGTTCTATCCAGGGCCTGTAGGGGACCGTTCCTTCCTGTTCAAAAGACCGTGTCCAGGCTACTTCCCAGCCTCGCGTGTTCGCTTCGTGGCTCAATTCCTCTGCTAATCGTGTCTTTCCAATACCAGCCTCGCCCATAAGCAATAACACATGTGGATTTCTTACCATGCCTGCTGTGGCTTTGGCTGCTGTTCCCTCTTCTTCTAGCGAAATCATAACTCGCCGTATCATCTCAAGTTCTCGTTCGCGGCCAATCAATGGGCTTTGATGATAGCGACCCAACTGGCTGGTGCTGACAAAAGGAGTGACGACCCGAGCAATGGACTTTCTGGTAGACTTTTGCTCGAGTTGCGCCTGCTCTGTGTCGCCTGGCATATCCTCCTTCGTGGAGGCATTCTGCGTGTGCTCGCCAGGTTCCTGCTTCCCTGGGAGATGCTCATCATTTGTAATAAGAATCTCTGGCAGTAGAACTTTATCAATGTGTCCCTGACGCAGCTTCTCATAAAGATCGCGTGTCTCTGGAAGAGGTTCGCTATCGTAGATTTGCTCCAGTCTTGCGGCGAGCCTACGATAGGTATTGAGTGCCTCCCCGCGCCGATCGAGCTGCGTCAGCAATTTCATCAGGCGTTGTATGGCGATTTCGTCTGTGGGATCGGTGGCGAGGAGACGGTTTAGCGGTTCCATCGCGCTGGTGTAGGCTCCTCGAGCCTCACGCAGTTTTGCTAGATTAAGGAGCAGGTCGGTCCAGCTTCTTTTGAGGGCTTCACGGCGCGGCGCGGCCCACTCTGAGTAGAGTTCTTCAAGTAAATAGTCGCCGCTATACAACGCGGCTGCATCCTCCAATAACCTTTCGACCTGGTCAGCGCTGGCTTTATGCAAACTCAGGTGCATTGTAGATGGGTTATTTCCCCTGATGCCGAGGAGAGTATTTGCTTCTTTTAACAGGCTTTCGAATGCTTCTGCATCGACCCAGATGTGTGTGCGGTCAGCCAGTTCTAACACATCGCGTTCCAGTCGCAGCAAACGGGACGCTGCTGGCCGTACGATCCCTGGTTCGAGTATCTGGCGTAGTTCGTGTACTGCACCATTCAGACGATTTGCCGCGGTCTCCATCTCGAGATCGGGCCACAATGCTTCTATCGCCTGTTCTCTGCCCAGGCGACGCCCTGGACTGCTGAGAAGGCAGCCAAGTAAAGCCCGCGCTCGGTGACGGCGCCAGGTTCTATTGATAACAGGCTTCCATTCATTGCCTTGTAAAAGTTCGATGCAAAATTGTCCGAGGACAAAGATACGCAATTCCTGGGTATTCGATTGGAGAGGCATCCCCCTGGCAAGTCCCGCTGCTCCATTAGTAGCTGACGTTGCTCTTCCTTCATCCACTTCAAGCACCGTCTGTCGTTCTATCTCAATATCCGCTGGAAGATGTATCCCGATATATTTGCTAATAGTGCGCCTGTTCTCACTCCAATAAGCGTACCAGTAAGGTCCGTGCCCGGCTCCTTCTTTACATTTGCGACAGCGCTCTTTTCCACAGCGTGTATACTGCTGGCGATAGGTGACTTTACTGCTTGTTGTCAAGTGCCTGCCTGCTCCCTCTTGAGAAAGAATGCCCGCAATGGGTACCTGCGCCAACAGGTGAGTCGCGCTTCGAATCAAATCTTACAGAAGACAAGACTATTATAACCTATGATTGAGCTATGTCACAATCAATTGGCCCTTTTTAGCATGGTAAGATGAGGGAGGATTGCTGGCAGGATTTGTTACAGTTGTTGCAATTGTTGCAGTTGTTACAGATGTTTCGTTTGCATCGCCACTTATTACTGAGCTTCTATGAGTTATTGAGGGGTGATCAGGGGAAGTATACTTTCCTGAGCTTGACTTCTTCCGCCGTTTTTCTTATACTCAATCTATGAGTACTTATCTGGTGAGTGATATCTCGGTCCTGCAAACAGGCTAGCGCTTTATCTTGTGCCATCCCTCAATGTGGGTTCCTCGACCGCTGGAGTGACAAGCTCAATGGAAGCATCCTCATCAACATAGGCCGCAAAGAGTCTGCTCTCGTTGGTGTCATCCATGAGCACATACACGACTCCTCCAGCAGTGGCATTGACTCTCCCAGTCTCTCCTGTGCGCTTGATACGCACAAGATCACCTTCCCAAAAGTAAGTTCCGTCTGCAGTTGTCTCCATGGCTCTGCTTCCCTTTCTCACATAGCGCACTACTTCGTGTGGCTGTCGTCTTCATCGAGCTTCCTTTGCCTCTCGTTCACACTGTCTGCATACACATATGCATCATGGCGGATGTCGAATGATCGGACAATGCGGTCATCGGGTCCTGGCGCTCCGTTCGCGGACAGGCGATCCCGGATCAAAAACACCTGCTCAGTGAGGCGTTGGACATAGTAGCGGTCTTCTTTCATCATGATTCCTTCAACTTTATCCCGCAAGGGTACGTACGTGGTACTTACTTGCGAACTTCCTGTGCTCCCATGAGCACTGATCGTCTTGACTGGCGGATTGGCAGAGAAAAGCGGCCTGGCGAGCCACCAGTAGAGCTAGGCAGCATGGTCACCCGGGACAGCGACACTCCCCGCTCTGCGTTCTTTTGCTTCCAGGCGTTTGCTGAGCTCTGTTAGACTAAGATCTCGCCTGGACAAGTTCGCTCCGGCGAAGTTCGCTTTGTCGAGGAGCGCTCCATCCAGGTCTGCTCCACGTAGATCGGCTTTACTGAGATCTGCTTTCCTCAGATTCGTACGGCAGAGGGTGGCGCCACGTAAGTCTGTCCAGCGGAGGTGTGCCTGAAGGAGATTTGCATCGTTCAAATTGGCACTCCGGAGATCGGCATTACACAGGTCTGCTCCTTGCAAGTCCGCTTCTCACAGGTCCGCTCCCTGCAAATTGGCCTCAGTAAGATCGGCCCCGTGCAGATCAACTCCGTGCAGATCAACGCCATGGAGATCAGCCCCGTGGAGGTCTGGCTCTACAGCCTGTACATCAGGGTATGCCCGTCGCCACTTCTCCCAAAGTGTTTTTCCTGATAAAAGAAGATCAAGATGTTTCTGATTTGCCATAAGGTTCACTTCTCTGTTCTTAGACTCGATCATGGTATTGGTTGCGTTTCTTTTCCCTCGCTCGCCTCTCGGCATTGGTACGATACGTCATATAGCCATACCTGAGTGCTATTTCATACGAGGAACATGGTTTGAGAGGCATAGCTCATAGGTATTCGTATTAGACTCTCTAATTATACACTATTTTTCACAAAAATGCAACATTTATCAAAAAGAATGGAGAGGATCAGTGAAGTATTTTTGCGACTTGGATGAGCTTTCCCTCCGTCGATTTGACGAGGAGCCATGCATCACTTAGTGCTTATCCGAAAACCAAAAACGAGAAGACACCTCACCTGCGGATAAAGTCAATGATGACCTCCTCCCAAGATGATTTCCTCTCAGCAAATGGGTAGTAACGCCTTCTTTTGAGATAATAGCTTGTATACAAGTAACTATTGACAAGATATTATGTATATTATATACTTGTACACATGCATAGCATTGCAGGAGGCATCTCCCTTGTAAATAGGAGTGTTTATGGAACAGATTGAGAATTGTTTGAGCTTTTATCTTGGGAAGGCGTATCAGCGGGTTACACAATCAGCCAAGCAGCGCCTGGGTGCCTACGGCGTTACCCCTGTACAGTATGCAGTGCTCAAAGTGCTCTGGGAGCGGGATAGCCAGAGTGGGGCAGAGCTGGGTGAGCGCTTACTGCTTGATAGCGCAACGATGACAGGGCTCCTTGACCGCTTGGAACACGCGGGCCTGATTGAGCGCCAGTCGCACGCAACGGACCGTCGCGTGAATCGTGTGATGTTGACGGCTCGTGGACGCGAACTTCAAGTACCACTTGACCGCGAGATGGATCAATTGAACCAGGATTTTCTTGGTCAGTTTCCTCCTCAAGAGGCAAAGCTCCTGCGGGAGCTGCTGACAACCATTGCTAGATGGAAGGGGACTGAGAGGGTAGCCAGCGCTCAGGAATGATTCAAGAGGGAGGAGCGAGGAAGCATTCCCGTGCAGAACAAGAGCACTGCATCTGTCTACATATCCATAGCGTTCGTTCACGTAAGGAATATTTTTATGATCTTTGAGACAAAAGTTGCGTTAGTTATTCGATCTGACCTGGCCTCCTGGCAAAAGATGAACGTGGCGGCATTCCTGGCAAGCGGTATTGCAGCATCGTATCCGGAAAGTATTGGAGAGCCCTATGAGGATGCGTCTGGGAATAGGTATATGCGTCTGATTGGTCAGCCAATGCTGGTCTATGGAGGAGATAGTGCTGCATTAGCCAGAGTGCTTGAGCGTGCGCTTGCCCGAGGCATACCACCTGCAATCTATACTGAAGAGATGTTTTCGACCACCCATGACGCGGCAAACCGCGAAGCGGTTCGTTGTGTCGAGCGCGCCAACCTGAACCTGGTTGGTATCGCCATCAGGGCGGAAAGAAAAGCCGTTGACAAAATCGTGGACAAGCTGAAGTTTCACGAGTAAGAGGAAGTGATGTCAAGAACGCACCCGTGGGAAGTCAGTGATGAATGGTGGGGAAAAGTGCAACCGCTCATCCCACCAGCACCGTCACATGCCAAAGGAGGACGGCCACGCATAGACGATCGGCGAGCATTTGCAGCGATGATCTACGTGTTACGCACGGGTATCCCATGGAATGCCTTACCAAAGGAACTGGGAGCCAGTTCCACCGTCCATGATCGCTTTCAGGAGTGGGAGAAGCAACACTTTTTCCAGGTGCTATGGCAAGCTGGACTCGCGGAGTACGATGAGGTGCAAGGCATTGAGTGGGAGTGGCAGTCAGTCGATGGAGCGATGACGAAGGCCCCTTTCGGCAAAGATGCAACTGGTCCCAATCCAACCGATCGTGGCAAGAGGGGAACCAAACGCAGTCTACTCACGGATGAGGCAGGGATTCCCTTGGCCCTCGTCGTTGATGGAGCCAATCGGCACGATGTGCGCTTGTTCTGTGCCACCCTGGATGGCATCGTCATTATGCGTCCTGAACCAACAGAAGAACACCCTCAGCATCTCTGTCTGGATGCCGGCTACGATGGGGCTCCCTCGCGCCAAGAGGTCGAGAGCCGTCACTATCTGCCTCATATTCGCAGTCGTGGACAAGAAAAGCAGGAGAAAATACGTGTTCCTGGTCATCGTGCTCGGCGCTGGGTAGTGGAACGCACTCATTCCTGGATCAATCGCTCCCGTCGGCTCTTGGTGCGCTGGGAGAAGAAAGTGGAGAATTACCTCGCTTTTCTTCACCTCGCTTGTGCTCAATTGATCTTTGCTAAATTAGCAGTTTTCGGATAAGGTCTAAGTCTCAACAAATGGCAGTTTTTCAAGACAACTCTTACGGGCAAGAAATACTCGGTGAGGTGTGTCTATCACTTCTGAGGAATGTCAGTGCCCTCCTTTTCCTTTTCGTCTCATGTGCCCGAAAAGATCATGGTAGTTCTCTCGAATGGCCACTATGTTGGTGTAGGTTAACCTGATATCGATAAAATCACACATTGCAAGCATATATGTCTGCAATAGCCAGTGGATTAACGGATCACATTTGGAAGGTGGGAGAACTTTTGAGGTGTTGCCTTGTCCATCTCCCTAGGTTGAACC
>WNGR01018873.1_pt1 | contig 10434 bp, 4 predicted proteins | sample 5407581 | NCBI WGS metagenome assembly WNGR01 (sample SAMN13153383, study PRJNA577476) | soil metagenome | isolation source: 80 cm soil or saprolite under Garry oak tree replicate 2 | place: USA:California | collected 2016-06-15
AGTTGACATCATGTGGATATGCATCTATGTTGGACCAGCAGCATCCAAGTGGTCAGATCAGTGCAGGGAGTTTGGAGATGATTTCTGAACCAACCTGAGCTTTCTATGCTCCGATGTTTTTTGCTCCACCACCTGATGTCGGCTGGCCTATGAAATATGGAAGAATCTTCAACGTCAGCCAACATTGGCTGCCCATGAGTCATGGGAGAATCTCACCGTTGGCTCACCCATGAATTATGTAAGCCATCACTGATCATTATGTGGATGAGCACATCATCAATACTCCAGAAATATTTGTCATTCATTTACATTGTATCCTAGACTCTGGAGGACCCTCAAATACTCCACAAGAAGTGGGTCAGAGGACTACAATCCTCCAGAGCCAGCATGGAAACATTGGGGTCTCTGAATCTGAGCCTGTTCCAGACAATCAATCCACTCATCCTCATGGGTGAGCAAAGTGACAGGTAAGGTTGACAGAAAAAGCCAAGTAAGCCTATTATATTACACCCTACACTGCTATCTAACTATTGTGAAGGCACATGGATACTAGCAGGGGTTCCAGAGGGGTTGATGGATCCTTCCTGAAAAGGTCCATACCTGCATAGTCTAAAATATGTCTTGGGCTTGGAAACATCATTTCCCATTTATAGCCCTGAAAATGTGATCATTCTATGATGTATCCATGCACTCCAGGCAGAACCTAAGTCAGGATTTGTTGTATTTGTAGAGACATCTCTATTCTATCTCTATTTCATTCTATTCATCTCAGTGAATGGTGGATGTAAGCACCATCACAACCTCCAGAGGAAATGGCATAATTCATCTGGACTGGGTGGAGTGAGACAATACACATTTTCCAGACAGATTTCCCATAGTCTAGATGAAGGGAAACCTGTCACTAAGTCTGGATAAAGTGAGATCCATCACTAAGCCTGAACAAAGTGAAATATGTTACTAAGCCTGGACAAAGTGAACACTGTCACTATGTCCTCAGATGAAGGGAAATCCATCAATAAGTCTGGACAAAGTGAAATCTCCTACTAAGTCTGGACAAAGTGAATGCTGTCACTACGTCCTCAGATGAAGGGAAATCTGTCAATAAGTCCAGAAGAAGTGAAATCCACTACTAAGTCCAGATGAAAGTAATTCTGTCACCTCATTCCAGATAACACAAATGTCCCACCAAATCCAGATGGCATGAATTGACCTGCTCCATCCAGACTGGATTAATTATGTCACTTCCCCTAGACAGATTAAAATTGTCTGGAAACATCTGGAGGAAGTGACTTTGGAAGATAGCCTCTGCTCTGGGCTGACATCGGCTGGCCCATGAATATCAAAAGAATCCCCAGCATCAGCTGATGTTGGCTGGCCCATGACATAAGAGAGATTCTCCCCATCAGTTTACCCATGAATTATAGAAGTCAGTCAGGATCATTGGCTGTCTGGCCAGGCACCAGTGAGACAAAGAGGTGGTGCAGCAAGTGCCTCAAGTCTGGTAGCCATAACAAGATTGACTGCCCCATCTACAAGTTATGCCAGACTTGTGGGAAGCAAGGCCCCTTTGGTTTCTTTTAGACCCACCACTGCAAGGACTCTTCTTTGGAGGAAGAAGGGAATGATCCCAGTGCTGACATTTATAACCTCATTGACCCTGAAGCACTCTAGGGAGGGTGGACATTGGGAGGGGCTCATTTCATGATTCAGACACTTTGGGTCATTGAACTTGTACTATCACAGTATGTCTTCTTATCTTCTTGTTTCAGTATGCTCCCTTTGTGTCTTCATCAGTACACTTCCCCATGCATCTCTTATCTTTCATGACACAACACTTGACCCATTTCAACTGTGTTTATGCTTGTCTCATCTTGTGGTCATGACTTTGCCATTGTCTTAGTATATAAACCCTGTACAACCATAGTATAAAGCCAGACTTGGCTTTGTTTGTAATCTAGCAAACTTGCCTTCACTCCTTGAGTGTGCACCATCCCATCTCTCCTTGTGAACCATCTCCCTCAGGCTCTTCTAAGGCCAAACCTTCCCCTCAAAGTCTTTGCAGTTGTATTATAACAATGTCATACTCCATTTGAACTTAGTGCACCAACAAGATCAGGTGTAGAGAAGTGTCTCTGACACCTCAGACAAGAACACTGTGAACAAGATTTTGGATGATTTTCACCCTATATGTTATCCTATTTTGGGATAAAAGTACTGCTTTCATAGGATGAATATCAGTGGGACCTGTATGATTGTCAGTATAAGGTTGGATGATGAAATTAGGATGATTATAATCCTAATTTGGGACAAAAGTATCCTAGCTGGAAATTGTCACTGTAAGCCAATCATTGGATGGTCATTGGATACAAATCAGTATTGATATTTGACTGAAAATCAGTCTTGATCATTGGATGATAAATACCAGTAATTGTCACTAAATTGTCACGCAGCTTGCAAAATACAGAAAAATACATCTATTGCAAAGAATACAATACACAAAAGAGATAGCTATCTATAGAAGTGCCCCCCACCACCCATCGCCACCATTGTCATAATTAGGGCTACTTTGCTGCCCCCCTGCTGCCACCATGGTTGTCATCATCATTTTTGTCGTCGTTTTCATTTTTGTTGTTGTTGCTGTTGGCAACACACATGGCTTGGGGGGTGGCATGCATGCTGTGTGGGCGAGTGGGGGTAGCCTGGGTATGCACAAGGGGAGGGGATGGCAGCAGTGTTGTGGCCACTGCTGTCCTGCATCTGTTCAAGATGGGAAGAAAATAAAATAAAATGTCAAGTAAAACTCATCTAAATATTTTTTGGGTAGGGTGGCAGGGAACTTGGGACGCAAAGTGGGAGTGGCAGGGGGCCTGGGGTCAGTGTGTTGGCAGGTGCAGCAGGGTCACCTGTGTGAGTGAGGGATGTAGACAATGATGAAGGGAAAAAAGACATACATTTTTTTTTTGAGGAGGGGAGTGAGGAAGAAGGCAGCAAAGATGGAGAAGGCAAGATGGCAGGGGTGGCAAGGGGGCTAGAGCAGCAACAAGACCAAGAACGAGACAGCTGAGAGCATAGGGAGAGGTCTAGAGCATTAGAGTTGCTGGTAGTATCCCAGCTAGTTCTAGAGAAGAGAAGAGTAACTTGGTGAAAAGGGATAAGGAAGAGGCCGAGTCAGAGGTAGGAGGAAATAAAACGAGTAGTTCGAAGTTCGAACAAGTTGCACGGTGGCCAGTGGTGCACTTTCCCATGCCACATATTAAGCCTCCACATGGATGAACGTGTTTTTTGTCTAAGTCAATTCTTGTATCATACTGGTAGTTATCTGACCTAGGATGATTTTCATCCACTATTTTTGGTCATCCAATCATAGACATGTTTTAGAATGACAATTTAACATAGTTTTATGTTTCAGTAGGTAATAGAATTATTTTACTTGGATGACCATCAGCACCAAAAGTTAGGATGAACTGAAATCAGCCATTAACTTGTCTATGCTAGGCTGAAATCTGAAAATCACTATCAATTTGGATGAAAATCACCCAAACAATCACCCAAACTGACATTCACAGTGGAAGTCCTTATTATTTCTAAGTCATTGTGCACCTGGTGCAAAACACCCTGGACACACTTTGTACATCATAGCTATAAGACAATAGATGTCTTTGCTTAGACATTGTGTGATACTGCCCTTTGGGCTACCCTAAACCTTTGAACTTAGTTCACACTCCTGCTAGGGCATAATAGCACCCCAACCCTGTTTGCACAAAGAGAAACACAAATTGGGGGCCTGCAGAAATGGGAAGGGGCATGCCCACCCCCCCTCCCTTCTGTGCCCCCTGCCTCTGTTTGCACACAAATGGGGCACACAAATGGGGGCCATACACAAACCTGGAAGTGGCCCACTCCCCCAGTTGTGCACAGAGGTGACACATGAACCAGGGGGTGCATAGGAAGGGGAAAGGGCAACCACCCTCCCTTTGCATGACATATGGCAGAGAGTGGTGCATAAGCCCAGAAGCCACATGCCTCCCCCCTTTTTGTGCCCTCTGCCCCTGTTTTCCCACAAAGGGGCACAAACTAGGCCCTCAGAACAGGAAGGGGCAGGGCCCTCCTTACCCCTTTTCTCTGGGGCATGTAATGGGATGGCACAGAAGCAGTAGGGGTGTTACGTTTCGTATCGAAGACACTTACCTAATGGTTATGACTACATGGGTAGGTGGTACTTAGTCATGGACTTCCTCTCAGTCAGCACGAATATCACATGTATGATAGTATGACTCGACCCTAGGATAGCGGTACTAGGATTCAGGATTCATGAGGCGCTTTAAAGCCCTCGCTGCGTAGTACTTAAGATGTAGTCATAGAAGACCAAGCCCCCCAGCTTGGTCTTCTTGAATCACCACCTGCATTCCTCTTCTACTCCGCAAGATCTAAGGGCTCTATCCCTTTCTCTACTTGTGAACACAGAACAACCATTGTCTCACATCCAAGTGTCATCAGACCTTGTGACCCATCATAGCACATGACTACAGGAGAAGTCCATGTCTATCACCGCTAAGTCGTATCGTGCGCCTCATTCGAGCCTAAGTCAAGGCTCACGTTCAGTGGCAACGTAACATTAAGACCAAGCTCATTGTGGCGTGCCTTACCACCAAGGATCGTTGGGTCTTCTCGCCCTACTCCATTGAAGAATGAGGAGAACGGAACGTACCACTTATATACCTTAAAGAAGCTAGGTGGAGAACAGTTCAAGGGAGCACTGGGTACTTCATCAATATCCCAACAAGACCATCTCAATACTATCCAGTTGAGTTCAACCATAACTTCGTGTGTTGGACAGAGATTACTTGGAATGCTCCACAAGCAAGGTGGGACGTCATAAGACCAGCCGGACCAGATTACCATTGTGACATATTCGAAGACGAGGTACAGATGGTGGGACAAGTGGGACCAATAGACAGACAATCCCCGCTTAACCCAAGAACCCCAGCACCTTCCACAGAAAATGAGGACGAAGAGAGTCGCCAGTCCAAAGACACAGTCAAATCAGGAAGGCCAGGGAATACCACAGAAGAAGAAGGATTAGCTGAACTAGCTGAGTCAATTCATATCAATTCACCACACATGGTGACCATGACAGAGACAGAAGAGCGAATTATCATTGAAGAGCCAATTTATGCACGACAAGAACACACGGAGGACATCAACCCATATACGGGACACCGACATGAACGAGTGGCCAATATAGTAGATGATGAAGCAGCACTACAATGCACCACAGGACCCGATAGGGCCGACCCACCCAGCGGAGGACTGGAATTGCTACCTGAACTTCCACCAATTAGACTCCCTCAAGATGACCGACCTGGAAGAGGACTCCCTGGTGGAGGATTCCCAGGAGGGGGTGGATTCCCCAGAGGTGGAGGAGGATACCCCGGAGGAGGAGGAGGTCCCCTGGGTGCTGCACCACCTGGAGGAGGATGGGGTCCACCACCCACACCTTTACCACAAGGCAACAATGACAAGCTGGTAGGGGAAACACCCACTGTCTTCAATGGAGACCGAAAGCAAACCCAAATGTTCATCAACCAATGGGAATTATACTGGGGCGTCAACAACAACAACACTATAATGATGAACCCATACCGACAAGCTATGTTTTTCCTCACCTATGTAAAAGGAGCATGAGTTAACGAATGGGTCATAGCCATAAATCGATGGCTAGCTTGACAAATACAAGGAGGGATCAATCAACTAGATGAAAGGCTATGGAACGAAGTAGCCGCATCGTTCACTCGACGATTCGCGGACAGTCTCACACAAGAAAATGCCCGATCCACGCTCAGAGCCAGGATAAAGATGAAGGGAGAAGACATCGACGCATATGTAGTAGAATTCGAGGAACTGACTTGTCTCGTGGGATACTGTTTTGACATTCCCCAATCTATTGAAGCTTTCACCGATGGGCTGCCAACAGGCTTATACCAACAAATCCTCAAAATCGATTGACCAGTAACATATGAACAGTGGAAACAAGCCACCACTGATCGACAACAGCAATACATCCACATGAAGGCATGCCTAAAAGCCCACAGAGGGGGGTTTACATCTGCAAGACCACGAGGATGGGCCCCAACAAGGCCACTTTCAGACCCAAATGCAATGGATACATCAGCTGGATGAACATGTGGACACATTGCAGGAAGTGAAGAAATGAACCTGACAACGATGCCCCGAGGAGGGTTCCTTCAAAGGGGACGAGGAGGTGGAAGGCAGAGAGACCTACATGAAGTTGAGTGTTACATGTGTCATAAAAAGGGACACCTAAGTTGCAACTGCCTGCAGCATACCTGGAACCAAAACAATACCCGACAAACCCCACGCTCTAGCCAGGGACGTGATGCGATAGTAGATGATAGAAGTATCTGCAATGAAGAACAAACTCTCGTTGCACGATCCTCCACTCAAACCCCGCAACAACAAGCAGACACATGGTTAAGAGGAATGGCAACTGCAGGAGAAGACATGCAAGAACTGGTCATGAGGGACCTTGTAGGAAGAGAGAGGGTTTTCAGAATGCCTGAACCCATTGGCCTGGGTGAGGGTGGTCCACAAGTTCAATTCTGTAATAGTGACTATGCAATTCCAATCTATGCATATCCCCATCTCTATCAGAACTAGCAACGCAATGGCCAACATCAAAGCACTTGTAGACTCTGGAGCAACCGACTGCTTCATGAGCGAAGCCTTCATCAGAAGGATGAAGCTAGGGAAAAGACCCCTACAAAAACCACGAAAAATATGGAACATCGACAATACAGCCAACCAGGCTGGATCCATTACACACTACATGGATCTCAATATACAAACCAACAGGATCAAGAAAACAATATGATTCCTCATCACAAACATAGGAAGCGAAGATATCGTATTAGGATACCCCTGGATGGCTGCCTTCAAACCTCAGTTTACCTGGGGGAGTGGAGTCATTAATGAAAAAGCACTACCTATTATCATCCGGTCAGTCAACCCTTCAATCCCCAGAAAAGAATCAGTGATTGCACGTGTTCAAGGGACAATGGGGGATTACCACCTATGAGCCATGACTTCCACCGAGCTGGCCATCAAGGCGCAACAATATACAAAGAAGGTGGAAGTCCCTATGGACTACCAACAATTCACCAAAGTATTCAGCGAAGAAGACTCAAAACGCTACCCACCAAAACGAGCATGGGATCATGCAATCGAGTTCAAAAAAGATGCCCCGGAGGCAATAGACTGCAAAGTGTACCCCATGAACTGGATTGAAGATGAAGCCATATGAAAGTTCCTCAGCAATGAACTTGAGAAGGGGTACATTCGTGAGTCCAAGTCGCTGTATGCTTCTTCATTTTTCTCTGTTCACAAAAAGGACAGCAAAATGTGACCAGTGCAAGACTACTGGAAGATCAATGCCATCACCATATGAAACCAATACCCCCTTCCACTTATTGCCGACCTTATCCGTGACCTCAGTAACGCGCACATATATACTAAGCTCAATGTCAGGTGGGGGTATAACAACGTGTGCATCCACAAAGGCGACAAAAAGAAAGCCACATTTAAAACCAGATATGGGCTTTTCGAACCAACTGTAATGTACTTCAGACTCACAAATTCACCAGCGACATTTCAAACGATGATGAACTACATATATCAAGATGTCATACTCAAACATGAGCCTCTCGGAATGACAATCCGTGTTTACATGGATGACATTGGTATCGCAACATGTACCAATCTCAAAGATCATAAAAGTGCAGTCCACGATGTCCTTAAGGTGGCGCAACTTCACGACCTCTACTTCAAACCAGAGAAATGCATATTCCACACACCTTCTATGGATTACCTGGGGGTAATCCTTGAAAAGGGGGTGACACATATGGATCCTGCAAAGATCGCAGGGGTAGATGCCTGGCCAGTACCAAAGAGTGCAACAGAAGTACAAAAAGCACTTGGATTTTTCAATTTCTACTGCCCCTTTATTAAAGACTTCGCATTCATTGCGAGACCTCTACACAGGCCCATGCAGAAAGACCAAGAGTGGAAATGGGGGTTGGAAGAACAGAACACCTTCAATGCCTTAAAGAAGTGCATGATGACAGAACCCGTGCTAGCACACACCAAACTAGATGACCAATTTGAGCTAGAGGTAGATGCCTCTGGATATGCAGTAGGGGCAGTACTCCTACAGTGAAAAGAAGACAGTAAAAAGCACCCCATAGGATACTACTCGGCCACACTCAACGAGGCACAACGGAACTACGACATCTATGATCTTGAACTCCTGGCTATTGTAATGGCGCTCAAGAATTGGAGGCCCCTACTGGCAGGATCCCCGCACAAAATTATCATATATTCTGACCACCTCAACAAATATTGGAGGCTGCCGCAAAGAATATCAAGAAGGGTGGCCCAAGAGGTATTAGAACTGTCAGAATATGACTTCGAGATACGTCACCTCCCCGGCAGGCTAAATGGAAGGGCTAATGCATTGTCACGACGACCAGGATACAATCAAGGAGAGGATGACAATAAAGATGTAGTTGTGCTACCCAACCACGTCTTCATACGAGGTGGAAAAATGGAACATGCCCCACAATGCGAAGAATTGTAGCCCAAGAAGAAATGGAACCCGCAGACCCTGTATACAAACAAGACGAGGAACTGCTGAAACCATGGGTCAATGCACACCAACTAAGGAAAGTTGAAGGGGTATGGTATAAAGATGGACAACACGTGGTGACAGGAAAGATGGAGCATAAGCAATCATTCATACAAGCCCATCACGACGCACCAGTATATGGACATCCAGGAATCAACAAAACCTACCAACTAACGAGCCGAATGTACTGGTGGCCAAATATGCGACAAGACATGACAGACTATGTTCGAGGATGTGCCGAATGCCAGAGACATAAAATCAATACGTGACCAACCAAGGCGCCACTGTCACCTATTTTCCCAGTACAAGAAGCCATGCCCTTCAAAACCATTGCACTGGACTTCATTACCAAATTGCCAGTCTCACAGGGATGTGACTCCATACTCACCATAACAGATCACGACTGCACAAAGACCACGGTGTTTATCCCGTGTAAGGAAAGTATAACCGCCGAAGAAACAGCAGGACTAATTGTTCAGCATCTGTTTCCATGATTTGGACTCCCCCGAAAGTTCATCAGTGACCAGGATCTGAGGTTCACCTCCAGATTCATCAAAGGGCTGTGCAAGGGAACAGGAACAACTCAAAACATATCAATGGCATACCACCCACAGACGGATGGGCAATCGAAATGCACCAATCAATGGCTCGAACAGTATCTACGATTTTGGGTCAATGAGCAGCAAGATAACTGGCACACGTATCTGCCTCTCGTGGAATTCGCGCACAACAATTGGCCAAGTGAGACTACTGGAGAGTCCCCTTTCTTCACACTATATGGGTTCAATCTGCGTGCTGATTGGACGGATAAGCCATCCCCGATACCACAAGTGGTGCTAAGACTGGACCAATTCAAAAGGGCAAGACAACACACCCAGGAACTGATGATCAAGGCACAACAGTCATGGATCAGACACAAAGATACGCCCAAATATCAAGAAGGGGACCTAGTATGGTTAGAAGGGTGCCACTTATGCACGAATCAGCCAACCGCCAAACTTGCACCCAAAAGACATGGCCCCTTTCCAGTTGTTCAGGTGATGTCCCCTGTCAACTATCGATTAAAACTTCCCACACAGTGGAGCATTCATGACATATTCCACATCGATCTTCTCACACCATACCAGGAGACCGAGCTCCACGGATCAAACTATTCGAGACCGGTTCCAGACCTCATTGATAATAAGGAAGAATATGAGGTCAAGAAGATTCTAGACTCCTGGCAATTCGGCAGAAGACGCAAGAAGCAATACCTTATCAAATGGAAAGGGTACCCAGACTCAGATAACGAATGGGTGGACAAAAAGGATGTGCATGCGCTGGAAGCAATAAGGGAGTTTGAAGATAGAAACTCCGCAGCAGCAGCACATATAAGCAGAGGAAATAAAAGTGAGTCCCACATTCCCTCTTCTTCCCCTCCTTCACACCTCACAAACAAACTCTTCTCTTTTATGATGGATGTCAACAACTACTACCTCGGCTCGCCAGAATGAATCTTCAGGGCCGAGCTCGAATCTGGGCTCATTACACTCCCCAAATGTCATGATCCGGACGCTTCGGGTCATGAGACTTGTATTACCACAGTATGTCTTCTTTTCTGGACTTTCTCATATGTTCCCTTTGTTCCGTTCTTGTCCGTGCATCGCCCCAGTCACCTTATCTATGATAACACATTGCTTGACCCGTTTCGACTGTGTTTACCAGTGTCTTGATCTGTGTTCAGGTCTTTGTCT
>WNGR01009132.1_pt1 | contig 10433 bp, 12 predicted proteins | sample 5407581 | NCBI WGS metagenome assembly WNGR01 (sample SAMN13153383, study PRJNA577476) | soil metagenome | isolation source: 80 cm soil or saprolite under Garry oak tree replicate 2 | place: USA:California | collected 2016-06-15
TCGCATCCCCAGTCATCGTTCGGGCCAACGCCGTACGAGTAGGCTGCGTCGATCGGCTCAATCAGATTTTCACACATCAGGTATCCGCCGTCATTGGCGCCGCCGAAGCGGGCAAACGTGCAGTTCTTCAAGGCAACAGGCTGAAGTTCCGCAAGGATCGCTTCGCGCAGCTTGCGCCCGGCCGTGCGGCGCGCGAGGCCGCCAATCACAACGGCGCTCGCGGCTGCGAGAGCGATGATGACGAACGTGACGCGGATGAATGGTCGTTTGATCAACGCGTGTTGCATTGGTCGTGGTTGTTTAAACCATTCTCATGCTGGCAATCATTCGGGTCATGCATTTCCTTTGGCGCAGAGCAAACCGGACAAGCAGACTGATTTACGAACGACTGAGGGAAGCACCTAACTTCCCGGGAATGCCTAACGAACAACTCGAAACGTAAAGCTTCCTTTGGTTACGTGTGTATCGATAGAACCGACGCGCCACACGACTTTGTACGTTCCAACTTGAAGCGGCTGTAGCGAAATACGCAACAACGCGTGGTTCGAGCGATCCAGATGCACATCGTGTTTATCCACTTCCTTGCCTGATGCATCAAATATTTGGATCGTGCTCAGTGCCGGTTCGATTTCTTCGCTAAACCAGATCCCGACCTGTCTAGGCGATTGCTGGACCGCGCTACCAACGGCAGGCTCCGCGCGCTCAAGAAAAGCATGCCCTTCAAGCGTGGCTGAGCTAGCCACGACAATCAGCAGGAGGCTGAGGATGACACGTTTCATTTTGTGCTACCAAAAAGTGGGCGACCCAAGCTATGGGGTAAAAGATCGTCCAGGTAAAAATGCAGCTGCGCGATGAAGCCGACATCGTTGCCTGTCCGTGAGTTAACCGGCACCATTGCTTCCGCGCCGACTTGGAAATATTTCCCGGACCAGATCAAGCCGGGATTGATCGTGCCAGTTGTTTGCCCTTCCTGGCCGCGGTTAAGGGGCGTCTCAAAAGCCAATTCGACTAGCGGGATTAGTCGATTAAACGGAGCTCGTAATCCGATGTCCTGCACCTGCGATTGTAGGTAGATCAGACTGTACTCCAGTGCAAATCCCCACTCCAGTACGTCGGAGTGTCGCTCGACCTCGATATCGCGTTCGCCGCTCTGAACGTCCACAGTAACACTGCGTGTGCTCGCGCTCGTGGGAATCGCGACACCAAGTTGTCCTGTAATAGCAAATGGCTTCAGAAATCTCATTTCATTGGGCAAATCGCCAAAGCCTTTGCCGAAAAAAATCCCTGGCGCCCAAGTGCTAAACGAGTCAGCGCCGACCGAGCGCCCGCCGGTGCCACCGACTTCGACGCCAAGCCCGACTGAAACAATCGCTTCGTGCTCGCCATTTTTCAGAAGTTGATATTTCCCGCCTAATTCAAGATTGCCGAATCCATTTGCCGAACGCCCGTCATGTGGATCGAGTGTGATAAAAGTGTCACCGATTTCGATGGCAAATTCTGGTGTGATTCGTTTGGAGACGTCGATGGAGATGTCCGTCTCGCGCGTTCCTCCGTCGTCCGGTGTTCTTATCGTGCTGACCGTTGGAAGTGACAGTTCGTCGGAAACAAAAGGATCATCGGTCGAAAGCGTCGCCGGAAAAAAACGCGCTCCGGCAAAACCGTGACCGTAAGCCCGTCCCGTTGCACTAAATTCGCACACGGCGCAAGCAAGCCAAAAAACTAAAGATAAAAATCTCATGTTAATCCTCGAAAGTCGAAACAACCGCGATTGCTGGGCGGCTGTTTCCGGTTGTCTGATGCGCGCCAGGCTACGACCCGTGCACACGCACGGCGCAGACCATCCAGCGCAAACTAACTGAGGATGTAGCGCAGTGGCGGCGAAGGCGGGGATCGCCCTAGTTTATTGAAAGAAAAATCGCGCGCTGCGTATTCGATTGGAATAAAAGGTTGCAGGAAAGAAGTTGTTCGCGATACGCAAATCATGTCGATCTTCAGCGTAAGCGGTTGGAGATCCGACTTCGTTTCGGTCGACTTCGCGTTGTTGACGATCTGACAGAGCGAGCACGGGTGCGCGCCATCGAACGTTTGCGCAATTGCCCGACACAACGAAGCGTGTTTTGCGTTGTCGACAATCATCGCTGTCCAGGCGATGGACTGGAGCGCCAGCCATTGCAGGCCGATTGCGCAGCACAGCGCGAAAATCGTAATCGTTCGACAAATACAACGAAGCACGCTCACGAGACTAGTGACGCGCCGTTCATGGGTCAATCAAACAAATTGAAAGTCGCCGCGCACCTCAATTCGCGGGCGTTGCGAGCAGACGCTATTGAATCGATCACTTGCGGCTATCTGTCTGTCGTCTCAATGCTTGGATTGGCCGCTACGTGGTTGCTCGGATGGTGGTGGCTCGACAGCGTCGCGGCCCTTGCACTTATCCCGTTTCTGATCAAGGAAGGCCGTGCAGCTGTTCGCGGCGAATGCTGCTGCTGATTACAATCCCTGTTGTTGCCGCGCGAGCCGCTCAACGAGCGTTTGAAAGCGTGGGTGATCGCGTAGCGGCTCCCAATCGGGGTCCTGTGGGATCCAATCTCCTCCCGCGAGACCTGCGCCTATGGCTCGTTGCAAAGCATCAAGCGCTCGTTCTTCCTCACCTGCAACGGCCAAGGCACAACCGGCGTTGTACAGGATCGCGTCGTCATCGGGCGCTAACGCCATTGCGCGGTTAGCCCATTCCTTCGCACGCTCGGTTTCTCCCAACCTGGCGAACGCTCCAGCGCCTAAAGCATACGCACGCGCATCATCAGGGTGAAGGGCCAAGTGCTTGCGACTCGACTCTAATCCTCGCTGGTAAGCCTCGCGAGCTTCGTTCCATCCCCGAAGTTGCATTAACACCAGAGCTTCCAAATAAACTGCTTGGTAATCATCCGGGCGCACCGATTGCGCTTGTCGGAACAGACGAAGCGATTTCTCGAGATCGCCGCTTTTGAAACAGGATCGCGCGTAGTAGTAAAGCGCGTCGAAGAGAGTGGAATCAAGTTCGATTGCTCGTTCAAATTCCGCCGCGGCATCGGCGTAGCGCTGTTCCATCGATAATCCCTGGGCCGCGGCAACGTGGGCCTGGGCGGACTGCGGGTCCAGCTTCAGAGCGTGAGCGCTAGCCTCGCGAGCTTTTTCCAAATGCGGTTCGCTTTCGCAGCCATGAAGGTGCACATGCGCGGTTGCCAGTCCGGCCCATGCCGCAGCGAAATTTGAATCGAGTGCAACGGCACGCTCGAACATCTCTCGAGCAAGGTTAATGTTTTCGCGCGTCCACTTCTGAAAAAGTTTCCGACCACGTAAATAAAACTCGTATGCTTCCACGTTTGCAGTCGACGTTTTGACCAAATGACGGTCTTCGCCTTGACCGGTCGAAAGACCCAAGGCCCTAACGACACTATTCGCGATCTCATCCTGAATGGCGAAAATGTCAACGACCTCGCGATCGAACCGCTCCGACCAAAGTTGGTAACCGTTACGGGCGTCGATCAGTTGAACATTGATTCGGAGACGCAGTCCCGCTTTTCGGACGCTGCCCTCAAGCAACGCCTCAACGCCCAGGCGTCTCCCAATCTCGCGCGCGTCGAGATTCAATCCTCGAAAAGCAAAGCATGACGTCCTCGCCGGGACGCGCAAATCGCCAATTTTTGTTAACGCGTTGAGGATCTCCTCGGCTACACCGTCTGCGAAATGTTCTTGATCATGCTCGGGGCTGCAAAGGGTAATACAGCGAGAGATCGAATTGCCGGCCTTTGCATTTGGGATCGCAAATTGTCGGTAGCACTGGGTTGGGAGACACTTGGGGCGCTGCTCGCCATCATCCCCACGTAGAGACTCGTGGGACCTATCCCTTTTAGAGATCGGTCCCCGAGATTTTCAAAACGGAACTCGCGGCGGCCACGCAGTTGACGCCAGACATCCTGACTAATTACGACTTGTCCCGGCTCTGCGGCTTCCTGGATCCGCGCTGCGGTATTGACTCCGTCCCCGTACAGATCGCCGTCGGCAGCCACAGCGACATCAGCCAAATGAACGCCGACACGTAAATGTTCGATGTGACCGATTGTGCCGGATCGCTGAACATAGCCGTTGCTTAACGTTATTGCGGCACGAACAGCCAGTTCGGCGCTTGGAAATTGTGCCAACACGGCATCACCGACGAACTTTACGATCCGTCCCCTGAATTGTGGGACTGTTTCTGAAGCTAGCTCTTGAAGAATTTGGACCAGGCGCAGCGCGCTGCTTTCATCCTTGGCCGCGTGCGCACAGTATCCGGCAATATCGGCAAACCACAGCGCAACGAGGGTTCTTTCCATTCGAAGTAGCCGAAGGCACTATGCATGTCACCGGCAGACTGGGCAATTCAACCATTGTCGGTGCGACGCCATAACAAGCGCTGGCTGTTTCCGTGAAGGCGACATTAGCAAAACTAATCTGGATCTGCGGCCGTCCCTTCACGGCGCCACGGTAACTTCCCTTCGATTTCCAGTTGGAGGGACAAGCTCAGAAACGTGCGGATGAATACGATCAATCCAAGGACGACGACGTTTTGGATCGTGGGCGCAACGACGACGGTTCGGATGATGTCGCCGGCAATCAGAAATTCCAAACCCAATAAAATCGCGCGGCCGATGTCCTGACGATAGGACGAATAGTAATTGCCCGCGTTGTGGGCACGACGCACCACGAGATGCGCTGTGGCCACGAGCGCGCCCGCGGCGACGATAAACACGCCGACGCCGTCAACTGCCGTGCCGACGATCTCCATCACCTGACGAAACCTTTCCATCAATACCTTACTTGCCGGAAAGCGCGCCGCGTTTCAATGCTGTTTATCAGCCTGCTTCCGGTTAGGCCAACACTGTAGCGACCGGCCTGTGGCAGTTCCTAATTCGAATCTGCAACCAACGGCAGATGAACGGACAGCCCGCAGGGCCGTGGCTACAGGTTCCGCTATGAGCGAATTATGCTCTCCAGCACGACGCAGGCCACTGCGTGATGTTCAGTGTGGCTGAGAGTGATTAGCGCCGAAGTCACACCTCGTTCGGCGGCAAAAGCCTTCGCGGGCCCCGAAAAAACTAGAAACGGTTCACCGTTTCCTTTTTTTTGAATGTCAATGTTGCGCCAGCCTACGGTTTTGCCTATTCCGGTGCCGAACGCTTTCGAAACTGCCTCCTTGCCCGCGAACCGCGCAGCCAGATGACGCTCGGGGAACTTCATCGACAACGAGTATTCAATTTCGCCGGCTGTGAAAACGCGATTAAGAAAGCGATCTCCGAATCGATCGATCGAATGCTTGATGCGCTCACATTCGACAACATCTACTCCGATACCTATCACGCTCATCTGAAGAAAACTGTAGGGCGTTTGACTCGTTCGCGCCCGCTCACTCGCTCTAACGACCTGCCCGTCGATGTCGCTCGCGTCACCGCGGCTCCGTTCTGTGAAACGCCGGACCTTGGGGTCTGACACAGACGCCCTACAAATGCCGTTGACCTCATCCCGGATAACTCGCCATTGCGGCGAGCATTTCTTTTACCGCGCTCTCAAAGCCCACCCACATCGCGCGCGAGATGATGGCGTGGCCGATGTTCAGTTCGGACAAATCAGGAATGTGGTGGATCAGCGCAATGTTCTTGTAATTGATGCCGTGCCCGGCGTTGACCTGCAGATGGGATTCTGATGCGGCGCGCGCAGCCGCGCGCAATTGTTCCAGTTCTTCCTTCTGAATCTTTGGGGTAAATGCATTCGCCAGTCCGCCAGTATGCAGCTCCACCATTTCCACGCCGAGCTCGGCCGCGGCATCCACCTGTTCCAACCTGGGATCGATGAACAGACTGACGCGAATCCCGGCAGCCTGCAGTCGCCTGATGGTTGGCTCGAGTTCCTTGCGCTGCGCAGTCACGTCCAGGCCCCCTTCCGTGGTAACCTCTTCACGTTTTTCCGGTACCAGGCAGACCTCTTCTGGTTTAATGCGCAGCGCGATGTCCACGATCTCCTCCGTGTTGCCCATCTCCAGATTTAGTTTGGTCATAATGTTCTGGCGGAGACGCTCGATATCCCGGTCCTGAATGTGACGGCGATCGCCGCGCAGATGCGCAACAATGCCACCTGCACCCGCTTGCTCGCACAGCCGCGCGGCTACAAGTGGATCGGGCTCCGCGTTTTTCGAGTCGGGCATTTTGGCATATCGCGCCTGCCGCAATGTCGCGACGTGATCGACGTTCACTCCCAGACGTAAACTCATCGCGCCAAATAGGACTCAGTCGATGAGTCTGAGCAAGTCGGAAGGAATAAAATCCTCGTCCGTCGGTGTCATTCTGAGCGAACCGAAGCTGCAACGCAGCGGATCAAGCCGCGGAATTTCCACGCTCGCCTTGGGCAATTTAGCTATCAGCGACCGCTGGGGCTGGGCGCCGGTGCGGAGTTCCGATTTGGCGATGGCTGGTCACCACTGTCTGTCGCCGCCTTAGTGGACGTTCCTGTGGATCTGCGGTTGGTTTTTCGGGTGGTGTCAGTCGTTTTCTCACCCGTGCCTTCGACAGTTTCCCTTGTCTTTGTCGCGACGGTCTCGCCCGTTTCCTTGGCTTTCTCTCCGACAGTTTGAGCAGTTTCTTTGGTTTTTGCTCCAACGGTCTCGGCAGTCTCCTTTGTTTTCTTCCCGACGGTTTTGGCCGTCTCCTTCGTTTTCTCGCCTACGGTTTCCGCTCCGTCCTTAATTGTTTGCCCTGTCTTCTTCGCGCCCTGCTTTATTTCCTGACCTACGCCTTCCTCTCCAAGAACGGGCAACACAGCGGTTGTAATCAACGCGACAATCAAGCTCGTTATTCTCATGTTTTCCTCCTCTTGCTTACCTATACCTATTTAAGGTTCGAATCAGGCAGCGTAGTCGCGCGCACAAATGACAATCTGCGTAGACTGAAATTGGCTGTGATCGATTATCCGGGCCTGTCGTTTGCTCGCCTAGGAACGCAACACGCGCGTTGATAGATTCGAGAAAGCGCAGACGGAGGAACTCCGAAAAGGTAAAGCGTCGCAATTGATCCATAGGCAAATGTCAGGCGCATCGGTCCAACTGTTTCATAACGGCGTGGGCTCGCCGCGATTCGCTTGTTGCTATGCACCACACGGCCGCAGCGGCGAATGCGGCGAAAAAATTCCACATCTTCCATGAGCGGCACGTTTGGAAACCCTCCCCCAGCGATGAACGCCGTCCGTCGACAGAAAATGCCATGATCGCCGCAGCGCATCTGGAGTAGAATCCCTGCATAATGCGCAAGGGTGTCGGTTAACCGATACACAACCGGCGGCGGCAAGCGAATGCGGAAGTAACCGCCACTGACTGTTGGATCCCGCATTATGCGACCAATCTCATCCAAACATCCCGTTGGTACTTCGGCGTCCGCATGGAGGAACCAGAAAATGTCGCCTTTTGCCGCACAAGCTCCGGCGTTCATTTGTATGGCACGGCTGCGTTGGCCGCTACGAATAAGCTGATCGCATAACCCGGCAGCAAGCTCATCCGTGCCGTCGGTACTTGCACCATCGACCACAATAATTTCCGCTTCAGCCGCTCGCTCGCGCAGATGCTCGAGAAACGGGCGTATGAACGGCGCCTCATTAAAAACCGGAACAATGATTGAGACCTGCATTTGAAGCATGTCGTCTGAAGTTCCCACAACGATCTGACTGCTCTTTGCTGGAGTAAATCGCGAAAAAATCTTCTTCAAATAAAACGGTTGCTCGATGTGGCTCTTGGACGAATAGAATTCAGCAAATCTAAACGGAGGAACTCATATGATCGGAAGACTCATCGCAGCAGTAGCGATTGCACTGTTCTTTATGCCGGCAACGGTCGTTTTCTCACAGGAACACCCGGAGCATCCGGAGCGTGCGAAGGCAGGAGGCGCCGCCAAGCAAGTTAGCACCGCTGACATTTCTGCGGGCATCAAGAAGCATATCAACACCGAGACCAATAACAGCGACGGAAAATTCCACGTTAACTATCAAGGCCAGAATCTCGCTCTCAATTTGGTCAAAGTTCACGATGATCGATTACAGGACCTGGGTAACGGAAAATATTTCGCGTGTGTCGATATGAAGGGAACCGATGGGAAAACTTACGACATTGATTTCTTTCTCACCGGTCAGCCAGGGAGCATGAAGGTCACTGACACTTCAGTACACAAGATCGATGGCAAACCGCTTTACAATTGGAAAGAAGAAAACGGCAAGTGGAACAAAGTGCCGTGAGTTAAGGACGAACTGATGAAGTTGGCAATGCGCTTTGCCGTCGTAGCGGCATCTTTCCTCGCTGTCCTACTCCCTGCTCATGCCGCCGGCGAGGCCGGCATCATCAAAGGCGTAGACGAGTTTGAGTTTATTTACCGCGTTAAACTTCCGGAAATCACCGGCGCGGCACGCGTCTGGATACCGCTCGCGAAGACCGATGCTTTTCAAACCGTGACCGTGGAAGAACTGAAGATCCCGATGAAATGGGACAAGGTTCAGGACCGCGATTACGGAAATGACATTTGCATGCTCTTTCTCGAGCCGAAGGACAGTGGCAAGACGATCGAACTGCGATACCGCGTCATGCGGAAGGAAAAAGCCGCTTATCGGGCAACCGATACGGAAGCCGCGCGTTATCTGCGCCCGGAAAAATTGGTGCCGGTTAATGAAACGTTCAAAACACTTGCCGAGAAAGCTGCAGCAGGAAAAACGGATGATCTTGAGCGAGCGAAGGCGTTATACGATCACGTCATCAGCCGCATGCGCTACGATAAATCAGGCACTGGTTGGGGCCGCGGAGACGCAGTGTACGCATGCGACTCGCGCACTGGAAACTGTAGTGATTTCCATGCGTACTTCATTGCTTTAGCGCGAAGCATCAACATACCCGCGCGTTTCGCCATTGGCGCGACCATTCCAGCCGACAAGAATGAAGGGAGAATCGACGGCTACCATTGCTGGGCTGAATTCCTCGCAGATGGTGAATGGGTGCCGGTGGATATTAGTGAAGCGTGGAAGAACCCCAAACTTGCCGATTACTACTTTGGGCATAATCCGGCTAATCGGTTTGAATTGACAAAGGGGCGCGATCTGGTGGTCGATCCGGAACCTGAAAGCGGCCCAATCAATTTTCTCGTCTATCCGCTGCTTGAGATGAACGGCGAGGTCATAAAACCCGAGACCACGTTCGAGTTCCGGCGGATTGGCGCCTAAAGCGCAGCTGTACGCTCCGAAAGCGACACGAAGAATAGCACCGTCTCGGCGGCGGAGTCGCGATCGCGGCTTGTCGCGGAGCGACAACTAATCTCGGACAAACATTCTCGGCCGGCTAGCGCCAGGGATCGTAATCGTTATCGAATCAAAGCGAATTGGGCCAAGATCGGTCTCAACTTTCGATTGATGCGTCACATTCAATTGGCAAGAGTGCGCACGGCTGCGCGAATTGGCTGTCCATTCTGAATAGACGTCAATTCTGCCGTGGGCAGAAAAGCGGGCCTGAGCAATGAAAAACTGCGCGCCATTCTCGGCGATGATTCATCCCGGTTCAACCACGTTGAGCGACTGGTAATCGAGCTCGCGGACGCAATGGTTACCGCCCCATCAAATATCTCCGACGATCTCTACGCGCGTTTGAGGAAGGAATTCTCAGAGGGACAGCTGATGCAATTAAGCGAGCAAATCGCGTTTGAAAATTATCGCGCATGTTGGAACCGCGTCTTGGACGTTGGAAGCGATCACGTCTACAAACCCGATCTCTGATTTCTGGCCTCTGACTTCTGATCTCCATCGCAGGCTCGTACGGCCAAACGAGATTGTCTCAGGAGCCGAGAAGGTTTTCGATCTTTCTCATTCAAACGCCTGCCAGGCCGCAGCCTCGTGCAAGGCTGGTCACTGCCTTAATGCCATTGTTATTTGTTGAGACGTTGCTAAAGAGAGAGGCGCTGATGCCGACCGAATCGACCGAAGAGCGCAAGCTCGCCGCCATCATGTTTACCGACATGGTGGGCTACAGCGCGCTCGCCCAACGCGACGACAAGGTCGCTCTTGAGCTGTTGGAGGAACATCGCCGGTTGTTGCGCGAAATCTTTCCGCGGTTTCATGGCACCGAAATCAAAACCATCGGCGACGCTTTCCTGGTCGAATTCGGGAGCGCGTTAGAAGCGGCACAATGCGCGATCGAGATCCAGCGCACCCTGGCCAAGCGGAATCACGACGTGACGTCCGACCGGCGCATCGAACTCAAGATCGGCATTCACATCGGCGATGTGGTTCATCGCGACGGCGACGTTTACGGCGACGGGGTGAACATCGCTTCACGCATCGAACAATTGGCCGGCGCGGGCGGCATTTGCGTCTCGATGGATGTCGAGCGGCAGATTCGTAAC
>WNGR01009134.1_pt1 | contig 10432 bp, 9 predicted proteins | sample 5407581 | NCBI WGS metagenome assembly WNGR01 (sample SAMN13153383, study PRJNA577476) | soil metagenome | isolation source: 80 cm soil or saprolite under Garry oak tree replicate 2 | place: USA:California | collected 2016-06-15
CTTCAGCCGGGCCGGCAGGTTCACCCACAGCTGGAAGCCGTGGAACAGGCCGCCGCTGACCACGAGTTCCTCCGGCGGCGCCTCGATGTGCAAGATGCCGCCGCCGGCCGTCATCCACTGGGTGTCGCCGTTGGTGATCAGCCCGCCGCCGCCGTTGGAGTCCTGGTGCTGGAACGTGCCGTCGATGATGTAGGTGACGGTCTCGAACCCGCGGTGCGGGTGCCACGCGGTGCCCTTGGGCTCACCCGGGCCGTAGTCGACCTCGCCCATCTGGTCCATGTGCACGAACGGGTCGAGCCGGGGCAGGTCCACCCCGGCGAAGGCGCGCCGGACCGGGAACCCCTCGCCCTCGTAGCCGGACGGCGCGGTGGTGACCGAGGTGACGGTCCGCTCCGATTCGGCCAGGCCGGGCTCCGGGACCCGCGGTAGCACGAGTATGTCGTCGACGGTGATCGCTGGCATGACACCCTCCTCAGCTTGGTGCCAGCATAACCATCTTTGAAAGTTCAAATATTCCGAACGGGCCGGGTAAGCTGCTCCTTCATGGATCCCTACGCGAGCGCCGGCGTCGACGAGGAGCGCGAGCAGGACGTGTTCGCCACGGCGATGCGCCCCTGGCTGGCCCGGACCGCCGTGCGTTCTCAGCTGGTGACCAGCATCACCGGCCTGGCCAGCGGCTACTTCGCCACGCTGATGCACATCCCGCCCGGGCCGCCGATCGCGCTGACCACCGACGGGGTCGGCACCAAGATCCTGCTGGCCCGCGAAGCCGACCGGTGGGAGCCGGTCGGGATCGACTGCGTGGCCAACAACGTCAACGACGTGATCTGCACCGGCGCGGTGCCACTGGCCCTGCTCGACTACATCGCGACCGACCGGATCGACGCGGCGGTGCTCGAGGCGATCGCCCGCGGCCTGTACCGGGGCGCCGACGAGGCCGGCATCGCCATCCCCGGCGGCGAGATCGCCCAGATCGGCGCGATGCTGGCCGACTCGGCGGGCGGCGGGCCCATGCTCGACCTGGTCGGCACCGCGGTCGGCGCGATCCCGGACGGGCGCAGCCCGGTGGACGGGTCCGCGGTCCGGCCGGGCGACGTCGTCCTGGCCCTGCCAAGTTCGGGCCTGCACAGCAACGGCTATTCGCTGGCCCGCCGGGCCCTCGGCCGGCGCACCGGCGAGCTGGCCGACGCGCTGCTCGCGCCGACCCGGGTGTACGTGCGGGCCGCCGAGGCGCTGTGGGCCGCCGGGGTCACCCCGCGCGGCCTGGCGCACATCTCCGGCGGCGGCCTGCTCAACCTGGCCCGGCTGGCCGCGGACGTGTCGTACACCCTGGACGCGCTGCCGTCCGCGCCGGAGATCTTCGGATTTATCGCCTCGGCCGGGGACATCCCGGCCGCGACCATGTACGCCACGTTCAACATGGGCACCGGCTTCTGCGTGGTCGTCTCCCCGGCCGACGCAACGGCCGCGCTCGATACCCTGGCCGCCGCGGGGGAGCAGCCCGTCGTGGCCGGCTCGGTCACCGCCCGCCCCGGCCGCTACGTGTCCATCCCGCAGGCGGGCCTGCTGGGCCGCGGCGACAGCTTTTCCCCGCTTTGACTCGGTTTTGGGTGTTATAACCCCCGAAATCGCAGTCAAAGGCTGCACGGTACCGTCTAGGCATGGACGTCCGTGGCTATGTCGAGGCGAATGCCAGCGAATTCATCGATGACCTCAAGCAGTGGCTGACCATCCCGTCGATCTCCGCCGACCCGGCCCGACACGGCGACGTGGGGCACAGCGCCGCGTGGCTGGCCGGGCACCTGCGCGGGGCCGGGTTCCCGGTGGCCCAGGTCCTGGACACCGGCGGGCTGCCCGCGGTGTACGCCGAATGGCCGGCCGCCGACCCGTCCGCCCCGGTCGTGCTGGTCTACGGCCACCACGACGTCCAGCCGGTGGAGCCGCTCGAGGAGTGGGACAGCCCGCCGTTCGAGCCCGCCGAACGAGACGGGCGGCTGCTCGGCCGGGGCGCCTCCGACGACAAGGGCCAGGTGCTCATCCACTCCCTCGGCCTGCGCGCCAACCTGGCCACCTCCGGCGCCGCCGCGCCGCCGGTCACCGTCAAGCTGATCGTGGAGGGTGAGGAGGAGTCCGGCTCCGAGCACTTCGCGGCCCTGCTCCGCCGCGAGCGGGACCGGCTGGCCTGCGACGTGATCGTGATCAGCGACACCACCATGTGGGCCGCGGACGTGCCGTCCATGTGCACCGGCATGCGCGGGCTGCTCCCGGTCGGGGTCACGCTGACCGGGCCGGTCCGCGACCTGCACTCCGGGTCGTTCGGCGGCGGCGTGCCGAACCCGCTGCACGCGATGGCGGCCCTGCTGGCCGGCCTGCACGACGAGCGGGAGCGGGTCACCCTGCCCCGGTTCTACGACCGGGTGCTGCCGCTGTCGGACCAGGAGCGAGACCTGCTGGCTAAACTGCCGTTCGACGAGAAGCAGTGGCTGGCCGAGGCGGGGGAGAGCGGCGCCGCCCACGGCGAGCAGGGCTTCAGCACGCTGGAGCGGATCTGGGCCCGGCCGACCGCCGAGATCAACGGCATGTGGGGCGGGCACACCGGACCGGGCAACAAGACCATCATCCCGCGGGCCGCGCACGCCAAGATTTCCTTCCGGCTGGTCGCCGACCAGGACCCGGCCGACGTGGCCGCGGCGTTCCGCGAGTACGTGGCGGCCTGGACCCCGGACGGCCTGACGGCCGAGATCACGGTGCTGCCCGCGGTCCGGCCCTGCCACTCGCCCATCGATTCGGTCGCCGTGCAGGCCGGGCGGCGCGCGATGCAGCGGGCGTTCGGCCGCGAGGTGCTGTTCACCAAGGAGGGCGGCAGCGGCCCGGAGGCGGATCTGGCCGAGATCCTGGACGCGCCCCTGGTGTTCGTCGCGGTCGGCCTCGACTCGGACCGGATTCACGCGCCGAACGAGAGCGCGGACATCTCCCTGCTCCTGCGCGGGGCCGAAGCGTCGGCGTACCTGTGGGACGAGCTAGCAGCCGCGGACCTGAGGTGACGCCGCTGGACTCGCTCGCCCTGTCCCGGGGGACGGTGGACCGGCTCACCGAAAAGCGCTCCGACCCGGAGTGGCTAGACGCGGCCTGGGCCGACCCGGCCACCCGCGTGCTCGTGGTCTCGGACGGCCAGGCGCCGGTCCGGATCGACGACGACCAGGCTCTGCTCTTGCTCGTGCCGCCGGACCAGGCGCCCGACGGCACCAGGTTCCTGCTCGGCCAGGACGCGGACGGCGTGGTCTACTTCGGCGTCTCCGGTCCGCTGCCCGCCGCGCCGGACGGGGCCCGCCCTGCCGCGCTCCGGGAGGTGGGCACGCTGCTCGGCGACCGCGACGCGGGCCTGCTCACGCACGCGGTGGCGCTGGCCAACTGGCACGACACGCACACCCACTGCCCGGTCGACGGCACCCCCACGGTGGTCGGCCCCGGCGGCCACTTCACCGTCTGCCCGAAAGACGGCACCGAGCACTTCCCGCGCACCGACCCCGCGGTGATCATGCTGGTCACCGACCCGGACGACCGGGCCCTGCTGGCCAGGAACGCCGCCTGGCCGGGCCGCCGGGTCTCCATCCTGGCCGGGTTCGTCGACCCGGGCGAGTCCGCCGAGCAGGCGGTGATCCGCGAGGTCGCCGAGGAAACCCAGATCAAGGTCACGAACGTGCGCTACGCCGGCAGCCAGCCCTGGCCGATGCCGCGCAGCCTGATGCTCGGCTTCCGTGCCGACGCCCCGGCCGGCCAGGACATCGTGGTGGACCGCGAGGAGATCGCCGAAGCGTACTGGTTCAGCCGGGACGAGCTGGTGGCCGCGATCAAGGCCCGCGAGATCGCGCTGCCGCCGCCGGTATCCATCGCCCGCCAGATCATCGAGCAGTGGTACGGCGCCCCCCTCCCCTCCACCTGGTCCGACCGCCGATGACCACCACAACAGGCCCGCGAACGAACTGGGCGGGCAACATCGCGTTCGCGGCACCGGATTTCTACCGCCCGGCCTCGCTCGCGGAGCTGCGGGCCGTCGTCGCCCGGGCGCCCCGGGTCCGCGTGCTGGGCACCGGCCACTCCTTCAACGACATGGCCGACTCGCCCGGCGCCCAGGTCAGCCTGGCCGGGCTGCCGCCCGAGGTCGAGGTCGATTCGGCCGCGTCCCTGGTCCGGGTCGGGGCCGGCCTGAGCTACGCGAGCCTCGCCACCCAGCTGGACCGGCGCGGCTTCGCGCTGCGCAACCTGGCGTCGCTGCCGCACATCTCGGTGGCCGGGGCCTGCGCCACCGGCACCCACGGCTCCGGCCCGGCCAACCAGAACCTGTCCGCGGCCGTGACCGGCCTGGAGCTGGTCACCGCCGACGGCGACGTGGTCGAGCTGAACCGCGGCGACGACGGCTTCGGTGGCGCCGTGGTGCACCTCGGCGCCCTCGGCGCGGTCACCCGGCTGATCCTGGAGGTGGTGCCGTCCTTCGAGGTCAGCCAGCGGGTCTACGAGGACCTGCCGCTGGACGTGCTGGACGACCACTTCGTCGCGATCACGGCCAGCGGCTACAGCGTGAGCATGTTCACCGACTGGCGCGCGCCCCGCCTCACCCAGGTCTGGGTCAAGAGCCTGGCCGAGGACGGCCCCCCGGCCATCGAGGGCGAGCCCTGGTTCACCGCCACCCCCGCCCCGGCCGCGCGGAACCCGGTCCCCGGCCTGCCCGCGGACAACAGCACCGGGCAGCTCGGCGTGCCCGGCCCCTGGTTCGAGCGGCTGCCGCACTTCCGGCCCGAGTTCACCCCGAGCGCGGGCGACGAGCTGCAGTCGGAGTACCTGCTCCCAGCCGCGCACGCGGTGCCCGCCCTGCACGCGCTGAGCCAGGTCAGCGACCGGCTCGCCGCAGTGGTGCGGATCGCCGAGATCCGCCGGATCGCAGCCGACGACCTGTGGCTGAGCCCCGCCTACCACCAGGACAGCGTGGCCTTCCACTTCACCTGGCTCCCCGACACCGCCGCGGTCCTGCCCGTGGTCACGCTGATCGAGCGCCAGCTCGCCACGTTCGGCCCGCGCCCGCACTGGGGGAAGATCTTCACCACCCCCACCGCGGAGCTCTACGCGAGCTACGACCGCCTGCCCGGCTTCCTCGACCTGGCCCGGCACTACGACCCGGCGGGCAAGTTCCGCAACGCCTACACCGCGCGCACCCTGGGCCGTTAGCCGCAAGCCGCGGGTCCCGCCGGTCAGCCTGGTCTCGTCGATGAACGTCCCGTCCCGCATCGAGATCATCCGGTCCGCCGTGGCCGCGATCCGCGAGTCGTGCGTGACCACGACCAGCGTCTGCCCGGCCGCGTGCAGGCTCTCGAACAGCCGGAGCACCTCCAGCGTGGCGGTGCTGTCCAGGTTGCCGGTGGGCTCGTCGGCCAGGACCACCAGCGGCTCGTTGCCCAGCGCGCGGGCGATCGCCACCCGCTGGCGCTGGCCCCCGGACAGTGCCGCGGGCAGGAACCCGGCCCGTTCGGCCAGACCGACCCGCTCGATCAGCCCGGTCGCCCGCCGCCGCGCCGCCCGGGCCGGCCGGCCAGCCAGCAGCGCGGGCAGTTCCACGTTCTCGACCGCGGTGAGCTCGTCCATCAGGTGGAAGGCCTGGAACACGAACCCGACGGAGTCCTGGCGCAGCCGGGCCAGGGCCCGCTCGCTCAACTGGTCCACCCGGCTCCCGGCCAGCCGAACCTCCCCGCCCGACGGCCGGTCCAGCCCGCCCAGCAGGTGCAGCAGGGTCGACTTCCCGCAGCCGCTCGGCCCCATGATGGCCACGGTCTCCCCGCGGCGACGTCCAGGTCGACCCCGTCCACCGCGCGGACCAGGCCGGCGTCCTTCCCAAAGGTCTTGCGCAGCCCGCAGCAGCTGAGCAGGGCCGCATTCTCGGTCATGATCAGTCCCTTCGGCTCGTCCAGTGCCGTTCACATGCCTCGAGCCAGCGCAGGTCCGCCTGCAGCCGCAGCACCAGGCCCTCCAGCAGCAGCCCGGCCTCGGACCCGCCGGGTTCCGCCATCGCGGCGCGCTGGGCGTCCCGCAGCCGGAGCAGCAGCTCGCGGCGCTGCGCGTCCACGATCGTCAGCGGGTCGGCCAGCCGGGCCGCCGCGGCCGCGACCAGCTTGAGGTGGAACTCGGCCGGGGCCGGCCCGGGCCAGCTCACCTCGGCCAGCCAGTCGGCGACCCGCTGCTGGCCGGCCGGCGTCAGCTCGTACACCTTGCGGTCCGGCAGCCCCGCGGACGGCTCGGACGCCACCAGCCCCGCCTTCTCCAGCCGGGTCAGCGTGACGTAAACCTGTCCGGCGTTCATCTGATCGCCGAGCGGGCCGAGCGCCTGCCGCAGCCGGGCGCGCAGCTGGTAACCGTGTGACGGCTCCTTCGCCAGCAGCGCCAGCACCACTTCCTGCTGCACCCTGCCTCCTAACGACCGGGTCCGTACCCCTGTCAAGGATCGGCGTCCGGCGCACGGCCCGGCACCCGGCTGGTCAGCGTCGAGATAGATACCGAACGGGCCGGGCTCGTCGCAGCCCTGTTCGCCGATCTGCCGCACCTGGCGGTGCGGCCCGGCGACTGGCGCGAGATCTAGCCATGGACCTTTACAGGTATTTACTGATAACATACTCAGTATGTCTCAGGTAAGCGAGCAGTGGTCATGAGTGTCAGGCACGCCCTTCTCGGGCTGCTGAGCGAGGGACCCAGATACGGGATGCAGCTCCGGGAGGACTTCGAGGCCGCGACGGGCGACGTGTGGCCGCTCAACGTCGGCCAGGTCTATACGACCCTGCAGCGGCTGGAGCGGGATGGCCTGGTCGAGTCGGACGGCGGGGACGACGAGCAGCAAAAGAGCTATCTGATCACCGCCCGTGGCCGGGCTGAGCTGGGTGCTTGGCTGCACACGCCGCCGGGCCCGGCTCCGCCGCCGCGCGATGAGCTGGTGACCAAGGTGCTCTTGGCGGTCCGGGTTCCCGGCACCGACGTGCAGGAGGTGATCCAGGCGCACCGCCGTCAGGTCGTGGAGCTCATGCAGGAGTGGACCCGGGTCAAGGAGGAGCCGGCCGAATTCGACCTGCCGCTGGCCCTGATGATCGACTCCGAGCTGACCCGCCTCGGGGCGGTCGTGCGGTGGCTCGACCTGGCCGACGAGCACGTCAGGCACGCGGCCGCCGAGCCCGCGCCGGCCCGCGGCGCGAAGCTGAGGCGCCGGGTAGTGGTCCGGCGATGAACAGGAACGACACCCGCGCCGTCCCGCGCGGCCGAAGGCTGCGGCTGCTGGCCGCGGCCATGCCGCTGGCCGCCCTGCTCGTCACGGCCTGCGGCCCGGCCCAGTCAGGAGCCGCCAGCAGCAGCGGACCAGCCCGGCCGCCGGCCGCCCCGCCGTCCAGTTCGCCCAGTTCGGCCGGCGAATGCCACTCGGTCTCCACCTGCTACACACCGCGGCAGCTCCAGGTGGCCTACGGCATCAAGCCGCTCCTCGACCGCGGGATCAACGGCCGCGGCGAGACCGTGGTGCTGCCCGAACTCGCCGAATCGCGGTTGAACCCGCCCCGGGTCACCGACATGCGCCAGGACATGGCGGCCTTCGACAGCCTGTTCCGCCTGCCCGCCGCGCGGATGCGGGTCGTCACCGCGCTCGCCGGGGCCCGTTCCCCCTGGCTGGCTTTTGGCGAGGAGGTGCTGGACGTCGAGATGGTGCACGCGCTCGCCCCCGATGCCGCCCTGGTCATCCTCCTGGTCCCGTCGACGTCCCTGGACAACACCGGGAACGCGGTCTCCGCCGCCGTCGGCTCGCTGCGTCTCGGCAGCACGGAAGGCGCCATCATGTCGATCAGCGCAGCAGCGCAGATCGGCGGCGAGCACTGCGTGAGCCGCGCCCAGGCCACCAGCGTGAACGCGGCACTCCATACGGCCGCCAGCCGCCACGTGACGGTGGTCGCCGCTTCGGGAGACATCGGCCCGGTAGCCGAACCGTGCGATGTCTACGCGGCGCTGGCCGGCACCGGCACGTTTACCCCGGTCAAGGAGGTCAACCTGCTGGCCTCCGATCCGCTCGTGCTCGGCGCCGGCGGCACCAGCCTGACCGCCAGCCACGCCACCGGCGCCTGGCAGGGCGAGACCGCCTGGGGCCTGCCGGCCAGCGACCCGGGATCGGCCTTCCAAGCATCCGGCGGCGGGTTCAGCCGCCTGTTCCCCCGGCCCGGCTACCAGGACGGCATCCCCGGCATCGGGGCCACCCGGGGGGTGCCCGACGTGTCGGCCGACGCCAACGACCACACCGGCATGGCCATCGTGCTCAGCGGCGACGGCACGACCATGATCCGCAACAGCGGCGGTACCAGCGCCAGCGCCCCGATCTGGGCCGCGCTGATCGCCCTGGCCGACCAGTACGCCGGGCGGCACCTGGGTCTCGTCAACCCGGCCATCTACCGGATCGCCCGCGGCCCCCAGTACCGTCAGGCCTTCCACGACGTCACCAAGGGAAACAACACCGTGCAGTTCCCGCCCACGACGATCACTGGCTACCAGGCGGCATCCGGCTGGGATCCAGTCACCGGCTGGGGCAGCCCCGACGCGCAGGTGCTCATCCCGCTGCTCGCACGCTACGCGGTGCCTTAACACCTGGACCGCAGGTCGTGCACGATCTGACTAGCTCCCGTCGCGCAGGTTCTCCGGCGCCCCGGGCCTGAACGTGATGCGGTCGAACGTGGCCGCGCACCCGCCCCCAGTAGGGGACTGGGCCAGGAACCCGACCCGCACCAGGTCCGTTCCGAGGGTGAAGTAGCGCAGCAGCCGCCACCACGCCCCGTCGGTGGAGGCGTGGAACGCCCACGCCGCCCCGGACCGCGTGATCCGCAGCCACAGCGTGCTGCCGTCCACCTCGAAGGAGTTGCAGTCGTCGGAGGTTCCCCTCGTCACCACGGTGACCGCGGTGGGCTTGAGCTGCGGCGAATACTCGAAGCAGAGCTTGGCCCAGTCCCGTTCGGCCGCGTGCAGCAGCAGCACCCCCGCGTCGTACATGCTCGCGAACTCCACGCTGACCTGCGCCGCGAGCGTGAAGTCTCCGGCCGGCGGCAGCCCGACGAAACGCCCGGCGTCCGGCATCTGCTCGACCCCGGCCGGATCGACGAACATGTCCGTGTTCGCCGCCGCGGTCAGCGTCAGCACGCCGCTCCTGACCCGGCACCCCGGCGGCGGGCTACCCGCGGGCTCGAGCGCGAACGGCAGGCTGGGCAGCTTCAACGCGGTCACCCGCGTAGTCTCCCACGATCCGCCTCGGCGTTTTGTCAGACCCTGGCACTAGTGTGAAATACATGTTCGATACTGACAGGCCGGGCTCGATCTTCGCCGCTATCTCGCCGCCAGTCGACGCAGCCGCCTCCCCGGCTGAGCCGGCCCGGGTGCCGCTGGAGCGGCTGGAGGCGCAGATCTGCGAGCTGGCCGGGCACCTGGCCGCGGCAACCTGCCGGTTCCTGGTCCTGCTGGCCGACTTCGATGCCCGCCGCGGCTGGGCGTCGTGGGAGATGGGCTCCTGCGCGCAGTGGCTGTCGTGGAAGTGCCAGATGTCCTCGGGCACGGCGCGGGAGCACGTGCGGGTGGCGCGGGCGCTGCGGGACCTGCCGGTGATCCGGGCCCGGTTCGCCGCCGGGCGGCTGTCGTACGCCAAGGTCCGGGCGCTGACCCGGATCGCCGCCCCGGCGACCGAGGCGGGGCTGGCCGAGCTGGCCGGGCCGATGACCGCCAACCAGCTGGAGCGGTTCGCCCGGGCGCACCGCCGGGTCACTGAGGCGGATGACGCGGATGCCCGGGTGCGGCGCCGTCTGACCTGGCGGTTGGAGGAAGACGGGTCGCTGTCCGGCACGTTCCGCCTGCCGCCGCTGGCCGGGGCGGTGCTGCTCAAGGCGCTGCGCGCCGCCTGCGCCGACCTGGCGGGCGGGGCGGCCGCGCCAGGCGCCGGCGTTTCCGCGGAAACGCCGGCCGGCTCCGAAGCGCCGGGCGCCGATGGGCCGCCCGCCGCTTCCGCCGCAGCGGTCCGGACGTCCTCGGACCTGGCCGACGGCCTGGTCGCCATCGCGGAGTCGTTCCTGGCCGCCAAGATCGCCGGAGCCGATGATCCCGAGGTGTACCAGGTGGTGGTGCATGCCGGCGCCGGCGTGCTCGCCGGGCCTGCGGCCCCGGCCGGCGTTTCCGCGGAAACGCCGGCGGCCCCGGCGCGGGTCCCCGGTGACCCGGCGGACCCGGCCCGGGCCCATGTCGAGGACGGCCCGGCGATCAGCGTGTCCACCGCGCAGATGCTCGCCTGCACCGCGGCGCTGTCCTGGATGACCCACGGCGACGCCGGCGCCGTCCTGGCGCTGGGCCGGCGCCGCCGCCGCCCCAGCTCCGCGATCCGCCGCGC
>WNGR01015082.1_pt1 | contig 10432 bp, 8 predicted proteins | sample 5407581 | NCBI WGS metagenome assembly WNGR01 (sample SAMN13153383, study PRJNA577476) | soil metagenome | isolation source: 80 cm soil or saprolite under Garry oak tree replicate 2 | place: USA:California | collected 2016-06-15
TTTCCTGCTTTTCTTGCTGTTGCATTTCCGTAAGCGCCACGGACTTTACCCCAAAGGTAAAGACGGTTCTTCAAGACACTCCTCACAAAAGAGAGTGAGGAGAACGCGTAGACGTATCCACAAGAAAAGAGCATGAACCACCGTGTTCAATATCCAGTGTATACTGGAGTTGATATTATTACTGAATACTTACACTGCCACAATATTCTCACGGCCATCACAGTAAGTTAAATTAATTAATGGCAACAAATGAATATCTTAATTCAGAAACTTATAATATCCTCATAATATCATAGAACGCTAAAATAGCTGCATTATCCCTCTTGCAAAAGTCATCTGCACAGTATATAATACTCAGCAGTGATTACTATGACTTCCCGGATAATTTCATGCCCTGACCAACGTATAAAGTGACCACGTACTCACGTATTTGTTGGTTTGAGAGCAAACCAACGGTCGGTTTAGCTTATTGCCATATGACCTGGCAGGAAGGCAAGAACATGAATAGCCCACATGCAACAAATAAAAAGAAATTGTTCCCGGCCAATTTGAAAAAATTCTTATTACGACCGGGATATACGGGAAAAAAAATCTTCTATTTGCTTCTTGTTCTAAGCCTATTTATATCATCACTTGTTCCATCTTTTATAGCACCTCTTATTAAAGCGGATACTACGACTCCTAGTTTCACCTTTACGGCAGGAGGGGATATTGGAGCAAATGCTAACACTTCAGCTACACTTGATCTTATTGCAAAGGCTTCTAGCCAGTTCCATTTAGCTTTGGGGGACTTGAGTTACTCAGAGATCAGTCCTGAATCAGCCTGGTGCTCCTATATTCAAAGCCATGTGGGCAGCACCTTTCCATTTGAACTTGTTTCTGGCAACCATGAGGATGGAGGAGAATTTCAAAATGGACTGATAGATAATTTTGCTCAGTGCCTTCCGGATAGGTTAGGAGCTGTAGGAACGTATGGGAAAGAATACTCCTTTGATTATCCTGCCTCTTCTCCGATTGCACGATTTATTATGATTTCTCCTGGTCTTACCTTTACTAATGGTGGTCTATATGATTACAGCGCTGGCACAACACACTACAATTGGGTGGCAAGTGCGATTGATGATGCACGGGCGGCAGGGATCAAGTGGGTGATTGTTGGCATGCATAAAGTCTGCATTAGCATGGGTATCCAGAGCTGTGAGATAGGTAATGATCTTTTGAACCTTCTAGTAAGTAAAAAAGTTGATCTTATCTTGCAAGCACACGACCATAGTTACCAAAGAAGTAAACAACTTGCTTTAAATAGCAACACGTGTACTGCTATTCAAGCGGAAACATACAATAGCAGTTGCGTCGCCAATGACGGTTCAACAGGAGTTTACACACAAGGTTCGGGATCTGTACTGGCTATTATAGGCTCTGTTGGAGAAGATCTCTCTAACCTTAGCACCGCTGATGGAGATGCCCACTACTTTGCTAGCTGGATGGGGAACAACATTAACCCAACAAATGGGCTTACTTCGTTTACTCTTTCTTCCGATCAACTGAGTGTTTCTGCGAATTTTACGGGTTCGACTACTTCCAATAATTTTACTGATTCTTTTAGCATTACTAGTTCAACGCCGACGCCGACGCCAACAGGAGCGATTGGGCTGCGAGCAGCCAGCGCAGGCAATAATGGTGCGGGAGGATCCAGCCTCACCCTCTGGACGCCAGCTGGTACGACCAGTGGTGACGTCATGGTGGCCCATGTGATTGTGCAAACAGCCGGCAATAAGATTACTGCGCCAGCCGGCTGGAATCTGGTGCTGCGGCAAGATACTTCTTCGGCTATTGCGACGGTGACTTATGTGAAAGTGGCAAGCGCAACCGAGCCAGCCAGCTATACCTGGAGTTTCGGCACAGCCGGGCAGGCCTCTGGGGGGATTGCCAGCTACGTCGGGGTGGATACGACCACGCCGGTGGATGCCAGTCATGCCCAATACAACACCTCAGGAACCAGTAATAATGTGGATAATACAGGGGTGACCACCACGGCGGCCAATGATATGCTAGTCTATGCTGTCGGCATCATTGTCGTAACGACGGTGAATGTGCCCTCGGGGTTTACTGAGGAGTGGAGTAACAGCAGTAGTTCGGCGACCACCTCGGAGATGTCCCAGGAGCTCTTCGCTTCCAGTGGGGCCACTGGTACTATTCATGGCACACTGAATGCTGGAGCAAATGCTAATATCACCATGCTCATTGCTTTAAAGCCTGCCGGGACTGGCACGCCGACGCCGACGCCAACAGGAGCGATTGGGCTGCGGGCAGCCAGCGCAGGCAATAATGGTGCAGGAGGATCCAGCCTCATCCTCAATACGCCAGCTGGAACAGCCGGTGGTGACGTCATGGTGGCCCATGTGATTGTGCAAACAGCCGGCAATAAGATTACTGCGCCAGCCGGCTGGAATCTGGTGCTGCGGCAAGATACTTCTTCATCTATCTCGACGGTGACTTATGTGAAAGTGGCAAGCGCAGCCGAGCCAGCCAGCTATACCTGGAGTTTCGGCACAGCCGGGCAGGCCTCTGGGGGGATTGCCAGCTACGTCGGGGTGGATACGACCACGCCGGTGGATGCCAGTCATGCCCAATACAACTCAGGAACCAGTAATGTGGATAATACAGGGGTGACCACCACGGCGGCCAATGATATGCTAGTCTACTCTGTGGGTCTGGTGCTGGCGCTTCCAGTGGGGCTACCGGCACTATTCATGGCACAACGAGTGGAGCAAATGCCAATGTCACCATCCTGATTGCTTTAAAACCTGCCGGGTAGCTGCCACACAAACGCCAGCAAACAGTAGCTTAAATGCTCTTTCTGGGATTGGTCATGTTGGTTCTTAAATCTGGATCTCAAACAAGGGATATGGGTCTTTCCATGCTGGATTGATAATTCTCATGGTATTACACAAGTTGGTACTCGTATTTGCATAATAAATGCAGATAATAGCGCCATTTCCAGGTTTTAATTTAAAACCTGGAAATGGCGCAGTAACTACTCAGGCCTGAGCATTCGTAAAGTATTTCCGAATTAGGGGAATCCAACGTAAGCGAGAAAAGAATCCCCACAAGCCAGCCACCTCAGCAGCTATGACCAGCCAGTGTTGACTTACATCTACCTCGATGCGCCGGAGCAGATGCGGGTCACTTTGTGGAGTATTGAAGCCGTAGATAGTTGTGAGAGCCCAATCATATCCTGCTTGCTGCACAGCGTGGATTACATTATTTCCAATATGCTGGAGCTGCCCAACAGGATAGGCAAAAGCACGCACAGGATGTCCTAATTGCTGCTCCAGCATGAGGCGGCACTCTTCTACTTCACGTTGCACCTCAGCAGGATCGGTGAGGTAGCCCAGGATCGGATGATGCAGCGTATGAGCGCCGAAAGAGACATAGCCGCTCTGCTCCATTTCTCGCACCTCTCTCCACGTGAGTGGTAGACCAGGCTTCTCTTCAGGAGCCACCGATGAAGGTACTGCCAATAACTCGCGGGCGAACATCAGAAAAGCTTCACGCTCGGCAACTGAGGCGGCATAGCGCAGACGTTCGTCAACTACTCGTGCCAGTGCTTTTCGCTCCTCCAGCTGGTTCAGACGATAGGTGCCACCCTCTATCGTTATCTCACTCGCTTGCGCACGGGTTACAACGCGTTTGCCCTCCAGCCACCAGAAGTAATCACCGCTTTCAGCATAGCCTGGAATGAGAAAGATGGTAATAGGAACCTGCAATTCACGCGCCAGCGCCAGGCCATGGGTATAGTTATCGTGGTACCCATCATCGAAGGTTAGCACCAGCGGCATGCGTTGATCAAGCACCTGCTGCTTGTCTTTGGCCAGCGTAAAGAGTTCTTCCAGTGCCCTCTCAAGATGCAGTACACGATAGTGACGACACAGGTAGAGTAGATGGCTGCGCAGGTCCCCTCCAGTTGCGCGATGGTAATTGAGGATAACCAGGCGTTGTCCCGAGTGCCGTATCCACCAGCGAGCTACTTTTACCAGTCCACTATAGTAGAAGCATGCTGCAATAAACGTCAACACGCGCTTACGCATGAGTCACTTCTCCATCCTTTGAAATCCCTATTCGTGCTCGATAAACGTTTTTCCTGCCAGAGGGTTATTTCCACCAGTCCCCGAATCTGAAAGTACGGTACCATCCTATTAAAGAGATTTGTCGCCTATCAATACAGGCCCAGACACATCTTCAGGTATATGTTTACGCCGAAAGCCTATAGGTTTCCTGTATAATTTTTTTCTCAGACGAGACAAGTTGCCCAATAGTCCAACCAGTTCTGATGCCATCACCAGCCAATGTCCGGTCAAATCTCCAGGAAGACGCCGCAAAAGATGAGGATCGGTCTCTGGCGTGTTTATTTCTTCAATAGTTGTTAATGCCCATCTGTACCCAGCTTCCTTCACAGCTTGTAACCCCTCGTCACCAATATGTCTAAGCTTTCCAACAGGGTAAGCAAATGTACGCACTGGATGCCCCAATTGCTGCTCCAGCACCTTACGGCATTCCTTTACCTCCTGCTGTACCTCGGCAGGATCTGTCAGATACCCTAGAATGGGATGATGCATGGTGTGCGCACCAAACGAGACCAACCCACTCTCCTCCATTTCACGTACCTCTGCCCACGTCAACGGCAACGCATCTTCTTCCCCTGACATAGATGAGGGTACTGCTAATGCCTGACGAATGTCCGTAAGGAAGACTGCACGCTCTGCAACTGACTTGGCATGACCTAGACGGGTATCAATTGTTTGTGCCAATACTCTTCGTTCCCCAAGTTGCCCCAGGTGATAGATGCGCCCTTCAATCGTTACCTCGTCTACCTGTGCATTACGTACAAGGCGTTCAGCTTCTAGCCACCAGAACCGTTCACCACTCTCGATGTAACCAGGAATGAGAAAGATTGTGATAGGAACCTGCAGCTCACGTGCGAATGCAAAACTATGCGTATAGTTATCGCGGTATCCATCGTCAAAGGTCAGTACTAAAGGTATGCGCCGGTCTCTGACTCCCTTCTCTGCCTTGGGCGATGTATAGAAATCCTCTAACGCATCCTCTAGATGCATAATACGATAGTGACGACGCAGGTAGAGCAGCTGGCTGCGCAAGTCCCCTCCGGTTGCACGATGATAGTTGAGGATAATTAAGCGCTGACCTAAGCGTCGCGTCCACCAGTGGGCGAGCTTCACTAACCCACTGTAATAGAAACATGCAGCAACGAGCAGGCGTATACACTCAAGCATGAAGTTCTCCTTATCTCCTCGAAGGCATACGCTGGTTATTTAGGTATATCCATATCTGTCTCTATAGTGGACAGCTCGGAAGGGCACATTGTTCACTTTCTTCATCTACAGGGTCTTGCAACTTTTCTACGTCCGATAATACACTCTCGAGAGTCCCCTTCTAAGGCGAGATAGTCCCTTCGGGATAGCTCCTCCTAACCAGGAACGGGTAAGACTTGTTATCGCAAAGAAGGCTGGAAGAGGATCCCTCCAATCAAAATAATCATATCCCATCGGGATGAAGAAAGAAAGCAAGAAATCGAGAATTGCCCGGGCAGGTGGAGCTACTCCCGGCCTACCCCGTTGCCGCACCGATGCTACTGTAGTTATGAAATCTCCCTTGAGATAGCGCATCTGACCCCCTATCCGATAGCTCTTCACCGCATTGATGCGCTCTCCATTGGCCCATTGATAGAGCAGATAGGGGAAATCGACCCCTGCACGCACAGCAACCTCAATTCCCATATTGAGACGGGGATTGATCTCCATTAAGTAGGGTTTTCCGACACTGTCACGCCGAAACTCTACCTGGGAGTAGCCTTCCAGCTCGATTTCACGCACTAACCGCTCTGCTTGCTCACCGGTATCCGGTGGAAGAGCTATGCTTTGACGCAACACATATATCCCTCCTAGAGGTGGATTGGTACGCCTTCCCCAAAAAGCGTAACGTGCATAGATTTCGCCATGCGCATAGAAGAAACTCAGCGATTCACGCCTGCCTGAGAGGAACTGCTGGAAGAGGACTGTCCCACCAAAGCATGTCAATTCCTCCACCGCACGCCGGGCCTCCTCGTGAGTCGTCACTAACTGGGATATAACCCTGCTTTGCTTTCCCCACAACCATGATTCTACTGGCTTGACTACCGCTGGCAGCCCAATCTCATGCACTGCGGCCTCCACTTCACTCACCGCTCTGATGGTGACAGCACGAGGAACCCCCAAACCCAGTCGCTTGGCAATTTCTAGAGTGTGCTCTTTATTGATGGCTATGCCCAGCGCCGGTTCTTTGGCCAGCGCGATATGTATCCGTTGTTCAAGTTGCTCACGATGTTGACGTAGTAATGCTATCGTACCATCGGAGGAGGCGATAAGTACCCGGGCGCCAGTAGAGTCGAGTACTTGTTCCAGAGACCTCACATATTCCTTCGTCCCCTCATCCGCCGGACAAATAGCCTTTTGTTGGCACCAACGTGACGAGAAAGTGGGTACTCCGTCAAAAGTCTCCAGTGCCGCAACCCGCAATCCTCGACTGCCAAGCGAACGCACTGTAACCAGTGATTGCCGCAACCGGGCATCAAGCACAAGTGCATCGTACACTACCTGCCCTGTTGCCAGTCGTGAGTCACGAGTCATAACCTGGTTTCTTTCCATGTGCATAGCTCCTTTTCGCTCGATTGTTTCACTTGCCCCTTAGACCGTAGCTACCATGCCAATGCATAAGCCAATCTTTCATAGATCATGACTGTCGCTGGAAGAAATAGGCAAAACCTTCTAATTGCCACTTAAACCAACTAGAGGCAAGTCCCGGTTTTGGCTTAGCCCCGTGAGCGGACGATGCTCTGAGAAGGGGAGGGGCGCTGAATCATAGTTCGTATTAGGTGAAAAGCGCCGTAAGGCGCGAGCACCTACATATGCTTTCCTGGGAACACTTACCTATCTAGGTGAGAAAGCACTCAGATAACTCATTTTTAACACATCTGTAGTATAATTGTCAAGTAGTAAGCTCTTGGTCTCTTGGTGGGTGCGTTTCATTTTTTTGCAAGGAGGGCCTCTGTGGGTCGGACAACCACAGACCGCCTCCACGGATGATTGGCCGCCGGACGGCGGGGGCCACGAGGGGTTGCTGCCGGAGTGGCCGCCAGCGAGCTGACCGACCGAGGGGCGGGTTGAGCCACTGGACGTGGAGCCGAAGGCGTGCACCCCAGCCACAGCATGAGCAAGCGCTTCAGGGCCTGTTCAGAGCGCGCTTGGCTGCGCTGGCCTCGCTGTTGTTGGCAGCTCTGCTGCCGCTGCCTCCTGCTGGCCTGCCACGTCTCGTGCCAGCGCCGATTGCAGACCGCATTGCGCAGCGCCAGCATGGGATTGACGTTGTGCCGACCGAAGCCGCATGCCGGCTCCTTTTAACCGTGCTTCGACGACGACCTTATTGGCACTTTCCACACTGCCTGAGCCAATGGGCCAGCCGGCTGCCTGATAGGTGGGATACTGCATGTGCGCCTCGCGCTTGTGCAAATAGGCCAGTTTCTCCTTGATGACCGGACTGGGATAGCGCGCGGCCAACCAGGCCAGGTGCTTGAGCACGCGCTCTGGTCCCTGGTGACGGAAATGGTGCAGCACTCCCTCAAACCACCTGGCCGGTAGTCTGCCTCCGGCGGCCTGCACGGCTTGGCCGATCTCATTGATATATTCGGCAGCATGGGCAAAGTCTAAGATGCGCACCGCATCCGCACGGTGGTAGTCGACGAACCCTTGCAGCCACTCCGCGCCATCTTGCACGGCGCACACCGCTGCCGCCCGTTCCAGACCTCGCCGATGCGTTTCCACCAGGGAGGCGTGCGTAAAGCGCTCGGCGTCCGCCAGCCGCGAAAAGGTAGAAATCTGCTGCGTGCAGACCTCCCCTCGTTTATTGCAGCTCACCTCCCCCATGATGAGCGTCTTGACTTCGACCCACTCGCCCCCAACCAGATGGACCATCGCTCCATCCGCACTCAGCTGTTGCTTGTCGGCTCCTTCAGGCGCTTGGGGTACCTCCTGCTTGAGGCGCTCCACCTCAGCCTCATCCCCCGAAAGCTGAGCCTCCCCAGTGTCCAGCGTGGCGCGCCGCGCTGTGGCCTTGCTCACCTGGATCCCCACCAGGTCAGAGAGCAGCTCTTGCGCTTGCGCGAAGGGCATCTACGTCGCCAAGCGCACCAGCGTTTCCTCCGCCCGTGGGGTCAAGCCTCCACTCACGAGCCCTAAGTGCTCATGAAGGCGGGAAAAAAAGCCTATCCCGCAGGCAGGACAGGTGCCATAGGTGCGCGTCAGCTTGACGGCTTGCCCGCCAGTTGTTTGGATGGAGCGCGTCTGCTCTCCACGCGCCCACAGTGGCTCGCCACAGGTCGCACATCGCGGACGCTCCTCCGCTGGAATCTTGTTCCAGTCCTCACTCTCCCCCATCTGCACCAGATCTTGGAGCAGTTGGGCCCGCACCTGGTGCATTTGCTCGTCCACCGCTGCTTCGATCTCCGCCCACGTCGCTTGCGGGTGCTCTTTTCGCCACTCTGTCATCCCCAGCAGGTCTCGCAGTCCTGCGCTGACCTGTTGGATCTGCTCGACTCGGCTGCCGTTTGTTCTTCTTGGCTTTCATGCTCTCGTTCCTCTCTCCGTTTTTTCCTTCTAGTTTACCACCTCCCACCTTTCTGCAAAAAAATGAAACACACCCGCTCTTGGTCAATCTTCACATGCTTTACTGAATGTTGTGGATGGGAGTGCAGTATAAAAGAGTGCAGTAAGCAAGAAGATATGACTGCGAGACGAGGGCAGCCCGTCCATGTGATTTGACAGAGCCTCTTGAGGACTAATTCAGCTTGTACAGCAGTTTGATCCTGGCGCAGTTTCTCGACGATTTCGATCTGGTCAATGCACACATCAGGCACCTGAAGCAATTGGGAAACGGGGATCATTGAGTCCTTTCAAGAATAAAGAGGGTAGAACATTCTTTCTCCTTTGTTCTATCGCATCGAATCAGCGAAAGTGTGCATGAACAGGTCCCCTGGAGCACTACGGTGTTGTACCTTCAGGAACAGCGACAACAGAGATAGCATTCGAGCCTTTATCTACAATCCATGCTTGTGAACCAACCTAGGCAATTCCATGAATATCGCTAAAGGTACTATCCGCGAGCAGGCTGTCTGGCACCACGGAGCCGTCTGGATTAAAGATTGAGACCAGGCCTGCGGAATCTGGGGCCCAAATTTGCGATTCCACCAACCCCAGCGACTCAACATTGTCCAAAGAATTGCCGGTAAGCGGGCCTGCCACCTGGTTCCCATTGGGATCAAGCCGATAAATACTGCCAGCATGGCTTGGAATCCATACTTGTTGCACGTCATTAATGGTTACCACAACTCCGCCGCGTGGATTTGCAATGCCTGTCAAGGGCGCTCCTGCAGTTGTGCCATCTGGATTAAAGCGCGAAATGGTACTATTGCCATCATTGGCAACCCACACTTGTTTGCCGACAACCATCATGCCTTTGGGTGTGTCTAAGCTATCGTCAGAATACGGACCAACGCTTGCGGCTGATCCATCCAGGTTAAATACTGAAATCGTACTCGTGCCTGAATTGGGCATCCACATTTGATTCCCAACTAGCGTGGGCTCATATGGAGCAGAGAGGCCATTGCCAGAGAGGGTCTTGAGGAGGTTGCCAAATGTCATCAAAAACAGAGATGGTACTGTTTCCCCGGTTTGACACTCACACCTGCGATTGTGCACTGACAACTCCAATACCAGAAGGGGAAGAAAGTGAACTATTCGTCATTGGGTTAGTTGAGGACGAAAGCAGCAACACTACCCCGGAATGAACTGGTAGGATGTAGGAAGCACCAATGGTGTTTCCATACAAATCTTTGTATTTACCAGACGGGAGAGACACAGAATATTGCGTCGTTGAGGAAGGATTGACCATCACCAACCCATTGGTAAAATCGCGCATATACACATTTTGTGAGGAATAATAGGAGGTGGTAGGAGACCCAATGGGCGCTGCATACTCAGGACGGATCTGCAGATAGCCATATTCCTGGTAGCCACTGATGTTGAGGTAGCTGGCGTTGTTTTTAATCAGCAAGTAGTTTGCCAAGGCCCACTGTACTTGCGCCTTGGTCAGGTTGGCAAAGGGGACCGGCTCCTGGTTGTTGGGATACCACCCTCGTGGTCCGAGATTCATAAAGGTTTGAAGGGCTTGCATTTTTTGGCGCCATTGGGAGTCAGTATAGTACCAGGAATTAGGGTCAGGCTGGGAAGCGGTATTGCCATTGGTAAAACCCTGTTCATCGTTATCTATGTCAATGTAGGACAGCAGCGTGTTTGAATCGGTGGGGAAGGAAAAATCAAAG
>WNGR01009135.1_pt1 | contig 10431 bp, 6 predicted proteins | sample 5407581 | NCBI WGS metagenome assembly WNGR01 (sample SAMN13153383, study PRJNA577476) | soil metagenome | isolation source: 80 cm soil or saprolite under Garry oak tree replicate 2 | place: USA:California | collected 2016-06-15
GTTTGATTCGATCGCGGCTGACTGCAGATGCCTCTGTTCTGTCATAGTGTAGACTATTGGCATTACCTGGCAGATCAATCAACTCCAAGTGGTCCGGAAGGATATTCTGTACATGTGACTGATACCCGTCGCTATCACGGAACTCGTAATGCTGATACGCAGGTGAACAAACCCGCACTTGTAGCCCGCTTGCTGGACGCGATTCAATTTGACGTAGTAATTCTTGTCCAACGCCCGCGGCTACCGTGCCAGCAGTTATAACAAGCAATTTTCTCATACGACCTCACTCTGCCTTTCTACGAGTCTAGTATTCATATAAAGGAAAACGTAACACCAAACTCGTCAAGCTGGCAAACGTACAGCATGTGCGCATGCCCCAAATCGCTTTACCTGCAATATTCAGCAACCCTCCACGTTCTCTGAGGGAGACGGGCTGATGCTGGCCAGCTTTCATACCTGTACTAACATGGTCAGCCATAGTTCCCTCCTCTCTCATTTAAATCCTGTTCGCCTGTCTCTTTGTCACTCACGGCAATTAATGGCCGCTAAAAACGCCATAACCTGGCCGATAAACAGGAGCATTCAAGCTCACTCACTGTTGTGTTAACACGGCAATTCCTGGCCGAAAATGCAAAAATTGGGCATAACTTGGCCAGGAATCCTTTTTGTGTGATATGATTTGGGGTAAGGAGATACAGGTAACAAGATATTTTTAGAACAAATCATCTTTCCCGTCCTCTTTGGGCAAAGGATCAGATCAAAGGAGTACGCCGAGATGCTCAGCCCAGAGGCATTTGAGCAATGGTGTTGGCGATTGGGCCTTTCCGCTGAGGCGAAAGCGGTCATTACGCAGATCCGCACGTCGCCGCCTGCACGCCATGTCCAGAGTGGAGCTGGCAATGTCAGCGGAACCTATCCCTCCATCAAAATGGGGTGCGCGATCCAGTTTGAGAGCCATCGGGACGAGCTGCCGTTTGTCTACTTGATGGACCACGATCCACAGGTGCTGGAGTTTTACGATCAGCCCTACGGCCAACTCAAATTGAAGTATCGCAACCAGGATGATACGCGAAACGTAACCGCCACGCATACGCCAGATTTTTTCGTCTTGCGTGAAGATGGAGCAGGCTGGGTCGAATGCAAGATGGAAGAGGACCTAAAGCGGCAGGCTGTGAAGATGCCATTTCGCTATCAGCGGCGGCCTGATGGCTCCTGGTTCTGTCCACCAGGAGAAGCCGCAGCCTCGAAGTACGGTCTGACGTACCGACTGTTTTCTTCGAGCGAGATTGATTGGACATATATCGAGAATCTGCGTTTTCTGGGCGATTACCTGCGTGGTTCTCCTCCACCTGTGTCACCAGATGTGGCTCTAGCCATACGTACAATGGTGATGAGCCAACCGGGAATTCGCCTGCTCAATCTGATTACGGCCCTGCATCGTGGCAAGGCCGATGATATCTACCAACTCATTTTGACGCATCAACTGTATGTCGATCTGTTGGCCGTTCGTTTGACTGATTACGAGCATGTCCAGGTCTTCTTGGATCGTGACCAGGCCAAGTCATATGCTGCTCTCCAACCCACCGCCACGTCTCTTCCTCGCCCGTCGACCTTGCAGCTGAGCATCGGAGCGCCCATTGTTCTGGATGGGAAGGCATGGACCATCTTGAATCCCGGTGCAACAGAAGTCCTGCTGCTTTCTGAGGACAAGCAGGTCATGCCTGTTCCCAATGACGCTTTTGAAGAGCTGGTCCGCAGTGGTCGGCTGACAGGACTCAAAGAGACTGCGGCACCACCGAAGTATGAAGAGGGGCGCGAACTGCTGGCCCAGGCAAGCCCAAAAGCGTTGGAGGAAGCAAACCGTCGTTATGCGATCATTACCGGGGCGGATCGAGACACGAAGACCCCTGCCCGCACGGTGAGGCGATGGAGAGCGCAGTGGTCTGAAGCACTGGCTGCCTACGGCAATGGCCTCATCGGGCTGCTGCCCCAGGTGAAGAGGCGAGGCAAACGGGGTTCCCGGCTGGATGAGCGCACCGAGGCACTCATCGAGACCTTCATCACTGAGCACTACGAGACGCTCAAACAGCAGTCAAAAAAGGCCGTCTTTCTTCTGCTACAACGGGAATGCGAGCGGCGCAAGATCCCCGCTCCCGGCTACACGACGTTTCTTGATCGTCTCAACAAACGCCCGCTGGTCGAGCAAACCCGCAAACGCCAGGGGCCACGGGCCGCGGCTCAAGTTGAGGAGTGGTACTGGGAATTGGAACTGACGACTCCACGGCATGGATCGCGCCCCTTGGATGTGACCCACCTGGACCATACCGAACTCGACATTGAATTGGTGAGCGCGCGAACCGGTCGGCCTTTGGGTCGACCGTGGGTGACGTTTCTGACGGATGCCTTTTCTCGTCGCCTGCTGGCGGTGTACCTGACCTTTGATCCACCTTCCTACCGTTCCTGTATGATGACCCTTCGTGAGTGCGTCAGCCGCTATGGAAGACTGCCCCAAACTCTGATCGTCGATGGGGGGCCAGATTTCCGTAGCACCTACTTTGAAACGCTGGTCACCTACTACGGGTGCGAGAAGAAGACCCGTCCTGGAGCCAAACCCCGCTATGGGTCGGTGATCGAGCGCCTGTTTGGGACAGCCAATACCCAGTTTGTCCACAACCTGACTGGCAATACCCAGATCATGAAACAGGTCCGCCAGGTGACGAAATCCATCGCGCCGCGAGAGCAAGCAGTCTGGACGCTGGGAGATCTGTATGCCTACCTGTGCATCTGGGCCTACGAGGTGTACGATCAGCAGATTCACCCTGCGTTGGGAATGAGTCCGCGTGATGCATACGCTTTGGGGATCGCGCGCGGAGGTGCGCGTGACCACCTCCGAGGTCTCTACGATGATTTTCGCTATGTCTCGCTTGCTAGCACCCGCAAGCAAACGGCGCAAGTCAAGCCGGGACGAGGAGTCAAGATCAATTACGTGTTTTACCAGGCGAAAGCCTTGAATGTGCGCGAGGTCCAGAACAAGCAAGTGCCCGTGCGATACGATCCTTTTGATCTGGGGACGGCGTATGTGTACGTGCAGGGGCGCTGGGTGCAGGCTCGCTCCGAACACTACTTGCAACTGCGCGGCCATACGGAGCGTGAACTTCAGCTCGCCAGCGCGGAGTTGCGCAAGCAGTATCAGAATCATCGGCGAGATGCAGCCATCACCGCAAAGCGCCTGGCTGATTTTTTCGCCGACCTCTCTGGCCACGATGCAGTTCTTCGTCAGCACTGGCAAGACGCCGAAGCCCGCGATGTCTTTGCCCAGATGGAGGATTACCAGGTGCTCGCCTCTCCTTCCGAGGAGCAGGAAGAGCGCGTGCCTGTGCTTACGCTCGTTCAACCGGAGTCCTCGTCTGAGCAAACCGAGCCGCTTGTCCAAAAAACCAAGAGCAGTCGAAACTTGCAACCAGCCGCGATCATCGAGGACGATGAAGACCTGGAGGATCTCGACGAGTATGGGGAGTTCCACTAATGGCACAGGAAGAAGAGCGGAATCTCAAGCAGAGTTTCCCGCGTGAATTACTCGACCAACCTCCCTCGGAACGTCTCAGCTATTTCAAAGCATATACCGTTGCGCATCCGTTCTTAGAGCGAGCAGACGAGAAGGTGCGCAACACGCTACGTGAACCGGGAGGGGCCTTGTTAATTTTCATCATCGGGCCGACAGGTGTGGGAAAAACGACCTTGTTGACCTTCATCGAACAACGTTTGCTGCAGCTCGCCCAGGCTCAGCTTTCACACGACCCAGATTATGTACCAGTCATTAAGCTGGATGCCATGGCTCCTTCGGCCCGGCAGTTCCGTTGGCCCGACTTCTACACCCGTGCGCTGATGGCGGTCTCCGAGCCGCTCATTGATTACAAAGTAGAGAGAGGAGCCGTCCTGCCGGTCTTTAACGAGAGGATGGGCAGGCATGTGCCACCCCGTTTGGTTGGGGATGCTGCCGCCCTGCAACGATCCTGGGAACAGGTGCTCAAATATCGACGACCAGAGGCGATCCTGATCGATGAAGCCCAACATTTTGCCAAAACGGCGGGAGGCACGCGACTGGAAGATCAGCTCGACCATGTGAAATCACTCGCGATTGCGACCAAAACGATTCATATTTTGGCAGGAACCTACGATCTCTTGCTCTTCCGCAACTTGAATGCCCAGCTCTCGCGCCGCAGCATCGATGTGCATTTTCCTCGATACGACGCCATCAATCCAGAGGAGCGTAAGGCGTTTCGAAGGACGTTGCTGACATTTCAGCGACATCTTCCGTTGGAGAAAGCGCCCAACCTGGTTCAGCAGTGGGAGATCTGCTACGCCCACACGATTGGCTGCGTGGGTATCCTGAAAGATTGGCTGACACAAGCACTCTCCGAAGCTTTAGAAACGGGAGCCAAAACCATTTCTCCCAGTCTCTTAGCCGCTCATGCTCCCTCCATTGATCGCTGCAACCAAATGATCACGGATATTGAAGAGGGAGAAAAAGCTCTGCGTGTAGACCCGGAAGCCACAGAGAAACTGTTAGCACGTCTGGGCTTAGGTCCTCGAAGAACCCGAGAGAAGCGAACCGAACAGCCAGGAGAAACGTCTGCGCCTTCGGCACCATCGCGCCGCAGGCGCGTGGGACAACGCAATCCGACGCGTGATGCGGTGAAGAAAGAGGTAGAGACCGATGGGTAAGACGCAGCTTTCCGAGTTTCCGTGGTGGCATCTGACGAGTATCGCCTTGCCGGAACGCAGTACGCTCTACGCGCCCGCGCCAATCGGAGTAGGAACCCCCCTGTGTGAAAGCTTGACCAGTTATCTTGCCCGTCTGGCCGAGGCGCATTGTGTCTACCCAGGCGTGCTGCTCCAGCAGATGATTGTTCCTTTCATGACAGAACTGGAGACACAGGGGAGTGAGGCGAAAGAACATCCCCTGTGGAGACGTGACGGGAGTGGATCGCATTTGATCAATGTGACCAGCCCTCGTGCATGCTCAGTGATGTCAGCGCTCGAACTGCTGACGCGGCGCACGGATCTAGGCGGCCTTGCTCTGACCGCATTAACGAAACTCTTGCCAGTCCGAGGATTAACCCGCAACACCTTAGCATGGTGTCCTCTCTGTTACGAAGAATGGCAGGCGAGGGGGCAAATGTTGTACGATCCCCTACTCTGGATATTTCGGGAAATCTCCACCTGTACTCGTCATGGGGTACGTTTGCAGACGCATTGTCCTCATTGTGCTCGATCACTTCCTCACCTGACTTGGCGCTCCCGGCCAGGGTACTGTGCGTTTTGTTCCGGTGCGCTGTTTGTCAGGCAAGAAGATGGTGTACAGACCGTGGCTGTTGATTCTCATGAGTTCGCCTGGCAGCAATGGGTCACTCATGTCCTGGGGAGTGTGATCGCGCGGCTTCCTGGGATCAGTAGTGAGCCGAAACGGGAACGCATTCGTCAGGTGGTAAGCGACTCCGTGGAGCACCTGGCAGACGGGAATACGGCTGCGTTTGCTCGATCACTTGACCTTCCGAGAGGCACAGTAGAGAACTGGCGTCAGGGCAAGCGGATACCAGAACTGGGCATGCTCTTACGGCTCTGTTATCGATTGGATCTCTCGTTGTGTGAGGTACTGTTTGAGAGGGAGGAACGGCTTCAGCCGCATCTTCGAGATCCTGTGCCACCAGCACTCTTCCCGTCCAGGAAACGAACGGCTATCAACCAGGAGAGTATTTATCACCAGTTAGAGCAGGCAGCGAGCAGAGCAGAAAGTCCTCCTCCTTCACTCAAGGAAGTGGGGCTGCGGCTTGGCTATCAGCCAACGACTTTGTACAAGATCAATCGAGCCGCCTGTCACGCGATTGCTGAGCGTTTCACGGCATATCGCCGCGAACTACGAGAAAAGCGGTTGCAAGGATATCGTGAGGAGATCCGTCGGATTGCATTGTACCTTCAATCAGAGCAGGTGACACTGACGCAGCGACATATCAGTCGCTATCTCGCGCAACCAGCCATTTTGCGTGATCCGAAAGTGCGTGAACTTCTCCGAGAAGTGTGTCGCGAGGTCACTGAACAATTTCCATGACACGGATTTCAGTTGGTTCATTGATGTGGAAAATTGGAGCCAATGTTGGGGGTCAGACGATGCAGAACTTGGGAATCCAGACTCCTTCTGATGCACTTGGATGGAGGGCTCTCAATTGAGTTCCTCATGGCGCAAGACTTGACCGTTGGAGCACGGCGCATGCTACCGGTTCGACCCATGAAGAGCCCAGGACTCATCGACGCCATCGTCCGGGCCTACAACTTACCCCGAAACTTCGATCCCATCGACCTGGGTGGCTCATCGAACCTGAACCTGTTGTTCCCAGAAAGAGATCGAAGATATGTGGCCCGGATCTATCGAGCCTGGGTAACGCCTCGACGCCTCGAAGGAATCCAGTCGGTCCGGGCCACTCTTCGCGCCGCAGGGCTCCCTTTCACTCAGGTTCGGCCCTCTGCTGATGGGCGCACCTTTATCTCTTTCGCGGACTGGCTGGTCGAGGTCGAACCATTCATCGGCGGCCAGGACATGGGCACTTGGGCTCAACTCCTCGAAGGCATGCGGGTGTTAGGTACGATCCATACTGTCCTCTCAGAAATCGCTGCCCCGCCAGGCACCAGGCGTGCCCCAGCGGCCAACCACATCGATGCTGCTGACGCGTTCCAGACCACGAGGCGCGCCTGCCGGGCCATCCGATCCTGGGCATCATCTGCGGACGAAGAGCGGATCGCCTCGCTCTCCGAGAAGTTGGCGAACGCTCTGCTGAGCGCCGGAGAAGGGGCCAGCATGAGATTTCCGAGGCAACTGCTGCATGGGGACTTCTGGGACAACAACGTCAAGTTCCAGGATGGCTCAGTAGTGGCGGTGTTGGACCTCGACTTTATGGAGGAGGGGGCTCGCATCGACGACCTCGCGCTGGTTCTCTACTACGCTAACTCCGGATCGACCTTTGCCTCTCTTCGCTCCCCGCTCGAACGCATGCAGGCTCTGCGTGAACTCATCGATGCTTACGACTCCGGTCTTGAGTGCCACCTCTCGCAGGAGGAGAGAACGGCGCTTCCTCTGGCCTTGGCCCGCACCCCGCTCAAGTACGCAAGGCACCTGCTGTTGCGCACAAGCGCGGCAGAACAGCGAGCCGTCGCTGTGGCCGAGGCCCCGGATCTAGAGTGGGCACTCTCCATCGCGAAACATCCTGTCCCCTGGCAGATGGCCTTCCGCTGAGGCTCTTCCTGCCTGGAAGCTGTGTTCGCACTATCCAACCTTTCACCCAATTTGCCATGATGACAAGCTGATCAAACTCTAGAATTGCCAGCAGACACTTGAATTTGCCCTGGAACCTGGCGTGAAGCAGATCCTTCCTGAGGATGCCAATGGAGCAAAGTAGTTGGCCTGAAACTCGTTGAGAAAATTCCCAAAAACGGCAATTCCTGGCCGCGACGGCCAATTTATGCCGTGAGTAACACTAGAAGGGGTTAGGAAGCCAAGCAGGGGGGTAAAGGGCATGGATAGGATCATGTGACTCAGCCGGGTCACAGCGAGATTGCAAGCTCAGCTTCCTACATTCAGTGTACCGCAACCTCCAACAAGCAAGATGCGTATCGTTACATATCATCAGCCGGGTTGACTTATTTATGTCGACGCCTATACCTCTGGCGTCACGCGTAATACTGGCTTGGGTAAGGGTGCATCCTTGCGAAAGAAGTAAGGTTTTTTCTGGTCATCCACAGGAGAGATGTTCCAATTCTTAATCAAGTCTAGTATTGCAGCGACACGTGGGGCCACATTCTCGGTCCATGGCGCATCCTTCCAGTAGGGATATCTGCTTTGTGGATCCAGGCTCATTTTAAGCTGTTGCTCCAATCGATGTTCGAAATCTGGGCTCTTAAGAACTTCTTGCATCCCTAGAATTTGGTCTTCCAGTTGAGCCATCAGCACAAGGAAACGCACCCAGACGTGATGATCAAAGTTGAACTCGTCGGGTTTGCATAATGTTGCGCCTGCCTCTTGACCCTTACTAACAACCTTATCGATGATAGCCTTTGGCATCGCTAGATTCAGTCCGCCTTCATCCTTATTCAGACGGATTTGTACGATCCGCTCACGGTAACTTGGGAGATTGGCTTGTAAGGTATCACGGTAGTTCTGCGCCGTTCCGAAGATCGCCTGTGCAAAGCTGAGCAGACTGTTGAGATTATCCCAATCAGGGTCCTGCCTATCTTCGGGCTTTGGAAGATAAACAGGTTCGTCGCTCTGCTTCCTGGCAGCCGCGGCAGCTGACTGCGCAGTTTCGTCGCATGGTTGAAGAGCACTGGTAGCATAGGTGCTGGACAACTTGGTGAGGTTAAAGCCAAATGTGGGCCATTTGGGCAACCAGACATCAAAGAACTGGATGGGGAAGTTGCTACAAATCCCTCCATCACTAAACCAGTTGAGTTGCAGCTGACCATACTTGGGATCTGCTTCAAGCCTTGCTATCTTGCGATCACGAAAATCATTGTAAGCCTGGGTACTGAGAGTATAGAGAGGCACTGCACTCAATAAAATCGGAAAACTGAGGCTCATGCGCGTACAAACAACTACCGGCAACTTTTCCTCGTTAGGCAAGTAGTAGTACCCGCCAGGCAGGTTCTCCTGGGGAATTAAGGGCCGTTTGTTTGGGTCAGGATCGAGAGGATTGGGCTGATTGCTGACCATATGATTCACCACATACTCGGGGAAGAGTTTGAGCATGTCACTTTTCTTGAATATGAAATTGTGGAGACCCTCTGGCATTACATAGGGCAGGCTGTGACTGAGGTTGGATGTGACCATTTTGAGGATAACCTTTTTGTCGTTGAGGTCCTTAAAGGTGAGTGGGACGGTGTGAGCATTCCCGGCCAGCTTGTCGAAAACGTTACTCAGCCAATCGGTCAGGTTTGTGAGGTCAGGTGTGCCCTCAGGGCTGGTACTGTGTCCTGTGCATATACCAAAGAAGTTCTCTGGCAGCTTAATGATTGCTGAAATCACTCCACCTATATGCCAACCGAACCATGCACCCAGTACGCCCAGTATGACCGCTGCAATGGTGAAACCCGTGGCGCTCTGTGCAGCGCTTGTTGGTGAGACCAGGTATACTAGCGCAAATACTGTCAGAGGGAGGGCAACAAATAGCATGATCCCGATGATGGTCCCCAAAATTGCACCAGGTGAAATGGGGGGATAGTTTAATAACCAGACCCCTAGTAATTTGAAGATGGGCTGGAGAGGATGCGGCTTTTTTGACTCTTGTAGCTGATTCTCGGATGCTGGCGTTTTTTGTGCAGCAGACTTAGTCCCGGTGGCAGGTGGAGTTGGAAGCAGGGCAAACGCAAAATCCATTAGCGCCTTTGTTGCTGGACTGGGCTTAAAGAGATTGCGGAGATTGCTATCCGCGCTGAGCCACTGCTGGACATTCTCATCAAGGTAAGTGAAGCCAGCATCGCCACCGCCATTCTGGCGATGAAACTCCGCTGCCGCTACGCCGGCAGCAGCAATTGCCCCTGCTGAGGTTCCGCCAATCCTATTAAATTTGCGTTGCTCCATCAATTGAAGGATGGCAGGCGGATAGGCTATGCCACTGGTAATACCACCCTTCATTACAAGATCACATGGCAGTAAAGGTATTTCTGATTGTTGAGCTGTCCCTGATTGCATAGGTGATTCCGGCATGATTGGTTCTCCTTTTTGTACACCATGACGCACGCTGTTGCTTTCTCAACAGAACAGGATGGTCCCCAATTCTTCAAATCTTCTAAAGGATAGACGCTCAGATCAGGTTTTTTTGGGGATAAGGCTAAAATAAAACGAATATGAGTCATCCCGAAAAGGATGACTCATGTATTTTGTGCAGCAGTGTTGGACCGAGGCCAGGCGGATAACGGATACTGCTTATGCGAGAGCCCTGGCTTTTGCCTGTACCTGCGTCTGCGAAACTAGGACGAGCAGGATTACACCGATACCAGCAATAAGGTGGGGTAACCAGACGTTCGGGGCTTGATGCCAGAATCCAAAGAGAAACGGTGAGGCAGCAAGCAGCGCAGAAGCAACAAAGTCCAGCAGCAGGTGCACTGGCATGGGGATAAATTTCAATGCAGGAATGCCGCGCTCATAGTTCGTCAAGAGACTGTAGAGAATAAGGCCGACACCGAGAACCATGGGGAGAATAACGGCAATCCCGCCCACACTGAAAAATCCAAAGACGAATGGGGCTGCAATTAAGCCAATACCCCCGATATAATCGAAGTAGCCATGCAGCCCTGTTGGGACGAAACGAATGCTGTTCATAAAAAACCTTTCTTCATGACCTTGCTGAATAAAGCAGCGAGAATGATCATACACAATTGTCT
>WNGR01014595.1_pt1 | contig 10431 bp, 8 predicted proteins | sample 5407581 | NCBI WGS metagenome assembly WNGR01 (sample SAMN13153383, study PRJNA577476) | soil metagenome | isolation source: 80 cm soil or saprolite under Garry oak tree replicate 2 | place: USA:California | collected 2016-06-15
CGCGTCAAGGCCGCATTTCTCTACAAATTCGGAGGCTACGTCGAATGGCCGGAACGGGCTTTCGCGAGGCCGGACAGTCCGATCGCGATCGGGGTGATCGGTGCGGACGCTCTGGCCGGGGAGCTCGCGCAGATCGTTGCCGGCCGCACGATCAACGGCCGGCCGGTGACGGTGCGCAAGCTCCGGCGAGGGGACGCGGTCGCGGGCCTGCACGTCCTTTTCGTCGGCCGGTCGGACAGCAGCCGACTCGCCGACATATTGGCAGCGGCGAAAGGCCAGCCGCTGCTGACGGTGACGGAGACGGAGGAGGCGTTCGAGAGCGGCAGCATGATCAATTTCGTCGTCGTCGAGGACAAGGTTCGCTTCGACGTCGCGCCTCCCCCGGCCGAGCCGGGCAACTTGAGAATCAGCGCGCGCCTGCTTGCGGTCGCGCGCAAGGTCGTGGCGGGGTCATGAATTTCCCGGCACCGCGTTCGTTGAGGCAAAAGCTGATCGGCGTCGTGCTGCTCACGACGTTGGTGGCGCTGTTCGTGGCTCTCGGCGCGATCATCGCCTACGACCTGCGCGCCTATCACCAGGGCTGGATCAACGACATGACTACGCAGGCGGACCTGCTCGGGCGCACCACCGCGCCGGCGCTGACGTTCGACGATCCGCGGGTGGCAAACGAAAATCTCGCCCTGCTGCGTTCCCGCTCGAAGGTGCGCGCGGCGGCAATCTACAATGCGCGCGGCGCGCTGTTCGCGACATACGTTTCGTCGGAAGCCGAACGGCGTTTTCCGGCGCTGCCAGAAGCGGACGGAGTACGCATCGAGGGACGGCGCGTGATCGTATTCAAGCGCATCGTCATGGATGGCGAGATACTCGGCACGGTCTATCTGCACGCCGACTACGAGCTTTTCGACCGGGTCCTCGACTACCTGGGAATCGCCGCCGTGGTGGCGATCGTCGCCATGCTGATCGCGTTCCTCATGTCCACCTGGCTGCAGAGGGTCGTGACCCGGCCGATCCTGGCGATCGCCCGGATCGGGCGCGAGGTGGTCGAGCAGCGCGACTATTCCCGGCGTGCCGGGAAATTGAGCGACGACGAGGTGGGGACGCTTGTCGAATCTTTCAACGACATGCTGGCAGAGATCGAGCGCCGCACCCGGGAACTGGAAGCGTCGAACCTGAAGCTCGCGCGCGAAATCGAGGAACGGAGCCGCGCCGAGCAGGAGATTCTGCGCCTTAACGCGGAGCTCGAGGACAGGGTGCGCGTGCGCACTGCGCAACTCGAGTCGGCCAATCAGGAGCTCGAGGCGTTTTCCTTTTCCGTGTCCCACGATCTGCGCGCGCCGTTGCGCGCGATCGACGGCTTCGGCCAGGCTCTGCTCGACGACTTCCCGCGGAGCCTTCCCGACGCCGCGCACCGATACCTGGGAAGAATCCGGACCTCGACCCAGCACATGGCGCAATTGATCGAGGATCTGCTCAATCTCGCGCGGGTATCCCGCAGCACGCTCGAGCGCAGGCCGGTGGATCTGGGCGAGGTTGCCGGCCAGGTGGTGAGCAGCCTCAGGCAGCGTGACCCGGGCAGGGCGGTGGAGATATCGATCTGGGAGGGAATGAAAACGGAAGGCGATCCGCGACTGTTGCGCGCGGCCCTCGAGAACTTGATCGAAAACGCGTGGAAGTTCACTGCAAAAACGGAAAAGGCGCGCATAGAAATCGGAGCCCTGCACGACGGCGGGCGCACGACTTTCTTCGTGCGCGATAACGGCGCCGGCTTCGACATGGCGTATGCGAACAAGCTGTTCGGCGCGTTTCAGAGACTGCATTCGGCGGGCGATTTTCCGGGAACCGGAATCGGCCTCGCCACGGTGCAGCGCATCGTGCGCCGGCACGGCGGGCGCATCTGGGCGGAGGCCCAGGTGGGCAAAGGCGCCGTGTTTTTCTTCAATCTGGCTTTCGACGGCCGGGAGCGCGCCGGCGCCGCAAGCGAGGAAGCGAGCGCCCATGGATAGAACGCCGATACGGGTGTTGTTCATCGAGGACTCGGAGCAGGACACCGAGCTCGCCCTGCGCGCGCTCGATCACAGCGGATTCGACGTCTCGTGGGAACGCGTCGAGGCCGAGCAGGATCTGAGGCGTGCTCTTCATTCGTCGAAGCCACAGGCGATTCTTTCGGATTTCTCGATGCCGGTGTTCGACGGCGTCGACGCGCTGCGCGTGGCGCGGGAGATCGCGCCGGGGATTCCCTTCATCTTCGTTTCGGGCACGATCGGCGAGGAGCGCGCCATCGAGGCGATCCGCCTGGGGGCGACCGACTATGTGCTGAAGGACAACCTGCGTCGGCTCGGGACCGTGGTAAGGCGCGCGCTTGCGGAAGCCGCGGACCGCGAGCGCGCCCGCGCGGCGGAGGAGGAGCGCGCCCGCCTGGTGGCGATTCTCGAGGCGACGAGCGATTGCGTCGCGATGTCGGATCCTGACGCGTGTGGCACGGCGAGACGGCGATCCTCGGCGCGGGCGGAACCGAAATCCCGGTATCCCAGGTGCTTGTCGCGCACCGCGGGTCCGACGGCAATATCCGCTTCTATTCGACGATCATGCGCGATATCCGCGACCGCAAGGCCTACGAGGCACGCATCCAGCACCTGGCCAACTACGACGCCTTGACCGGTTTGCCGAACCGCACCCTGCTCGGCGATCGCTCCGCCCAGGCCATCGCGCACGCCAAGCGCGTGGGCCGGCCGGCGGCGCTGCTCGTCGTGGACGTCGACCGCTTCAAGCTGGTCAACGAAAGCCACAGCCACGGGGCCGGCGATACGCTGCTGCGCATGGTGGCCGACCGCCTGCGGGGCGCAGTGCGCGAGGGCGACACGGTGGCGCGGCTCGGCGCGGACGCTTTCGCCGTGCTCGCGACGGATCTCGCGCGCCCCGACGACGTGCTCGCGGTGGTGCGCAAGATCCGCGAGGCGATGCAGCCGCCGTTCTGGCTCGAGGGACGCGATCTCCATGTCACGGTGAGCATCGGGGCGAGCGTCCATCTGCGGGACGGGGAGGAGTTCGACATCCTTTTGCGCAACGCCGACGCGGCGATGCACCGCGTCAAGGCCGAGGGACGCAACGGCTTCCAGTTCTATGCAGAAGCGATGACGCGCCAGGCCACCGACCGCATGGAGCTGGAGAATGAGCTCCGTCTCGCGTTGGAGAAAAACGAGCTCGAAGTCTATTTCCAGCCCCAGGTCGTCCTCGCGGACGGGCGCCTCGTGGGAGTCGAGGCCCTGATGCGCTGGAAACATCGGCAACGCGGATGGATCCCCCCCGTCCAGTTCATCCCCATTGCCGAGGATTCCGACCTCATTCATCCTCTCGGTCAATTCGCGCTCGCCCACAGCTGCCGCCAGGTCACGAGCTGGGTCAAAGCGGGACTCCCGGCGGTGCGCCTTGCGGTGAACGTTTCGGCACGGCAGTTCCGCAGCCCGGGTTTCGTCGAAGCCGTCGACCGCACCCTGCGTGCGTCGGGACTTGGGCCGGACCGGCTCGAGCTCGAATTGACCGAAGGCGTGCTGGTCGATAACCGTGAAGAGGCGGTCGCGATACTCAAACGCCTGAAATCTCTCGGCGTGCAGATCGCCGTGGACGATTTTGGCACCGGCTATTCGAGCCTCAGCTATCTCTCGCAGCTGCCGATCGACTGCCTGAAGATCGACCGCTCGTTCGTGATTCGGGCGCACGAGCACGGGCACGATGCGGTCATCGCGCAGCTGGTGATCTCACTGGCCCGTTCGCTCGGTCTGCGCGTCATCGCCGAAGGCGTGGAGACCGTCGAGCAACTGGACTTCCTGCGCTCGCACGACTGCGACCAGGGACAGGGATATCTCTTCGCTCCTCCGGTCCATCCCGACGCCTTTGCGCGGTTCCTGGAGGCGGGTTCGCTGCAGCCGAGAACCCCGACCTCTCCGAAAGGCGGAGCAGGCCCACACCGAGGAGGCACCCCATGAAGGAAAAGATGATCCTGCTGGTCGAGGACAATCCCGACGATGAGGAACTCACGTTGCGCGCGCTGCGCAAGTCCAACATCGCGAACGATGTTTTCGTCGCCCGGGACGGCAGCGACGCGCTCGATTTCCTGTTCTGCACGGGAAAACACGCGGGGCGCGATCCCCTCGCCATGCCCGCGGTGGTGCTGCTCGACCTCAAGCTTCCCAAACTGAACGGCATCGACGTGCTGAACCGCATGCGCGCCGATCCCCGCACCACGCTCCTTCCCGTGGTCATCCTAACCTCATCCAGCGAGGACGAAGACGTGCTGCGAAGCTACCAGTCGGGCGCGAACAGCTACGTGCGCAAGCCGGTCGAGTTCTCGGCGTTTGCGGGTGCCGTCACCCAGCTCGGCGTGTACTGGATGCTGCTCAACGAGATTCCGCGAAGCCGCGGCTGATCCGCCGGCGGTTCCCGCGCTAAGATGGAGGGGTGCCGCGCCCGGCGATCCGTCCCAGTCTTCTGTTCGCGCCGCTTCTCCAGCACAAGAGCAGGCTCGCGCTCTCGGTGCTCGGCATCTCTCTGGGCGTGGCGCTCGGCTACGCGGTCCAGCTCGTCAACCAGGCCGCGATCAACGAATTTTCGGTTGCGGTGCAGACGCTCTCGGGCGAGGCCGATCTCGTCGTCCGCGGCCCGCGCGCCGGATTCGACGAGTCCCTTTATCCGCGGCTTGCGAAGCTGCCCGAAGCGGCGGTCGCGAGTCCCGTTCTCGAATTGGACGCAAACCTTCCCGGCCGGCGCGAGCCGCTGAAGATCCTGGGGCTGGATATTTTCCGCGCGGCCCTGATCCAGCCGTTCCTGGCGGGCGGCGAGATCGGGGACCGGCTGGATTTTCTGCGTCCCGACCGGATCTTCTTGTCGGCCGCCGCCGCCGAGTGGCTGCGACTGGGAAAAGGCGACGCGCTCTCCATTCAGGTCGGACTGCGCGTGCTTTCGCTGCGGGTGGCCGGGATCTTGGGCGACGGCCATCGCCAGCGCTTCGCGGTCGCGGACATCGCCGCCGTCCAGTCGGTGTTCGGGCGGCTGGAACTGCTGAACCGGATCGATCTGAGGCTGCATCCCGGCGCCGATCCGCAGAGAGTCGCCGAACGGCTCCGGGATGCGATGCCTCCGGGCACGTGGATCGAGCGGCCCCAAGCGGACGTCGAGCGCGGCGAGCGCCTGTCGCGCGCCTACCGCATCAATCTCAACGTGCTCGCGCTGGTGGCGCTGTTCACCGGAGGGCTGCTGGTTTTTTCCGCCCAGGCGCTCGCGGTGGTGCGGCGGCGCGCGCAGCTCGCGCTGCTGCGCGTGCTCGGCGTCACGCGCCGGCGCCTCGTCGCGATGCTGCTCTGCGAATCGGCCGTGATCGGCGCCGCGGGAGCGCTGCTCGGCATAGCGCTCGGCTACGCGAGCTCCGCGATCGTGCTCGATCGCTTCGGCGCCGAGCTCGGCGCCGGATATTTCCGGGGGCTGCAGCCGACGCTCGCGCTCGACTGGGCCGCGCTCGCGTTCTTCTTTGCGATCGGCGTGCTCGCGGCCATGCTCGGCAGCCTCGCTCCTGCGCTGGAAGCCGCGCACACGCAGGCCGCCCAGGCGTTGAAGGCGGGCGACGAGCAGCGTGCGCTCGAGCGCCTGCAGCCGGCGTGGCCGGGGCTTGCGGTGTTCCTTGCGGGCGCGGCGCTGACGCAGGCCGAGCCGGTGCACGGGCTGCCGCTGTTCGGCTATCTGGCCATCGCGCTGCTTTTGATCGGCACCGTCATGCTGATGCCACGCATCGCGGTGCTCTGTTTCCGCGCGGCACCGATGCTCGGGCCCGTGTCCGCCAGGATCGCGCTCGGGCAGCTGCGCGGCGCACCAGGGCAGGCGGGCGTGAGCCTCGCCGCGATCGTCGCGAGCGTGAGCCTGATGGTCTCGATGGCGATCATGGTGGCCTCGTTCCGGCAGTCGTTGGACGAGTGGCTGGTGCAAATGCTCCCGGCCGATCTCTATCTGCGCACGGGCCTGGGCGGGGAGTCGGCGTTCCTCTCGCCCTCGGACCAGCGCGAGATCTCGGCGCTGCGCGGAGTTCGCCGCGCCGAGTTCCTGCGCAGCCAGCGGCTGGCCGTCTCGCCGACCCGTCCGCCCCTCACTCTGCTCGCGCGCGCGGTCGAGGCCGAAGGCAGGCTGCCGCCGCTCGTCGGCGAAGCCTACGCGCGCAAACCCGCAGACCCGCCGCCCGTCTGGGTGAGCGAGATCGCGGCGGATTTGTACGACTGGCGGCCCGGGGCCGTGATCGAGATTCCGCTGGGCGGCCGAGCCGCGCGCTTTACGGTGGCGGGCGTGTGGCGCGACTACGCCCGGCAGCAGGGCTCGGCGCTGATCGAGCGCTACGATTACGTCCGCTACACGGGTGACGCCAGCGCCAACGACGTCGCGCTCTGGCTCGAGTCGGGGGTGAACGCGGACGGCGTCAGGCGCGAAATAGCGGAGCGTATCGCGGGCGGCGTCAACCTCGAGATCATCGAGCCGGGGGAAATCCGCGATATTTCGCTCAGAATTTTCGACCGCACCTTCGCGGTGACCTACGCGCTCGAGGCGGTGGCCGTGATCATCGGGCTGTTCGGGCTGTCCTCGAGCTTCGGCGCGCTGGTGCTCGCGCGCAGGCGCGAGTTCGGAATGCTGCGCCACATCGGCGTGACGCGCGGGCAGATCGGCGCGATGCTCGCCGCGGAGGGCGCGCTGGTGAGCGCGCTCGGGCTTGCCGTCGGCGTCGGCCTCGGCTGGCTGATCAGCCTGGTGCTGATCCACGTCGTCAACCGCCAGTCGTTTCACTGGAGCATGGATCTGCACGTGCCCTGGGAATTGCTTGCCGAATTCGTGGCGGTCATGCTCGCGCTCGCGACGGTCACTGCCGTCGCGAGCGGGCGACAGGCGATGAGCGGCGGGGTGGTGAGGGCGGTGAAGGAGGATTGGTGAAAAAGCGGGATCCAGGATTGAGGATCGAAGGCGGATGCGGCGAGCTTGCGTTCTGATGACGGTGGTGCTGGGGATGCTCTCGCTGGGTGCGCTTCCGGTGGATGACTATCCGCAAGTGCGCAGGGGCGCTTCGCTGAAGTTTCCGCGCGACCACGGCAGCCATCCGCAGTTCCGCGTCGAATGGTGGTACATCACCGGCTGGCTCAGGGCGAAGGAGGGCGGCGAGTTCGGCATGCAAATCACCTTTTTTCGCAACCGGCCGCGCGTCGCCGAGGACGTTGCGAGCCGGTTCGCGCCGCGGCAGCTCCTCTTTGCGCACGCTGCGCTGTCCGATCCGGGCGCGGGGCGGCTGCTCCACGATCAGCGCGCGGCCCGCGCCGGGTTCGGACTCGCCGAGGCGGGCGAAGGCCGCACCGATGTTGCGATCGACGACTGGTCGCTCAGGCAGACCGACAGCGGCTATGCCACGGAAGTCGCGGCGCGCGAATTCCAGTTCGCGCTTCGCTTCGAGGCGAAACAGCCGGTCCTGCTTGAGGGCGAGCGCGGTTTCAGCCGCAAGGGACCGAACCCGGCGCAAGCGAGCTTCTCCTACAGCTGGCCGCACCTTGAGGTCGGCGGCAGCATCGTTCTCAAGGGCAGGCGGCTGGAAGTCTCGGGCGTCGCCTGGCTCGATCACGAGTGGTCGAGCGAGGCCCTCCCGGAGCAGGCGGCGGGCTGGGACTGGATCGGGGTCAACCTCGAGGACGGCGGTGCGCTCATGGCTTTTCGCGTGCGCGCAAAAGACGGCGGGACCTTCTGGTCGGGCGGAACCTGGCGCGGCGCCGACGGCCGCGTGCGCGTCCTGCAGCCGAGCGAGGTGCGGTTCACCCCGCTCAAGCGCTGGCGCTCGCCGCGGACGCAAACCGAGTATCCCGTGTCGATGCGGGTCGAGGCCGGGCGCCTGAGCCTGGAGCTCGAGCCGCTGATGGAGGACCAGGAGCTTGATGCACGCGCCGGTACCGGCACTGTCTACTGGGAGGGCGCCGTGCGCGCAAGACAAGGGGAGAAGACGGCGGGACTGGGTTACCTCGAGCTGACCGGCTACTGGAAACCCATCGCGTTTTGAACCCCCGTGTTAAAGGCGCTTCGGGTAAACTTGCGGATAGAAAGTCCATCGAGAAAGCCGAGTCCAGTTTGTCCGCGCAGGCCGATCTTTCCTTCGTCACCGTTCAAGGCCGCAAGCTCGAAGTCCGAAGGATCCCCGGAACAGACCGCGACGCGCCGACGCTCGTGTTCCTGCACGAGGGCCTGGGCTCGGTGTCCATGTGGCGGGATTTTCCCGACGAGGCCGCGGCTGCCACCGGCTGCGCCACGGTCGTGTACTCCCGCTATGGCTACGGCAATTCCGACGTGCTGCATGGGCCGCGCGCTACGGACTACATGCACGTCGAGGCGCTCGAGGTGCTGCCCGAGCTGCTCGAGCGGCTCGCCATCCCCGATCCGGTCCTCGTCGGGCATTCGGACGGCGGCTCGATCGCGCTGATCTATGCAGGCGCCCTGAGCCGCGCCGAGGCTCTCGTGCTGATGGCGCCGCACGTCTTCGTCGAGGACATCAGCGTGAAGAGCATCGCGGAAGCGAAGACGGCCTTCGAGACCACGGATTTGCCGCAGAAGCTCGGCCGCTATCACGCCGATTCCAAGAAAACCTTCCGCGGCTGGAACGATATCTGGCTGCATCCGGATTTTCGCGGCTGGAACATCGAGGAGTATCTGCCGCGCATTCACTGCCCGGTGCTCGCGATCTAGGGTTTCGACGACGAGTACGGCACGATGGCGCAGCTCGAGGCGATCGCCAAGCAGGCGGGCGGCCCGGTCGAGCTGCTGCGGCTCGCCGACTGCAAGCATTCTCCGCACCGCGACCAGCCCGCGGTCGTGATCGAGGCGATGAAGCGTTTTGTTTCGCGATTGAACGATGGAACATGAAAAATCTTGGAGCAGAGCGAAAATGACTATATCCTTGCCGACTTGATCCGTAATCTTGATCCTCCATGGCGTCCAACCTCAAGCTCGACATCTTCCCGCACATTTTTCCGCAGCCCTTTTTCGAGCGAGTGAAGGCGCTAGCGGACCAGAATCCGTCGCTCGCGGCGCAGATCAAGCGCTGGCTGCACATCCCGGTGCTGTGGGACCTCGATGCGCGCATGCGCACGATGGACCGCTTTCCGGGCTACAAGCAGATCCTGACGCTGTCGCTGCCCGCGATCGAGTTCCTCGCGCCGCACGACAGGACTCCGGAGCTCGCGCGCCTTGCGAACGACGGCATGGCGGAGATCGTGGCGAAGCACCCCGACTACTTTCCGGCGTTCGTGGCGTCGCTGCCGATGAACAACGTGCCGGAAGCGCTCAGGGAGATGGACCGGGCGATCGGCAAGCTCGGCGCGAAAGGCATCCAGATCTTCACCAACGTGAACGGCCGGCCGCTCGATGCGCCGGAGTTCTACCCCATCTTCGAGCGCATGGCGAAGCAGCACGATCTGCCGATCTGGGTGCACCCGACGCGCACCGCGAAATTCGCCGACTACGCGGGCGAGAGCAAGTCGAAGTACGAGATCTACTGGCTGTTCGGCTGGCCCTACGAGACGAGCGCCTTCATGGCGCGGCTGGTGTTTTCCGGGATGATGGAGAAGCTCCCCGAGCTCAAGATCATCACGCATCATCTCGGCGCGATGGCGCCGTACTTCGACGAGCGCATCGGCTACGGGATGGATCAGCTCGGGACCCGCACCGCGGACGAGGACTACGCCGCGATCCTCAAGCGCATGGCGAAGCGCCCGGTCGACTACTTCAGGATGTTCTACGGCGACACCGCGGTGAACGGCTCGAGATCGGCGACCCGCTGCGGCCTGGATTTTTTCGGGGCGGACCACGTGCTGTTCGGCACCGACTGCCCCTTCGACCCGGAAGGCGGGCCGCTCTTCATCCGCGAGATCATCAAGGCGATCGATTCGCTCAAGCTGAAGGAAGGCGACCGGCGCAAGGTGTATTTTGGCAACGCCATCCGGATGCTGAAGCTCGATCTGCCGGCGCCGCCCAAGGCAAAGGCTTCGTCGCGAAAGGCGAAGAAAAAATAGCGACGCGCGCGCCTGTCATGACCATTCCCCGCGACCGCGTCCAATACTCCGCCATCGTCGACCGGCCGAAGCTCGAGCTTCCCGGCGGCAAGCGCATCGTCGTCTGGACGATCGTCAACCTCGAGGTCTGGGATATCTCCAAGCCGATGGCGCGCCAGGTGCTGCCGGCGCCGACCGGCGTTTCGCTCCTGCCCGACGTGCCGAACTGGAGCTGGCACGAGTACGGCATGCGCGTCGGTTTCTGGCGCTTTCACGCGCTCTACAAGCGCCTTCGCATCCGGCCCACGGTCGCGATCAATGCGCGCGTGTGCGTCGACTACCCGCGCGTCGCGCAGGCGTGCAAGGACGCGGGCTGGGAATT
>WNGR01009136.1_pt1 | contig 10430 bp, 9 predicted proteins | sample 5407581 | NCBI WGS metagenome assembly WNGR01 (sample SAMN13153383, study PRJNA577476) | soil metagenome | isolation source: 80 cm soil or saprolite under Garry oak tree replicate 2 | place: USA:California | collected 2016-06-15
CGAGGCGAAGAAGAACGACTGGACTGTCATCAGCATGAAGAACGATTGGAAACGCGTGTTTGCATTTGAGAACTGAATCGAGAACATCACCGGTGAAGCACCCGAAAGTATTCATGAAATCCATTGTGTGGTTCGCGGTGGTAGCGGTTTTGACGCGAGGCTCGGCATTTTGCGGCGCCGCGCAGTTTGACCCGACAATTGCGAACAAGAACTCGCCGCCAGGCAAAGCGCCGGAAGGGATGGTCTGGCTCCCGGGCGGCGAATTTTCAATGGGCGCCGCTGTAAACGGCGAGGGCAACCATGAAATGCCGATGGCTTCGAATGATGCTGGGCCGGTGCACCGCGTTCGCGTAGATGGGTTCTGGATGGATGCAACGCCAGTCACAAACGCGCAGTTTGAGAAATTTGTTAAAGCAACGGGTTACGTCACGATCGCGGAGCGTACGCCGACGAAAGAAGAGTTTCCCACTGCGCCTGCCGAAAATCTTGTTGCGGGCTCAGTTGTGTTCGCGCCGCCCGATCACGAAGTTCCGCTCAACGATCATTATCAATGGTGGAACTACGTGAAAGGCGCGAACTGGCGGCATCCGCTCGGACCGCAGAGCGATATCAAAGGGAAGGAAAATTATCCGGTCGTGCAGATCGCTTACCCCGATGCGGAAGCCTACGCGAAATGGGCGGGCAAACGTCTTCCGACCGAAGCGGAGTTCGAGTTTGCGGCCCGCGGCGGGTTATCAGGAAAAACATACGTGTGGGGCGATGAATTTCGTCCCGGCGGAAAATGGATGGCCAATACTTGGCAGGGAAAATTTCCGGTGAAAGATGCAGGTGAGGATGGTTATGCCGGCATTGCGCCTGTGAAATCGTTTCCACCAAATGGTTATGGCCTTTACGACATGGCCGGCAACGTCTGGGAATGGTGCAGCGATTGGTATCGTGCTGATTATTACAAGACCCTGGCCGACAAAGGCGGCGTTGCAAGCAATCCGCAAGGACCCGATTCACCGTTCGATCCTTCAGAGCCTAACGAGAAAAAGCGTGTCCATCGCGGGGGTTCATTCCTTTGTAACGAGCAATACTGCTCTCGGTACATCGTCGGCACGCGCGGTAAAGGTGAGATCAACACCGGCACCAATCACCTCGGCTTCCGCTGTGTCATGAGCGACGCCACGCCGCGAGAGAAAATTAGCAAATCGAAATGAGCTCGAGCAGCACTAGCACGATCTCAAGTGAATGGGTCAATGACCTTGACGCCGGCTTTTTGGAAATCGCGCGTATTCCGCGTGGCAACGGTCAAGCCATAAACGAGCGCAGTCGCGGCGATCAGACTGTCCTTGAACGGCATCGCGTCTCCGGCAGCGCGGAGTCTTGCCAGCAACTTCGCCCAGCGGATGCCGGTAGCGGCCTCGATGGGGAGACAGACGAGGTTCACAACGCCCTGGTCAAACCAACGCTCGAACCGCTGACGTCTTCGGCCCGGCGGCATCCGGTCAATGCCGAAGCGGATTTCGCCAACGATGATCGGATCAACTGCGATCTCAACCTCATTGCGACGCAACCATTCCAAGACCTTCGCCACAGGCGCTGGCTTGGTGGCCTCGCTGAGGATGTTCGCATCGACGAGATAGGTCATCCGAGTCTTGGAGGCAGGATGTCATCGGTTGTCTCCGTGCGATCCAGGGGTTGGAACCAACCTTTTTCCGGACAGTTCAACAACCAGTCCACTAATCCCTCATTGCGCCGGCGCGCTTTTCGTTTGAGCAGGTATTCGCCCCGATCAATCCGCTCGACGTCGAACTTCTGGCCGGGCTTGATGTCGTCCTGCTGCCGGATGTCGGCGGGTAGAACGATCTGGCCTTTGCTGGAAATGGTCGTCGTCATGCCGCGTAAGATACTGTCTTACCTGCAGCGCGTCAACACGAGGCAAGAAACAACAAACCAATCACAATAAACGGCGTTGCCGCAGCCATAAATCCTCACGCAAACACAGCGCAGAATTGATTTCCTAATGAACGACCAACCATTAAGTGCGCTTTTGAAGACTTTTCCCCACACGCGTTATTATCCGGAATGGCGGCTGCTCACTTGGCATCCGCGCGGACTGTTCGATGATGCGCTCGCAGATAAGCTCATCGGGGTGATCGGTTTGGAGGAGCGTGTCGAAGAGGTGCCCTTTCACCGTTACGCGGACTTCAGCGGGCTGACGCATATCCGGTTGAAAGTCGGGCACGTTTTCGATGTCGCGAAACTTCGCCGCGCCGTGCCCGAACCAGTGAAGTCTGCATTCTTCTCGGATACGATTGTTGGGCTTGGCATCGCCCGGATGTACGAAGCGCTGATGGAGGGAGCGATAATTCAGGTGCGCGCGTTCCGCGAGCGTGCCGCAGCGGCGGAATGGCTCGGTGTGCCATTGGAAATTCTCCAGTCAGACCCACGATAAACCGATCTTACGAAGCGTATGGCAATTTCGTAGAAATCCATATCTGTTGCTAAAGAGGAACATCTATAATGTCCATGACGAAGATTGTCCGAGTCCACGGCCGCCAGGTCATCGATTCCCGCGGTAACCCAACCGTTGAAGCCGTAGTCACCCTCGCGGGCGGCGGTACGGGTACGGCGATTGTCCCGAGCGGTGCCAGTACCGGCGAGCATGAGGCGTGGGAGCTGCGCGATGGCATTAAAGAACGCTTCCTTGGCCGCGGTGTCACCAAAGCCGTGGCGAATGTGAATGAAATCATCGGGAAAGAAGTGACCGGCATGGACGCTCTCGATCAGATCCGCTTGGACAAGACAATGATCGCGCTGGACGGCACACCGAATAAGAGCAAGCTCGGCGCGAATGCGATCCTGGCTGTCTCACTCGCAACTGCACGGGCTGCGGCCAACCAGCTCGGCCTCCCGCTTTTCAAATACCTCGGCGGACCGGACGCCAAAGTGCTTCCCGTTCCGATGATGAACATCGTCAACGGCGGCGCGCACTCAGATGCGCCGGTGGATTTTCAAGAATTCATGATCATGCCCAAAGGCGTGCCCACGTTCTCCGAAGCTTTGCGTGCGGGGTGCGAGATCTTCCACGCGCTCAAGAGCGTACTGAAAGATCGCGGCCTCTCGACGGCGGTGGGCGACGAGGGCGGTTTCGCGCCGAACTTCAAGAGTGCGGACGACGCGCTGGCCACCATCGTGAAGGCCGTGAAAAAAGCCGGCTACAAGATTGGCGAGGAAATCTTCATCGCGCTCGATGTCGCGGCGTCGGAGTTCTACGACGCGGCGCAGAAACAATATGTGTTCAAGAAATCCGATGGTTCGAAGCGCAATGTCGACGAGTTGATTGCCTACTATCAGGAGCTGGCAAAGAAGTTCCCCATCATCTCGATTGAAGATGGCTGCGCAGAGAGTGATTGGGACGGGTGGAAAAAACTGACCGACGCCATGGGTGCGACCACGCAGCTCGTCGGCGACGACCTCCTGGTTACCAACGTGGAGTTTTTGCGCAAGGCCATCGACCAGGGCATCGCCAACTCCATTCTCGTGAAAGTGAACCAGATCGGTTCACTGACCGAGACGCTCGATGCCATCGAACTCGCGAAGGAAAACAAATACACCGCAATCATCAGTCATCGCTCGGGCGAGAGCGAAGACACGACGATCGCGGACATCGCCGTCGCGACAAATGCGGGGCAGATCAAAACTGGTTCACTCAGCCGCACTGACCGAGTGGCCAAATACAATCAGCTTCTGCGCATCGAGGAAGAGCTGGGCGAGGACGCCATCTACGGCGGAAAAATGCGCTGACGCGAAACACCATGCCAGTCGCTGACTAAAAGACCTACTGCAAAATGCTCGAACGGGCGCGCGTCGGGCGCTTCGCGCTTCCCGCAGTGAACGTCATGTCACTCACTACCGCCAACGCCGTTCTGCGCGGACTCGCCGAAAGCAAGGCCAACGGCATCATTCAGATTTACACGGGTGGCGGCGCGTTCGCTTCCGGCACGACGATCAAAGATTCGGCACTCGGCGCGATATCCATCGCGGAGCACGATCTGCGCGGCACCGGGAAGTCGATGTTCGCGTCATGAACGTCGCGTTGCTGCCCGCACACAAAACCAAGATCGTCGCAACCATCGGCCCAGCCTCGGAGTCACCTGAGATGCTGGTGCGGCTCATCCGCGCGGGGGTCAATGTCGCGCGGTTGAATTTTTCACACGGCAACCCTTCGAAACACGCTGAAGTTATTCGGCGCGTCCGTGACGCAACGCGTGAAACCGGCCGGCGCGTCGCAATCATGGCTGATCTTCCAGGGCCGAAACTGCGACTCGGGAAAATTGATCCGGAACCGATTCAATTTCTGCCCGGCGCGCATTTCACTTTAACGAGTGAGGACATCGTTGGCGATACGCAGCGCGCCTCGACAAGCTTCGAGCGGTTGCCGCGCGTGGTGAAACCCGGCGATCGCATTTTTCTCAACGACGGTCTCGTGCAGCTGGTGGTGGAGCGCGTGGCGGGCAATGAGGTGGAGTGCACTGTCGCCGTCGGCGGCGAGCTGCGCTCACGCAAAGGACTGAACCTTCCTGGCGTTGATCTGGGCATCAGCGCTTTTACGGAACACGACCGCGCCTGTCTTGAGTTCGCGCTGGAAGCAGGTGTCGACGCCGTGAGCCAGTCGTTCGTGGAACGCGCCGCGGACATCCACGCCGTGCGCGCGGCTGCGGCAAAAATCGGCGGCCAGCCTTTTGTTATTGCAAAGATCGAGCGGGCAGACGCGCTTGCGCATTTCGACGAAATTCTCGCCGCCGCGGACGGGATCATGGTAGCGCGCGGCGATTTGGGAGTGGAGGTGCCGATCGAAGAGATCGCCTACACGCAGAAGCAGCTCATTGCGAAAGCACATCTTGTGGGACAGCCCGTCATTACCGCGACGCAAATGCTCGAATCGATGGTCGCGAGCCGTCTGCCCACGCGTGCCGAGGCAACCGACGTGGCAAATGCGATCCTCGACGGCACCGATTGCGTCATGCTTTCGGGCGAGTCGGCGATGGGCAAATTCCCCGAGGAAGCAGTCACGATGCTGGCGAAGATCGCCGCGTTCACCGAAACACATCGGCCACCCAGGAGCTTTGCGGCTCAACGTGAATTCGCGCAGGAAAAGGCAGCGAGTAGCGGTCGCGATCGCATGGCGTCCCTGGTCGAGCACGCACTATACACAGTGCCGTCCGACCTGTTGGTTGTGCCGACGCGTGGCGGCACCGTCGCGCGTGCCATCTCGTGCTTCAAACCGCCGGTCTGGATCATAGCGCCGAGCTCCGATCCTGCTGTATGCCAAAATCTCGCGTTCTCCTACGGGGTGTATCCCGTAGATCTCGCGGAGCAACCTGACGACTGGCGGGAATGGACGTCGCGCTGGGTCCGCGACAACGGAATCGCCGCCGAACGCGTGATGCTCGTCGCCGGCCCGTCGCCGCGAAATCCGAAGGCCAATCACCGCATTGAACTCATGCGGCTCGACGGGCCGGACGTTCTCGCAACACGATGAAGATCACTCTCGTGCCGACACGACACACGCGGCAAAGGACCAGCGATCAATCCACTTCTATTGGACGAAAGTCTCATATTGCCGATCAACGAAGTTCGTTTATCCTCGCGGGCAACGGTTGAAAAGAAAAAACTTATGAAGTCACAAAGCCGCAAACTAGTTCGTGGCGTGATCGCCATTATTGGTCTCGCATTCCTCTCGTCGGGCTTTAGCGCATTCGCGCAGCAGGCACAGTCGCAGGTGATGACCACGACGAAAGAGGCTGCAAAGATTCCGAGTGATCAGTTGGATTCTTTGGTGGCGCCGATTGCCCTTTATCCCGACCAGCTTTTGAGTCAGACGCTGGTAGCTTCCACCTATCCGCTGGAGATCATCCAGCTTCAACAGTGGTTGGAGAAAAACAAAAACTTGAAGGACAAAGCCCTCGCGAGCGCGGTGCAAAAGCAGAATTGGGACCCCAGCATCCAGGCGATGGCGGCGTTCCCCGACGTAGTCAAGCGGTTGGCCGACGATATCCAATGGACGACGGATCTAGGCAACGCCTTTCTGGCGCAGGAATCCGACGTTATGAACGCGGTTCAGCGCATGCGCGCGAAAGCCCAGAGTAAAGGAACCCTAAAAACCAGTGCCCAACAGAAAGTGGAGACTCAGACAGTGGAGGGAGGTAAACAGGTTATCGTAGTACAACAAGCGAACCCCGAAGTTGTTTACGTTCCCTCATACGACCCGGTTGTGGTCTACGGTCCGCCTGTCTATCCCTATCCCCCGATTTACTATCCGCCCCCAGGATATTATGCGGCGGGAGCGGCCGTGGCGTTCGGCACCGGTGTCGCGCTGGGAGCCGCCTGGGGCGGGAGCTGGGGTTGGAATTGCGGATGGGGCCACGGCGATGTCAACGTGAACGTGAACAACAACTACATAAACAATTACAACAAGAACAATTACAATAAGGGGAACTACAACAAACAAGGAGGCCAGTGGCAACACAATCCACAACATCGCGGCAATGCCCCTTATAACAGGGCCTCAGCGAGCCAGGTCCAAAATCAACTGGGCTCGCGCGGTTCTGGAGCCGGCAATCGCCCTGGCGGGAGTGCCGGAGAAGGAAACCGGCCCGGTGGCGGCGCTGGAGCTGGAACACGTCCGGGTGGAGGTGGAGCTGGAACTCGGCCCGGTGGAGGCGGAACCGGAGCTCGTCCGGGTGGCGGTAACGCTAAGAACCAAATCGGCAACCGAAGCACATCGTCAGGACTTAGTTCGGCTTCTCGCGGCGGGGGCTTTGGTGGCGGTGGTAGTGGAAACTTCGCTCGCGCCAGCAGCAGCAGGGGCGGCCATAGCATGGGCGGGGGCGGATTTAGTCGCAGTGGTGGCGGAGGACGTGGCGGCGGAGGCCGCAGAAGATAAGCAAATCATTTCGATGAGGGAAAATTAAAATGAAATCACAATTCAAAACTATGACTTCCGGTAAGATTTCTCTGCTCGCTTCTGTGATCGCCATTTATTGTTTGTTGGGTCTCGCCTTGCACGCGGCCGCGCCGGCCAAACCGGACGCAGCTGCGGCGTCGACGTCAACACAAAAGGAGTTCGACACGCCGAAGCAGGCGGCCGATGCGCTTATTCAAGCAGCCGAGACTTTTGATGTCGCCGGCGCAAAGGAAATTCTGGGGCCGGATAGCGAGGACATTATCAGTTCCGAAGATCCCGTGATGGACAGAAACCGCGCGCAGGCATTCGCAGCCAAGGCAAAGGAAAAGGCATCGATTGAAATGGACAAGAAGAATTCGAACCACGCCATTCTCCTGGTGGGCAACGATAATTTTCCGCTTCCCATTCCGATCGTGAAGCAGAAAGGCAAGTGGTCATTTGATACCAAAGAGGGACGTCAGGAAATATTAAATCGCCGTGTCGGCGCCAACGAACTAAACGCGATCCAGATTTGTCGTGGGTTCGTCGAGGCACAACATGAGTATGCTCAGGAAAAGCACGATGACTCGAAGGTGAACCAATACGCACAACACATTCTTAGCGCGCCCGGGAAACACGATGGTCTGGCATGGAAGAACCCGGATGGTAGCTGGGGAGGTCCCGTCGGCGAAGAAGTTGCCAAAGCACTAGAGGAAGGTTATTCGGCGCAGCGAGGTCAGCCTTATCATGGTTACTACTTCAAGGTGCTAAAGGGTCAAGGACGAGCAGCGCCGATGGGCGAGATGGACTTCATGGTTGGCGGTGCCATGATCGGCGGGTTCGCGCTAGCCGCGGCACCCGCTCAATATCGTGTGACCGGAGTGCAAACATTCATGGTTGGTCCCGACGGAGTCGTTTACGAGAAGGATCTCGGGCCCGATACGCTGAAGACGTTCCAGAGGATGGACAAGTACAATCCTGACAAGACTTGGAAAGTGACTGAGGATGATGTCGAAGACGACTCACAAGAAGGGCAGTAACCTGAATCGAACGAGCAAGAGCAGTCTGGCCCTTGATCACTGAGCTTTGGTGGGAGGCACTGAGTCGCCTTTTTGCTCAAGCACGCTGGCTGGCCACGTGGTTTCTGAACTACCGCACGATCATGCTGGTTGCGTCCTGAGTAATGGCAGCCATGAAAGCACTGCGATTCATCGCCTGTGCGATCGCTTGGATCGCGGCAGTTGTTTGTGTCGCATGGGCCTTCGGCGCGCTGTACTTTGATTTTCCAACGGCGCGTACGTTCACAGCGATTCTGTTCGTGCTCGTTCTGATCACGGCAATCATCTTCGTTCGTGGAAAACTGCTAAAGCTTGCCATCGTCTTTGGCGCGTTCGCGCTTGTTGCGTTGTGGTGGCTGACGCTTAAGCCAGGCAGCGATCGCGCCTGGCAGCCGGATGTTGCACAGACAGCTTGGGGACAAATCAATGGCGACGAGGTCACAGTTCACAACGTGCGGAACTGCGACTACCGCACAGAGACCGATTTCACGCCCCGCTGGGAAACGCGCACAGTGCGGCTCTCGCAGATCAGCGGTATGGACGTGGCTATTAATTACTGGGGTTCTCCCTGGATCTCACATCCCATCGTCAGCTTTCTGTTTGCCAATGCGCTTCCGCTCTGCTTTTCAATCGAAACGCGCAAGGCAATTGGACAGAAGTACTCCGCATTGGACGGTCTTTACCGGCAGTACACACTGATTTACGTCGTGGCCGATGAGCGCGATTCCATTCGTCTGCGCACTAACTACCGGAGAGAAGATGTTTATCTTTACCGCACGTTGGCTTCCCCGGCACAAGCACGCGAGAGATTCTTGGAATATATAAAGGCGACGAACGCGCTGCGTGATCATCCGCGTTGGTACAATGAGGTCACTACCAACTGCACGACAAGCATTCGCACGCAGCGCGCGGTTAAACTGCGTGCACCATGGGATTGGCGGATGCTCATCAATGGCAAAGCCGACGAATTGCTTTATGAACGTCACGCCATCGCCACCGGTGGGCTGCCGTTTAGCGAACTTAAGCAGCGCAGCCTTATCAACGAACGCGCCCGCGCCGCGGACAAGGATCCGGATTTCTCACGCTTGATCCGCGAAGATCTGCCGAACGGCAACTAGCGGTGGGCAGATTAGTTTTAGAGACGAATTAGGAACGGCGCAATTTAGCATTTCACATTTCGCCTGCGATTTAGTATCGCAATCTTTCTGAAAACTGGCACCTAATGATTACCTACGACGACCAATGACCGTTGATGTCGACCAGCGCAGGGGTACGAGGATTCTCTTTCTGGCGATGGCGCTCAGCGTGTCGTTATCATGTCTCGCACAAACGCCGGAACCATTCGAAGTGCGCCGCGCGGAAGCCGCGTTTGAAGAACTGCCCGTGTTAAACGCGAGCGAGATCCTGCGCCCGGAAATTCTCGCAGGACCTCATCACAAGATGCGCGAACCGGTTCCCACCTACTTCGGCGCAAACCAGTTCACGATCGATTCCGAATTCGGCGTGTTTGAAGCGGATGGTAACGAAATGCTGGTTCGTCGGATCAACGAGATTAATGCCATCGCGCAGCTAAAGGAGGTCTCGCGGACTGATGAGTACAAGAAGGCGTTGACCGCAGCCGCCAAGAGTCCGGTCGCCGCGGCCAAAAACATTGTTAATGATCCAGTCAACACACTTGGAAATGTACCCAAAGGCATCATGAAATTCATGAGTCGCGCTGGCGAAAGCGTGAAGAATATCGGCCACAAAACCGAGTCCAGCGCTGCCGAAGGAAGCAAGATGCAACAGCTGATCGGTTTCTCTGACACCAAGCGCAAAGTGGCAATCAAGCTCGGCGTCGATCCTTACGGCACGAACGCTGTGCTGCAACACGAGCTCGATGGAATTGCATGGGCGTCGTTCGCGGGTGGATTGACCTTTCAAGTTGCTACGATGCCCATCGGCGGCCCCGCGCTGACCGTCACGGGCGTGACAAGCACGTTTGATGAGATGCTGAGGGAAAAATCTCCGACTGATTTAAAAATCATTAATCGCAAATCGCTGCTCGATATGGGCGCTACGGAAAAAGCAACGAAACGATTCCTCAACAACAATGCGTTTTCACCGTCGGAGCAGACTGCGTTTGTTCTCAATCTCAAATCGCTCAATGGTGTCGCGAATCGCGGTGCATTCGTTCGCACAGCTAGCGAAACAAGCTCCGATGAGTCGGACGCAATTTTCTGCGTTCAAACAGCAGCTCTCATGAGCAAAATCCACAAGGACAAGCCCATCGCTCGCGTGGCGATGATTGGCGACTTTCCGATCTGCATCGCGAAAGACGGAACAATAATAGTAGCGTTTCAATGGGATTACGCCGCCTGGACGTCAGGCGCGGCCGGGTTCACCAGTGAAGTGCAGAAACTCGCCGCTCAATCCGGCAAAAAATTCAAATGTTTTTG
>WNGR01009138.1_pt1 | contig 10429 bp, 6 predicted proteins | sample 5407581 | NCBI WGS metagenome assembly WNGR01 (sample SAMN13153383, study PRJNA577476) | soil metagenome | isolation source: 80 cm soil or saprolite under Garry oak tree replicate 2 | place: USA:California | collected 2016-06-15
CAGCGGATGATCTTTCCGCACTCGCATCTCCGGCGACAAATAACTGAACATGTGGTTCTGCTGATGATCTGCTCCTCGCATACCTTCTCGTACCATAGTCGGCGGGGAATGAGGAGTAGTTTTTCAGCAGCCTGCTAGAGGCTGGCGTTATCAATGTCCACCACTCATGGCGTTCTAAAGCGTCAGCGACAACCGCAAACTACATCGATTTGAGCCAGATCGATTTTGATTCCCTCCGGGCGAAGTTTGACAAAGGTCGGAAGGCGACGGAAGCGCAAAAGCTGCGTGGGGCAATTGCGCTGAAGCTCACCTGAATGGTTCGCCTCAACCGCACTCGCATTGATTTCCTTCAAGAGTTCCAGAAGATGATTGACGAGTACAACTCAGGAGTTCGAGACGTGGTTTGCAAAGTTAACTGCATTCGCCCAGAGGCTTTCGGATGAAGAAAAAGGCGGTGAAGAACGAGAAGTCAAGGAAGTCGCCAAGCAACTGCTGGAAACGCTAAAGCGAGAAAAGCTAGTTCTCGATTGGAAGAAACGCCAAGCCACAAGAGCGGCGGTTCGCTACGCCATTGAAACCGGCACCCTGCGGTGCGGGGGGTCGTGTCCGGAATGTGGGGGCAGACCAGCTAAATTCGCCATCACTCCCCGGCAACCCCGATCCTCGTAAACGAAGAAGTCAACAGCTTAGAATCAAAGCGCAAAGCGCATTTTCGTTGAAAAAGCTGCACAGCGGAGATTGTACCATGTCGCGCCAGCCGTTCTCTTGTCATATTGTTAAATGTCGCCGAGCTGTGGTCGCAGACCTCTCGAGCTGTAAGAATGCAGTGACGCGATATTCTATCTACGAGAGAAACCGGGGCACTGTCTGTGATCCGCGACTTGATCGATTGGATTGCAGGGTGGCCGTACGAGTTTGCCCCGGCCAAACAAATCATGGATTTTTATAGGAGTCGAGGCTTGGAAATGCTGATGTGCATCAACCATCCGGCTGGGCGCACTGATAATAACGAGTTGTGTTTGCGCGACCCCGGAACGGGCCGGCGTTCCGGGAGCAGACAACAGCTGTTTTTCTGGCTTAACAGTTCGGTTAAATGCACTTGCGAGGTGAGAGGCTGAGGGCCGCATGGTATCGAAGGGCTTGACAACCGAGCAGCGAGAGGCTACGAGAAAAGAGGCTCCGGTATTCGTCCTCGGCTGTGTGCGCTCCGGAACCACTCTTCTCTATCACATGCTACTCTCCGCCGGTGGTTTTGCGGTGTATCGCGCGGAATCGAATGCCATTAACCTACTGGAGCCGCGATTTGGGGACCTTAGCACAAGACGTAACAAAGAGAAGCTGATGGAAGCCTGGCTGAATAGCAAGTTGTTCCGAGTTTCAGGGCTGGACGCGGAATCCATCAGGGCAAAGGTCATTGCCGAATGCAAAAACGGTGGAGATTTTCTGCGAATTGTGATGGGCGAAGTGGCTCGCAGCCAGAACGTGGGCCGCTGGGCCGATTGCACCCCGGAGCATCTGCTCTATCTCAATCGGATCAAAGAGACGATTCCGAATGCCCTGATTGTCCACATTATTCGTGATGGCCGGGATGTTGCGTTGTCGACTGCCAAGCTCGGATACGTGCGGCGTAAGTGGTGGGATCGCACTCCCACCACGATGGTCTCGGCTCTCTACTGGGAATGGATGGTTCGCAAGGGAAGGGCGGACGGTCGGAAATTGGGGAACGATTACCTCGAAGTGTGCTTTGAAGAACTAGTCACGGCCCCGCGGATAACCCTGGTGAAGCTCTCCAGCTTCATTGATCACGATCTCAACTATGACCGCATCCTGAAAGTAGGTGTCGGCTCGGTGAGCGAACCGAACACTTCCTTCAAAGACGGTCCTCGAGACAGTTTCAATCCGGTTGGCCGGTGGAAACAAGGCTACACTCCCGACAATCTTGCGATGCTGGAAGCGTTGGTTGGGGACACACTCGCGGAACTTGGCTATCCTTTGGCAACAACCGATAGCGGCCTGTTGAAGCGCCCGCACCTTAAGCGGATGCGGACGCTCTACCAAATGTACTTCGATTCCAAATTGTGGCTCAAAGCCGAAACTCCGCTAGGCCGACTTTTTGTCACCAAGAGTTTGTCTTGGCTGTAGTTGCCCTAGGAGCGCAATCGCCTCAATCCAGAACGCTGTGAGCGAGGTAACGACCCGGTCGGCATCAACATCGGTCGCCCATCTTTCCAAGCTATCCTCCCGCTTTTGTAACGGCTGACGCTGACAAGCGTTTATCGCACACCGGCAATGGCGGACTCGATCATTTCGAGGTCTGCCCCCAAATCCTTTCCATCGCTTGCAGAATGTTTCAACGGGCTGCTGGGCCGGAGGTGGTAATCGGTGATTTTGCCGTTCTGAAAGCCTGCTAGACCCACTGCTTCAAGATTTTTCGGTGTGAGATTCTCCTTCGGCCAGCCGCTGCCGCCAATCACCGCGTTGTGCGTGATCTTCGACCCGGGAAAACAATTGGCAAAAACTCCGGAGGGGCTCAGCTTCCCAGCCACAAAGGCACAATTGGCCGGACCTCCGCCAATAGAACCGACTTGACGAGTGCCCGCGGCCACCAGATTGTTGCTGAACACAAAATTTGTGATTTTCGGCCCATCTGCACTGGCGCCCACGCTGAGCAGAACATTGGGAGCAAATGCCGTATTGTGGTCAATCGTGACGTCATGGAGCGCTGGGGTTTGTCCGATTATCTGCGCAAAGACGCCGTTGCCCTTCAGTTCTGCCGCCTCAATATCTTCGAGAACATTGTCGTGAATACTATACCGCCCCCCGTCGATCGAACTGCCCCCCGCATCCGATCGAACATTGGCAATCTGAAACCCGCCAGCCATGTGAATGATGCGGTTGTAGCGCATGGTCACGTCAGTGACTCGGCAAGCCGGGCAGGCATTGTTCTGATTCTTGGGACTCAGTACCACCGAGAAGCCAACCTGGCTAAATCCCCCCCAGGTATTCTCCAGAATGTTGCCCTCAAGCAGCACCCGCTGCGCATTCTTCAGTTCAAAATCGTTCTTGACAATGAATGCATGCCCATCACGAGCCCCAACAAAATCGGGGCTGTCCGGCTTCCAGTTCATTGGGCGAAACATGTGGTTCCGCCGGATCTCAATATCCGCCGGAGAAAGCGTCGCCGGGCCGCCGCCGAAGATCACATCTTCACCTGAGGCCTCGAGAAAGTTGTTAACGATCTTGTAGGGGCCCATGGGTATGTTGCCCACGCCCCCAGCAATGGCCTGCGAGTCTGTACAAGAGCCGCTGATGGCGATACAGTGGAAATCAGTGAAGAAAGAATCCACGATCGCTATATAGCTGCTGCCACCAAGCTGAATACCACGGCCCGTTTCGTCTTGGGCGAGCCCATGAATCCACATGCGATCGAATACCACGTGATCCACTTTGGCGCTCGGCTCGAGTGAAATAAGACTATAAATATCGGCACCGGGAGCACTGCGTGTTACCTCCAAACCGATAAGACGGTAGTGATTGGCCCCAGAAGTGAAAACGAGTGGCCCCGAGCCGCCTTTAGCGGAGAATTCCAACTTTGCCAAGACGTTTTCTGCGGATGCGCAATGCAAATCGGGGCGTCCGGGAAGGGAACTCACTCCGGCATAGCACGGCGTAAGGCGTTGGCCTTCCGGAGGAAGAGCGGAATCAGCAGCGCTTGTACGGAGTGTAATCCAATGAGAATCATCACAATTCTTTGCGGGAAAAATCAGCTTGCCCGTGAAAGTCGCTCCAGCTTCTAACAGGAGCGTGTCGCCACAAGCTGCCGTGTTAATGGCTTGCTGGAGATTGCTTCCACCGGTGACAGTGCGGACTTTGCGGGGAGATGGGGTACCAGAAAGCGAACTCCTTATATAGACGCGCGGCAGTTCAGCAGGTCCATCAAAATCACCAGAATTCTCTGCGTGCACTACGCCGGTAAACGCAACGGGAACGAACAACAAATAGCTTCGACCTATAACCAAAAGAAACCCGGCCAGCCTCCGCTTGAAAACTCTCATTTTTCACTAAAACCTCGCAAGTCGGATGATAACACGATGCTGAAGGTCCGGAAGGCGAGCGCCGTACGGCGCGTGTGGCAATATTGGCAGTAGAGCGCAGATCAACAATCAGAGCACGTAGTGCTACGGTACTCCTGAGATCGCTGTGTTGACTGCATCCACATCGGCTCCAAGGTCTTTGGTCTTTGCATCCGTTCCTTGATCTCCAGCTCTGTTCTCTCGCTTTCTATAAGAGTGAAAATCTTTGCACACGCCGTTCGCACACGATTTACGGTGTCGTATCCACTCCGGTCATAGATTCCAGTACGCGCACACTGTACGTGATAGCCAAAAGGGAGGAGAACGGAACCTTTGTTCATCGCCTGCGCGCGCTCGATGTGGCAACCGGGAAAGAGAAATTCAATGGCCCGGTGGTGTTGAAAGCCACATTCAGGACGAACACCGGCTCGGTGGCGGCCCTAGCGGACGATCTTAGAACTTTTGTCCTGACTTCCAACACGCCAAACACCCTAAACTGCCGCTTCTCAGGCGATTAGCGCTCGAAATCGACTTCGGGTCGAAAAGAAATACCAGAATTCATTAATGATTGACAGGAAAATGGAAACGTGCGCAAATATGGGCGCATCGGCGTGATCGCCTGTACCTATGTGCAGGAATTAACAGATGGGCGACATTCAGAAATCCGTGGGGGCCTAAGGAGTTCGTTGCCACTAACGTCGCCGTTGCGAAAGAGCTCCTTCAATTCAAGCGAATGTAATTTGGCAAACAATAAAAGGTGATTGAATCGCGGGTCGTGTATGCAAGATTGATCTAACGGGGGAAGCAAATTCACTCAAGAGATCACAGTGCAACTAGTAAATTCACAAACCAAATCTGAAGTGCGGGCATGTGGAAATGAAATTGGAATAAGTAACGGTAAACCCATTGCAGCTAGCACCGATGGCGAACTGCTAAGAGTTTATTGCCAGGCTCCTACGGGGACCACGGGCACGGTCGATTTTCTTATCCAGACTCCGAAGTCGACTCGTTCAAAGCGCATGTGGTGGAGCCGCACACTCTCCAGAACTTTTGAACAGCCGAGTGGAAGTCAAGTACGAAAACCGCACGGCAAATAATCTGCCTTCATGGCTGAGAAAAGAATAATTATCATTGGAGCGGGACCGACGGGATTGGGCGCTGCGTACCGCCTCTACGAACTCGGTTACGATAACTGGACCCTTTACGAAAAATCACGTGACGTGGGCGGGCATGCTACCTCGCACGTCGACAGCGATGGATTTGTGTGGGATGAAGGCGGACACGTAATCTTTTCACATTATCCGTATTTCGACCGACTAATAAATAAAATGCTCGGCAGCGAAGTACACGAGCGAGTTCGCGAGAGCTGGATCGTAACGCGAGGCGCATGGGTACCTTATCCATTTCAGAACAATCTGCGATATCTACCAAAGCCTGTTCAGGTGAACTGCCTCTTAGGCGCAGCGAGAGCTGCCAGTAATAAAAAAAGTTACGAGCCCACGAATTTCCGCGATTGGATTTTGGCAACTTTCGGCGACGGCATCGCGGAGAGGTTCATGTTTCCGTACAACTCAAAGGTATGGACCACACCCCTTGAGCAGATGTCGAAGTCATGGATAGCCGAGCGTGTAGCGGTAGTGGACTTCAAACGACTGCTCGAAAACGTCCTGTATGAGAAGGATGATGTTGGATGGGGTCCGAACAGTAAGTTCAAATTTCCCCTCCACGGAGGCACGGGAGAGATCTATCGCCGCGTTAACAACCTGTTCTCTACCAAGGTGCATACTGGGAAAGAGCTGGTCGAAGTGGATTCACCCGGTCACAAAGTCTCTTTCGCAGATGGCAGCGGCGACATCTATGACGTTCTGATCTCGACCGCACCGCTAGATCTTCTCGTCCAGATGATGAAGCCGCCAACAGACAGATTGCTCGAAGCTGTGGGGAGCCTCATGCACAACAGCCTATTAGTGCTTGGTATCGGATTGAAGAAGAAGATTGAGACGGGTAAGTGCTGGGTCTATTTCACTGACGAGGACATGCCTTGTTATCGGGCCACTTACTTCTCCCACTACTCCCCCTTTAATGTTCCGAACGGAGACACGGAACGCTTCAGTTCGTTCATGTGCGAAATATCATTCCGAGTTGGAGAATTACCGGACGTCCAGCGAGGGCTGGAGCAGGTGATTGCCGGGCTGATTCGAGCCAAGATGCTGGAGGAGCCAGATCGGGATCTGGTCGTATCTCGGTATCACCGTCTCGTCGATTACTCGTATCCCATCCCGACGCTTGATCGGGACGAGGCCCTGGGCGTTGTGCAACCGGCATTGATGGAGCAGGGGATTTACTCGCGCGGCAGGTTTGGTGCATGGCGATACGAAATAGGGAACATGGATCATTCAGTGATGATGGGCGTCGAAGCCATTGACCACATTTTGACCGGGGCAAAGGAGCTCGTGTTTCACAGTTCCTGATTTAGCTAATCTTATGGAACCTACCCAACCACGGATCAGCGTCATTATTCCAGCCTACAACACTGCTGACCTTATTGCGGGTTGCCTCGATTCGGTGTTTTCGCAGATCTACCAAGACTTTGAGATTATCGTGGTAAACGACGGTTCACCAGATACAGACGAGTTGGAAAAGGTACTGGAGCCTTACCTAACCCGAATTGTCTATATCAAGCAGGAGAACAAACGCGCTGCAGGGGCCAGAAACACGGCCATCCGGAAAGCCTGCGGTGAGATCTTAGCGTTCTTAGATAGTGACGACACTTGGCTCCCTGACCATTTAGTTTCGCAGGTGACCCTCTTCGACCAGGACCCAACACTCGATATGGTATATTGCAATGCGCTTGTCATTGGGAAAGGCAAGCGGCATTCGCAGTTCATGGACCAGTGTCCATCCGATGGCGAGGTGAGCTTCGAAGCTCTTATCGTCGAGCGCTGCCAGGTTGCTGTCTCAACCGTTGTCGTCCGAAAGAACGCAATTGTGAAGGCCGGGTTGTTCGACGAAACTCTTGACCGCTGCGACGATTATGACATGTGGCTGCGTACGGCTTTCCAGGGAGCAAAAATTGGATACAGCCACAAAGTCCAAGCTCGGCTGTATGGAGGCCGACCAGGCTCACTGGGCCAATCGAGTTCTAAGATGACGCAGGCCTATTTGGCAATTTTGGAAAAGACGAGCCGAAATCTTCCCCTGAACGACTCCCAACGTGATCTGATTCGCAGACGAACGGTGGATATTAGGGCTAAGTATTTAGTTGAGGAGGGGAAGTGCCAGCTCTACAAGGAGCAATTTGACAAAGCTAGGGAGCTTCTTTCCGAGGCGAATAGACATTCAGGAAGGCCCAAATTGAGCCTGGTCCTGTTCGGCTTGCGGGTTGCCCCGAACGCAACGAACAAGCTCATCTCATTTTGGTGCCGAATTAGGAATATAGCACGCGGTTGATGGGACTCTCCGTTACAGACCGGAATCGGCTCCAGAGTTACCAAACTTCCTCACTACTGGAAGTTCTGTCTGATTTGAGCATTGCCGACCGACCGCGCATTTCGAGTTCGTCAGAGGGTACCATTTTCGAAAACACGGGCGTAGAATTCCATCGATCTTGATTAGACATTTGGGCCGTTCGGTGGCAGATTAAGTGGCGCCCTTCCTGAGGCGGAAGACAAAAAATGAGAATGATTGCGCTTTTCATCGCTGGAACCAAGCGCATATTTGGTTTGCACCATTTGGGTCGTAATCTCGTCGTCTTTCCTGACGATATTTTTATTGTGTCATATCCGAAATCAGGTAACACTTGGACGCGCTTCCTGGTGGCCAACTTGGTTCATCCAGAAGAGCCTGCCAGCTTTGCTAATATTGATCGACTGATTCCGGAGTCCGAGGGATTATCCAAAAGGCAACTCAGTCGTGTGCCGAGACCACGGATTATGAAGAGCCATCAGTACTTCGATCCACGTTATCGGCAGATCATCTATGTAGTTCGCGACCCCCGGGACGTGGCGCTGTCACAGTATCATTTCTACAGAAAGCGGAGACGAATTGAGGACGATTATCCAGTAGAGCAATTTGTCAGTCGCTTCGTAGCTGGTGCTACCAGTGATTACGGATCGTGGGGAGAGAATGTTGCGAGCTGGGTTGCGACGCGACATGGCCGGCCCGGGTTTCTGCTTCTACGCTACGAAGATATGATCGTGCAAACAGCCCGTGAATTGACGAGGGTGGCTTCCTTCTTAGGTATTGCTGTCACACCGGAGAGATTGGCCCAGGTTGTAGAGCGAAGTTCTAGCGATGAAATGCGGAAGATGGAAAAGTCACAAGCTCTCAAGTGCTCGTTGACAAAAGACACGCGCCTGGATCTTCCTTTCGTTCGGGCGGCCAAGCCAGGGGAATGGGAGTCGGGATTACAGCAAACAGCCGTGGCGGAGATCGAGGCTGCGTGGGCACCCTTGATGAAGTGGTTGGGGTACGAACTCGTCTCCGGACATAAGCACAGCCAGAGCGGCTTTAACTTCCCAGCATCGATGCTGAACGGACAGGCCCGATGATTTACGGCATCAAATTCATTATCAAGTATCTTCTCGGCACCGACATCGCCGGTCGGAATCTGGCCGTGTATCCTGACGATACTTTCATCGTCTCCTATCCGAGGTCAGGTAACACGTGGACTCGCTTTCTCGTGGCTAACTTGATCCACCCTGAGGAACCAGCCACGTTCGCCAATATTGAACAATGGGTTCCGGATAGCGAAGCACAGTCTAGTCGCTACCTGAAACGCATTCCTAGGCCGCGTGTTATCAAGAGTCACCAGTACTTCGATCACCGCTATAGGAAGGTAATGTATATCGTTCGCGATCCACGCGATGTTTCGCTCTCCTATTACGACTTTCAAAGAAAGTATCGCCAAATCGCTGATGACTATCCTCTAACACGTTATATAAGTGATTTCGTTTGCGGCAGGCTGATTTCAGCGGATTGGGGGACATGGGGCGAAAACGTGGGCAGCTGGTTATCTGCCCGGAATGGCCGACCGGGCTTCCTGCTGATTCGCTATGAAGACATGAAAAACAACACGACACGAGAATTGGCGAACATCGCATCTTTCCTGGGCGTCGAAGCGAGCGAGAGGCAACTGGCGCAAACGATCGTGCGGAGTTCTGCCGACACTATGCGGAAACTGGAAAAACTGCAGGAGAGGCGATGGATCTCCACCAAGAAGGCACGTACCGACATCCCTTTTGTGCGAAGCGCCGAATCGGGTTCGTGGAAGACGAAATTGCCCGAGAGCGCGATCGTGGAGATTGAATATGCATGGGGACCATTGATGAGCAGCTTGGGATACGAACTGATGACCGAACACTCCGCAGTAATTCCTAATGTCAGTACGGGACAAATTAATTCAGCCGGAAAGCGCAATCTCTTGGTAAAGCGAACCTGATGCAAAAAGGAATTCGGACGCAGCGGAGGCGCTCACGAACGATCAAGCCATACGCAGCTTTCAAGGTGCATCCGATAGAGATCGGCGACAGTCTCTTCACCCTTCCAGTGTCATCTTCGGTGCCGAACGATTTCCACAAAGCTGAAATGTTTTGCATACAGGTTTCGGGTCTGGCCCGGAACCCCATATTTATTGCTCCATCCAGGGCATCTGCTTGATGTAAACTGTCATCCTCTCCCTCCTGGCAGGCCAGGCTGTGCTCCCAAACTCGTGCGATTTCCGAAGCGGAGAACCTGTATGCGTGTGTACCCAGTTTGCGAATTGACTGCGCACCGGTCCGTTCGAAATTCCTTCCGCCAGTTAGCACGAGCAGCCGCTTTGATCGCCATGGTGGCTCTTACCTTGCCAGGCTCTGCTGAATCTCAGGTCAACGTGGTGACGTACCACAATGACAACGCGCGGACGGGAGTCAATGCGAACGAGACTGTGCTCACACCGAGCAATGTTAACAAGAATAATTTTGGGAAATTATTTACGCAGGGTGTCGATGGGATCGTGGTGGGGCAGCCCTTGTACTTGTCGAATGTTTCCATACCGGGCAGCAGCGAAACACATAACGTGGTCTATGTGGCAACGCAGCATGACAGCGTTTACGCGTTTGATGCAGACGACAATACGGGCATCAACGCACAGCCACTTTGGCAGGTTAGTTTTATCAATCCAACGGCCGGAATCACCACAGTACCAGGGATTGTGCAAAAATGCACCGGCGTAACTGCGTTCACGGAGCTCGGCATCGTATCCACTCCGGTCATCGATCCCAATACGGGTACTCTGTACGTGATAGCCAAAACAGACGAGAACGGAACCTTTGTTCATCGCCTGCACGCGCTCGATGTGGCAACGGGGCAAGAGA
>WNGR01028330.1_pt1 | contig 10427 bp, 9 predicted proteins | sample 5407581 | NCBI WGS metagenome assembly WNGR01 (sample SAMN13153383, study PRJNA577476) | soil metagenome | isolation source: 80 cm soil or saprolite under Garry oak tree replicate 2 | place: USA:California | collected 2016-06-15
ACCTCGTCTAAATGAACAACCGGAGCGAAGGGAGAAAAGAAAAATGACGAAGAAACTGGTTTTGACATTCGTTCTGATCACGACACTGGTAACCACGCTGAGCGCTTGCGGGTTCTCCTCATCCTCAGGAGGAAGTTCCGGAACCGGTTCGAAGGGTCCCGTGATCGTCGGATCAAAGAGCTTCACCGAAAACATCCTGATCGGGAACATGATGTACGACCTGCTGCAGGCGAATCTCAAGGGGGTGACGGTTCAGAACAAGTCGAATCTCGGCGGGACAGCAGTGCCGTGGAATGCCCTCCAGAGTGGCCAGATCGACATGTACACTGAGTACACAGGGACGGGCCTGGTGAGCATTTTGAAACAACCAGTCGTTCAAGACCCCAATCAAGCCTATCAGATCGTGAAGGCGCAGTATCCACAAAAGTATCACATCGACTGGCTCCAGCCACTCGGCTTCAACGACACCTACGCAATAGCTGTCCCTATGGCCATTGCCCAGCAGTATCACTTGAAGACGATGTCAGATCTGGGACCTGTATCCCCGAAGCTGAGCTTTGGTGCAGAACCAGAGTTCTTCACCCGACCAGAGTACACCTCGATGCTCAAAGCGTACGGGATCCACTTCGGCTCTAACACGAAACTCAACGTCGGCCTGAAATATGAGGCAGCTGGCTCCGGCAAAGTGCAGGTCATCGATGTGTTCTCGACTGACGCTGATCTTATCAAGTACAACATGGTGGTGCTCCAGGACGACAAGAATGTCTTCCCTCCGTATTACGCCGCGCCGATTGTGCGCGAGGATACACTGAAGGCATATCCACAGATTAGTTCGATACTGAATAAGCTGGCAGGGAAAATTAATAACTCGACTATGCAACAACTGAATTACAAAGTGGATGTGCAACACCAGTCGGATGTCGACGTGGCCAAGCAGTTCCTCGTATCACAAGGACTGCTCTCATCATAAGCGCCCGCCCGGGTGGAGAATAATCAGGGACAGCAGATTCTGCTAATATGAGTGGACAGAAAGGAAGACTCGTGAAAGCAGCCATTCTGGAGGCACCGACTACTGACCTCATTGTAGAGTACATTGATTGCCAGGAGCCTAAAGCCGGGGAGGTGCTTGTGCGGATTGCCGCAAGTGGTGTGTGCCAGAGCGACTTGCACGTGGTTCACGGCACACAGACGACCCCGTTACCGGTCGTGTTGGGGCATGAAGGGGCGGGAACAGTCGAGGCTGTAGGACCCAATGTGACGCGGGTCAAGGTAGGGAACCATGTCGTGCTGTCGTGGTTACCCTACTGTGGTCAATGCGTCTACTTTCTGTCGGGACATCCTAACCTGTGCAGCGTCGCTTACGCGGCACTCGCGAAAGGGACGTTACTAGATGGTACGTCGCGCCTGTCGCGATCCGGCAAGCCGATATACCACTACTCGTTCATTTCGTCTTTTGCGGAATACGCTGTTGTCCCAGAGGCCGGGTGTGTCATCATCCGGCCAGATATACCACTTGACAAGGCTGCTCTCGTTGGCTGTGCAGTGATGACCGGCGTCGGTGCGGCAATAAATACGGCTCGTGTACAACCGGGCAGCACAGTTGCTGTTATCGGGGCTGGTGGTGTGGGATTGAATGCGATGCAGGGTGCTCAACTTGCGGGAGCTATGTCTATTATTGCAATCGATGTCAATCCAACGAAGCTAGCGCGAGCTGCCGCATTCGGTGCCACGCATGTCATCAATGCAGCAGAAGTGGACGCCGTAGCGGCTGTCCGCGAACAGACTCAAGGCATTGGAGTGGATTACAGCTTTGAGGCAGTCGGGCGACCTGAGACCATGCGTCAATGCTGGGAGATGGCACGCTCAGGCGGTTCAGTGGTTATGATTGGCATTGCGCCAGAAGGCAGCGAGCTATCGCTGCCCGCCAACCGCGTCGTCCGCGAAGAGCGCCGCCTGATGGGGAGCTTTTACGGGTCGGCGCGGCCTCACGTCGATATGCCAATGATTCTAGAACTGTATATGGCTGGCAAACTCAAGCTGGATGAACTAGCCACTCATCGCTTCTCTCTAGAAAAGATTAACGAAGCTGTTCGCTCGCTGGAATCCGGAGAGGCTGTTCGCCCGGTCATTGTCTATGATAACGGAAAGTAGATCAACTGATGGAGAGGACTAAAAGTGTCTGGTATGCCGAGGCCTGGGTCGGTGCAGGTGTCAATGCCGCACACCTTAACTTCGCAATTGGGCTGAAAGGGGGGCCCATCGAGCAGGCATTTCTGACAACCATGGCTATGCCCCGTACGGGTGTCATACCATTTTATACGGTATTGCAACCGAACTGGCCGGTCAAACCCTTCACCCTATTTATCAACAAGGCAGACTTTCGTTCCGAACGGCACTCCCGACTGACGTGGGGCCCTGCGCAAGCTGGTATCGCAGAAGGGATTCTCACGGCTGTTCAGCGTCGTATCATTCCACCAGACCAGGTTGATGAGTACCTGGCTATCGCTACGGTGTGGGTAGATTGGAATGCGGACAGCGAAGAGGAGGTGTATCAGAACAATAAAGATGCAGCACTACGCGCGATGGAGCGAGCCCTGGGTGGTGAACCTGGCATCGACGACCTGTTAGCACGCCTTGGACATGCAGAGAATCCTTTCTTGACGCGGTCACATGGAGAAGCAGAGGTATGAAGACGAAAGCTGCCGTACTTTACGAGGCTGGACAGCCAGCTGTCATCGAAGAGATTACACTGGACCCGCCGCGTCAGGACGAGGTGCTGGTTCGCATGGCGGCAGCTGGTGTCTGTCACAGCGATCTGCACGTGCGTGATGGTTCCATACCCGAGCCAATGCCTCTCGTGCTCGGTCACGAGGGCACCGGTGTCGTAGCCGAGGTCGGGCCGGGAGTCACCGGTCTGCATCCGGGAGATCACGTTGTTTTGACACTGGTGCCCTCGTGCGGGAACTGTTACTATTGTCATCGTGGCGAGCCGCATATGTGCTTAACTTCAGCAACAATGGCAGCGGGGGGCGTTCTGCGCGATGGTACCAGTCGCATGAGCATAGGAACACGGAAGTTATACCATTTCAATTCTGTCTCCTGTTTCAGCGAATACGTGGTCATTCCCCGGGAGGGCGCGGTCAAGATTCCGAATGACATTCCGGTGGAGATTGCAGCGCTGCTGGGCTGTGCGGTCATTACCGGGGTGGGTGCTGTGGAGCGAACTGCGGGAGTACGGCCAGAAGAGAGCATCGCGGTTATCGGCTGTGGAGGCGTCGGATTGAACGTTATTCAAGCGGCGAGCCTGTCTGGCGCCTATCCAGTCATCGCTATTGATATCCGGCCTGATAAGATTGAAGCGGCAAAGGCCTTTGGCGCGTCGCACGGGGTGAATGCTCGTGAACAGGACGTTGTCGCTGTTATCCAGGAGATCACGGAGTACGGCGTGGACTGGGCTTTCGAGGTACTGGGAAATCCGCGCACGATTGAGCAGGCCTGGGAGTTGATTCGCCCGGGAGGTACAGTCGTGGTCGTTGGCCTTTCTCCAAAGGGTTCTAAAGTCACATTACCGGCTTTCGACTTTATCTCTGAGAAGAATATTCGCGGCTGCTTTTACGGGTCATCACGCTTTCACGCGGATATACCAGTGATTCTCGAACGCATTAAGACAGGTCGAATGCGGATCGAGGGGATGGTGAGCCACAGTGTGCCGCTGGAAGAGCTGGAAGAGGCGTTCAGCAGATTGAGAAATGGCGATGGAATGAGGACTGTGGTGCGGTTTTGATGGGGTGGTTAAGTGGGGGGGGGCGAGGGTGACGAGAGGGAGAGGGTGACCGCAAGGGTCACCCAATACGCATCAACCTAAGAAAAAGCTCATCAAATGCTATAAGGGTGAGTGCAGTAAGGAGTGGCAGGGATGACCAGAAGAGCTGAGCGCGGCGAAGCATCTCGAGGCCCATCCAGACAGACCCTTCGCTGCGGCTCAGGGTGACACGGTGAGGCAGCTTCGGTTGATGCGTATAGGGTGACCGCAAGGGTCACCCCTACTATATACGAACGGGCTTGAGCAGGGGCGTTGTGGCATGGAAGGCTCGCGTGTTGTGAATGTTGTCTCTCCGGAGAGACGATATCCACGACAGGCGAGCCTTTTCTGTTGGTGGTTGGGATGCTCGTGGTCATGCCTTTTAGCTGATACAATATGGAATGTAAAACCTTTTGCCTTTCCTGGTAGTATTTATTTTGTATGGGCTATTCCTACGGAATAATTGTGAGAAGAAGGCTGATAACGATGCCATACCTTTCTATACGCGAAGCTGCAGATGACATTCGTTCCTGGATGACGACTCCTACGGAGCTGGTGGAGGAGGCGCTTGAACGGATTGATGAGCTTGATGGGGAGATCCAGGCCTTTATTACTGTTTTACGCGAGCAGGCGTTGGTGGAGGCGGCGAAGGCGGAGGCTGAGCAGCGGACGGGATTCTATCGCAGCCCGTTACATGGCGTTCCTATTGGCATTAAGGATATTATCGCGGTCAAGGATGTGCGCACGACGGCCGGGTCTCGGGTGCTGGCGGACCATGTTTCGCTGGAGGATGCGATGGTGGTTGAGCAGTTGAGGAAGGCCGGGGCGATTATTATTGGGAAGACGAATACGCACGAGTTTGCTTTTGGGACGTATACTCCTCCGACGCGCAATCCATGGGATCATACGCGCATCCCCGGCGGTTCCAGCGGCGGCTCAGCGGCGGCTGTGGCGGCGAGTATGTGCCTGGGGGCGATTGGCAGCGATACGGGCGGCTCGATTCGTATCCCGGCGGCGTGTTGTGGTGTGACGGGATTTAAGCCGACGTTCGGGCGCGTGAGTTGTTATGGCGTTATCCCGCTGAGCTGGTCACTGGATCATGTTGGGCCGCTGTCACTGGATCATGTTGGGCCGCTGGGGCGCAGCGCTGAAGATTGCGCCATCCTGTTTGATGCCATTGCCGGGTATGATCCGCGCGATCCTACCAGTGTGTCAGGCCCGCCGAGTCGTTCGGCGGCACTGCTGATCAAGGGGGCCGAGGGTCGCGGTCCGCTTTCATTGCAGGGGCTGAAGATAGGTCTGCCACAAGATGCGTTTATTGGGCTGCTTGATGCCGAGGTGCGGCAGGCATGGAGGGCGGCTTTGCTTGTTTTGCAGGAAGAGGGTGCGGAGGTGGTGGAGGATGTGGAGTTGCCACGCCCGTCTTTGGAGATGTTTCGCACGATTGAGAAGCCGGAGGCGGCGCTTGCGCATATGCAGAAATGGTGGCTTCCCGAGAAATCTGATTTATACACGGAGCGCACACGGGGACACTTGCTGGAGGGACAGAAGATTCTGGCGGTGGATTATCTGCATGCCCAGTATGAAAGACGGCTCTTCTCCAGCGCTGTGCGCGCTGTTTTGCAACGTGTAGATGTGCTGTTTTTGCCGACACTACCCATGCCTGCTATCCCGATCGCGCAGATTGACCAGGATATACAGATCGATGGGGAGACGCAGAATGCGACGGTTTCTCTCCTAAGCTTGACGATGCCCTTTAATCTCGCTGGATTGCCTGCCTGTTCGTTTCCAGGTGGGTTTTCTAGCGATCATCTGCCGATTGGGTTGCAGGTAGTGGGCAAACCGTTCGAGGATTCGACGGTTTTACGTATTGCTCATGCTTATCAGCAGTTGACAGACTGGCACCGGAGGGAGATAGACTGAGGAGGAGTGTCAGGAATAATGTTGTATGAAATGGGCTGTTCCTGGCAGCGCCAGGAACAGCCCGTTTCATACAAGGGGTGAAAAAACTTTTCAAATTTCATTGACATACATGGACATTTCATGGTAATCTATGCCCATGAAATTGAGCCAGTATGCAAAGAAAATCGGAGTGAGTTACAAGACCGCGTGGAGGTGGTACAAAGCCGGAACCCTGGACGCCTACAAAACACCGACCGGCATGGTGGTAGTACGTGACCTGCAAGTGGAAAAACCGGGGATTGGACGCATTGCCTTGTATGCGCGGGTGTCCACTGTCGATAAAAGAAGCGATCTAGACCGCCAAGTGCAACGTCTGCGCGACTATGCAGCAGCGCGGGGCTACCAAGTTGCCAAAGAAGTGACCGAGATCGCTTCGGGTCTCAATGACAGTCGCCCAAAGTTTTTGAAGCTCCTGGCTGACGCAAGCATTGGCACGATCATTGTGGAACACAAAGACCGGGGCACGCGCTTTGGGTGGAACTACCTCACGACGCTATTGGAAGTCCAGGGACGCCGCATTGAAGCGGTCTTTCCCAATGAAACCCAGGATGATTTGGTCAGTGATTTTGTGAGCATCATCACCAGTTTGGCGGCACGCATCTACGGCAGGCGTGGCATTCGCCGTAAAGCAGAGCGCATTAAGCAGTGTGTTGAAGAAGTGATGAAGCAGGAGGTCTGATGACTGAATTTCGCAAAGAACAAGCGCTTGCTCGCTATATCGAACTGTGGGAGCGGCGACATGCTGAGTTCGACCAACTCCCTAATGTCGAGCGCAGGGTCGCACGTGGCGACCACGAGTTCTTTTCGAGCGTTGAAATCGAGTTACGGGAGCTTGAGCAGGTAGCCCAACGAAACGGCTTTGTCCTTGAATGGAACTGGGACGGGCAGGACTTTGTCTACACCATAGAGCAGCTGTCTCCAGAGGACTATGCAGCTTTTTTGGCAGAAGAGGAAGAAGTGATGCTGGAAGACCTGAAGTGGAAGTACTCGAAGGGATTTCTTCCGACATGAAGGTTGTCAGAGGCTACAAGACCGAACTGGATCTCAACCACAAGCAAATCACGGACTGCAAAAAGCATGCTGGGGCCGCCCGCTATGCCTACAATTGGGGCCTGAAGCGCAAGCAAGAGGTATATCAGGCGGAAGGCCGCAGCATCACTGCCATGGAGCTTCACCGGGAACTCAACCAACTGAAGCAAACGGACCTGCCCTGGATGTACGAGGTCTCGAAGGCGGTTCCTCAAGAGGCGCTGCGCGATCTCGATAAAGCGATGAGGAACTTTTTCCGCCGGGTGCAACTCAAAAAAGAGGGCAAATGGAAAGGCCCGCCTGGGTATCCCACCTTCAAAACGAAACGGCAAGGGCTTGGCAGTTTCAGACTGACCGGCTCCATTCATGTCTACGAGAAAGCCATTGAACTACCTCGTTTGGGCCAACTTCGACTGAAAGAATGTGGGTATGTGCCGAGAAGCTCGGTGAACATTCTTGCTGCGACCATCTCAGAGGAGGCTGGACGATGGTTCGTCTCCGTCCAGGTCGAAGAAGAAGTGCCTGATCCACCTGCCGCTACAGGTGAGCCGATCGGGGCAGATGTGGGGATCAATCGGCTGGCACAGTGCTCCGATGGTCGAGTGGTGGAGAATCCCAAAGCCTTGCGTGCCGAACTCAAACGCCTCAAACGTCTGCATCGTCGTCTTTCACGCAAAACGAAAGGCAGTAAGAATCGTGCCAAAGCCCGCATGAAGCTCGCCCGCAAGTACGCCCGCATCGCCCATGTCCGTCGAGATGCCCTACACAAGGGTACTAGCCTACTCACCCGTGCCGCTCTTTCCCCTGAAGAACGCGCTGCCCGCAAAGCTGAGATTGCTGCTTCCTTACCAGAACCGAAAGCCAAGGTCAAACCAAGGAAGGGCAAGAAGATACAGCCAGCGGAAACGCCCTCGTTGCCAGAACAGGTGGCGCGAAAAATCAAAAAGAAGCAGATGAAACAGCGGCTCCGGCAGGCTACACCAGCCAATGCGTATGTGCGTCCGGCAGTGGTCGTGCTGGAAGATCTCAATGTGGATGGCATGAAGCGGAACCGCAAGCTGGCCCTCTCTATCAGTGATGTGGGTTTCGGCGAGTTCCGCCGACAAACGACCTACAAGACCACATGGCAGGGAGAAATACTGCTTCTGGCAGATCGTTGGTTTCCTTCCACAAAGATGTGTTCGAGGTGTGGGAATGTCAAGGAGGATATGGACCTCTCTGAACGCTTCTACGTGTGCGAGAATCCAGCATGTGGTCTGGTCATCGACCGGGATGTGAACGCCGCGCTGAACCTGGCAGCGTTGACCAAGCCAACCAGTCAACCAGGTCCCTACCGGGAGTTCCTCGGGAAGGGTGAAACGCCTGTGGAGAGGGGAGCGCTGGCTGACCTGTCGCAAGATGGATCAGTGAAACTCCCCTCCGCGAAGCAGGAACCGGATACCAAATATGGTTTGTCCATAAATGGGTAGATTCCGGAGAACGGTTTGTTATGATGTTGCTTTCTCCTTCTGGTGATTCCATGCGCTGGTCTGCCAGTCGTCGACGGTGTTCTCTTCGGCCAGCCAGCCGGAGAGGGGCATTTGTAGGTATTTTGCAAGGGCGATGACGTATGGCTCGTATTGATCACGCAGATCGGCAAGTCGCTGTTCGGCGGTTTCTTCCTCGTGCAGTGATATACCCATTTCAGTAAGCGACTCTTTTAAACGAAGAAAGTCATCGTGGGGAAGACGGCGTATTTGCGACTGGTCAGGCGAGGCTACAAGGAACTGACCCAGGTCTATCGCCGCGTGGCAGGCGATGGCGAAGGTGAACAAGGCTGACTGCTGTGGTACGTCGTCAATGCCGACTGCCAGGAGCGCGCTGACATCAAGGATGGCGGTGAGAGCGGCCAGCCAGGACTGGCGGTCATGTTGGGAACGATAGTACATCAAAACGGGGTATGAGAGATGGCTCTCCAGCAGGTCCGCCGACCAATTTTCCCAGTTATGCAGGTGTTCGACCAGTTCGTCCATAACCTGGCCTCGTCTGTGGCGGCGCAGCATTTCTACGGCGCTGGGGGGTGAGCCTGCATGGGCGTCGAGCAGGGAGATACCGACTTCGCGCCGGGAAAAGGCCTGGTAGATGACAGGTAAATAGCCGATGACGAGTGCGAGGAAGCCCAGACCTGTTCCTCCTTCTATTATCGTCATAGTGCGTGCTAAGCCGGTGCGTGGTAACACGTCACCCAATCCCAGGGTGACGAGGGTGGTGCCGCTCAAATAGAGATCAGTGCCAAAGTTCACGACCTTCTCAGGCGCGCTCAATGCGGAACCAAGCGCAAATTGGAGCAGGGCGAAGCCGAAGATCAGACATATGGCCCATAAAATCAGGAGCAGTATCAGAGATAGGGGGCCGTAGAAGCTGAGATAATATTCTTGACGGTCGTCGGAGTGGATTTTTTTGGCGATGAATGACCAGAGTTGCCAGGTGAAGAAAAAGAATAATCTGGCCAGTCTGATACGGCGAGAGACGCGCCTGGGCAGGACGATGGTTTCGAAGGCGTCTAGTAGGATGATGAAGATGAGGGTGATGCCGATGATGCCTGCTATTATGTTCATGTTTGCTCCTCCTAGAGGTATTTTTGGGGTGTTCCCACTTTTCTTTTTGATTTGTGTTGATTGCGGCCTCGCGACCTCTGGTCGCTCGCAAGAATTTTTTTGTGTCGGCTGGACAGATCGCGGCGCCGCCGCGATCTGTCCAGCCGACACAGTGAATGGATCAGGACTTGTTGCTATCCGACACAGTGAATGGATCAGGACTTGTTGCTATTCTGCCGCTCATGTACAATGATGTCACATTTGTGATTAACAGAGTAATTTTGCGGCGTATTCCCGTTGCTAGTTTGAAAGATTTAATAAGGATTGTTGTTTAGACTAATTTCTTACGAAGCCAGGTGGGAAGGCGTGTGAGCCATATTTTATGAAAATCGCATGAAACCAGTCTCAAGCTACTTGACGTGAAATTAGTCTAAACTCCAATAAGGAGGAGTGTTATGAAATCTAGACGTTGACTCACGATTTCGTTGTTGGGCGTTGAATTCATCCTCGTCCTCCATTTTTGGATACCCCTGGCTTCCAGCCATGGGGAGGAAAAAAAGGCTGCCCGCAGGCAGGAAACCCTTTGACGTTTGTTCCATGCTCTGCTACACTTCTCTTATGAACGAAACACTCACTAGAACCATCTGTATCAAGCTTGACGTGAACGGTCACGATGCCGTGTTGCAAGAGACACAACAGCGTTTCAATGCCGCGGCATCCTGGATCGCTACCGTGTGTTGGGATGAGCGCATCACGAACACTAACACCGCTCATCACCGCGTCTATCGTGAGACTCGTTCCCGCTTTGGGCTTGGGTCGCAGTTGGCCTGCTGTGCGCGTGCGAAAGCCGTTGAAGCGGTCAAGGCAGCACGAACCCAAGAGCAGCAGCGCAAACCCCATCAGAAACCTCTCACCTGTCCGCAGTTTGGTCCTCGTGGAAGTGTCCGTTATGACGCACGTACCTACCGCTTGCTGAGTCTGGATCGCCTCTCGCTCAATACCGTGCAGGGGCGTGTGACCTGCCGCCTGATCCTGGGGAAACGGCAACATGACATGCT
>WNGR01009141.1_pt1 | contig 10426 bp, 7 predicted proteins | sample 5407581 | NCBI WGS metagenome assembly WNGR01 (sample SAMN13153383, study PRJNA577476) | soil metagenome | isolation source: 80 cm soil or saprolite under Garry oak tree replicate 2 | place: USA:California | collected 2016-06-15
TGAACGATTCGTTGATTGTCGAGGCGGGCACGCACGAGGAATTATTGAAACGGGAGGGGTCTGACTATGCTCGGCTCTGGCGCATGCAGGCCCAAGCATTCTTATGACGAATGACGTACTGTACTATGAACAATACTAATGATGGAACTTTTTGGTTCGAATCCATTACCGGCGTGCGCATTGGGGTACAAAGCACCTCACTTTGTATAACTATGCGTGACCCAAATTCTCTCTGCAATGAACATTTCTCTACCCTTCCTCCTGTAGCCTCCCCGCTCCTGTAAGAGAGCGGCCCGCTTTGCGTTGCGTCAAGTGTTGAGAGAACTGAGGCACCGTTGCGCGGCATGGCGAGATGGAGTGAGGGCTGCGTTGTTGATATGTTGATGCTTCGTGTCTTGAGGGCGTGTTTCGCGTTTGCATGTAAAGTTACTGCGTCCTTGACTGGCTCGACCTCGTCATTCAGAAACCTCTTCATATCTTGAGAGAGCAGGTCGGACTGCTCGTCGAAACGTGGGCTTGATGTTGGCGCAGGTGTCCTAATTGTGGCCTGGGATGCGCCCTTGCTTATCGTTCCTTTTTCTTACTTGAATCAACTGGTAGCTTCAAGAGTAGCTTGTAGATAGTTCGCGAGCGGGCCCGGAACATCTGCTTTTTATTTACATGCGCACTTTGTAGTCAGGGCTTTTTACTAGGGCGAGATATCGAGTCTAGACAACAGGAGAAGGGGTTCAAGGATAAGGGGGAAAGAGAGTACGCAAAGGGGAGTATGGAGTCAGGGAACGAAAGAGGTAGGTGCTTGGGTAGGTGTGTAAGTAGGTGTGTGAAAACAACGGCAAGGCAACGCGTCGAATGCGAAAGCGTGGTTATGGTGTTGAGCAACTCCGGTGGGTCCGCGCGGCTGCTGTGAACAAACAACAAGTCCCAGGCCCTGAGCCATAATAGTACCCGTACGCGTCAGGTACGCGTCGGGTTACTGGAATTTGCAGAATGAGCGAGGCGCGAACGAATCACGTGGAACGGCGTAAGTTGATGTTCGCGGAGATCGTATTTGCTGACCAGGAATCCTGGGTGTAGTTTCAAGTTAATGGGGCTAAGCCCTGTTCCTCATTAATTCTGGTGAAACGAGGCCTCTACAGGAGTGCATGGGCCACGGAACATGATGTCGAGTCGTCCACTTGTGTCAGGTCCGTATGAGGGAGATGCATTCTTCATTCTTCGTAGCGGGACGTTTGGACTTCACATCTGGCGACTCGTCTCCAGACTCTGAGTCGCGGTTCTCGTCTCAAATTGGGATCGATAACACCTCATTAAATGAAGGACCATCTAGCCCAAGCATGGCAATGAACTCACGGTTGGGACATACTATGTTCTTTTGGTTTAAGGAACAACCCACGCCAGCCTAGGTTCCTTATCGATGCTTCCCCTGGATAGAACTGACAGCCCGGCTACGCGCCAAAAAAAACAAAAGGTCAGTGGTAATGATGATCATTCAGCCCTTGAGACTGACTACCTGGGTTGCGTTGGGTGCTGTCGAATTTGATACACCTATTGCTTCTAGTACAGGCGCTGGTGCTGTCGTCAGAAATACCTTCCCTTCTTCTGGCTAGCTTGTCCAGAAGGAATTACGCCTTTCGCAGAAGGAATACAAATTGTTTGAAATCCCAGGATTGGTCCGATAAGGCGACCCACAGGGATACATATGTGGGGTCGACACACGGGGACTCTGTAAGGGGAAGTGTCCCCATGTCTTCGTCCTCCAGCGAATTGGGCGGCGTCAGAGAGCTGTACCACAAGCCTGCCCGGGGGGGTGGAGGATAAAATTCCAGTTAATGGGGGTTCGAACAAGGTGGGTTCATTCTGACGCCCAATGGCGCAGGTACGTTGGTCTAAACTCGGAAAATGATTCCCAACACCGCCCGCACCTCGCACGTTCGCCCACCCTTGAAAGAAGCCCCCCAGAGTTGCAGGCGGCGCGTTACAGCCGTCTCTCTGGCCCAACTGTTTTAGTTGTGTTTTCCCCTCCTATTCGTTCAGAACCACCAATTTGCTCCTGCCCCCCGAACTTCCAATCGGCTCGTCAAATGGCACCCACTGAACCACTCTATCAAACCTTCTGTACCCTCATAAGGGTTATATCGGTAAGAGTATTGACACTGATATATTGGTGTTCAAAATTCACACTGGCACTAGGACCACGACCAGGTGCATTCTACTGCCATTAATCGTTAGCCCCATCAACTGTAGCCTCATCAACCACAGCCTTCATAGAACTTTTCGGCGCAGCCTCTAGTACGAGGGCTCTGTGGTTCGGTGAGGGGGGAGGGATGTGTTTTAACCTCAGGGTTTTCGCTGAGTTCCCGTCGCTTCACTCCAGACATGATGTCTCCATAACCCTCGATCGCCGGAGAGACCCCTCTCCTGGGACAGTGCCTCTTTCTCTCCGACACTCCTACCAATTTTCCAAAATCCCGCGTTTGTCCCCGGGTAAGCGGCGTAGACGATGTGCGAGCATCACATGCTGATTTTGGGTTTCGGCACTCTCATTACGGCCTTTTTGCTAGTTCTCTCGCAACCATGGTACCAGATTGGAAGCCTTGTTACGAAGGTTAAACGATCAATTGTCGAGGGTGCCCACAAAGTTGGAGTAGCAGGAAACTTTAGGTGGCTATAGTGTTGTCGCTGGTATATATGTGTGGGTCCTGTCTTAACACCGGTATCGCCATCTACAACAATCACAGGAATACGCAGCTATGAACTTCGGCAACGGCGACCGGACGGTCACTGGCGTTGTCAGGAGGGACTCTTCTCATCCTAGCTCAAGTCGGGTGAGCTTGTCTTCGCCGTTTTTGTTACGCAAACGGCGTGAACGTTACTTCCCTCCATAGGAAGAGCACAGCAACCACGAACAACCCGGCTCTACTCATTTTCATCCTTCTCATATGTCTCACATCGTGTCTAAAGACCCAAGTTTCACGCCCGGACAAATGTTGACAGTTGATCTTCAATTTCTCGGGCCTTCTTTCATCGCACCACCTTATCAGGGGAACCACCCAGTCGGACACCCATCTCCAACTTCCCAACATTTCTTGGCACAGGCGACCCTCTTCCCAATGGTAACCGGTGCCCCCTCTGACACTTTTATACCCTCGGCGTCTTTCTGTACTCCTCCCCCGCATCGCCCAGCAAACTCCCCTGCGCCTTTCAGCTACCCCCCATACGATCCCCGGCTGATAATGTCTTCCGTACCACCTGTGCGACTGGACGTTCAGGTGCGCGATATTTTACATTCCCGTTGAGCCGGACTCATCGTCTTTTCCGTGATCCAGCCGGTCTCAGTATCGAGGGTTAGCACCGCGGGTCACATCCAGCCGTCGTATACCACTCCGGTGCTTCGCCGAAACAGAACCTCCGCCGCCCCGCCGAATGCGCACCTGCCCTCACCGAAACCCTTCGTGCGCTGTCCTGTCTGCAACGTTGAATCCCGCCGCCTGCAAGAAACAAAAAGGCACTTGTTACTGCACCTTCCGTGTTGGATCGTTTGCTCGTTCGACGGTTGCACTTGGAGGGGGTATCGTCCCGATAATTTTAGAAAACATTTGTACGACGAGCATCAGTCACAGTCAACCGGGCTAGACAAACACGGGTACCAGCTATATGACCCATGGCCGCTTGTGGCGGGGATCATTGGAGGCTCCGTTTCAATAGGAGACGCGGAAAGCTGGGCCATCACAAGGATCAAGAACATAGCCTTAGAGCTCGACAGGCAAGAATTATTGATGGATCCTTGGGGCCGAAAAGGGAAGAATTTGAAGGGCTCTCGGCATTACTCTCGTTTTGCGGAGCGGACGAACGCACTACCCATCACATCATCCACACCTGCGTCCTCTTCGGTCCCTCCCGCCAAGCTTCAAGCTTAGGCATCAGCCCCCACCACACATCCTTACCCAAGTCCTCACCTGATCTCTTCGCGACCCAAAAGGAGCGGAGCTACTCATGACACACCCCTCGCTGACATACCCGCTGCGCACAAACCTCCACGCCCCCCTTGGTTCCCAGGGACTCCTACACTGAGGCGGGAAACGGACCGCTATGATTGGGACGATGTGGTGGCCGGGATTACATGGGTCGATCTCCTCTTTCAGTGCGACAGTACCCTTAAACCATCCAACTGATGAATAGGTCTCACGACGTTACTTCACGATGCGACACATTCTTCTGAACGGGCCCCCTTACGGTAGTATTATTTGCCACTTTCAATGTCTGCCGATATTTGTCTTAGATACATGACCGGAACATACCGTAAATTAAATCATAAAAAAAAGAATACACTCGTTTACGAAATTCCCTGCTAGAGCCTCCCACTCGATAGAAGCGCACTCGTAAAAAATAAGAATGACGAGTCGTTGAATCCAGGCCAAGCCAAGTTATCAGGATGTGTGATCCGCGCAAGGATCAGCGTTGTAGCCGATGTAGTGGCAAGTGTGAAAATAGGTCAACTAGTAACTTAGGTATAACACGTACTAATTTTCGTCCTCATATACATCCTCGTCACCATCATTTTCATCTGTCACAAGCTCTAGATCCATTTCTTCGAGCTCTTCCTAACTATGACAACCTCTTGAAAGATAAGGTCATTGCGGTACGTACATTTTAAGGAATGTAAAGCTTCTACGATATCTCCCTTGAGGCGATTGCATCGCTTGCTAAGAGTAATACTGGCAGAGAAGAAAGCGCGTTCACTTGACACTGATGACGCTACGATAGCAAAGTAGTCACGAGCGAGGGATGCGCCAACTGGGTAATGAGGCGCATTTACCTATTCAGAAGTTGTGGATGAATCCGGGGATGTCTTCAGGAGAGGATAGTACGTACCCCCCACCATGCCACAACACTTACACCAGGAGGGATTACATCATTATACAGAGGCTTGCCGTGGCAAGGACGTTCATGCGCACTTCGTCGATGGAGCGAGGCGTCGGGTTGCTGCTGTTCGATGAGCCAAGCACATCACTAGATCCCACTGCTAAACACAATGCGATATCCCTGCCAAGTGCATCCGTCTCATTCGTGTTACTGTAAAGGACCGTCTGTTAAATCTCGTCTCACGGCTTCGAGAGTTGCAAGGGAACAAGACGGTGATATTCTCGACGCACCGGGTTCAATTGGAAATCTAACACGTCATGCCGACCTGGACTTGTCTGTTCACTTTTGTTTTTCTTTCATGTGCGTCGACTTGGCTGACAACTTGTCGGCAGGTGTATGAACGACTCGTTGATTGTCGAGGCGGGCACGCACGAGGAGTTATTGAAACGGGAGGGATCTGACTATTCTCGGCTCTGGCGCATGCAGGCCCAAGCGCTCTCATGACAAATATCGTACTATACCAAACATCTGCTTGTTATATACATGCGCGCTTTGTAGTCAGGGTGTTTACTAGGGTGAGATATCAAATCTAGAAGGGTTCAAGGTCAAAGAATATGGGGAAAGAGAGTACGCAAAAGGGTGTGAACGAAAGAGGTAGAGGTGTGTGAAAATAACGGCAGGGCACTCGGCAGGGCAAGTGTTGAATCCCGCTCCGGTGGGCCCGCGCGGCTGAAAGCGCGGCTGCTTTCCTTTACGGTATACACATGGAGATGAATGAGCAACAAGTCCCAGGCTTTGAGCCATACCCGTCGGGTTATTTGCAGAACGAACGAGGGCGAACGAATCACATGGAGCGGCGTAAGTTGAAGTTGTTGAATATTTCGTATTTTCTGACCAGGAATCCTAGTGTTTGTTGTTCCAAATTAAAGAGGCCGGGTCCTGTTCCTCATTAATTCTAATGAAATGAGGCATCTACAGGAGAGCATAGGCCACGGAACATGATGTCGGGTCGTTCACTAGTTTCAGGTCCGTTTGAGGAAGATGGAAGGCCAAGTGTCGCATTCTTCAAGGCATTCTTCATTCTTCGTAGCGAGACGTTTGAACTTCACGTCCGGTGACTCGTCTCCAGACTCTGAGTCGCGGTTCCCGTCTCAATCTGGGATAGATAACACCTCATTGAATGAAGGGCCATTTAGCTCAAGCACGATTAAAACGGCAATGGAACTCACGGTTGTGACATATATTCTTTAAGGAACAACCCACGGCCTCCTTATCGATGCTGCCCCTGGATAGAACTGACAGCCTGGCTACACGCCAAAAAAACAAAGGTCAGTGGTAATGGTGATCGTTCAGCCCTTGATTCTGACTACCTGGGTTGCGTTGGGTGCTGTCGAATTTGATACGCCTTTTGCTCTACTGATGCTGGTGCTGCCGTCAGAAAATATCTTCCTTTTCTACTCACCGGCCTGACCAGAAGGAACTGCGCCTTTCGCATAAGAAATGCCCCCTGTTTGAAACCCCAGGATCGATCCGATAAGGCGACCCATAGGGATACATATGTGGGGTCGACACATGGGGACTCTGTAAGGGGGAAGTGGCTCCACGTCTTCGTCCTCCAACGAATTGGGCGATGTCAGCTAGCTGTACCACAAGCCTACCCCCCGGGGGGGAGCAGGAAAAAAATCCAGTTAGTGGGGGTTTCAAAACAAGGTATTTTGATTCTGACGCCCAATGGCAGGTACGTTGGTCTAAACTCGGGAAATGACTCCCAACACTACCAGTACCTCGCGTTTGTTCCACGTACACCCACCCTTTCCCCAGAGTCGCAGGCGGCGCATTACAGCCGTCTCTCTGGTTTTTAGTTTTCCCCTCCTGCCCCCCTGTTCGTACAAAACCCCCAATTTACCCCTTCCCCCCGAACTTGGAATCGGCTCGTCAAATGGCACCTATCGAGCCACTCTATCAAACCTTCTGAGCCCTGATAAGGGTTATATCTGTAAGAGTACTGGCACTGGTATATTGGTGGTTCAGAACTTACACTAGGGCCGCGGCTAGGTGCATTCTACTGCCGTTAGTCGTTAGCCCCATCAATCACAGCCTGCTCATAGAATTTTCCGGCGCGGCCTCTAGTACGAGGGCTCTGTTTTTCGGTGGAGGGTGGATGTGTTTTAACCTCAGGGGTTTTCGCTGAGTTTCCGTCGCTTCTTCCCCGGCTTGATGTCCCCATACCCCCCGATCGCTGCAGAGACCCCTCTCCTGGGGCACTGGGCAGTGCCTTCCTCCCAGACGCTCTTACTATTCTTCCAAAATCCCGCGTTTATCCCACGGACAAGCGGCGTAGACGTGCAAGATCGCGCGCTCGAAACAAAGACAACCCAGGCAACGAAACTAATACGCCGAAAACGACATCCCTTCATTACATATTGACTCAGGGTTTCGGCCAAGGTTTCGGCAGTCTCTTTAGGGCCTTTTTTTTTCCAGTGCCCGCGCAACCGTGGTTCCAGAGTGAAATCCCTGTTGCGAAGGTGATGCGATTAAGTGCCGAGGGTGCCCACAGAGTTGCAGTAGCAGGAAACGTTAGGGCTGTGGCGTTGTCGCTGGTATATATGTGTATGTATGGGCCCTGTCTCGAGACTGGCCACACCATATGCGACAGTCACAGTGATACGCGGCCATGGACAACAGCAACGGCGACTGGATGGTCAATGGCGTTGCCTGGAAGAACTCTTCTCATACTAGCTCAAGCCGGGTGAGTTTTTATTTGCCGTTTTTGTTGCGCAAACGGCGCGAACGTCGCTTTCCTTCATAGGAAGAGTACGGCAATCATGAACAACCCGGCTTCCATCCTTCTCATATGTCTTACACTTCCCTCACGTCGGAAGACTCAAGTTTCGGGCCCGGAGGACTTTTGACAGTTGATCTTCAATATCCATTCCATCTAGGACCTTCTTTCACCGCACCACCTGACCAGGGAAACCACCCAGTTAGTCACCCATCTCCGACTTCCCACCATGTCTCGGCGCGGACAACCTTCTGCCCTACTACGGTGTCTGGTATCCCCTCTAGCGCTTCCATAGCCCCGCCGGCTTTCTGTTCCCCTCCCCCGCACCGCCCAGGACGGTTTCCTGGGCCTTTCGGCTACCCCCCATATGATCCTCGGCTGGTAATGTCTTCCGTATCACTTGAGCGACCAGACATTCAGGTGCGCGATATTTTACATTCCCGTTGAGCTGGACGACTCATTCGCGTGATCCAGCCGGCCTCAGTATCGAGGGTTAGCCCTGAAAGCTACGTCCAGCCATCATATACCATTCCGGCGCTTCGCCAGGAAAGAATCTCCGACGTCCCACCGAATGAGCACCCACCGAGACCACCCATGCGCACCTGGCTTTGTCCCCGCTGCCGCAAACCTTTCCGCCGTCCGCAAGACAGAAAACGACACCTGCAATCACATCTTCCCTTTTGGATCGGTTGCTCATATGATGGCTGCCCTTGGAGGGGCTATCGTCTTGATACCTTTAGAAAACATTGGTCCAGCGAACACCAGTCCACTAGCCAGGTGGCCGACGAAAGTGGGTCCAAGTTATATGACCCAGGGCCACTTGTGGAGGGAATCGTTAGAGACTCCGTTTCGATAGGAGACGCGGAAAATTGGGCCGTCACAAGGATCAGGGAAATAGCCTCAGCGCTCGGCAAACAGGAATTATTGACGGATCCCTGGGGCCGAAAAGGGAAGAGGAAGGACTTGAAGGGCTCCCGGCGGTGAATACTCTCTTTTTATTTGGGTGCGCCGCAGTATGTACCTAAGTCAAAAACTGGTCGACCGTAGCCGTCTAGTAGCTAGTGACAATGGTGAATACTCTCGTTTATGAAACTCCCTGCCAGAGCCTCCCACGCGAGAAGAAGCGAAAATTGGGTAACCGATACTTGTGAAAAATAAGTATGATGAGTTGTTGAAACACAGACCAAGCCAAGCCCTCATGCCTCAGGATGTGTGATCCACGCAAGGATCTGCGTTACAGCCGATGTAGTGGTGAGTCTATATGCCAGTCGGACCGTCACGATGTCAGCCTGAGGCCGGGTTCTCTCTGGTCCGAGTCCAAGACCTTGCGGCCGTGGACCACAGTATCTTACTGCTATTAGTTATGATGGACCCACCAAAATGAGGTCTATAATGTTGAGATATCGGCGCTGGTGTAGTCCGATTTCGTGATCATACCCTGTTTCAGATTGATTATTTCACTGATTAGTGTTGACTCCGTATTGAACTAGTACGTCGTCTCAGTTTACAGTATCACAGTATACCTATGTCCATGTGAATACGATACGGTACGGCAGTCTTTGGTTTCCGGTTTGGCACATAAATACCACAGGTAGTTTAATTTGTACGCCTCAGTCATCGCTTATACACGCGATTCCTGAGGTGAGAATACCCTTACTCTAGTCTCGTTACAGTACGCTTACGCCTAGATAGCTCATTTGTGTCTGTCTAGTGTTCTCGCTGCCCTTTTGCCCGCCTTCGCTTTCCCTTCGCGGACCTATAACCTGCTACATATAAATCGAGACCAAGAAAATGTCGTGTTCAATTAGTATTGGGCGCTTTATGTTATGAGGCCGCGCTAAGAAGATCACGTGACCAGAACGGCCAGTAGAAAAAATAGCGGACATTGTCTGACCTTGTAGCAACTTGAATCAGGTAAACGTAGACCCCGTGTCCGGTACCTAAGACCTAAAGGCAGAGCACGGTAGCTCGGATTAACTCCTAGAGCTCGTGCAGAACGCACGGAGACGAGGCGGAACAACTTTGGTAATATGACACGTGAGAGCATTCAGCAAGACCTTTTTTTTTGTTTTGAAATCCGTTCTTTTTCAACAAGACATTGCAGGAACAACTACTCTTTATATATACACGTGCTCTGTCATCAAGATATTTGTAGTTACCAGGGCGAGATATCGGGTCCAGACAATGGAGAAGGATTTCAAGGTCGAGGAAAGAGTGTACGCAGAGGAGAGTATGGAGTCGGGGAATGAAAAGTGTGAGAGAAAGGCGCCTGGAAGAGCGAGCAAGGGGGGTCAAAGTTTTTAAAAATCGCACGGGGTCGGTAAATTTTTTTAAGGCATCGAGCCTTACCCCCCCCCCAACCGCCTAAAAAGGAAATATAATACCAAAAAAGGAAAATATATTGCGGTGCGTGTGGCAAATGTGACCCGACTTCGCAAGGAGCGACATTCACCAAGTTGCCTCAGTGCAGGCCTGCCGGATTCGCGTTCCCACGGCGTCGCACCAACATCGCACGCCATCGATTCTATCGCTTCCCATCTTCCATCCCTCTCGCCTCATACACACACACACACTCTCTCTCTCTCTTTTCCTCAACCCTTGTCGCTCGTTTCTTCGCCCATTCACACGCCGTCACGACGCAATGGTCGCCGACGCCGATCGCCTCAAGAACAGGTCGTAGGCCGCTCGCTCACAGGCCACGCGTCCCTGCGCCTCGTCCTTCCTTTGTCCATCGACACCCCGTCGTCGTCGCATCGCCCATGGACATCGCCGCAAACGGCT
>WNGR01009143.1_pt1 | contig 10425 bp, 10 predicted proteins | sample 5407581 | NCBI WGS metagenome assembly WNGR01 (sample SAMN13153383, study PRJNA577476) | soil metagenome | isolation source: 80 cm soil or saprolite under Garry oak tree replicate 2 | place: USA:California | collected 2016-06-15
GGCTGCGGTACCTGGGATCCAGGAAGTAGTGCATTGTTTCCTGTGTAGACTCGAGTGTGGACGTCGACCGTGACGGTCATCGTGCAAGTACGCTGGCGTGTCCTGGTTAGGGTTCCCTTTGTCGTTGTCCCGGTTCCTCACTCAAATATGCACTGATCGGATTGGTCCATCACGCGCCTCTGTAGTACTCTGCTATCGCTCCAGCGTGATTCAAGAGATAGTAATTTGCGAACAGCGGCGAGGGTGCTGATAATGAGCCTCAGGGTGCTTGGTGGTCGCACCTCGTCTAGAGTCTACAAGGATACGCCTGGCCACGGTCACGGCATAAGCACAACAGACGCTGGTCTCGACTCTACTGAAATCTATGCTTAAGCGCCGCTGCACCTGGTAAGTACTCCAGGCCGGGAATACACACATGCACGTTGGGCCTTTACCCCGTCGACTGGAGAACTGTTACTGTAAAACACGACTGCGTCACAAGATCGTCTCAACGACGTCATATGTTGGGCACCTGGTTCGTCCTCGGCCCTTCGGTGACGGACTGTGACATCCACTCGACCTTTGACCCGACTGGCTGGGGAACGACAGGGTACTGACAATTCCACCTCGGCGATGGCCCGAAGCCCCTCCCAAGGGAGAGAAACGTGGAGACTGAATTATCGTGGATCCCAGATCTAGGGAGAGGAAGGCTCGCAAGGGCCCGAGGACGATGTAACTATTTCGCTTCTTCAAAGAGATGAGAGAACGAGGTCGGGTGGCATCACAGATAGTCGGTCACCCGTGCAACGGGTTGATTGAGGTCAGGTACACAACCCTGGCGGGACTAATCGGCGCGTACAGGCGAATCGACTACTTATGGTGCTCCTGGTTGAAAATGAGTTACTGTATCTCTGGCAACGGAGGTATCGGATCGTTCTAGGGGGCTTATACCCGAGATCCGCGAAATCATGCGGACCTGCGATGAAAATTGTGGTTTCGTCACCGTAATTCTGCGAAGCGTGTGAGTACAGCACACTTTTATTGATTCCAATTGCATCACTTGCACAAGTATGAGCAATTATAATCGCTGACGAATCCCCCTTTTTTTGCTGACGACTGTGAACACTTGCAAAGGGGTGAGAATGATAGGAACTTGGATAGGAACGTCCATTGCGCATCTTCAGCCCTTCAGCCCTCAGGCTTCATCCCTGTAGACTTCCGCTGTTACCTTGTTACCTTTGTGATGGCAAAGAAGCACCGTTCTAATCCGTCTCCTGGCCCATCTACCAAAACCCGGCGCAAAGCTTCACCAAATATCGAGGTTATGGCCGTTTGCCCCTCATCGGTGGCGGCGTCCACTGGCAGGGACTTCCCAGATGACGCACTCTCATATATAGCCGAAATTTTACCAAAGAATTTAGCAACGAAAAATTGGCGGGACGATGGCACAGATACTACCCTCGACAGTGCCCTATCAGTGAGCATCAGGAAAATGGAATGTTACTAGAGAGCACTAGCCAAGACTGGCAGCACTGGCAGCACTCAATTTTAGTGGGCGCTAGTTGCCCCTAGTAACGACAGGTCAGGTCCATTTTGCTGATGGATCTATTATACCATCGCGACAGCCAAGGAGATTTATGATGGCCCCGAGAGTTTCCTCCACGATTCTAAAAGGATGTGAATGTAGCCAGGAAAAGTGTCTCCAGTTTCTTTGACTTGCTGAGAAAGGCGCTCAATAAGGACGATTGGAATCCTGTCGTGAGACATGGTACGTCCCCTGACCTACAGTAATGTCGCTTTATTTGTCTTACTTCGCTTAACAATAATTTAAACTCGCGCTAACTCTCGTTAACGCGGGAGGTTTTCCCCGATGCTCCTCCCTTTCAAAGTTGGCCTCGCAATCTGTTAAAGCCATCCCCGCTGGCGCCGCACCACGACTAGCTACCGTACCCACCATCGCGGTTCGATTGTCCCTCCTCCTTCCAGCGAGCTTTTGCAGTGATGTTTGGGCAAAGTTGTTGTTGCGGATGTCTTGAATCTTGTGTGCAGTACGCAGTGACTAGACGCCACACATTCTCGAGTTTCGAGCCGTAATATTTGCCCAACATAGGCTACTCCCATTGTTGCTGATTACGCGTTGGGCAGTTGAAGAGTACCTCGCACCTTGGCAACGATAACGCTTTCAGGATGGAAATGTCATATCATTCACACCTGAGGGCTCACTCTGCTATGACTTTCCGGATGTACTTAGCGAAGATCAGAAATGGGCCATATAATTGCATCGCGTAACGAAAGATCCTATCGACGGTCCGAGTCGCTGGTTCGGTACAGGCAATGTGGACACTAGGGTACGATATTCCTTGGGCTACGAGCTATTCTCCTCCCTGGCACGATTACGATGGTCCGAAATCAACTGTGCGATCTTGTGAGATACTCTTAGGGGAGTTGACGACGCGATCTCGGATGGTGTCCGGCACATTTCATCCTCTGCATCCGCATTTGCACCATGCTCGAGTAGAAGGCGTGCGATCTTGATCCCGCGTGTCGGACGAGATGATACTAGATGCAATGGCGTCGAGTTGTGCTCGTCCCGTGCATTTACGTCCGCCCCGTGCTGGAGTAATACACCCACGGCTTTAACTCTGACATCCCACATAAATCCAAGTGCGCCAAAGTCAGCCTGTCCGATCATCTCAGTCCAATGCCGGACGAATAACTACACAGATTCGACACTCACCGTTAACACCAGATGCAACGGTGTCGAGTTTCCCTTGTCCCGGGCGTTTACGTCCGCCCCATGCTGGATTAACAGTTGCACAGATTCAACTCTCGCGCTGGACGATGCTAGATGCAACGGCGTCGAGTTGTCCCCGTCCCGTGCGTTCACGTTCGCCCCGTGCTGGATTAACAGCTGCACAGATTCAACTCTCATGCTGGACGATGCTAGATGCAATGGCGTCGAATTGTTCTTGTCCTGTGCGTTCACGTCCGCCCCGTGCTGTATTAACAGTTGCACAGATTCGACTCTTGCGCTGGACGATACTAGATGTAACGGCGTCAAGTTGTCCCTGTCCCGTGCGTTCACGTCTGCCCCGTGCTGGATTAACAGCTGCACGGATTCGACTGTCATGCTGGACGATGCAAGATGCAATGGCGTCGAGTTGTTCTTGTCCTGTGCGTTCACGTCCGCCCCGTGCTGGATTAACAACTGCACGGATTCAACTCTTGCCCTGGACGATGCTAAATGCAACGGCGTCCAGTCGTCCTTGTCCCGTGCGTTCACGTCTGCTCCGTGCTGGATTAACAGCCGCATGAAGTCAGTATTGCCCTTGGACGACGCCAAGTGCAATGGCGTCCAGTTGTCCTCGTCCCACACATTCACGTCTGCCCCGTGCTGGATTAACAGCTGCATGGAGTCGACATTGCCCTCGGACGATGCCAGATGCAATGATGACCAGTTATCCTCGTCCCGCGCGTTCACGTCTGCCCCGTGCTGGATTAACAGCTGCATGGAACCGGCATTGCCCTCGGACGACGCCAGATGCAATGGCGCCCAGTTGTCCTTGTCCTGCGTGTTCACGTCCGCCCCGTGCTGAATTAACAGCCGCACGGAGTCGGCATTGCCCTCGAACGACGCCAGATGCAATGGCGTGGAGTTGTCCTTGTCCCGTGCGTTCACATCTGCCCCGTGCTGGATTAACAACCGCATGGAGTCAGCATCTCCCTCGGACGATGCCAGATGCAATGGCGTCCAGTTGTCCCCGTCCCGTGCATTCACGTCTGCCCCGTGCTGGATTAACAGCTGCACGGAGTCGGCATTGCCCTCGAACGATGCCAGATGCAATGGTGTCGAGTTGTCCTTGTCCCGTGCGTTCACGTCCGCCCTGTGCTGAATTAACAGCCGCATGGAGTCGGCATCTCCCTCGGACGATGCTAGATGCAATGGCGTCGAGTTGTTTCTGTCCTGTGCATTCACGTCTGCCCTGTGCTGGATTAACAGCCACATGGAGTTTGCTCTTCTCTTGGACGACGCCAAATGCAATGGTGTGGAGTTGTCCTCGTTCTGCGCATTCACGTCCGCCCCATGATGGATTAACAGCTGCATGGAGTCCACTTTTCCCTTGGTCGACGCCAAATGCAATGGCGTGGAGTTGTCCTCGTCCCGTGCGTTCACATCTGCCCCGTGCTGGATTAACAGCTGCATGGAGTCGGCATATCCCTTGAACGACGCCAGATGCAATGGCGTCGAGTTTCTCTTGTTACATGCGTTTACATCCGCCCCATGCTGGAGCAATACCTCCATAGCTTCGACTATGGCACCCCACATAAAGTCAACGGGGTGCTGTCCGCTTATATCAGCCCAATGCTAAATGGATAGCTGCACAGATTCGGCACTCACCGTGAACACCAAATGCAATGGCGTCGAATTTCCCTCGCCCCGGGCGTTTACATCCGCCCCATACTGGATTAACAGCTGCATGGAGTCCACTTTTCCCTTGGTCGACGCCAAATGCAATGGCATGGAGTTGTCCTCGTCCCGTGCGTTCACATCCGCCCCGTGCCGGATTAACAGCTGCATGGAGTCGGCATATCCCTTGAACGATGCCAGATGCAATGGCGTCGAGTTTCTCTTGTTCCGTGCGTTTACATCTGCCCCGTGCAATAGTAATACCTCCACAGCTTGAACTATGGGATCCCACATAAAGTCATCGTGATACTGTCCGGTTATATCAGCCCAATGCCGGATGAATAACTGCACAGATTTGGCACTCACCATGAACACTACATGCAATGGCGTCGAGTTGTCTTTGTCCCGTGCGTTCACGTCTGCCCCGTACAGGATTAATAACTTCACGGAGTCGGTATCTCCCTCAGACGATGCCAGATGCAATGGCGTCGAGTTCCTCTTGTTCCGTGCGTTTACATCCGCCCCGTGCAATAATAATACCTCCACAGCTTGAACTATGGCATCCCACATAAAGTCATCGTGATACTGTCCGGTTATATCAGCCCAATGCTGGATGAATAGCTGCACAGATTTGGCACTCACCATGAACACTAGATGCAATGGCGTCGAGTTGTCTTTGTCCCGTGGGTTCACGTCTGCCCCATGGTGGATTAACAGCTGCATGGTGTCGGCATCTCCATCGGATGACGCCCGATGCAATGGCGTCCAGTTGATCCCGTCCCGTGGGTTCACGTCCGCCCCGTGCTGTATTAACAGATGCGCGGAGTCTGCTTTTCCCTTGGATGACGCCAAATGCAATGGAGTGGAGTTGACCCCGTCCCGCGCGTTCACGTCCGCCCCGTGTTGGATTAACAACTGCATGGAGTTGGCTCTTCCCTCGAATGACGCCAGATGCAATGGCGTCCAGTTGAACCAGTCCCGCGCGTTCACGTCCGCCCCGTGCTGGATTAACAGCCGCATGGAGTCGGCTTTTCTCTCGGACAACGCCAGATGCAATGGCGTCAAGTTGCTATTGTTTCGTGTAGATACATCCGCCCCATGCTGGATTAATAACCGCACAGTTCCGAAGTGATCATGGGCCGATGCCACGTGCAATGGAGAATTCCCGAGATTAATCGAGGCGTTGGCGATTCTGCCTTGGATCCATAGCATCCCAACGGCCTCTCGGGATGAAGTCCGACCGTCGCTTTGTCGGAGATTAACATTTGCACCACGCTCGATCAGCCATCGCACGGCATCAACAAGTCCACCAACCAATAAAGTCCAGTTATTATAGCTCGCAAGCTCAAAAACTGCACCATGCTGATGTAGTAGCTCTGCAACGTGAAAGTGTCGATTACGTAGTGCTGCAGCCAGTGGACTGTGATGTCGACCACCCCTAGCGTTGACACACTGTGGACTCTTGACGACGAGATGTTCTGCCAAGTCACGAAATCCGCACAATGAAGCATAATATAGCGGGGCTGCATGAGGTTTCGTCGTGGGCAAGTACCAGGAACTGCAAGAGTCAATGTCATGCAACTTGAGCCACGCCGCAAAATATGGCTTGGACTGATCGAAAAGACGTCGCATCCCCTCTTCAACACAGAACGACACCTTCTTGAACTGGGCATGACCCACCCAATGCTGAGCGGCATATCCGGCCAGAGGAGAGCTACTTCGGATCCTCCGCCCAGGAAAGTTGTCGTGCAAGCGGAGTAGAACTGCCAGGCACGCTTGTGTGAGGATTGCATGTGCGGGTTCGGGAAGGATATGAAAGCTTGAAATGTCCCTGCCTGAAGTGGCAAGGCGATCCGAGGTCAGGAATTCTTTCACCGAAAAGTGTGAAAATTGCACGACCCGAGAACCATGGTCATCCACTATGGCGATTAAGCTGGAGCAAGTGATCATCAAAGCTCGTTGCCGATCCTGCAACTGCCAATCCTCGTTAAACTTTGGTGTTCTTCCTTCGGCCTCCTCAAAGTTGACCGCGAGTACCTCTGCAAGCTCTTCAACGCGAAGTGGCCGACTCGCCACGGTGAGACATTGTAAGATCCGATGAGCAAGGGCCCCATCTGCCTTCCCGATTTCCTTCAATATGTGCTCGTATGTCTCATCCAATGTTCTCGGCAATTCACTGAGTTTCCGCCGAACACGGTTTGGAAGGCAATTCTGTAGCACTTCAAGTTGGCAGTAAACCCATCGAAACCTGTTAAACGATGTGAACCAGCCCCATCAACGACCTGAAACGCTCTCACATTCCGTCAGCTTTGTCTGAGAGCGTCTCGATTGCCAGTTCTTTCTCCTCCACCCTCCACCTGCTCATCGCTTCAGAATAGACGACAGATCTGAGATATGTGGCGATGTCCTCCTTTTGCCCGCTTTCGTCGTGAAGGGAGACTGGATAAAACACAAGCGGCTCAATGGCATCCTTGATGTCGACCTCCGGACGACTGGTCACACATATATGAAGATTTGGTAGCCGAAGGCCAACGAGGTCCTTCACGAGATCAAGGACCCGTCTACGGGTGGATGGGAATTCAGAAGTGTTGGGACATTCATCGAGAGCATCTAAGATAAGATAAACTGGGCCTTGGTCAGGAAGAGTAAGCATTTCCTTCAGGCATTGGGTCAATGCTCTGTCATTGGGCTGACGTGCGCCATTGTCATGTGCCTCGTAGAGGCGGAAGAGTATGTCGCAACGAGGATCAGAACGAGCAGAAAGTTGAACGAGAAGGGAGGGGAGTAGATTGCGGCGAGATTGCTTGTTGGTATCTCGAAAGTCGAAATAAAAGTATGCCATGGATGCCAATTCGGCCTTGTGCAGGGCCGAAATGTCTTCAATGATGGCAGAGCTTCTCCATGTCCATAAGTTTCCTATACTGCCAGAGTTGAGGAGGGACTAACCATAGGACGCTCTTCCCCGAGCCTGCTGCGCAATAGAAGGTCCATCAAATGATAGAAACAATCAAGGATAAAAGGAACATACGTTTGCCGTGGATCCACAACAGGGAACCAGTAGCCTTCCATTTCTTGAAGATGCCTCCTTGAAAGAACCATTCCGCGGTTCCCTGATGTTGGCGATCGCACGCGATGTTGTGATTAAAAGATGGATCCGGCGGGGATTGCCATTTTCTTAGGCTCTCCCGTAGTTGGTTACCTGAGATCGTGTTAGGTACTCAACGGTCAGCGGAGACGGGTTTAATGACGAACGCTTCACGTCGTCTACGTTATTGTGAACGCCTCGTACTTCACCCCTGACATTCTTCACTTGTGTGTCGACCCCCGTCAACTTGTCACCGATTACATGGGTGTTCCTCAAGACCTGAGCACTCGCCATCCGAGCCTCTTCATTAGTCAGCTTGTCCAGTCTTTGCAGTGCGTCCTTCATATCTGTCCGTCCTGCCAGCTTCTTCAGAAATTTTTCTGGACCGATATCAGCCAGGAGCAACGTAACAGAAGGTTCAACTCACTCGTTCGACTCTGTTTGGTCTCCTTTGTCGCGATCGCAAGGATATCCAGGACCTCGACCATTATCTTCACCATTGTGTCTTTCATCGCCGGTGTTGGTGGGACCTCAGTATAGATCTCAAGCCGTCTGAAGAAGTTTTCGATCTGTTCCAAGATGTCGACGAGGGTGCCTTGGTCCTCATTGAGGTCTTTAGCCGCCTAATTGTCATTGAACACCACAAGAACCAGCACGAAGGAATAAACGAGGCCACTTACCAAAAGGAGGACACCAACGCCCGTAAATATCACTTTTGCGGGTGAGAATATCTGCCGCATTGCTATCAGAGCAAGATCACCGACAGATTCGTTGATGTTTACCAGGCCAACGCCTTCACCGAGCGTCGCAGAGAACGCGTACAGAACGTTAATCGTTGGGTTTAGCCACTTTTTCAATCGCTCATCGGCGTTTGGATTGACTTGGCCTCGAAGGAGGTCCAGAATGGCGGCGGGAGAATCGCATGATTCGAGCCGAGTGAGGAGTGCGTGGCCCTGGAGACTTTGCTTGGTCTTTTTCTTGTACGCTTCCAAGGCGGCTTCAAAGATGACTTTGAAATTGTAAGAGTCAGTCGGTGGGGTAGTCTGGCTATTCTGTGCCACTGAGCTGGAAGCGGGAGGTTGACTCATGTTGAGGGGACAATTGCAACGTCGTGGATGGGGTGAGCACGCACACCGCCTCGTGCGTTGATGAGTTCCCCAAAGATGCCGGTGCCCTGCTGGATGTGGATGATAGACGCCCGAGGAACAGGAGTGGTGACACTGCCCCCGACTCGGAGGCGGATTGGTATGTGCCCGATTTTCACCCTCGCAGCCGCAAGGAGACGATGGCGGGGTCTCTCTTTGGGACAAAAATTGAACCCAGCCAGTTTATTCTATGAGAATATTCTTCAATTCGGTTACTCGAGAACCAGGTGTACAGTAGTCACATGCAAGCAGTCAAGTCAAGAGTCCCAGGGAGGGAAAGTAGAGGGGGGAATCAGTAGATACTACCTGATCGATCTAGGCGTCGCTCATGGCCTTTTCTTTGGCAACCCGCTCCAGCTCAGTGAACATACCACTCTTCAACGCCATATTGCGGAAAATCCCGTCTTCCTTCTGAATCAAATTCCATGGGGTATCGAACTCTGCAATGACACCTTTCTCCAGCACGATCAGCCTGTCGTAGTCGATCACAGTCTTCAAGCGATGTGCGACTGAGCGACCCAACCACCATCAGTCATCCGTTCCAAGCAAGCAATGGGTGAAAAAAATCACCTGTCAATAAAAGTGAACCTCCAAACTCTTCGCGAATAGTCGCCTGGATCTTTTGGTCGGTTGCGAAATCAATGCTGCTCGTGGCCTCGTCCAGTACAATTATTGAACTTCGCCGCAAGAGCGCGCGCGCCATCGCAATCAACTGTCGCTGGCCTTGAGAGAAATTCGACCCACCAGGCGACACCTGGGTCTCGAGTGTCACCAATGTTTTGGACTCAATTTCAGTCACGGAGGCGGCTGCAGAAGAGCCCGCAGAAGGGGATGGAGATCCGTGACCTGGTGAGCCTGGGCGGCTTGCCGCACGAGATGCTTGGCGCGAAGTACGCTGAGACTCATATGCGCCATCCGTGAGCATTTGAACGCGATGTAAGACGTCGAGACACTCCAATTCGTCGTGTTCCTCTGGGAAAGTCCATTAAGCATTGGCTAAATATCCAGAAAGGTTGAGACGACATACTGAAAGGATCGAGATTCTCGCGGAGAGTGCCCGAAAAGAGCGTGGCATCCTGCGGGATGAAGGTCTGTCGTGGCGATGAGATAGGTCACCCTACTGCTTTAGGCTAGTAGTACTCACAACACGGGAACGCAGATCGTGCAGACCGATCGTTGTAATATCTATGCCATCTATGAAAATTCTTCCACTCTCAGGGTCGACCTACACAACATTTCAGCATACTCGAAATTAGGCGAGAACGACTACTCACAAATCGCAGTATGCTCATTGCCAAAGTGGATTTCCCGCTACCTGGGACGGCAACATAAGCATACATTAAAGACAACAGGACGTGGGCGAACCGGTTCGGCCCAACAAGCCCACGCGTTCCCGTGGCTTCAAGGCAAAGGACACGTTGTGCAGTACCGGCGGTAGTTCCGGAGCGTATTTGACAACAAGGTCTTCGACAACGACGAGATTTTCGCTTTCCGAGGACGGCCAGTAGGCAGGGGGACGCGACGACTCAATGATGATAGGAGGCTCTCGTGGTAATTCCAGATACTCGACAACCCGCTCGACAGAGCTATGTGAAACTCTGCGTCAGAGAAGACCATAAGGCTTCAAAGTTACTTACTTGAGGTCGAGCTCGAGACCCGTCCAGAACCGGCAGGCCCAATAGATACTGTCCGTGAAGGCCATTGCCGAGGTGATACAGAGACCGGCGGTACCAGCGGATACCAAGCCAGACAACGCAAGTAGTGTCGTGACGAGCACGGACAAACCACCGAGCGTGTCGAAATTCAGC
>WNGR01009144.1_pt1 | contig 10425 bp, 8 predicted proteins | sample 5407581 | NCBI WGS metagenome assembly WNGR01 (sample SAMN13153383, study PRJNA577476) | soil metagenome | isolation source: 80 cm soil or saprolite under Garry oak tree replicate 2 | place: USA:California | collected 2016-06-15
GAGCAGCAAGCGGTGACGCGGCCCCAACAACAGGCGCATCGCGTGCGGTACTACTAACCCTACGAAACCAATCAGCCCGCTAATGGAGACAGCCGCAGCCGTGAGGAGCGATCCCAATACGATGATGAAGAACTTATAGCGCTCGACCTGCAGACCTAAATGGGCCGCGCCTTCTTCGCCCAAAGCAAAAGCGTCCAGCACACCTGAGAGGATCAGCGAAAACAGCATTCCGGCGAAAATAATGACGCCAACCACCAGCACTGGTGACCACGTTGTTACAGCTACCCCACCAGAGAGCCAGTTGAAGAGGGCCTGGATCCCAAAATGTGCCTGCGAACTGAGCGTCAGGATGAGCGTCTGAAATGCCACCATCACTGCGTTGATTACCACACCTGCCAGGAGCAGCGTCACAACGGGAGTACGTCCGCCCACCCGTGCAATAGCATAGACCAGCAGGACTGTGAGCATTGCTCCTACAAATGCTATGAGAGGAGTCAGGGAGAAAAACGAGCCATAGAGGGTATCGAAGGGCAGCGCAAATGCTATGGCCGCTCCTAAGGCTGCACCAGAGGATGTGCCGATCAGAAAAGGGTCTGCCAAGGGATTGCGCAGCATTCCCTGAAAGAGTACGCCTGCGATGGCGAGTGCTGCTCCCACCAGTGCTGCTCCCACTACGACAGGCATACGCACCTGCCAGATAATCAGTTCAATCGAGGCATCCCATTGTCGCGCAAAATGGAACAGGCCAGTGCCATTCAGCAGAATCTGTACGATGGTGCTGAAAGGAATAGCTATTGAGCCAAAACTTACCCCCAGCAGGAGGACAGCCAGCAGGACGATAGTCAACAACAGCAAGAGAAGGGATGCAGGTAATTTACCAGGGCGACCGGTAGAGTGCCGATTTATCGAGCACGTGGTCGCCCCTACCCAGCTTACGGTGGTTGGTTTGTCGTACCCTGGTAGGGGCGATCCCTTGCGGTCGCCCTGGTTCCTTCCCTCCACAGTGATGCTCCTGACTATATATTTGCTGGGCAATATGCGGGCAGCGCTCCAAAGAACTTCTCCGGGTGGATAGTTTGAGCAAGGAGGAAAAGAATTTTTCGGGTCCCCAATTACCTGTCCCCCGGACAGGATTCCCCGAACCCCGGCAGGGAGGCTTCGCCCCTGCACCCCCTTATTTCTGAGCCAATATCTGAACAATCCTAGCCCATTACGGGAGCCAGAATCTCTCCAAGATCCTCCGCTGATATTCTGCCGCTACATCATCGTCGATCAGCTTTGCCTGCTTCAAGCGGTCCAGTTCCTGCAACTTCTCTTCAAGGCTAGCGCTTGCTTCCAGGGTCGTCATCTTCTTTCGCGGGTCCGCAAGTTCCTCCTGGTGATTCTTCAGGACGCGAAGCAACTCACACTTGTTGGAGAGAGAAGCATCGTTGGGATTGAGGATGAGAGCACGATTGTAGGCATCCAGGGCCTCATCGTAACGTTTCAGTTTGCAGAGCACCTCGCCTTTGCTCGCCCAGATGAGTGCTTTTGTGGGACTCAGGGTCAGAACGTGCTCGTAGGCGATCAATGCCTCATCGTAGCGTTCCAGTTTGTAGAGCAGATGGCCTTTGGCAGCCCAGGTAAGCGCATCGTTGGGGTTGAGAGTCAGGGCATGCTCGTAGGCATCCACGGCTTCATCGTAGCGCTTCAATTTGCAGAGCACCTCGCCTTTAGTGCTCCAGATCTCAGCATCATCGGGGACGATTTCCAGGGCTTGCTCATAGACAACAAGTGCTTCCTTATTTCGTCGAAGCCTCTGCAGAACCTTGCCCTGACCTGGATAGGCACGAGCCTCCTGGGGATATCGTTGAAGGACACGCTTATAGGCAGCAAGTGCCGCCTCGTACCGCTTGTTTTTGTAGTGGACTCTGGCCTGTGCTAACCATTGCTCTTTGCTCTCCTCAAAGGCCAGAGTTGAACTTGCATCCAGGAGTTGTGGTCGCAGTGACATTACTGTATCCTCGTCGGGTGCTGGATCCGAGGGAGCAACAGTGGGTAGATTTGGTTCAGTGGGGAATGGACCTGGGAGCGTCGGCATAAAGCGCGATTCACCGGGAGCAGGCTGCGTTGGTGAAGGCAAGCGCTTACTACAACTCAGGCAGAAATTATCTCCCCAGCGTGTCTCGGCACCGCAGTAAGGACACTTCGGGGTCAGTGGAGCCAGAGAAATGATTTGAGACAGGGAATTGCCACAATTCAAGCAGAACTTATCTCCAGGCCGTGCTTCGGCATGACAAACGGGGCATTTATTTATCTCCACTGTTGGTCGAAACTCGCCTGAGGGATTCTCCCCCTTCCAGGTAGGTCGTAAATCCTGGTAAGAAAGCGGGAGGAGACGCCTGGGCAGAAAGTTGTCCACAGGGACCTGCTCCTCTGAGGTGAGAGAAATGGGAACAGCACATAAGGCGGTGATAAAGTCAGAGATATCAGTAAAACGCTCGTTTCCTTGTTTCGCCATGGCCTTGAGAATGACTTGCTCGATATCCGTGGGTAAGCGAGGATTGAGCTGTGTGGGAGGAACAGGAGTTTCTAGCCTATGCTTGACTCCCAGCGCAAAGAAATCGGGGGCTGTGAAAGGCTCCTGCCCCGTGAAGAGCTCATAGGCAATACAACCCAGAGCATACTGATCGCTCTCTTTCCCAACCATTCCCAGAAACTGCTCCGGTGCCATGTAATAAGGTGTACCAACGATCTTCGTTCGTTCCACCCCGGCAGTGGATAGCACGACAGCAATGCCAAAGTCGGCAAGCAGTGGCTCGTCTTTAGCATTGAACAGAATGTTTTCTGGCTTGAGATCACGATGAATGATATTTTGCTGATGGGCATGGTGAAGCGCCTGCCCAACCTGCGAGAGGATGTTCACCGCCTCTTTCAATTGCAGAGGATGTAATAACTGGCGATTAAGACGGTCGCGCAGAGAGCCATGCTGGGCATACTCCACGACCAGGTAGGGAAAGCCCTCGTGGATGCCAACGTCATAAATCGGGAGGATATGGGGATGCTTGAGCTTTTCTAGCAGGCGGGCTTCCTGGAGGAACCGATCATGTTCCTGCTCTGAACCAAGAGATGCATGTATGAGTTTGATCGCGACGGTGCGTTCGGTGAGAATGATATGTTGAGCCTGGTACACACTGCCATAAGCGCCATCTGCAAGTTTGGAGATCACTCGATAGTTGCCAATTTGTTTACCTATATAGCTGTTTTCGCTTGCCATATTGCTTACCTCGAAATCCAATAGGGAACAGGTAAAATTCAGTAATGATAGCGTTACAACAGTAAAAGACATGTATTTCTTCAATCAGGCTAACTATACTGAAAGACGGGTTTACTGTCAAGATTTTTGTGCGGGTAAGTTCAGGGCGATGGCATGCTGCCCATTTGGACAGTTGACAAGAGGCGCATAGCAGACGATACTACAGATACTACAGATACTACAGACAGAACACTGAGAGAAATCAGCAAAAAGCTTCTCAATTTTTCTAATTAAAGGACCGATAATAGATGACCTTTGATAAGGATTTTTTCCGGCAGGTGATGGGCCAATTCGCCACGGGTGTAACTATCGTAACTGTATGCAACAAAGGCGAACTGGTGGGTCTTACCGTCAATGCATTTTGTACAGTCTCGCTTGACCCACCGCTTGTGCTGGTATGCGTTGACCTTCAGAGCAATACACTGCCCCATATCCGTGAAAGCGGAGCCTTTGCCGTCAATATTCTGACCGATCAACAAGAACATTTCTCGCGTTGCTTTGCTACGTCGTCAGAAGAACGATACGAGCATTTCTGCCGTGCAAGCTACTCCGTCGCTGCCACAGGCTCGCCTATTCTTGCCGATGTGCTGGCTTTTATTGATACACGCATTGTCGCTGAATATCCCGGTGGTGATCATGTGATTTTCGTTGGGCAAGTCGAAGCGATGGGGACAAACGACCAGGTTGCTTTCGCCGACGAAGCAATCCGGCAAGAAGCTATCCAGGCTGGACTCAACGGCAACGGTAAGGCAAGGGAGCCCCTTGCCTACTATCGCGGGCACTACCGCCACCTCGACTCTGATTACAGCAAACCAAGCCTGGCGGTATACCACGAGCCTTCCAACTCTCTGTAAACCGCTGGATAGCTGAACTCACTTCCATCCTTGAAGCCATGGCCTGACTAAAAGCGCGGCGGTGCCCTATCCAAATCCTAACTCTCGCTGCTCGGCTCCATTCGGCTGCTGCACCTTCTGTGCCTGCTTGAACGTGCCATCAGCAGGGCGGCGCGAGCACAGCAACGGCAACAACAGCAGGGCTATCCTGGCCGGATAGTGACAAAGGGCTAGCAGAATACTTTGCCTCACTTGCAGGGTGCGCTTAGGCCGAATTTCGGCCTTGGCCTTTACCGGCCCGACGCAAGCTAGAGGCATGGCCGCGTGCTGGTCGCGGCTGCCGTGGCTTGGATGGTCAGCACGGTGCGGGCGGCTGTAAGCCCCAATGCAGCCGTCCGGTATTCAGGACGTGGACGGCAGGTCTGGCTTTTTTATAGGGGTTGGGCCAGATACCACGCCTGCGTTTACTATTTGCCGGTGTTTACTCCTTTCATCGGCACGGCGGAGCGCGGGGGATGCTCTGCCCTATATTTAGTGCAAACTCACGAAAGGTAATCGACAATGTGGTATGAGAGAGAGCATGAAAACTCCTCTCTACATCCGATCTTTGACCGAAAACGAACGTGGCCACATCCAAGCAGGCTTACGCTCGAAAGACGCCTTTGTCTTGCGTCGCAGCCAAGTTTTGTTAGCATCCGCTCGCGGCGAACGAGCACCAGCCATAGCTGACCAGGTAGGTTGCCACAGGCAAACAGCGCTCAACATCATCCACGGCTTCAATGCCCAGGGACTCGCTGTGTTGCAAGAAGGCTCTTCGCGTCCCCATCGACTGCGTACGACCTTTCCAGACCAGGCGTTAGAGGCGCTGCAGGATCTTTTGCATCGCAGCCCGCGCGACTTTGGCCTGGATACCAGTGTGTGGACTTTGGCCTTGGCCGCAAAGATCAGCTTCGAACAGAGACTCACTTCCAGGCTGGTTTCTGGCGAGAGTGTCCGCCGCGCTCTCCGCCGTTTGGGAAAGAGCTGGAAACGCGCCAAACATTGGATTACCAGCCCCGACCCGCAATACCTGCTAAAAAAAACGCACGCGATCGGCTGATCGCTTGGGCCAGCCAGCAGAGCAGCTGGGCGATTGGTTTTCTGGACGAAGTGTGGTGGAGCAGGTTTGCCCTTCCTCGCATCCATGCCTGGCAAAATGAGGATCAGCCTGTGCGCCTGGTGGAACAGACCTGGAAAAAAGGGGATCCCGACCCGAAAGCCTTCGCCTGCTATGGCGTGCTTTGGCAACAAGGACCGCCCGCTGATCCGATCCGCAAGAAGATGTCGCTGCGTTTCGTCACAGGTCGCCCGGTCAGCGCCATCACGACCCAATTTCTGGAGTGGTGTTGCATCCGACTGCAAGCGCAAGGCAAGACCCGCCTTTCTGCTGATTTGGGACAACGCCTCCTGGCATGTGAGCAAACAGGTACGTACCTGGGTGCGTTCCCACAACAGCCAGGTCAAGCAAGAGGGCAAAGGCGTTCGGATTCTGCCCTTCTTTCTGCCCACCAAAAGTCCCTGGCTCAACCCTATCGAGCCGAAGTGGGTGCATGCCAAGAAGGCTATTGTGGAACCCGATGGTTTGCTCTCGGCGAAGCTTCTGGCTGAACGCATTTGTGCTCACTTTGGCTGCTCCTATGAACCCCCTCTTTCCATTGTCGAAGAGGTTGCGTGATTATGCATTAGGGAGGCAGCTTGTCCTTTCCCTGCTCCCCTGATTAGCTAAGGCGCGGCGGTGTCGAGGTGTGGGCATTGCCGCGCTATTTGATAGGTTCATAAAAGTAGCTAGATATAGCTATAGCCCTTTTTTTGGAGCATCGCAATTAAGGAGTTGCGAAACTTTTGATCGGTTTCAATAAGCAAGATTGAGATATCATCTCGCAACTGTTTTTTACTAGCCTCATTTTTGAGTGTTGTATCGTTATCCAGCGCATTGTAAATCATTCCGGCAACTTTTCTTATACCGCTTATGAATTCAGAAGTTGCCGGAGTTAGTGAGGGCAGATAAGCAGAAATCATTAACGACATTTTAGCTGTAATCCTATCAATCTCAAAATATACCTCGTCAATATCAGTGTTTTTCTCATTGCTTGTGCTTTTCTTTTCACTAATACTAATGAGCTTATCTAAAATCTTATTGTAGAGTACCTGCGTTCGATAGCTCATATCACTTAGTTCCTCGATAAGCATACGCAATTCTTTACGTCTTTCAGACCCATCAGTTTTAGTTTGAAGTAAATAGCTAGCAATGACTCCTCCAAGAATTGTTAATATGCCGCCGATTAAGGTAGAGAGAATAGTGGTTACATTTTGATCTAACATTGCGACCCCTTTTTTGGAAGATTGCCACAAAATGCTCAAGGCTCCCCTTCTTCACCAGGCACAACCTCGTACAGATCGTGAACGTCAACTTTCAGTGCCCGCGCTACTTTTTCCAGCGTGAGGATTGATACATCTCTATCAGGCTCATTGAACAAGGCCAGGACAGTCCCGTAGTTCAAATCGGCCATACGGGATAGCCTGGACGCCTTAATGCCGCGTGCCTCTGCCAGTTCCTTGACCTTCAGATGTATCCGCACTAATTTGCCGCTCCTGAGCTTCTTTCCCATGATTATACCTTGACTTTCAATAGGGATAGATGATACTATTGAGTATGATGACTAAGTAGCGTTATCGAATATTGTACTACAAGCAAGAGGGAGCAAGCAATGGGCAATACAGTACCCAGGCCAAGGCTACGAGCACACGCAGACAGTATCACAGCAGTTCCCGTAGAAGATGAACCAGTATTTTATCCGAGACACGCAAGCCGCCATAAAGTGCGGTGGGGCCTTATCACAACAGGCATGCTTGCTATTTTACTTCCTCTGCTGCTCTGCCAATTCGTGATAGCGCCCTGGGTTAGCGACCTGTGGGGGTCATTCCAGTTTAACCAGACACGTACCTACCAGGCAGACCAAACGCTTGACGGCATGCCCACTCACTTTATTGCAATCAACCTGCATGGTGCTATTGACATTATCGAGATACAGGGTCAAAAGGTCGCGGTTTATAGTGGAATGGCAACCGGCAATGAGCGCGACACGGTGTCTCTTGCGTTTGATGCTCAGCACAATATGACGCTTTTAGTGGATGGGACAAAGGCGGCGACGTTTCGGTATATCGGCAATGGAGTGTATAAGCTAGTTCAACAGTAAAGGAGATCAAAAGAATGAGCTACGAATTTTTTCCAATGAATGTGCGCAATCAGCTACCAGATATAGGTGCTACCGAGGGCGAGGAAGACCTGTTGATGATTGCGAAGTGGTTCACGCCGGATAGCAATTGGACATGGTTCGCCTCGGAGTTTGATGGAGCAAATTTATTCTTTGGTTGGGTTGATGGGTTTGAGCAGGAACTCGGCTACTTCACACTCGCTGAACTGATGGAGGCCCGTGGGCCACACGGCTTGCCCATCGAAAGAGATATCGACTTTGAACCAACCAGGCTTTCTGAAGTGAAACGTATGCATAGCCGCCAGCCCAACTCACCGTCCTTGGAGCCAGATCAAGAGTTTACCAGCACACAGGATGCGAAGGCGGCAGGCATATCTAGTGCGTTCCCGATGAAATTCGTTTTAAGAGCCGTGCGATACGATATTATTAAGTTGAAGCCAGGCGGCAAACTGTCGGGGGGCGACATTCTCAAGCTGAGCGAAGTGTTCGCTCGCCAGTTCGAGGCTGAACGGCAGAGATATAGCCGTCAGGCGGCATTATAGCGTGAGACTTGGCGGGCCGTTTCAGTGGTGAAGCGGCTCGCTCTTGTAGGTGGTAGAATAGAACAGATAAACTACAGAAAGGATGAGACGATGGCTAGAGGGCAATTGAGGCCGAAAGCCACAGCAGAAGACTTGACAATTGAGCAGGTGCCGGAGCTAACAGAAGATCAAGTAGTGGCGATGATACGGCAGAGTTCAACCAAACAGGTACGAGAGAACGTAGAGTCAGCAGACTTGCAGCTAACGGGGGCACAGCGTTTTGCGGTCAGACAAGGATTAGATGCCGACAAGATAGTGATAGCCTGGGAAGGCGAGGGCAAGCGCGGTGTTTCAGGTACCTTACGCATCGATCAGCGCGAAAGGCTACAGGAGACCATGGCGGGTATTTACGCGGGGAGGGTGAAACTCGTTTGGGCATACTCAGTGAGCAGGCTGTTTCGTGACAAGTATGGTGTCCAAGTCGGGACGTTCATGGAAGCCTGTGCTAAACATGGCGTGAAGGTCGTCATTGAGACGGCCACCACCTTTGATTTTAACAATAGCTTCCACGTTATGATGTTTCAAATGCTTGCGAATGTGGCAGCCAAAGAGAACGAAGACCGCACCAGGCTACTGCACGAGGCCAGAGGCAATAAGGCCAGGCGCGGAGAGTATGATGGCCGACCGGCCAGAGTTGGCTTCATTGTTGACCGCGATAAAGAAAGCCCGACATATGGCAAGCTCATCCCATATGAGCCGCATGCTGAAGTAGTCGAGCGCCTCTATCGGCGCTACCGAGATTTGGGTGGAGAGTTCAATATGCTCAAGCGCGAAGTCGCCAAGATGAAGGTAGTATTCCCCCCGTTTGAGCCATGGGTAGACCCCAAAGATGTGAGTAAATTGCAACTCATCAAGGTCTGCGCTGTGCATGGGCAAGATAGAGAGGAACGATATAGGGATGCGTCGGGCAATATGCGCTACAGGCATGTTGGCTGTGAGTTCAAAGGAGAAGAGTGCAGGTTCATTGGTTACCACATCACGAAAGTCGGTTTATTTAATCTGCTCACTGCGGTTGAGTATGCTGGCTACTGGAAAACTGATGGACAATTGTTAGTAGATGAGAACGGACTTCCTGTCAAAAATCACGATGCGATTGTTGACCTGTCAGATTGGTACTATGCATTCAATAGGCTCAGCTTTGAAAAGCTAGACGGCACCCCGAATACAGAGCGCTCCACTAGAACACACAGAGGAGCGACCTATAAAGGGAAAGACACCAAGATAAAGGCACTCTTGCACGGCCTCCTTACTAGCCCTCTTGGTACAGTGCAATACTCAGGCGGTTGGTACCTCTTATCGGTAAGGCAGGAGGGCAAACCGCACCGAAAAATGACCTTGATGCTCAGGGCTTCACTAGTGGACATAATGTTCCTGGAAGCACTTGCGCAGCGCTACGGTCGGCATCACGACGTGATTGAGCAGCTTTGGAAAAAGCTAACAGAGGTGCGTGCCAGGAATGCGAAGGCGCTGGTATCAGTTGATGAGCAAATCGCCAATTATGAGAAGGAGATCGCCAATAAACAGGCGGTGCTCTCGACCCTTGGGGCGACCATGGACAGGCAGACAATGATACAATACAACGAGGACATCAAGGGAGCCCGCGCCAATATAGCCGCACTCGAAGCCAAGAAAAACGCAGCCACGGTGGATGAAAGCAAGCTGGTTGAACTTGCGAACAAGTTTCAAATAGCCACCGAGGGCAACATTTTTTCACCGATTGATCTCATCAAGAACCTTGACCTGGTGAGGCTGTTTATTCAACTGGCGGCTGACAAAATCGAGATAAACGAATACTCAGCACACTTTGCAACCCTTACAGTGTATTGGTCGGCTCCGTTTCAACAAGTAGACAGAGGATACATTTGGCTGGCAAAAGGAAACCACGAGACCTGGACAAAAGAGGATGAGGACGATCTGGCGAGGCTCTATCCGCATGCAGACAGGAAAACCTTGCTTGAACGGTTCTCAACTCGCTCATGGGCGTGTCTGAGCACCCATGCTGGTGTGCTAGGCGTTCAGCGTGAAACCCGCCTCAATACATCAGAGATCAAGAACCGATTTTGGTCTCTGCTTGATATGGAAGTGATACGGAAACTAGACATAGAGCCATGGAGGGAAGGATGGTATGAGTCTGCCAAGATGTGGGAATATGCTGTAAACGAAGACATGGATAGCACGTCCTATGATGAAGACTTCGAATAGAGAGCAAGAACGAGATCAGGAGCGAGAGGCAGCACTTGCCTCGCTCCAACAACGCATTCGTGCCTGTCGCCTCTGCCAGGAGGCTGGCTATATCCCTCTGGCGCGTCCCCTCGCCAATGGTCGGGTCAGTGACCGCATAATGGTAATAGGCCAGGCACCTGGACATCGCTCGGTTGCCAAAGGGCGTTCGTTTAGCGGGCCAGGCGGCAGCATCTTACAAAAATGGCTTGAGCAAGCAGGTTTTCCTCCCGGCTACCTCC
>WNGR01009146.1_pt1 | contig 10425 bp, 8 predicted proteins | sample 5407581 | NCBI WGS metagenome assembly WNGR01 (sample SAMN13153383, study PRJNA577476) | soil metagenome | isolation source: 80 cm soil or saprolite under Garry oak tree replicate 2 | place: USA:California | collected 2016-06-15
GCGCGAGGTAATGGCCCAGCGGCTCCGCTGCATTCGGTTCACGGTTCGCGGTTCGCGGAGACACTGTTATCAATTACATCTTCGATCACTTCTTTTTCCCGCCCTCTAACACCGCTGCCCACAGCCCAGACAACGCACCTTCCTACGACCTTCATCTCTCTCCGGACCTTTTTGACAGTATGAGGGTAAAGTCTTAATCGGCTTTATGAACGCCACTCGGCGAGCTTGCTTGAGTCCAAAAGGAGGGACTAAAGCTCAGATGACCACGGCTAACTACCTAAGGACACGACGTGAGCATGCCAGCATGCCTAACTACATTGTCTCTTTACCCTTCTTCGCCGGTTTCGGATCCGGCGCGTCAATAGCCTGTATACTTACTGCGCCTAATAAATGCGTCTTCAATTAAAATTAAAATAAAAACGCGAGACAGTGGCACCGATAGAATGTATTCCACAGGCGAAACCAAGAATGGATAGATCACCGAATAATACTCTTCAGTAGTGATGCAGTGATGTGCCAATTGCGGCGGTGATGTGAGTGGATGAAGAGAAATGGAGGTAGAGAAACATTCCCACATCACGTTCCCGCCGAACCTCAACCCAATGCCCAAATAACTGGGAGGTAGTTGGCCTTGCTGCAACGTGAGACGTCAGATGGAAGCTCGTTTGTAACAGTGGGGCCTATCATAGGAGGGAATTCTGGCCGAGGAACTGGTTATGAACGGGCTAGTCACGGTTAACTTGAATGAGAAGTGAAAATCGTTCTTCCCGACTTCTGTCCGGCCATCCCCAGCCTCCTGAGAAGCACGGTGTCATCTACACGTTGTCAGGTCTGATGGGAGGACGTCTCCGCGCCGTGCAAGTACACCAGGAACTCTGAAACCATGCGGAGCTGAGATGCCGCCTTTAATCTAGCCGTCTGCGGTGACCCCAAACCAGTTGCCCGAACCAAGAAATGTCTGACATTACTGATAATTCCGAGGTTCCCATCATCCCCTGATCATGGGGTGCAATCGCATTGTACTGCGCCGTCTTGCCTGTGGCCCTGCTACACGGATGCATCGCGTACTTTGATAGCTAAAAAAGATCAGGAACATCGAAGACTGGGTGGGGCCGAGGGAGCTTCGATTTACCTTTAGAGGACGTGCCGCTGCTGCTTCGGGTCACCGGGACACCGCCGGCGAGCTCTCCGAACCTTGGACAAGTGGAAAGCGACTTGATAGTGGCCGTTGTGCACGGGCATGGAGGGGCGGGGTCAGCACAGGTTGTGAATACCGGCAACCCAGCCTGTTCCCGTGCATCCCAAATCACATACGATACAATGGTGGGACCGCCCACATGAACTTCGTGAAAAGTTTTCTCCGATCTAACCGCTAGATCAGTAGGCCGTTGACAGTCCGTTGACTCCGACCAACGTTGTCAGACAATGCGCTTACCTTGCATCCGGGTGAATTTTAAGACTACTTTACAGTAAGCCCGGCATGAACGGGCCGGTGATCCCTCGTCCGGCGCAGGATTGAAGCGCTAGAAGGGAGTCGTATTGAGTCGTATTGATGGAGTTCCTAAAGGAGAAGACTTACATGCGGTGACGGAGGTCTAGGGAGCAAGGTGATTGGCGGCCCTTCTGGGGTTGCGGGAGATAAATTCGGATTACTGTAAAAAAAAAAAGTCGCGAGGAATGACGAATTTGTTGCAACCGATAGCCAAGTCGATAGCTGTCAGGTTACGCTAGGCATCACCATCACCGAGTACGCCGATCGATGGCGGTCCTGAATGTGTGAGTGAGGATCATTACGGAAGTACTGAGGCAACACTGTAGTGAAAGGGGAGGCTGTTGGCTTAACCGATGATTGCGATGACCCTTGCGGATAAGGATGCAGGCGTGAAACGACGTGGCTCGAGCTCGAGGACAAATGGCCCGGAGGGAGGTTAGGTATTCCCTCTCACTGGCCCTACGACGTGGGTGCTGTTTCACAAAATCGATTTTCGTTCTGAAAACGAATCAAATGGAACGATAGGATCGCGCATCCAATGAAGGAACAATCAACTGTGTGGGGTGAAGATTTCATTCCCTATGCTGAAAGGAGATCCCCTCCCCCAGGTTCCTTGAATACGTACCACCGTGATATGGCTGCTTCTAAGGCCCCTTGATGACGGGCATGTGAACCTCACCCATAACCCTTTTTCTCGTGTGGGGATTCGGTCTCAAGAGGTGAGCCGAAATGGCAGTTCGTCGTCAAACAAAGTGAACATGTCAACGAAGCAACTAGGGTCGTCGTCCTTATCGTCGCCCGCTGTATGTTCCGAGGGAGTAAGTTTCCTTCTCGAGATGTTCTTGACGTTCACTACCATCTGATTGTGCTATATCCCCTCTTGTCACCCCACGCCACGACGTAATGCCAACTCTCGGCGGTGGTGTCCAACACCAACCGATGGGCCAGGGATGTGGTGGCGCCGCCACAGAATCCACTTCAATCAAGGTTGGCCTACTGTACTGTAGGCTGACGGGTCGAAGTGAGGTTTTCCCCGTGTACATGGTTCTTTGTCCCCAGCGGGCAGACTGGGCGATCTTCAATTCAATTACCCCTGCCAGTGTAGCTTCTATGAAATTGCCACTGTCTTGGTTCAAACGACTGGTCGTATCAGTGGAAACCCGTGTGACTCTGGTCTGCATTGCATTAAGGCACTGCTCCCAATTTCCAGAGGGGTGGGACGTTCAGACAGGATGCATTGAAGTTTACTGTTATGGACGTGAGGAGCATTGTCTCACAGGCTCTAGTTTGCTACGATTGGTATTCCAATCCGCGATGTTCGCGTGCGGTGTGCTAGTACCGGGCACTAGTCGATGTTGTACCTATGTCGTTACTTTACCGAACCATTTCTCGTGATCGCGAGACTAGCTGATGTGATTTGGAGCGATCATCAGACCATTCGAAAGGGCATGCTGCATCAGATCTTCTCTTCTGCCATTTACGGGCTTCCATGTTCTGGGAGTGTTCTGGGGTTAGGGCCACAAGCCTGGTCCGCACTCCTCCAACTCCAACCATGGCTATGGTCAAAAGGAATATGGTCACTAACGACGTGCCACGTTCGCGACTATTGTCTATTCGGTGTGTCTCTTTGTCTATTTTTATAGCCTCCGTCTCTCTTCTGCTCGCCTTCATCTCGGCACCTCTTCCGGGAAAGCTCTCAGACGAATCTCTCGATCGCCCGCAGCAGAATGTCGAATTGCAGTCACGTTTAGCACCAGGCTCATATCGCAATGATATCCGAATGAAATTCGATAACATTTCTCCACCGGCGCGGCGCAAAGCAGCCAGATCGACAGGAAACACGGTTGCTGTCGTGCTAAACTGGTCGCGATTTGAAAATGTGCGACGCATCGCATCTGTCCTGTGTAAACCGGAGCTGGATCCGATCATAGAACACGTTCTAGTGTGGAACAACAATCCGAAACCTTTGACATATCTTGTGCGCCATATGGTCGCGTCGTCGTGGTTGTTCTATTTTATTGACGTGATTGCTAGGATTTTTTGCCGACCACGTGTTCGAAAGAAAAATTGCGGATCGCCAACTCTGCCGAGAACATGTACTTCCATGCACGATTTCTGGGTTGTTCCCAGTCGGTTTCCGAATACTGCTTCGTCCAAGTAACAGCTTCCTGAGCCCTTTTGACTGTACTCATCATCAGGTGCTCCAGGACGATGACTATCTGGTTCTTCCGGAAGTTATTCACACGCTTCATGCACGTGTCACGGAGCTCTGGCGGCCGTCTGCCGTGCATCTACTCCCCCCTCATGAACGTCTATCCAGCGACCTACGGGGTGTATACGCTGGTAATAATGCCAATGCTCTTCACACGTCTTTCTCGTGGCTGGGACATGGCACCATGATGCATCGTTCTCTTGCGTCCGAGTTCCTCTCGCTACTGCAAATTTTGAATCTTTCGAACGAAGAAGTGAAGATGGCGGACAATTACTTTACTGTCTTAAGAAATCGCCCACCGGAAACTTGGTTTGACCAAGGAATCGAATTGGGTGGTGGTCAGGCTTTCACTGTGGGTTCCGAAGGACACGAGAGGAATAAGAAGCACATAGTTAGTGCATGTTATTCCCCTTGCGGCACTCAGATTCATGATGTCTCTCTAGCTCAGCGCGTGTTATTATCTTGACACAATTCTGGGCAGCGAGGTCTACCGCGGGCACGAGGCTGGCGGCAAACACCCGTTTATTTCCGTAGACAACGCCGAGGGGTCACTCGCCCCTGCACAGGGACTAGCAGCGTGCTTGGGCCGACCTTGCCTATTCGAAACTAATATTTCTTTGCTCGCGAATGAGATCGAACACTCCTGCGAACATGCTCAAGATATGCTGGATGTAGAAGAACGGAATTTACGAATACTCGGTGACAAAATGGCACATTACTCGTCTTATCCCCCTTCGTTTGCGGTGGATGGCAAACCAGACACTGCGTTCCGAAGCCCTCGAAGTCCTACATTTCTTCCACGCTCAACGTCAACTTTCTAATTGTTAGACAGATGCGACCCGGGGTGATACCATAACATTGGACATGCTGCGTGACGTCTCCGCATTATACGCTCATACACAAATCGTGTTATTGGTCGATGAGGCGACGGTTCGTATTCTTCGGACATGCACGTTTCGGACATCACCTGATGGTCGTAAATGGGTGAGTTCTTATTGGCTGTCAATTTTGGTATATTTACTGGAGATCCAGACCACTCTTTCCGGCGAACTTGCGTGCTTCCGCGTTGATTTGGAGAGGATTGGAAATCAGCTTCTAGAGTGCAGCATAGGAACCGGGGACCTCAGCATTGGATCAGGTACAAGATATTTCAGAGCACATCTTACTGGAGATAGACAGGAAAGATGGAGTATACATGAGATGTGGATAAGAGGACATAGCACCTAGACAAAAGGAGATTTGCTGCTGTGAGCAATGGCTGGTGAGAGTGGACTTGCCTAACACGGAAACCCCTGAAAATCCTTTATCAAAGAAAAAAAAAATTCCATTCGGGAATAACTTGCCAAGTGTGATAGGAAACCAGGAAATATTTTCGGCCCATTATTTTGTATGGCCACACACTGGGCTTACGTCAACAGGAACGGGATAGAAACCGAATCACGTTCGCTCTCGGTCACGGTGTGGGGTTTTTCCCCTCCTCTCAGAACCAACCTACTCTCCTGCCATCCTCGTATCGGCATATGTTAATATGCTTTCCCGCTTAGCCTCCAATTTCCCTCGCCATGTAGTCCCTGTTTCCAGACGCGCCATTTCTGTACAGGTAGCTGCCTCACCCCCCCGCGCCAGACCCTGCGCGCTGACAGTGTCGGCCATTCGCGCCCAGTCTATCTTACACGGCTCACAAGAGGCCAAAGAAGCTGGTGAAATTGAAACGCAGCACCATTCCCGTATCGTTGCGCGTGGGAAGTACCTCCATGGCATTGAGAGTGCGTCTCGTCCGCACGCGCAAATCTCCATGTTCGGTACTCAATACCGCGTCGCCTACAGTCCATCGAGTTAAGCCAGACAGTGTAGAGGAGTATAAGAAAGCCGCGTACGTCTGCATACTGTCTGGTCACAGACGGAGGGGTTGTTCACTGCATGCAGTGAGCGGTACTACACTGGCTTGCGAGACGACCCGGAGCTCCGCATCAAACTCTCGGGTAACTTCGAAGCTATCGTCGGAGAACAAGATACATTTTGTATGTTGACGCGTCTTGACGGTGGGTCTACTATTGATCATCACTTAGACCACGTCCTGGAGTACGAAAACCACTCCGGCTTAGACAATGCTTGGAAGAAGATTCCGGGTTCTGATGTTCGTTCCATATCTCTTGGACTTCTATGTATTTTTCTTATTCCTGCACAGCATAAGAGGGCCCACGATGCTCTTAGACCTTTTCTTCGATCCCGGGCTACGCAGCTTGCGCAGGAATTTGCCTTTCTGCCCACGTCTCCACCCCACGAGGAAGGCGGCATCTTTGAGTTGCGCGCGTACCAGTTGAGCCCTGGCACACTGCTTGAGTGGGAAGCAACATGGTTCGCCCTTCATACCGCGTTTCGGCTATGGTTTAGCTCACGTTGTACACCGCACAGGCGAAGGGGCATTGAGGCACGCAGGAAACTCGTTCGACCTGTCGGTGCATGGTACGCACAACTTGGTCGGCTGCACCAGGTTTACCACCTCTGGCAGTACCAGTGCGTGCACCTCTGGCTACTGTTATTCCGGGCGTTGATGTCATCTATTTGAAACGCACAGAAGCCTCGAGACCCGCAAGGAGATGCGTGAACGTGCATGGGAGGTGGATGGGTGGGCAGACACCGTGCACAAGGCGCGTCCTGGCATTATCGTCCGTTACCACCCGGCTTACATGACCCATAGACTTCACAGCTGGCACGGTCGATGGATTCATTTATTTTGACACCGCTACCTTTCAGCCCGTTAAAATGACGGGAGAAGATAGAAGGGAGAAAACAAGTGAATCCTGAGCCAGCCACACTGTTGGCATGTGGGGGTTTGTTCGGACTTTCTGTGCTGTATATCATTTGAATAAGACCCGCTGGCCCAACCGGTTCATCGTTCTGCCTGCCCGAGGGATTGAGTCTCAAAACAACAGTGCACGACACGTGATCCGAGGCGTTGCTTGCTAATCCGATCTATGCTCTTACTCAGACCGTCTCAGACGTCCTTTAATTTGTTCCGCCCGGCCTACAATCGCCATATATATAGCTCTCCGTCTTCAGCTACCCACCGCCAGATTTCTCACATCCTTCGTCGATTTATTCGCTTCAAACCAATGTCCGTTCTCACTCCCAAAGATATCGTCGAGGCGAGTTACAACGGGCGTGAGAATAATTCGTCCCTTACTGACTGACGACCGCAGAATGCAGTAGCTAAAGGCCAGGTTGTTATTTTCTCGAAAAGTTGGTGCCCATATTCGAAGAAGGCCAAGGCCCTTATCAAGGAAAAATACTCCAAAGCTGAATTGACCGTTTTCGAGTGTGTTGCACCGCCATCGCTCTGATGACGTTATAATATGTTGACGTCATCATGCAGGCTCGACGAGAGGGAGGATGGCGACGATCTCCAAAATTACTTGCACGAGAAGACCCGCCAGAGGACCGTTCCTAACGTCTTCATAAGTACGTGTGCAATCGCATACCATCCATCAATTGCTCTGCTAAAGATTTGTTTGTGTGCACCCTTTGTAGAGCAGAAACATGTTGGAGGTGAGCAATTGAAGTTCTTGCAACCTCGTTTAGACGCTTAGCTGCTTTATGCTTCAGGCTGCGATGATTTATTCGCCCTCGACGACATCGACGGTATCAACAAACTTCTCAACTGAAATAGCCGTGCGTTCAACGGGTGTCGCTAATCAACTTTCCCTCCGAAGGCGGATAGAAGACTATAATATGTAGTGAACCCTTAGACGCCTTTTCGAGATCCAGGCTGCCAGGATCTGTATAATTCCAGGATCAGTCAGAAGCCCTGTACCGTTGCTTGTACTTGTGATCTGAATAAATGCGGACCTTTGCGTGCATCTTTGTTGGACTGAATCAAGTGCGGAATTCTCTCTTGAAGATACACTTACGGCGCGACGCTAGTATTGATTGACTGAAAGAGAACCCTGTAGCCCAATATATGGGGTGGTAGATGGTCTATTTATTGTCTAAGCTGAAAGTATTCTAAGTATCCTGTCACGGTAGCTAACTAAACATAAATATGCAGCAATGTCCTGGACAATATGACAAAAATATATAGATAGCATATATACAAGGTCAGGAGATATGGAAATGATCTATAGCTTGCGTGCATATACTGCGGGATAGATAACAGAAAATAGGCTGAAGTTAGTTATTTACGTGTCCTCTTTATCGTCTTCAGTGTCGGATCCACGTCCCATGATGCTATCAGGGTTGCCTTTGAAATGGGCCACGGGACGTTCAGTGCTCTCGACGAGGTCCATATTAAGCTTTGCTGCCTCGGTCTTCCACGGGATGGCCTCGACCTCGCGTCCCAGCTCCGTCAACCGGGCGAAGACGTCCATGAGCAAATGCGCGAGCAGGTCCTGGTGCGCGTCACGGTCCAGGTCCTTGCGCTCCTTGTGCGTCTGCACCGCTTCCTTGGCGTATTCCAGTCCCTCCTCGGTGCCCGGGAAGCACGACGACGCCAGCCTGAGCGTGGCGACGAACGCGGCCGCCGCGTGCTGGTCCGGATTCTGCGACCACTGGCGTCTGCGGATGCCGACGGCCTCCTCCGCGGGCGCACCGGCGTCTTGGAGCCTCCCGGCATTGAGAAGGTTGCTCGCGACCACGACGAGGACGCTGGCCAGCGTGTCGGAGTCGGTCACCGAGGCCTCGCGGAACAGGCCCGCGGCGTGCTGGGCCATATCGAACACTTCCGCGTCCGCCTCCTCTCCTCCGTCATCACTTTCGTCGGCTACGCGCAGCTCCACGAGGTGTCCGAGTGCCTCGGCGTAGTGGCGCGCAAATGCCTGGGGCGCGGAGGTGTGGAGGTTCCGGTAGAGCCCCACCGCTTCTTCGGCGTGTTTCCGCGCCTCCCAGTAGAACCCCGCTGTATGAAGGTGGCGCGAAGAAAGGACGAGCGCGCGGGCGAGGAATGTCGCGAACCCGGGACGCTCGGAGGTCAAGTCCCGGAGATGCCTGACTGCTTGCACGCCCGCGACGTATGCGGAGCCCCTTTCTCCCTGTGCGCTGAGCGCCCTCGCTCTGACGAGGAGAGCAATCGCAAGCGCCGGTCGGGAATCCACCACTCCTATTAAGGCGCGGGCGGACTTGATCGCTGCTTGCACCGTGGCCAGCGCATCAGGGTATTCCTCCATGTCCATGAGAAGATCCGAGAGGGAGGCCCGGGCCAGAGACAGGAACAGTCTAAGATGGGGTTTTTCATCCCCCAGAGCTGCCAAGATTTCTACCATTTCCATCGCCACGGCTTTAGCTTCGGCCTTCCTCCCGGCTGCATTGAGTAATGAGGCTTGGACATGTAACGCCCTCGCGAGTTGAACACCCTGAAGTACTTGGTCCTCGTAACACAACTGTACGGCTCCTCTTGCGGCGATCATGGCGCCATCGATCTTGCCAAGTCTACCTAACACCCTGGCTTTTAGGGAAAGAACAAAAGCAAGGTTACGACGGTGCATGTCTTTATCCGAATGGTACAGGCTGCGGCGGATTTGCAGAGCCCACGTAGAAACAGTGTATGAATAATGGTGCATACACAGGTCCTCGAGAGTTTGCGAGAGGTCAAACAACGTGCTCGCTGCTTCAGGACTCCTCATGTCCAAATTAGGTATGTTTACGGAGTAGAAAAGGTCGGTAGCTCGTCCGACGGCTACATCCCAGCTGTGACCTGAGACGACGATCGGATAAGAAGGCGTAAGTTTGGCTGCCTGGAATTGATCATGTGGAGAGCAGAGATCCGGCGGGGTAAATGTCGTGATTTGCATCAATAAATGGTTCTCCATCCGTCGTAACTCGAGCGCAAGATTGTTGCTACTTGACGAATAAAGTCCCTGACACCGGATCTCATGAGCCCCGAACAGGAGTGACCGCAGCAAGCGGTGAGATATACCTTGGAGCCAGACGGATTAGAGGCGTGAGAAGTGGTGACCCGCCCGTCCCTACGGCCGAATTGGACCTGCCCTATAAGAGAACCGGCAAGATCTTGAACATTGTTTCGCATCTCCGTAAGAATAGCGACCCAGTCTTCAGGATCGTCCGTTCCCCATTCGTCATATATTTCGGCCATCTCTACGGCCCGACCAGGAGATGAGGCTGTACCCCAGTGTACCCCCAAAGGAATATGTGTATGGGTTGCCCCTTTCGAGGAGGTTGGGACGCGTTTCTCGACGTTGACCGGCGAACTAGTTTGCTTCGTGAGTTGTTGCGACACACCGCTCGGCCCGGCGATGTTTGACTCTTGGCTGCGCCCCTTATCGAGTCGTCTGAGGGCAGTCTAAAAGATATGCCATCTGAGAAATTAAGAGGGAGACGACAGAAAGACTATTTCACCTCAAAGTTGGCGTGAGTATAATGTATTTTCTCTCTAAGACCCGCAACTTCGCGCCCAACAAACTTGCCGACCATCCATTTGGGCAATACAGCAGAGACACGCAGGAGACCCCTTTTCTTGATAGTATGAGCTGAACGGCGTTGGCATTCGGCAAATATTATGTCGAGATCGCTGAGAATCGGAGCGGATCAGCTAGACGTTTACGTCAAACACATAGCAGCACCTTTGAAGGTCATTTAGCGCCGGTTGTAGCTGTGGACTAAATTCTCTAGTTCCACAACTTTGCACGAGCGTGACTAGTTGAGCCAAGACATCTAAGGTTTCTTTCCAAGCTTCTTGTTGGGATTGCTTCTGGCTAGTTGCAATCTG
>WNGR01015411.1_pt1 | contig 10424 bp, 10 predicted proteins | sample 5407581 | NCBI WGS metagenome assembly WNGR01 (sample SAMN13153383, study PRJNA577476) | soil metagenome | isolation source: 80 cm soil or saprolite under Garry oak tree replicate 2 | place: USA:California | collected 2016-06-15
CCTGTTCGACTACTACGCCACCAGGATCGAAGGTCGCCGCGTTGAAATACTGCAGGGGATGACCACCGAATGCAGCTCGATCATTGGAGATTATCTGATCAAACCATGCGGACACAGCGCTGTGCCATGCGTCTAGTTGTCCTGGGATCGAGTTGAAATCAGAAAGAAACGCAGGGGGATCATAGCGAGTCAGGAGTGCCATTAGTTAGCCTCCGCGTTAGTAGGATCGAAAGACAACTTGCCACGATAGATTCGCCGCGGGCCCAAGGATAAGCTGGACGCTCATTGTATATGCCCGCGAACGACCTGGCCATCCCTGAGTGTCGGCGCGATAAGAGAACATGCCGGGTGTCGTTACTGCGTGGTCAGCAAGTTGGAAGCTATCCTGAAACGGGCTTATGGGAAGCGTGCCAGATCGGTATCGACAAGTCGGCATCGCGCCAGAATTGCAGTTCCGAAGGCCTGCTGAATGGATCGTCCCATGCGCGTTTCCCGGTACTAATCCAGATAGTTGTGGGCCGACGTTTTCGTTAACGTTCTCAACGAGGGTTGCTGGACTGCCGACGATTGACTGAGCCTCTTACGAAGCAGCAGAGCCTTAGGAGGATTTGATCCGATTTTGGCCGGTCGATCCTTATGATGAGGAAGACGCGTTTTCTGGATCAAACAGGCTCTCAGTGCATCGAATATATTGGGGTATCGAGGCTCAGAGACCTTTCCGCCCCCCTTGGGGCAGTCCATATGATGAAGGGGTCATTACAACGCGGAACAACGGCCTTCGAGTCTGAGAAATTATTCGGGCGTTCACTCGCCGACACTTTTGATGCGCCAGATTACAGTTGCGGGACATACGGCGACGATCACAGTCCAAAGTTTGCGGTCACTCGTTTGAGCTCAGGACCTCGCGATCTGGAGCAGGCTCCAGCCTACCGGCCGGATCCGGCATTGCTGGTCTGTGTCGCCCTCATTCCGACTCCTGTGGGGCAATGGCAGGCACGCTACAACGGACAGCAAGTCGGTGTCGCATCCACACGCCCTTTCGCAGTGACCGTCCTAGATCTCCAGGCGTCGATGAAAATGTTGGTCAAGGGTCCCTTCGATTATCTCCACTTCTACATCTCGAAGTCCTTCTTAAAGGAGATTGCAGCAGACGGCGGGTTATCTTCAGACATCTCATTCCGCGCGAGATTTTTTGTTGAAGATCTAGTCATTGCCCAGATAACGAAGGGCATTCTTAGTGAAGTAAAACATCAACAGCCCCTCAGTTTGCTTCGTCTAGACCAGCTATCACTAATACTTGGAGCACACCTGATCCAGTCATATAGCAGCGTTCAACACATGCCCGTCGCTCCTCACAAAGGGCTTGAGGCTTGGCAGAAGTTACGTTCCGAAGAATTGTTACGCTCCAGATTGAATGGAAACATTGCAATCGCCGAGTTGGCTTCAGCGTGTCAGTTGTCCGCCAGTCATTTCGCGCGCTGCTTCCGGCTCAGCTACGGGGTCCCCGTTCACCGTTTTCTCATCCGCCTACGGCTTGAGAAGGCAAAGGAACTATTAGTGGACACGAAGTCGGCGCTCTCCGACATAGCGATGGAGTCCGGTTTCTTTGATCAAGCTGCTCTAACAAAGCAGTTTAGCCAGGTCGAGCGGATAACGCCGTCGAAGTGGCGGAAGATTAATGCTGTCACGCATTCTCCAATTGTCCGGAGAATAGATTGCGCTTAAATATTGCCCAGAGAAATTGCTGAGCCTTGTCCGCCGAGTCTCCCTCCTCTGATTTTCTGGCCAATCCAAAAGCTTTAACGGTATGCCGACGAGCTGTATTCGCAGTTGGTGTGCTTTGCCTCGGCGAACGATCGAGTTGAGATGTCGGCTACGGCAACATTGCTCGAGCCCGGATGCAACCCGAACGCTCACACTCCGGAATCTCCGGAGATGTATCCAAACAAAGAAGGTGATTTCGACCAATCCCGATCACTTCAACCAAGACCACTCAATCCGATTGATTGATAGTCAGTCATGTGGAGGAGACCTCATGACTAGCAATCAGAACGATTCTGTGGGCGGACCAGATTCATCGATGATCACGCAAAGGCGTGTCATCAAGACGGCCAAAACCTCCGACAAATCAGATCTCCTGCTCGATGCCCCGTTTTCCAGGCGTTCGGTGCTTAGGGGCGGAGGTGCTGTAGTCGCGGGGCTACTTATAGGCCAATTGGCAAAAGCGCAATCGGTCAAGGCTAATGTCGGGCATCCTCTCAGAGAGTACGACATCGCGACAAATGGCATCACTCTTCACGTCGCTGAGCAGGGTGTAGGGCTGGCAGTTCTCTTTTGCCATGGCTTTCCAGATACCGGTTACACGTGGCGGCGCCAGATGGACGCAATTTCATCGGCGGGATATCGAGCTATCGCCCCCGACATGCGAGGCTATGGTGGCAGCTCAGCGCCTTTGGACGCAGCTCTTTACACGCCGCTGCAAACGACCGGCGATCTGGTAGGTCTCCTCGATGCGCTGCAGATCCCCACCGCCGTCGTCGTGGGGCACGATTGGGGTGCGAGTGTTGCTTGGGGAGCAGCTCTGATGCGACCCGATCGTTTTACGGCGGTGTTTTGCCTCACCGTACCTTACGTTCCGCGAGGGGATGTAAGTTTCTTCGAGTACATGCGGAAGTCCGGTCACCAAAATGATTTCTACATGTTTGAGCAGTGCCGTCCAGAAGCTGACCAGCTATGGAAGAACGCGGCGATAACCATTCCAGGCGTTCTTTATTGGGCGTCGGGATCTGCTCCTGCTGACAAGCGCTGGAGTCCGATGCACCCGGACAGAAGTCTTTATCGACCGGCGCCAGGACCACTACCTCGGTGGGCTGAAGCAGATTACGTGTCACATAACATTGCCGAATTCCAGCGCACTGGTTTCCACGGTGGTCTGAACTACTATCGCGCCTTTGAACCCTACTTCAATCTGTCAGCTGCCTACAAGGGTGCGAAGATTTTCCAACCCTCCTTCTATATATCTGGCAAGTCGGATGGGCTCGATGAGCTCTATCCGCTTTCCGAGGAGCAGATTCGTTCGGGTCTCCCCGGGCTCGTCGGCATGGTTCAACTGGACAATGTGGGGCATTGGGTCCAACACGAAGCCTCCGGCGAGGTAAGCAATCACCTTCTCAAATTCCTGCGCACTGTAAATCCCGACTAGTGGATGTCCCGTTCAAGCATTTCGACGCCACACAACCAATATGCCGCACAACTGCTAAGCAATAAGGAGTTCGACATGAGCAAAGCTGAAATGGAACTCGCTCCAGATTCTTCAACGATTGAAAGCCCCACCTACTTCAAGGACGCAACAGAACTGGCGACGTTGATCCGGACCAAGCAAGTCTCCTCCCGTGAAGTCGTACAAGCACACCTGGATCGCATCGCGGCCGTCAATCCCAAGATCAATGCCATTGTCACTCTGCTGGCTGAGAATGCACTGAAGGGAGCCGATGCTGCCGACAACGCCGTCGCGGCAGGCAAAGCACTCGGACCTTTTCATGGCGTGCCTTTCACGATCAAGGATGCGATCGATACAGCCGGTATCCTCACCCAGCGTGGATCCAAGATCTTCGCCGGAAACATACCTTCCAAAGACGCAACTGTCGTGACGCGGTTCAAAAAAGCCGGGGCCATCCCTCTTGCAAAAACCAATCTGCCCGAGTTTTCGGCATGGCAGGAAACCGATAACCGTCTAACTGGATTAACCAGGAACCCGTGGAATCTGGAACGGACGCCCGGCGGATCGAGCGGAGGTGAGTCGGCTGCGATTGCGGCTGGACTTTCGCCGATTGGCATTGGGAGTGACGTAGCGATCTCGGTGCGTGGCCCCGCGGCGCTCACAGGCATTGTGGGACTCAAAGCTACGCACGGACGCATACCCTATACAGGCCACTGGCCTGAAGTGCTCAACCGGTATTGGCATATCGGCCCGATGGCGCGCAGCATTCGTGACATCACGACTGCATTTTCCATTCTGCAGGGATCGGATGGCGTGGATGGCTACGCAATTCACTCAAGAGGCGCTTCGCCGGCCAACGGTCCGATCGAGGGGAAGCCGATCCGCGTTGGCTGGCTGGTCGAGCCTGGTTTTGGACCAGTCGATCCTGAGGTGGCTGCTGCCGTTACCGCGGCTGCTGCTCTGCTGAAGGATGCCGGCTGCTCTGTCGAAGCTGTCCGTATTCCGCCCTTGGAGCAAAACAACTACCTGAACATCGCCGTTACCCTCTATGGCGCGGAATTGGGGGGATACATTCGTAAAGCCGTAGGAGATCGAGATGAAGAGCTTCACTTCATCGGGAAAACCTATGCGAACCTGCCCCCAACGCCAATCGTGGACTACGTTGATGCTGAAAGAAAGGTTGACGCACTCAAGTCGGCTTTCGCCGCGTACTTCGAGAAATATGACGTCTTCCTCTGCCCGGTCATTCCTTTCACCGCTCCGCCGCCTGGTCTCGCAGAATACATCGTCAACGGGGTGAAGGTACCTTCGACGAACATGATGTGTGCTACGGTGCCATTCAACCTCACCGGCCTGCCCGGGCTTTCCGTACCGTTCAGCTTCAGTTCCGAGAAACTTCCAATCAACGTGCAACTGGTTTCACGATGGTTCGACGAAGCGACCATCCTTCATCTGGGCCAGATCATTGAATCGGAAACCGACGCTCACAATCAGCACCCGCTCCTGTAGCAATCTCGCTCTCGCACGTCGCCTCGGCGATGTGCAGGGGGCGATGGGCGTGCAACGCAGCTAGGCCCAACGAAGCTTTGAGGAGTTTTATGTTTGTGTTGATCAACTCATTTCATGCCGGCACTTCGAAAATACATTCTCGGAGCTGTGAAGACCAACAGCCAGCGTTTTGACGGTCCGAAGCAACGTCGAAGAAAGGACGAACATGACCTATCTATGGGTAGCCCTCGGCAGTGCGCTTGGTGGAATAGCTCGGTACGGGATCACCCGGCTCACTCTGAGTGTTAGTGCCACTTTCCCATGGGGAACCTTCGCGGTCAATGTTATCGGCTGCTTCATCATGGGTTTCGTCGGAACAATGGCGGTCTCAAGCGGACGGTTCGCGATTCCTGAGGGCGCACGCCTCTTTCTGATGGTCGGGATTTGCGGCGGCTTCACGACATTCTCTTCGTTCAGCCTGGATACGTTCGCGATAGCGCAAACTGGAGATTGGTTCAAGGCTGCAACCAACGTCACTCTTTCCGTTGGACTCTGCATCTTCTCGGTGGCATTGGGACATATGCTTGCCAGCCAGTCTGCTGCGCGTGCCGCTATTCCCGAAATTAGTGTCGAGAGAGTCGCAGTCTAAACGCATGATCGAAGGCATCGTTGGCAAGTGTTGAAGGCGTCTCCGAATCAGGAATCGAATTTCAACCCGCGGCACAAAAGGAAAACAATATGACCAGCGAACTGAATACTTCACAGAGCAAAAACAACAAAGGCACGGCCGTTGTCACTGGAGCTTCGGCGGGTATGGGCAAGCTGTTCGCCGACCGGCTTGCGAAGCGAGGTTACGACCTCATTCTCGTCGCACGTCGTGCGGACAGATTAGAGGCGGTCGCAAAGGAGTTGAAGTCTCAGTACGGTGTCTCTGTTCAAACCCTCGTGGCCGACCTCGGAGCAGCAAGTGATCTAGACCGCGTGGTGAAAAGCATCTCCAGCGACGAGAGCATCAGTCTTTTGCTGAACAATGCCGGTACGTCAACACTCGGCTCTGTCGGCGAAATAAAGGCCCCGGACCTTCAGGCCATGATTGGCGTCAACATCACGGCCTTGACCCGGCTGACCGTCGCCGTACTCCCCGGATTCAAGAGACGCAACGCCGGAGCGATCATCAACATGGGCTCTGTCCTCGGGTTTCAAAGTCTGCCGATCAGCAGTATCTATAGCGGCACGAAGGGCTTTGTGTTGAACTTCACACGCGGGCTTCAGGATGAGATGGCGAAGACCAATATCATAGTCCAACTCGTGGCCCCCGCCGCGATTGCAACGGACATCTGGGAGATCTCCGGTGTTCCGCTTTCGAAGCTTGATCCGGCGACGGTTATGAAGGCAGAAGATGCAGTTGATGCCGCACTAGCTGGCCTTGATTTGGGAGAGAAGGTTACCCTGCCTTCAGTCGAAAACCTGCAATTGCTAACGAACTACGACACCGCCCGGCTGGCGCTCCTCGGCTCATCACAGTCCAGCAAGCCGGCGACGCGCTACTCAGTAAGCGCTCGAGCATAGAGACCCTTTGGGAAGGCATCACTCGCTTTATATCTGAGGAGGCAGTGATGCCAGCAGTGCGAGTTCACGGTGGTCCGGGCATGAGGCGCAGCTGGCGCGCACACACAGCATGAAAGAATCAGCGTTTCACGCCCAACGTGCCAAAGAGGAAAGCAATGTCAATCACTGATCCCAGCACTACGAAGAGCATCGGCGAAGGACCCGGAAAAGAAATCTCCGGAACTGATCTCGCACAGGGAGGATCAAACGCTCCCAATCTGTTTCGACGTCCAACGATCGCGATTCCTATCCCGACGCCGTCGGTCCAATATCAGCGAGTCGAAGCTGGCGTACCCGACAGCCAAATGACCCGTGAGGCGACTGGCCTATTGCGCGAGTTCAGTACTCCGCTTCTTTTCAACCACTCCCACCGGGTGTTTTTCTGGGCGGAAGAACGGGGTAAACGAACGGAGGAAAGGTTCGATGTGGAACTACTCTTTATTAGTGCAGCATTCCACGATATGGGCTTGCTAAAGACGTTCAGCAGTGAGGATGACCGCTTTGAGGTGGATAGTGCGAACGCCGTTCGTCAGTTCCTGGAGCATCACGGAGTTGCGGATGCCAGAATTCAGACAGCCTGGGATGCGATCGCTTTGCATACGACACCGGGAATAGCCGTCTACAAACCCATCGAGGTTGAGTTGCTTTACAACGGGATTATTCTCGATGTCCTTGGGACTGGATACGAGTCTTTTCCAGCAGACGTGCGCGAGAGAGTGGTCGCGCAATATCCGCGAGTGGCTTTCAAGCAGGGCATCGCGGACGCTTTCTTCAGGGGCATTGAGCACAAAGCGATGACGGCGGAAGGGACCTGCAATGAAGACATCTGCTCTCATTTCATTCGCAACTATAAGCGCAGCAATTTTTATGAACAGATTCAGAGCTCGCCCTTCCAGAACTCAGAAGAATAGCTTCTGGATGTGTTCCAGTTGGCTCGCGAGAAGGGAGTCTCGGCGTACATAGGTCACGGACTCAACCGATGGCCGGCGGCGCATGTTCTCGATGTTGCTCATTTCTATAGTTATATGTCGGCTCTGACGGCAATTCAAGCAGTCGGTATCGATGAGTCGGCATGGCACCGCGTTTACCGCCGTAAAAGCGCCCGTTCGGATGGGAGGTCCCATGGGCGTTTGTGAGGACTCATCTTTCCTAGTTCGCGAAAAGACGAGAGCGCGCCTATTAGAATCATCGGGTTTTCACCACCTGTGCCGTATCGTCTAGGGAAGTGAAGAGCTCGACGTGCGCACTCACGCGCTCCTTCTGACGGCTGCGCGGAAATCCCTTGGTTCTTGTTACCTCCGGCGATACCATGGAGGCTCGTCATACCATGGAGGCTCGTCCAGGTAGTTCCGAATAATCTCTCACTTCGAGCTCTGCCCCCGAAACAACTCCTTACGGATGAACGCGGATGACCGTCTTTCCCTTGATCCGTTTGGTCGGGTTAAAGGCGGCAACGGCATCATCCAGGACAGCCACCTTGCCGATGTTTGTCCGCAGCCGGCCATCCCGGACCCGCTGCACGACCCGGTCGGACCGGCAATGGTCACCAGCGTTCCTCCGGCGCGAATCATGCCCGCAGACCGCTTCGCGATGTCCCCGCCGAGGACATCGAAAACCAGATCAACCTTGCCGACGTCTTCCAGGGCGTCGTTATCGAGATCGACGAACTCCTGTGCGCCGAAGTCGAGAGCCGTCTGACGGGCAGCAGCGCGCCCGCTGCCGATGACGTACGCGCCGGCCGCACGTGCGAGCTGGCTCGCCATCGAACCGACTACGCCGGCCGCACCGTGAACGAGGACGCTCTGCCCCGCACGAAGGCGACCGTGCTCGAACAGCCCCTGCCAGGCGGTCAGGCCCGGCATTACGAGGGCCGCCCCAACCGTGAAGTCAACATCGCCCGGCAGCGGTGTGAGGTTGCGTGCCTCGACGGCCACATACTCCGCCAACGTGCCGTCGCGATACCAATCCGTTAGGCCGAACACCCGCTGTCCGATCGACAGCCCCGTCGTGCCATAGCCGAGAGCGGTGGCCACTCCGGCCAGTTCGTGACCGGGGATTGAAGGCGTCCGGTCACGGCCAGCGCGATCGGTCCAGGTCGAAGGCCAAGTCAGCTCATCCCCGGTGAATGCCGACGCATGAATCTGAACAACGACGTCGTTTATCGCCGCCTGCGGCTCGGGCCGCTCCATCAGCTTTACCCCGGCCGCTCCCGCAGCCTGATCCGTCGCCACAATCGCCCTCATCGTTCACCTCCCTGGATCGAGTTCTTGCCTGTAAGATAGCTGCTCCATCCGTTGTCCCAAGAAGGGTTATCGGACAGAAACGGATCAATCAAAAACTTGGCCGCGCCCAGCGCCCGCATTCCATGCGGAATGCGCAATGGCCCCAGTGTCAGTTTCATAGGAATTGTCTCCTTGGTAATTTGTCTTTTTGCGCTGAAATGTAAGCTATCTTCCCAGCTAGGGATGTTGCTTGACGCCAAATGGTTTCATCGGGAAATACAATGCTTCGCATGCGAAGCTAGCGAGCGGGAGTAAGAATCCGTGCTCCTTCATTTTTGATAAGAAATACGACGAACTCCGCTGCAATCCACTCTGAAGAGTCAGGAGATTTTCGGCGATGGGTCTCGACAAGTCGGTATGGAATTATGGACCATGGGCTCATGATGAGCCCGGTTCCAAGCCGATGTGATCGTTCACTGCATTGCGAAAGCGTTGTTTACATCCTAGGTAACGCTCTGTGGTTTGCACCGAAACGTGGCCAAGCAAGAATTGGATCTGCTCCAGTTCGCCTCCAGCTTCGTGGCACAGTTTCGCGCAGGTTCTCCGAAGATCATGAGGCGCTACTCGAGAGAGACCGCTGTTTGACGCCGCCTGTTTGACAATGGACCAGATCACTTTCGGTGTGAAACCCGTACCCCACACACGGCCCGCCTTGTTGATCGATCTAAACAACGTCCCCGATATGATGGATGCCGGGATTGCCCACTGATCAATTGCTGTCTTGACCCAATCAGGCACTGGAACGGTTCGAATGTGACCGCCCTTTCCGTTCAGGTCGGCGAGCACCCAATGCCCCTCGCGAAGCTGCAGATCTTCGATTTTCAATGCTGCTGCTTCTGCCCGACGCAGACCACAGCCTGCCAGCACTGCGAGCATTGCATAATTCCGACGCTCTCGCAGAGTCGCGTTGCCAGCACCCGACAGCAGACGCCGGCCCTCTTCGGCCGTGAGCCAGTTACCGATCTTAACTCCGAGGCGGCGGACTCCTTTGACACGGCGGATTCCAGCCGCCAAGTCGGGGCTCAGTAGCCCGCTATCTGACGCTTCGTAGGCCAGTCGTCGGACCGCGGCCAATCTCAGATTGATGGTGGAAGGAGCGTAATGCTTCTGCTCCAGAGCAATGCGATACCGAGTCACGACCGTTTTGTTGAACGCCAGTCGTGGTTCAGAGCAATACCATTCGATGAACTCACGAATCGCATGATCGTAGGAACGCTGGGAGCTCGAAGAGACAAGGCTGTTCAGCACAGCGGATTTTGACAGTTCGAGATCAGGCAGCTTGAGAACAGTTTTCGGGACCTTCTTCCTTTTGGGATTCGAGGACTTAGCCATCGGCGCGGCCTCCTGTTGCCGCGCCAAACAGGATCTTCCCGATCGCTCCTTTGTGGCCAATCTGCGCGTTTAGCGGTACTAATCCAACGAACGAAGCGATAACTTCCGGATTGGCCCGTTATCCGGGACTCTGATCCCGCTCGGTTCTCTGAAGCCGAGTTCTCATCGCGAATTTCTCGCTACAACGATTCGGATTACCGCCGACTAGCTGCACATGGCGTTCGAGAAAATGGCGCCTTTTGCAAGTAGATTGGCGCGACCCGCTAGTGCCCTCCGCAGATGTCGACATCTAAAGTTGTGATTGAGGGCGAGATCGTTAAGCAAGGAGAAAGATCATGCAAGGAGCTGTTCTGTACGGGCCGCGCGACGTCCGTTTCGAGAGGCGCGAGACCCCGAAAATCATCCAGCCGACCGATGCCATCATCAGGATCTCGGCCGCGTGCGTTTGCGGATCTGACCTCTGGCCGTATCGCGGCATCCAGCCGATTGCTCAG
>WNGR01011636.1_pt1 | contig 10420 bp, 12 predicted proteins | sample 5407581 | NCBI WGS metagenome assembly WNGR01 (sample SAMN13153383, study PRJNA577476) | soil metagenome | isolation source: 80 cm soil or saprolite under Garry oak tree replicate 2 | place: USA:California | collected 2016-06-15
CCAACGATGACCGGATGACCATTCGGTCAAGCGACCTCGAAGTTCCGGCCGATCAAAACCCCAATGGACCTCCGTTGTTGGGTCTGCTGTAAAGGTTTTATTTTTTCTCACCATTAGAGTGCGTCTTGGGGTACATAACCCTATGTAGCATTATCCCGTCCGAGGTTTTACTTACGTTCTGAGTCTAAGGTTACTCTCAAGGTTACTCTCGCACCGACTGCGACGACGTGACGTAACTGGGTATTTGCTTTCTACCATCCGAACGGTGAAGCTCACAAGGAGACAGACGTGTGCGGCAGTCACCATGCCCTCTCTAATCCAACGTCCATCCGTTCGGCAGTTTCGAAAGAGCTTGGATACGCGCCGGTACTATCAGGACGAATCTTTTGGGTTTCGAAAGCCGCGCGAGTTTACATTGCCCGACTGTGAGTTATTGCAGTTGATTGTTTTCAGGCACACGAGCCCTGTACCTAGGCTCATCGGTCCATTGTCGGAGTCCTAGACTCGTTGCGTCCTCTGCCAGGTGACATGCCTGACTATATCCCCTTCTTCCCCAGATTCTGCCACGCAACTGCAGAACCGTGTCAAAAACGCGCCTCTCCTCCGATATGTCGACTCACTCCGGATGCACGGGCACCGTGCTGCACGAATAGACCCCCTGGACCTGCTCCATCGCGAGGACGTTGGCGCGCTCGACCCCAAACGATATGGGCTTGTTGACGGCTCAAACTCGTACGACGTCAACGGGATATTATGGACAAAACGCGTTGGCGAGGCGCCTGAAACTCCAGAGCACTGGACCCTGCGCGACGTCACAAACCACCTCCACTCGGTGTACGTGGGGCGTATCGCATACGAGTACATGCACTCCTCTTCCAAGACCGAGCGTCTCTGGTTCTCGCATATCCTGGAAGCGCGCACGCCGCCGCTTCTAGATATTCGCCAGAAGAAGCGTATCCATGAGCTTCTTGCACACAGCGAGACATTCGATCAGTTCCTCCAACTCAAGTTTCCCAACCTGAAGCGCTATGGTCTGGAAGGCGGCGAGTCGATGATCCCCGCGCTCGACGCATTGTTCTCAGTTGCGGCTCGAGGTTCGAAGCATTTTCATTTTTCAGCATCGAACGTCTTCGCTCATCCGAGTTTTGTAACAGCCGGCGTGGAACATATCGTGCTCGCCATGCCTCACAGAGGTCGTCTGAACTTGTTGACGGGCTTGCTACAGTTATCACCGGCTTTTCTCTTCCACAAAATCAAGGGTGGTTACGAGATCCCCGAAGAACTGGGAACAGCCGGCGATGTCATCAGTCACTTAGGTGCGACTCTTCTGCTGCCATCCGCCATGCATGTTGAAAGTCTCTCTCAGTCGCGTCACCGACATTGTCATATGAAGGCTCCGACATTGATGTGTCTCTCTTACCCAACCCTTCGCACTTGGAGGCTGTGAGCCCCGTTGCTCTCGGGAAAACACGGGCAAAGCAGTACTCGCTCTTCAACATTTCCCCAGATGATTGCATGCTGGGTGACAAGGCAATGTGCGTTCAATTACACGGCGATGCAAGCTTCACCGGGCAGGGCGTGGTCATGGAGACACTTGGTCTGAGTGCGTTTGTACAAAGCGTTTGAATTCCCTTGATTCACTAAGCACATCAGGCAATCTTCCCCATTTTACGAGCGGGGGAAGTGTTCACATAGTTGTCAAGTGAGTGTCGTCTTGGCTTCGTTTCTGATGTAGTTTTCATATGTCCAGTAACAAGTGAGTCGTTGTTTGCTTGGCCGACATCCTGTTGAAACAGTTTCTGTAGCATTGGGTACACAACCCCTGCTTCAAGCGCGCGTTCTTCTTTGTACTGCTCTGATGTTGGCAAGATGATTAATGCTCCCGTACTTCACGTCAATGGAGACTATCCGGAAGGCAGGACGGCCACCTTTCTTGGCTTCTTCTACTCACTACTCTTTGCAGACGTCGCTCGCGCTGTTGACATTGCATTCCAATATCGGCATCAATTCCGCAAGGACGTAATAATCGACCTTCTCGTGTACCGCCGCTGGCACGTCTCTCCTACAGCTGATCATGGAGCACACTAAGCATACCGACACCCACAGGGGCCACAATGAGTTGGACGAACCTGCATTCACCCAGCCACTGATGTACGAGAAGATCAGATCTAGAAAATCGGTCCCTGCACTGTACGAAGAAAGACTGATCGTACGTTACTTGTTCTTTCCCCCTCTCGTGACGTTTCTGAACAGCCTGAGTCCAGTCGGATGACGTTCTTACCCCTGCCGCTGCCCAAGGCGTGCGTGACGCGATACGGGGTCGTCTTGACGCCGAGCTGGCTCAAGCAGACGCGTATGTACCCACTACAACAATGCTACAGGGTCAATGGAAAGGCCTGGTTTGGCCCGCATCCGAAAAAGCCGAGCATGATCCCGCGACGGGTATCGCGCGCGAAGTGCTTAAGAAAGCCGGGCGTGCGAGCGTCACGGTTCCTACCGGCTTTGTGCGTCCGTTTTTTGCTACTACGAATCACCGGCCTTGACTTGTTGACGAATGTGCGGGGAGAGCAGGAGATCCATCCACGACTGCAACGCCATGTGAAGCACCGGTTGCAGGCAATTGAGAAGGCCGTTGGCTTGGACTGGGCCACCGCCGAGGTGAGGAGCGAGCAGCTTCTCCGGATCGTTCCGGCTGATGCTCAGGCGACGGTTCTCAGGCTATGGCATTCGGATCTTTGATGCTAGAGGGATGCGATGTTCGGATCTCAGGACAAGATGTAGGTCGCGGAACATTTAGCCAGAGGTTCGTGGCAGATAATACCCGATGGGGACTTATGACGAGTGCTGATTTTTCGGGCTGTGTAGGCATGCCATGCTCGTTGACCAGAAGACGGAGTCCGTCGTCGTTCCCCTGAACACGGAATTAGGTTCCCCGGGAAAACTCGAGCTCGCAAATAGTATGTGCTTCTACAGTATCCGTGGTGTATCAACCGAGAGTGATTCTACCCTATCCAGGTTCTCTGAGCGAGTTGGCCGTTCTCGGCGTAAGTCTCGCTCTTCTTTACTTTACTGGTGCATGAGTTCCTCAACCGGGAAATGCCTAGTTTGAATATGGCTTGAGCTGGGAAAAGCCGAACCTGCTGCCGATTTGGGAAGCTCAGGTACATAGACTTGATTTGGAATTGCTGGGCCAACACGCTAATCTCGGCTGATCATCGCTTGCAGTTTGGGGACTTTTTTAATGGTGCCCAGGTGAGGCACGTTAAGAACCCCTGAGAAAAATCGTATTCATAACTACAGGTCATCATCGACACGTTCATCTCATCTGCTGAGAGTATGTAATTTGAAACCCCGCTCTCTGATGTCTGTTGAATCTGATGCGTTGATCTCTTTCTCTTAAAAAGCCAAGTGGCTGAAACAGAGCGGCATCGTCCTACTTCTCCCTCACGGCCTTGATGGTGCTGGCCCGGAGCACTCATCTTCGCGGCTGGAGCGCATGCTGCAGGTTGAGTCCGGTACTTGCTGGAGTGGTCGTTTGACTGATCCTCTCACATAGCTCACGGATGACCGCTTCGAGGCTACTGAAACGCGTGCGAATGTGAACATGCACGTCACCTTTCCAACAACCCCGGCGCAATATTTCCATCTTCTCCGCCGCCAGATCAAACGCAACTTCCGGAAGCCGCTGATCGTGGGTGCGCCGAAAGGCCTTTTGCGTCTTCCAGTAAGTTCTTTTATTTTTGGTTCGCGTGTGAGAGGATGTGGGCATTGATTGATTGATCCGATTCTACAGGCCGCATCTTCGTCATTGTCCGATTTGGAGGAACTGCAAACATTTCAGCCGGTGCTGCGCGACCCACTCGTCGAAGCGCATCGTGCCGAGCGCGTCATTCTCGTCTCAGGGAAGCTGTACTATGACCTCGTGAAAGAACGGGAGGCACGGGGGCTCCGGGAGCGGGTCGCGCTCGTCAGATTAGAAGAGTTGTGCCCGTTCCCATTTGATGCGCTACGCGAGGCGCTCCGCGGTGCCGGCGAGGTGCGCTGGGTGCAGGAAGAGCCGCGTAACCAGGGGGCTTGGACGCACGTCGCGCCGCGTGCGGCTCAGGTCCTCGGGAGACCGCTCGTGTATCATGGACGTCGCGAGGCTGCGGTGCCTGCGCCTGGCGTTGGTAAGCTCTACCGCACCCAGCAAGAGGCAGTAATCAAAGGGGCATATGAGGGCCTCTGAGTGTACCGGCCAGGGGAAGTATGTGGAACAACATCGAACAAGGTGGCGAATCTGGTTGCTATAAGGGAAGTGCGTTGTGCTGGCGGTGGTTGCTGTTCCAAGTCACGAATATAAGTATGGTCCGGGGCAACATATCTTTCTACTACTGTAGTAAGTTACGCAGGGAGGAGGGAATTTAAAGGACCGTAATAACAGGCATGACAGGTGGGGCCGATGACGAGTACAGGGAGTGGGAAGTGCGTAACTTGCACGGCCCTTAGGCACCACAAGGGGTGCTATCGATTGTGTCGCATCATTTTGAAAAACAAGGATCGCGTAAGGACCATCAGACTATCACCGAAAGCGGACCAAGCCAAAAAGTTGAGCGAATGTTGGAACCAAGGTTGGAACGGTCCTATCATTCGGCGTGTCTCAGTCTCAAACACGAATCGTTTTCGGGAGATTGTGGTCTTTTGACCCGTACCAGTGTATAGCACAGCACAGAAAAAGTCAATCGAAAAAAAAAAAGAGGTCGGGAAGAGGCAGAGCCGAGAATTGGAGTTGCACGTGGCAACGATACCTTTCTGGGATTTGTAGATGACGGGGTCAGCAGGGCAGGGCCAAACCAACTTAAGCACTGGGGCTCCCAATCGACGACGCCGTGGACCACCACGACGAGTGTCCAAATGTTTTGCTAGCCGCTCCCTTTCTTCCGTTTCCTAAAACGTAAGTTTTTGTAGCGTTTGTCCAAATTCAAACGCTATCACCTTGGTCTCACACTCAAAAATATAGAATCCCTTTCCGACTTTACCGTAAAATCAAACCTTGTGCGATACCTTTCCCTCTCTCCCGCCCAGTTTCCTTCCCCCGCTGCTACCCTCTTCACGCTATATGCTCCCTTCCGGCCCATGAGCTCCCGCCCGCATGGCTACCAAAACCCAGACGTCATCCGCCTTTCCTCGCAAACGCTTCGGTTTCGGTCCCAAATCATCCCGCACGCGCCTCCCACCCGACCCACCAGAAAACCCAGATGATGGCGACTGGTTCATACCGTACAACGGGCCCTACGAGCTGCCCCCATCTGCTCCACGCACGCAAAACCGCGATAGCTGGGGTCAGTTGCTCGGCTCGGTCTTGAGCAACCTCGGGAGCGCCACGTCATCTACGGACAGGACACACGAACGCTCCGGCGCGCATGAGGCGGGCGGGAGGACCGCGTCCCATCTTCCGAGTAGTGGCGCGTATTCCTCCCATCCTTATCGAACGAGCACGGCGCCGGACGCTGCTGGGTTGCCCGGACCAACCATGACGACTTCTCGGGCGCGCGGCCGCAATCCGACGCCGATCATCACGTCTTCGACCGCGTTCGCTCATCTTGACACCACGGGGGGCGTGGGCGAGTCCCCGACACCGATGCGGCGATCTCCTCTGCAGACGTCGCCCCAAGCGAGCACCTCGAGCCGCCTGAGTCTTGCGAACTTGCTCACCTTTGGCGGCTCGACGCGCAAATCTCGTTCAGACTCCGTGCATACCCCCCATTGGCCGCCTGTAAAACGCTCTCGTGGTGGCAGCACACCGACGCCCGATCTGCTGCAGTCGAACCGTGCAACGGGGATAGATGTGCAGACGCCGCCACGCTCCAACAGCCTGGCGCATGTCGGCCCGTCAACCGGGCATACACCCCGTCAACGGGCGAATACTCTGGTTGGAACCTCCATGGCACCAGCGGCAGCGCAAAGTTCGTCGCGTAATATGTCCCAACACCGTGATAGTCCGTTGTCCGCGCACCCTTATGCATATGCATATTCTTCTTCTCATTCTGGGGCTCCCCGACGCGCGCCAATCATTTCACCCCCTCTCATCCATTCACACTCCTTAGACAAGGGTAAAGGCGTCGACCGCTCATACCAGTATCCTCAGCCACCCTCCACGGACACCTTGAACGTTGCCGAGGTCCCTCCTCACCTGAGGCCGACTTCGCGAACATCTCTCTTAAAAACCATTTCCGCCCCAAATTTGCGTAATCTTTCTCGTGGTCTTCCGATCCGCAAGCCTACTCCATCCCGTGGGAAGTACCGCTGGTTATCCCCGGAGACGTGGTGCGACGCGCTTCTGTTCCCGCGGCCACGCTTCTTGGAACATATCGACGGCGAACCACTGCAGCCGTTGGGCCAACGGAATAATGCCATACCGGCACCTAAAGCACACACCTTGGCACACACTGGTAGGGTACGCACGCCTCTAGGTCGGTCGTGGTTACGTGGGTCTCGGTCTGCCGTGGACCTGCATGTACCCAACTCAGATTTTTCTCGCGGACCGCCCCGGGCCGAGCCCATGCGGATGGCTCCAAAGAGGTCATTGGAAGGAGATAGTTGGTCCTCTTTTAGCAGGCCGCGCAGCTTCGCCCAGGATGATCTCGCGCTTCCATCGTCACCAGTGCCATCAATTGTAAGGTGTGCAACAATTAGTATCTTGGCTGGTGTGCCCGCGCCTCAATGATACCATTTTTAGGGTTCTCGAGATGGGCGCATCTTTTGAACGTGAGCGCGCCACTTGGAGATCTCAAGCAGAGCGCTCTTTGCAGAGCTCCAAGTTGACCCGCTCACTTGGCCGCTCCCGCTCTCAGTCAGCAGGGCGCACACGTGCGCAGCTGAAGGACGTAGGAGGCGTCGGATTTCTTGCGACCAAGACACTCCTGGGAAATCAACTCGCTGCCCCTACAGTCGGCACGCCTACGTCGAGTGAGGGTACGCACACCCTACAGACACGCTCCGGCACGTCCCACGCACGTACGATGTCGTCTGGTGGGCACTCCCGTGCCGGGTCGAAGAGCAAGATTGCCGCAATACGCGCTGCGACGGGTCTTTGCATCTCGGATGACAAAACGAGCCCGCAGAATGAGCGCGGGGATGTCATTACCCGCTTCGACAGCAGTGGAAAGGGTGCGGGTATCGATGGCCAACGCAACGTGCCGAACTCAGGTGCCGGCTCGTCGCCCTCGCCAGTGGCGGTGGACAGCTCCGCCGTGGGTATCGCTCTGTCCTCCCCGCCGCCCTCAACAGAGGAGGTTGCCACAGTAGAGCCAGCGAGACCCATCTACGTGCACGATCACCCGTACGCGCAGGGAGGCTATTCCGTACCGCGGCGTTCGCACGCACGCACGAGCTCTGAGTATGCGGGTCCTCACCCGTCTGCAGTCGCAGTCACGGCTTCCGCCAGTGTCCTCGCAAGTGACATGTCCGCGCGCCATCGCTTGCCACCTCAGGCGGTATTACATCCCTATGCATCCTCCTCGGCTCACCCAAGCGCGGCTCCCTCACAACCCGCTCCGACCGCTCCCCCTGCATCACCCAGTGCACCTTATCAAACTCTCCCGGAGGTGCCTGCGCCGTCACGACCACGAGTTAGCCCGGGGGGTCCACTACGGCGCCCCCTGGCCTTGTCAGATACCAGAGAAGCCGAACGTGTAGTCCCACATGCGTACGCCGCGGGCAATCGCTTCAGCGGCGGTCCACTTGTCTTCGCCGACGCACTGTCATACGAACTCTATCGGCGAGGTAGCGCAGATAGCGGCCTTGGTGACAGCGAGAGCCACTACGATGCGCCTCCCAGCTCTGCGCAGCTCCTGACGCCCTTCCCTGACGTGATGCTTGCGACGACGCCAGAATATCTCCGCAGGAATTTTGGGCACAGCTCCACGTTCCTGTCTCTCCATTCCCGTCACACCGTCGCGTCTTCTCCTCCTGCGACCCTCAACCCGCCCGTCTTCCCCCCATCAGTATCGGGCGACTCACGCCGTTCTGCGCAAGCGAGCTCAACCGACGAGCCCGGGCCAGGATCCCGCACTTCATCGCCCCTGCAGAACCCCCGCCCCTTCGGCACAATTGAAGATCTCGATCGCTACCGCAACCTGTTTTACTACCCGAAGGGTTCGGGTATGAGCGGGACGCCGTCGGACGAGCACCGCCGGACATTTTCACGTGATACGGCGTCCCTGGCTGGCCTGGAGGTCAGCTCAACCGGCAGCATCTCGAGCGGGAGTGGCCTGGCTGCGCTCACGCGTCAACTGGGCAACGAGTTTGGGGTGATCCATGACACGACGGGTGGCTTGACAGACGGTCCTTCACGGATGTGGTGGGTGCGATATGGCGGGCAGCGGGGCGACGGTTCGAGCAGCCGCACGGACCCGAACGTCGTACTCTCCACCATGTCGTCGGACTTGCATTCGAACTCGGATTCGAATACGAACCCCTCTGACCCTGACGCGGCATTGCTGCCGCTGAGCCTACACCAGAGCCCGCACCACCAGAGCGAGGGCTCGCTCACAGTGCGCATCCCGCAGGATGTCGAGTCGCACTCGTCGTCCGTGCTGGAGAGATCGGAGATCGAGGGTGTGGATGATGGTGCGTCTGCCCTTTCTGTAGCTCGCTCGCTCTCGTGGCGACCGAGGCTGCGAACGCCGACTGAACTGATCGCTAAATCGTGACGATAACAGAGCTGTTGCGCGTAGGAACGGTTGGCGCTGCCTCGACACCCCTCGCGACGACCCCAGCGCTCCGTCTCTCCTTCGTGGGCGATGTGCATCGTGGGCGCAGTCAAGACTCTTTGATACTCGGCAACTATGACGCCGACAGGGCCACTGCCTCGTCCACGTACACCGCCGATGCCACCGACAACGACGATGACGACGATGACGACGGTGACGACGGTGACGACAACGACAACGAGGAGGAGGACTCGACGCTCCCGCCGCTGCTCGTCGTGCCGTCGATACGCGGCAGCGTGCTCGAGCCGCAGTCTGTGCCACATTCGGCAGCGATGACCGACGCGACGCGCTCGAGCTACATGACCAACGACACCGCCGCCTCGCGCATCTCGGGTCTCTCCGACTTCCCCCTTCCCCCGAACCAGACCGTCGTCTCGCTCGACCTCGCTCGACCGCGTCGAGGTCCTCAAGTCCTACTTTGCCGACGACGCGCACGCGCTGGAGCCCGAGCCCGGGCTGGTGGCGGCGGTCAGCCGAAGGGCGTCGCAGATCGATGGCCCCTCTGGGACCGACGGCCAAGCGGCTGCGACGGCGACGCGACTTGAGCAGCCGTCCTTGGCGGGTCCTAGTCAACCATCGCGCGAGCGCTCCGCCGACGGCGAGCCCGAGCTCCACTAGTGGTACCTTTGCACACCCATCGTGTCCTCATTCGTTCGTTTTCACTTGTTCTTTACGTTCGTAATGTTCCTCCCGTGCTCATTCGTACAGTACTTTCTTGCTCGAATTATTTTATTTGCTTCGTTTCTTCCTGTTTCGTTTATACGGCGTAACACCCGAGATCCGGGGTACTATTCACTCGGTTGGTCGTCGTCTCACCCTTTTTTTTTCTTTGTAGTTCCCGTCCTTAGTCTCGAGGCATCCAGTCAGTCAGTCAGTCAGTCAGTCAATTGGTCTTCAGTACTTCAGTTCTCACAGTCCCTTAGCACAATTAGATAGACAACCCACACAAAATTACATTGTCCCTATTTTCTGGCGTAACATAAAAATCATTATTTGCACATCATCTTTTCAATGACGAGAGGGAGAGAAAGGGTGTCCCTTTGTCTAGAATAACGGTGATAAGGCTACAGAAGAGTAAGACGTGTCACACAACGACATAACACAACGAGAACTCAGCGACAGCAGCGATATGGAAAAAGGAATATATATTTCATTCGTCATATTGCGTGAGCTGTCGTCGACAAGTTAGCTTCTTCCCAGACGCCGGAGGAGCGAAACGCGCTTACGTCCAACGTGAGCGTGCGAGAGCTGTTCAAATCCTGGTCGCGATGGATGCCAACCAGGGAGTTCCCACGCTCGTACAGCGAGCCCTTGAGGCTAATGACGATGAACTGGAACGTGTCCGATGCCTGCGCGCGGATGTAGTTGGCCACCTTGGCCACGTTCGTGTTGTCCAGTGCCGCGTCGACCTCGTCGAGGACGAAGAACGGACTGGGCTGGTAGCTGGCATGCCGTTTCAAGTCAGCACCGCTGTGCCGGGGGAGGCCCGTAAACACCGAACGAGGCGCCGTACCTGTGGATAGCGAATAGAAGGGCCAATGCCGCGACCGTCTTTTCGCCGCCAGACAGCTGCTCCATATCTCGGAAGCGCTTCATGGGGGGCATGGCGTGATATTTAATACCGCCCGCATATGGTTCCTAGAACGTTTCGGGGAAGAGAAAAAAAA
>WNGR01009152.1_pt1 | contig 10418 bp, 9 predicted proteins | sample 5407581 | NCBI WGS metagenome assembly WNGR01 (sample SAMN13153383, study PRJNA577476) | soil metagenome | isolation source: 80 cm soil or saprolite under Garry oak tree replicate 2 | place: USA:California | collected 2016-06-15
GACCATCGGGGGCGAGCGCAAGCTGCGGCGCGAGGGCAAGCCCCACTACCACGCGATGGAGGTGCAGGTGGGCCCGTTCGAGCGCCGCTTCCGCCTCCCGGTGCCGGTCGATCCCGAGAGCATCCGTGCGAACTACGAGCAGGGCTTCCTCGAGGTGCGGCTCACGAAGCTGCCGGCCCGGTTGTCGGGCCCGCAGTCGGTGCGCGTGCAGTAGATGGACCGCCTCCCGATCCTGCCGCTCGGCCAGCTGGTGGTCTACCCGCACGTCGTGCTGCCGCTGGCGCTGACCGATCCGCTCGCCGCGCAGCTGATCGACGAGGTGGTGCAGGGGAACAAGCGGCTGCTGCTCGGCGTGGTGAAGCCGCTCGGCGGCACCGAGCCGCCCGAGGGCGCGGTGATGCAGGCGCGCGCCGACGAGCTGTACGAGGTCGGCACGCTCGGCACCGTGGTCCGGATGCTCAAGCTCGGGGATGGCTCGGTCCGCGTGATGGTGCAGGGGCTGGAGCGGGCCCGCCTGCTCGAGGTGACGGCCGCCGCGCACTGGCTCGAGGCCGGCTACGAGACGCTCACGTCCACGGCCGTCGAGGACGCGCGCACCGAGGCGTTGAAGCGCACGGTGCACGCGCAGTTCTCGCGCGTGGTCGATATCGCGCCCTACCTGGGAGAGGAGCTGCACGAGGTCCTCGCCGGGATCACCGACGCGGGCAAGCTCGCGGACTTCGCCGCCGCGAACCTGGACCTGGCGCTGCCGGCCAAGGCCGAGCTGCTCGCGATCGACGACGTGAACCGCCGCCTCGAGCGCCTGGCCGAGCTGCTCGGCCAGGAGCTGCAGGTGCTCGAGGTCGGGAGTCAGATCCAGGAGAAGGTGCGGACGCGGCTCGACCAGAACCAGCGGGAGTACGTGCTGCGCGAGCAGCTGCGCGTGATCCGCCAGGAGCTGGGCGAGGAGGAGGGCGACGACGAGCTGACCGAGCTGGCGCGCCGGCTCGAGGAGGTGGGGCTCTCCCCCGAGGCGAAGAAAGTAGGCGAGCGCGAGCTCAAGCGCCTGCGCCAGATGTCGCCCCAGTCAGCCGAGTACCAGGTGGCCCGCACCTACCTCGAGGTGTTCGCCACGCTGCCGTGGGGCCGCACCTCCGAGGACCGCCTCGATTTGAAGGCGGCCCGCGACATCCTCGACCGCGACCACTACGATCTCAAGACGGTGAAGGAGCGGATCCTCGAGTACCTCGCGGTCCGCACCCTCAACCCCCAGGCGCGGGGCAGCATCCTGTGCTTCGTGGGCCCCCCCGGCGTCGGGAAGACGTCCCTCGGCCAGAGCATCGCGGAGGCCTTGGGACGGCGCTTCACGCGCGTGTCGCTGGGCGGCGTGCGCGACGAGGCCGAGATCCGCGGCCACCGCCGCACCTACGTGGGCGCGCTCCCGGGGCGCATCATCCACGCGCTGCAGCGCTGCGAGACGCGCAACCCGCTCCTCATGCTCGACGAGGTGGACAAGATGGGGGCCGACGTGCGCGGCGACCCGACCGCCGCGCTGCTCGAGGTGCTCGATCCGGCGCAGAACGCCGCGTTCGTGGACCACTACCTCGAGGTGCCGTTCGATCTCTCCGGCGTGATGTTCATCGCGACCGCCAACAGCCTCGCCCCGATCCCCGACCCCTTGCTCGACCGGATGGAAGTTCTCACCTTACCCGGGTACACGCCGGGCGAGAAGCTCGCGATCGCGAAGCGCTACCTGCTCCCGCGGCAGCTGAAGGAGACGGGGCTCAGCGGGGACCGGGCCGGCGTCGCCGATGGGGCGCTCGAGCGGCTCATCGCCGAATACACCCGCGAAGCGGGCGTGCGCCAGCTCGAGCGCGAGATCCAGGGCGTGCTGCGCAAGGCCGCGCTGGAAGTGGTGGAGGGGCGGGCCAAGTCGGCCAAGATCTCCGCGAAGAACCTCGAGAAGTACGCCGGCCAGCCCAAGGTCCAGAGCGAGGTGGCGGGGCGGAGCCCCGAGGTGGGCGTGGCGACGGGGCTGGCGTGGACGCCGGTGGGCGGCGACATCATGTTCATCGAGGCGATCCAGATGCCGGGGAAGGGGCAGATCACCCTGACCGGACAGCTGGGCGATGTGATGAAGGAGTCGGCCCAGGCCGCGTGGAGCCTGCTGCGGGCGCGCGCCGCCGCGCTCGGCATCCCGCTCGAGGCGTTCACGCAGACGGACGTGCACCTGCATGTGCCGGCCGGCGCGGTGCCGAAGGACGGGCCGTCGGCGGGGATCACGATCGCGGCGGCGCTGGCGTCGCTCCTGTGCCAGCGCCCCGCGCGCCACGATGTGGCGATGACGGGCGAGCTGACGCTGCGGGGGCGGGTGCTCCCGATCGGCGGGCTGAAGGAGAAGCTGACCGCCGCGGCGCGCGCGGGCGTGAAGACCGTGCTGGTGCCGGCGCGCAACCAGAGCGACATCATCGAGGTGCCGGACGAAGTGAAACAGCTGCTCGAGATCAAGCCGGTGGAAACGATCGACGAAGTGCTGGAGCTGGCGCTGCTCGAGCCGCGGTACGCGCGGCCGGTGCCGCTGCGGCCCCGGCCGTCGGGGCCGGCGGAGGCGCGGCCGTGAGCGACTTCGCGACCCTCGAGGAAGCGTTCCAGCGGATCGGGCGGCAGGACGGCCGCTACCACGAGCGGGGCTACCTGTTCGTGCTGGCGGCCCTGGAGTACGCGCAGGGCAAGCTGCCGGCACGCCGCCATCTGAGCGGGGCCGAGCTCGCCTGGGCGTGCCGCGATTTCGCGCTCGAGCAGTTCGGGCTGCTCGCGCCGACGGTGCTGCGGCACTGGGGCATCCTGGGCACCCAGGACCTCGGCCGCATCGTGTTCGCGCTCATCGAGGTCGGGCTGCTCGCGCGCCAGGCGAGCGACCAGCCCGAGGACTTCGATCACGTGTACGACTTCGCGGAGGTGTTCCGGGCCGGCTACCGCTGGCCCGGGGTGGAGCGCGGGTAGCGGCGGGCGCCGCATCGGGTGAAGGGGGGTGCCGCATGGACGACGTGAGGGAATGGCCCGCCTGCAAGAAGTGTCAGCAAGGTCTCCTCATCCCGTTATCGGACTATGGCCGCGACGGGGCGCCGATCACCTACAAGGCCTGGGTCTGCACCAACCCGGAGTGCGGGTTCAACATCCGCATCGATAACGGGGAGATCTCCTTCGGTCGCGCGATCGGCCAGAGCTTCAAATAGACTTGGGCGCGGTGCGCGCGCCCGCCGTGAGCGGGCGCTTCTACCCGGGGACGGCACGCGAGCTCGAGCGCGCCGTGCGCGAGCTGCTCGCCGCCGTGCCCCCCGTGCCCCCCGCCGGCGCGCGTCCGGCGCCGGCCCGCGCGGCGGTGGCGCCGCACGCGGGTTACGTGTACTCGGGGCTCACCGCGGCGCACGTGTTCGCCCGCCTCGACGTCCCGCCGATCGTGGTGATCGTCGCGCCGAACCATACCGGCGTGTGCCACGCGCCCGGCGGGGCATCGCTGTGGGAGGCGGGCGCGTTCCGCACCCCGCTCGGCGACGTCGCGGTGGACGACCGCTTCGCGGCGGCGCTGCTCGATGCGTCGCCGCTCGTGGGATCGGACCACGCGGCACACGCGGACGAGCACGCGGTGGAGGTCGAGCTGCCGTTTCTCCAGGTGCTGCGCGCGGACGTGCGCATCGTGCCGCTGGTGCTCGCGTGGGATGCGTGGGAGGGGTGCGAGCGGCTGGGCCAGGCGCTCGCGGCGGTCGTGGGCCGCTGGCCCGAGCGGGTGCTGCTGCTTGCGTCGAGCGACCTGAACCACTACGAGCCGGCGACCGTCTCGGAGCGCAAGGACCACCGCGCCCTCGAGGCGGTCGCGGCGCTCGACGGCGCCGAGCTGCTCGCCCGCTGCCGGCGCGAGCACATCTCGATGTGCGGCCGCGCCCCGACGGCCACCGTGATCGCCGCGATCCGGGCGCTCGGCGGGGGCGCGGGGGGCGGGGGGGGCGCGGCGCGCGCCGAGGTGGTCCACTACAGCCACTCGGGGATGGTGACGGGGGAGGATGACGCCGTGGTGGGCTACGGAGGCGTGGTAATCGCGTGAATCCCGTTCCCGTGCTCTCCGCGACCGAGGCCGCCGCCTGGGACTCGGCCGCGCGCACGCAGTACCGCATCCCCTCCCGCGTCCTCATGGAGGCCGCGGGCCGTGCCGTGGCGCAGGTCCTGCTGCGCGACTTTCCGGACGTGCTCACGCGCGGCGCGCTCGTCGCCGCGGGGGCGGGGAACAACGGCGGGGACGGCTGGGTGGCGGCGCGGGCGCTGCACGCCGGCGGCGTCCCGGTGTGGGTGACGGCACTCGACCCCAAGACCGACGACGCGATCGACAACCGCGCGCTCGCCCGCGTCGACGGCGTGCGCGAGATCGGCCGCGAGGAGCCGTGGCCCGCGACCGCCGTCGCGGTGGACGCGCTGCTCGGCACCGGCGCCACGGGCCCCGCCCGCGGCGACGTGCTCGCCCTGTCGCAACGGCTCGTCACCTACGGCGCGCCCATCGTCGCGATCGACGGGCCGACGGGGCTCGACCTCTCGACCGGCGAGGCCCACGGCCCGCTCCGCGCCGACGTGTCGGTGACGTTCGGGGGCCCGCGCCGCGGCCACCTGCTCGCGCGCGATTGGTGCGGCAAGGTGGTCGTGGTGGACATCGGCTTCCCGCCCCCGGATCCCGTCTGGCCGGTGCTCGTCACCGACGCGTGGGCGGGGGTGCGGCTCCCCAAGCTCGCGCCCACGATGCACAAAGGCGACCGCGGCCGGGTCACGGTGGTGGGCGGCTCGAACGGCATGACCGGCGCCGCGCTGCATGCCGCGCGCGCGGCGCTCGCGGCCGGCGCGGGGCTCGTGAAGCTCGTCGCCGGGAAGGAGACCATCGCCGCCGCGCGCGCCAGCCTCCCCGACGTCCTCACGGTCGAGTCCGCCCTGGGCCCCGAGCTCGAACCCCCGGCCGGGGACGCGCTCGAGTGGGCCGATGCGCTCGTCGTCGGTCCCGGGCTCGGCCGCGAGCCGCCGCGCGGGCCGTTCCTCAAGGCGGTGCTGGCGCGCCGCGCCATCCCCACGGTGATCGACGCCGACGCGCTCACCCTGTTCCAGGGTCCCGCGGAGCGGCCCGTGGTCCTCACGCCCCATCTGGGAGAGTTCCGCGCCCAGTTCGGCGACCAGCTCGCCGACGAGGCGGCGAACGACCGCTGGGCCGCCGCCGTGAAGGCCGCGCAGCGGGTGAAGGGGACCGTCCTCCTGAAGGGTGTTCCCACGGTGATCGCCGATCTGCGCGGTCCGATCCACGTGGTGGCGAGCGGCAACCCGGGGCTCGCGACCGGCGGGTCGGGCGATCTGCTGGCCGGTTTCATCGGCGCCTTTCTGGCGCGCGGCAGCGCGGGCCCGGAGGCGGCCGCCCTGGGGGCGCACGCGCTCGGTCGCGCGGCCGAGCACGGCGCCCGCCAGTGGACCGCGCGCAGCCTGCGGCCGGCGGACGTGCTCGCCGCGCTCCCCGACATCTGGCGCGCCTGGGCGAACGCACGGCCGCTCGGACCGCCCGTGTTGACGGTGCTCGAGCCGCCGGAAACCGAATGAAGGCGGATAGGCGGATAGGCGGTTGGGCGGTTAGAACGGCGGTACTCGGTGCGGTGTCACTAACCGCCTATCCGTCTATCCGGCTATCCGGCCAATCTCGCTTCTGGAGACCTGAGGATCGCGCCCTCATCTCCGATTTCTCTTATGTCACCGCCGTCGCGGTCTCGCCGTTCATCGTGTTCGGCGCCACCAGGCACGGGCTGATCATCTACGACCGGCAGGCGCGGGCGTGGCGGTTGCCGGTCACGGCGCTCGACGGCTATCCCGCCGCGCCCGTGCGGGCCGCGCTTGCGGACGTGACCGGGAATGCCGTGTGGCTCGGCACCACCGGCGGCTGGGCGCGCTACGACGCGGACGCGCAGCGCTGGGACTCGGGGGCGGTGGCCGGAGGCGTGAGGAGTCTGATGCTCGACGCGCGCGACGCCGCGAGCGGCGTGTTCGTACTCGGCGCGTTCGGGTGGAGCTTTCTGCCCCGCGGCGCGATCCTTCCGGTGGAGGACCGCCCGCTCCCACCTCCCGGCCAGCGGATCCAGCCGCTCGACGCCGCGACCGCGCTGAGCCTCGCCCCGGGAGCGCAGGCGCTGCGCGCGCTCATCCTGACCGACCCGCGCCTCCGGTCCCACCGCTTCATCGCGGCCGCGCGCTCGCCCGATCAGAGCGACCTCTTCTTCGGTACCGACGGGATGGGGCTCGTGCGGGTGGACGCGCTGACGGCCGAGTGGGAGGACCTGCCCTTCGGCTTGCTCGGCGCGCGTGCCGGCGCCGTGGCACTCGCGCCGGGCGGGGTGTGGGTCGCTTCGGCCGGACGCGTGGGAGAGCGGCACGGGGTCGCGTGGGTCGCGGCCGACCTGTCCGCCGACACGACCATCGAAGGTCCGGGCGCGCTCGGCCTCGGCTGCGTGCAGGGACGGCGGCTGCTCGCGGCGGAGCGCTTGCTGTGGCTCGCGTGCGAGCGCGGCGTGATCCGGATCGCGCTGGGGAGCGGCAGGGGCGGTGGGGGCGGCGGGGGCAGCGCCGCGGTCCGCACGTTCGACGAGGGGCAGGGCTTGCCGTCGGACGACGCGCTGAGCCTCGCCCCCGCGCCGGACGGCTGCTGGGTGGGGACGGCGCGCGGGCTCGCGGTCGTGACCAACGCGGACAAGGTGGTGCCGGTGGGGAATCTCGCGCAGCCGGTCCTGAGCGTCGCCGCCGTGCGTGAGAGCCTGTGGGTCGGGACGGCGAGCGGGCTGGGGCTGCTCGCGCCGGGCGCGCGCGAGGTCGCCGTGACGCCGGATGTCGTGGGCCAGCCCGCGCTGCGGGACCCGATCCTCGCCCTCGCGCTCGCGGGGGAGACGCTCGTCGCCGTCACCGCGGACCAGTTCGCCTGGCGCGATCCCGCGACGCGCCGCTGGACGCTCGTCCACGCGCGCGCCGACCTCGGACGCGTCACCGCGCTCGCTGCCGACGCGGGCGGGGGGGGCGGGGGGGGCGGGGGCGGGGCAGTGTGGATCGGCGGGCTCGACGGCCTCGCCTTGTGGGATCTCGCGAGCGGGAGCTTTCACGTGCTGCGCGTGCCGTATGACCTGCCGGCGGCCGTGCGCGACGTCGTGGTGGACCGGCGCTGGCTGTGGGTCGCGACCGACAGCGGGCTCGTGCGCTTCGCGCGCGACGCCGCGCGGCGATGACCCGGCGCGCGCCCGGCACCCTCCGCCTCGGCGCGGGCGGCGAGTTCGACCGCCTGCGCGCGATCTTCGCGACGCTCGGCCGTGCGGCGCGCGACCTGGGCGACGACTGCGCGCTGGTGCCGGTCGGCGGCCGGACGCTCGCCATCAGTGTCGATCTGTCTCTCGAAGGTGTGCACTTCCGGACCGACTGGCTCTCGTTCCGGGAAATCGGCTGGCGCGCGGCGGCCGCGGCGCTGTCGGACCTCGCCGCCGAGGGCGCGGAGCCGATCGGGGTGTTGGTTTCCCTCGGCGTACCGGATGACGGACGACGGACGACGGATGACCCTGCCGTTCAAATCATGGCAGGCGTGAGCGCCGCGGCGCGGAGCGTGGGGGCGCGCGTACTGGGCGGCGACTTGGTGCGCGCGCCGCGCTACCTGGTGGATGTCTGCGTGCTCGGCATCGCCGAGCGGCCGGTGCGGCGGAGCGGCGCGCGGCCGGGGGATGGCGTGTGGGTGACCGGGCGGTTGGGCGGCGCCGGGCTCGCGCTCGCCGCGCTCCGGCGGGGCAGCCGGCGCGGTCTCCCGCGGCCGCTGGCCCGCCGCTTCGCCCACCCGGAGCCCCGCATCGCCGCCGGGCGCTGGCTCGCGCGCCGCGGCGCCCGCGCGCTGATCGACGTCTCGGATGGACTGGCGGGTGACGCGGGTCAGCTCGCCGCGGCGTCGGGTGTACAGGTCGAGATCGAGCTCGAGCGGATTCCCTGCTGGCCCGGCGTGGCGCCGCGCGCGGCGGCGCGGAGCGGCGAGGAATTCGAGTTGCTCGTGGCCCTGCCGCCGCGCTTCGGGGAGCGTGACGCGCGCGCCTTCCGTCGCGCGACCGGCCTCTCCCTCACGCTGATCGGCGCCTGCACGACGGGCCGCGGACTCCGGATGACGGATCACGGACGACCGATAACGCCGCCGCCCGGCTTCGATCATTTTTCCGGCCGATGATCGCCACCATCCGCTTTTACTTCGTCCTCCTGGTCTCGAGCTTCGTGCACGCGGCCACCGTGATCGTGGCCGCGCTGTTGGGCGTGAAGCGGCGCCCTGGAAGGGGCGGGCGTGGGATCTACGACTGGGGTGCGAACGACTGGGCGCGCGACCTGCTCGACGCGGCGGGAACGCCGGTGCGCGCGGAGGGGCTCGAGCGGATTCCCCGCGACGGGCCGGTGGTGTACGCCGCCAACCATTCGTCGATGTTCGACATCTGGGCGCTGGCCGCCACGCTTCCCGGCTCGGTGCGCTTCGTGGGGAAGCAGGAGCTCGCCAAGATCCCGCTCGTGGGCCGGGCGATGGTCCGGGCGGGGCACATCCTGATCGACCGGTCGAACCCGCGGCGCGCGCTCGCAGGCTACGCGCGCGCTGGAGCCGTCATCCGGAGCGGCGTGTCCCCCGTGGTGTTCCCCGAGGGAACGCGCAGCCGCACGGGGAAGCTCCAGCCCTTCAAGAACGCGCCGTTCGGGCTGGCGATCGCCGCGCAGGTGCCGGTCGTGCCCGTGTACGTGCATCATACCTTCGAGATCCTCCCCAAGGGCGCGATCCGCCTGCGCCCGCGACCGATCCGCATCCTGGTGGGCGACCCGATCCCGACCGCGGGGCTGCGGCTCGACCAGCGCCAGGCGCTGCGCGACCGGGTCCGGGCCGCGATCGTCGCGTTGCAGGCGCGCGTTGACGCGGGCGCCCCTGCGGGCTAGGGTAGGGGCCACCATGAGCACGATCATCTCGGTGCACGCGCGCGAGATCCTCGACAGCCGGGGCAACCCCACCATCGAGGCCGACGTCACGCTGGCGAGCGGCGCGGCCGGCCGGGCCGCCGTGCCGAGCGGCGCGTCCACCGGCGAGCACGAAGCGGTGGAGCTGCGCGACGGCGATCAGAAGCGGTTCCTGGGCAAGGGCGTGCTCGAGGCAGTCAAGAACGTGAACGAGGTGATCGGGCCACGGCTCGAGGGGATGTCGGCCGAGGAGCAGATCGCGGTGGACTCGGCGATGCTCGACCTCGACGGCACGCCCAACAAGGGCCACCTCGGCGCGAACGCGATCCTGTCGGTCTCGATGGCCGTGGCGCGGGCCGCGGCGCAGGAGGCCGGGCTCCCGCTGTACCGCTACTTGGGCGGCCCGGTCACCAACGTGCTGCCCGTGCCGATGATGAACATCCTGAACGGCGGGGCGCATGCCGCGAACAACGTCGACTTCCAGGAGTTCATGGTCGTCCCGATCGGCGCGGAGGCGTTTCCCGAGGGGCTGCGGATCGGCGTCGAGGTGTTCCACGCCCTCAAGAAGGTGCTCGCGAAGCGCAACCTCTCGACCGCCGTGGGCGACGAAGGCGGGTTCGCGCCCAACCTGCCGAGCGACGAGGCGGCGCTCGAGGCGGTGATCGCGGCGATCGAGGCCGCGGGCTACGAGCCCGGGAAGGACGCGGCCATCGCGCTCGACCCCGCCGCGTCCGAGTTCTACCAGGACGGCAGCTACGTGTTCAAGAAGAGCGGAGCGGGGACCAAGTCGTCCGAGGAGATGGTCGCGCTCTACAAAAGCTGGATCGACCGCTACCCCATCGTGTCCATCGAGGATGGCCTCGCCGAAGACGATTGGGCGGGCTGGGCCAAGCTCACCGAAGCGCTGTCCGCGCGGGTGCAGCTCGTGGGCGACGACCTCTTTTGCACCAACGTCGAGCGGCTCGACCGCGGCATCGAGGAGAACGTCGCCAACGCGATCCTCATCAAGCTGAACCAGATCGGCACACTGACCGAGACGCTGCAGTGCATCGAGCACGCGCGCTCCAACGGGTACGGCGCGGTGATCTCGCACCGCTCGGGCGAGACCGAGGATACGTTCATCGCCGACCTCGCGGTGGGGACGGGCGTGGGGCAGATCAAGACCGGGAGCGCCTCGCGCACCGACCGCGTCGCGAAGTACAACCAGCTGCTGCGCATCACCGAGGAGCTGGGCGACGCGGCCTACTATCCCGGCCGCCACCTGTACGGATTGTGACGCGCACCCGTCTCGCCGGCATCGCCGCCGCCGTGGCCCTCGCGGCGCTCGTCTTCCAGGCGGGGGAGTACGGCACGCTCGACTGGCTCACGCTGCGGCGCCAGCTCGCCGCGGAGCGTCGCGCGGTGCGCGACCTCGAGGTGGA
>WNGR01009154.1_pt1 | contig 10418 bp, 5 predicted proteins | sample 5407581 | NCBI WGS metagenome assembly WNGR01 (sample SAMN13153383, study PRJNA577476) | soil metagenome | isolation source: 80 cm soil or saprolite under Garry oak tree replicate 2 | place: USA:California | collected 2016-06-15
CACGGTCCCGCCGTAAGCGAAAACTCTCGCCGTCTACACACCGCAAGGATGGTTCGCCAATTACAAAAGCTCGGCTACCGGGTCGAACTGCTACCCGTCTAGCCATCAGCAGTGTGATTTTCGACCCTGCCGTAAACAGCCCGGAATGAGCGGGGCTTTAGCCCCTGAGGGATACTTTTCAGCCCCGAATATGAGTTTTTCCGCAGCCTGTGTAGAAGCGCCAGCAAGGTAATCAGGCCGGCGTGGTGACAAAAGCTGAGGGCGATTCACAAACCTGGATGGCTACAGGCCCGAGCAAGCCGGATTCGAGCAAGGGATCATCGTGATGGAACGGATTGCCCGTGATCCACGTGAGACGCTGCTCGGGTGGCAGATTGCTGTCGCCGATAAGTCGGTTGGTCCACAGATTCGCCACCACGATTTCGAGGGAGTTTCCGCGGCGCATTAGAACTCCCGAGGGAATGCGAAGACGCCAGGGCTCGCACCACGCCACGCCCAAATCGCGATCATTGATTTTGACAGAGGCGATATTCGCAACCTTCCCCAATGCGATGAAGTAACTCAGGCCGGCATCGAGCCGATCGCAGTCGAACATAAGGCTGTAAGTGGCCTTCCCGGAGTAATGCCGGATACCCGGCTCAGATCGCTTGCACCAGTCGTCGAGATGCGAAAAAGTAACGCGCTTCGGTCCACCCCACCTGGGGTCGAATGACACTTCCCATGGCGGGGCAAGCGTGCTCAAGGTTTCGAGTTTTGGGAAATTAACACCTCTTCGGTCGGGGGGCGGCGTCGCCGGTTTGCGAAAAACCACAAACCCACTTTGGAGAGCATCAAGGCACATTGGAATCTCGGTTCGACCATCACGCTCCGAGTACTCCGGCAGGTCGCGATGTTCGCCGGTTATCGGATCCCACCATTCAGGCTGCCGACCGGTCACACGAAACCTGCAAATTGCCGTTTGCTGTTGACCTTCGCCGTTAGCCAGGAAGTAGAAGTCGTCAGCCGCATCGCGGCGATGATTGCAGCGGATAGGTCCCTCCGCATCGAAGTCGCTCTTGATCCCCATTCCCAGCAGGATGTCGGCGGTCATCGAGTAGCTGGGATAGATATCGGCCTGCTCGATCGCGGAATCATTAAGGTTCCAAGGAGCAGTCCCGAATGGACCTATCTCCGCCGCAACTTCTCCAGCGATAGTCTCGTTGCAGGAACAGGTCCATTGATGGTCGGTGTGGATATTGATGGTCTTTCCATCGCCGTAAACAATATCGACCGCCGCAATCAGCCCGGACTGTCGAGTTTTTTCGTTATTCCGATCTACCCGGATTTGTAACTGGTTTGAGCCGCTGCGGAGGAGGCCGCTGATGTCAACGCGGCTGGCACGCTCGACAGCATTTCCGCTCGTGAGGAAACGGCCATTTAACGAGAGGGCGTAGCTCTTATCGGCGGTGATTGTAACTTGGACGGTTTCGATCGTTTCAATTTGTGTAACGTCGAATTCACGCATGAAGGTCTGGCTTGCGCAGGTCTCGCCCGATGCCGCTTCGTCCTTCGCAGACCAAATCCACATTGCGTCAGCCAGGGGATTCGTCAGAGCCTTCAGCGCTGCCCCGTGGTCGTAATACACCCGGCCTTTTCCAACTTGGCGTTGAGGTTGCATCTGGCCTTCCGGCCAAAGCTTTGCTGCAAACTCGCGAACGCGATGATCGCAGTCGGGGTAGTTTGAAAGGCTGGGAGACTTGAGTGGGGGTGCGCCGAGAATGGTTGCCCCGTCTTCAACCAGCGTGACTAACTTCTCTAGCAGGTGGGGCGTCATGGTCTGGAATCGCGGCAGAACCAGAAGCGCATACGACATGCCATCGGGGAAAACAATGCGGCGCTCTTTCACGGCTGCGCGGGCAATGAGAGTCCCGGGGGCGCATCCGTCGAAGTTGTAGCCGCGTCGATCAGCGAATAATCCGAGGAGGAACGCCGAACGGGGTGGGAAGAAGACGCACGGCGCGCCCTCAGGGGTGAGATAGAGAATGTCGGCCACGGGCAGCCCTCGACGCAGCATCTGCTGGCATCGACTGAGATAGGTGTGATAGGCGGGCACAAATTCCCACCAGGTCTGCGTGCGCTCCCAGTGCACTCCGTACCCGCCATTGGGGCCCATCGTCATTCCCGGAAGGCGATCGAGCCACGGCTGAGCCTGATACCGGTGAATAACAAATTTGTTGATGCCCTGGCAGAAGGCCCAGTCGCCCTGCGCCTTCATGGTCGCGGGATGCTGGTGCCCCCTCTCTTCCATAATGGCCGTAAACGCTTCGGCGGCGATGATCTTGTGACCTTGCGTATGGCCAACCGAAACCGCCTCTGCAATGCTGAAATCAGTAGGCGGATCGTTGTGAACCCTTGACCAGAATTCGCCCATGGGAACGTCCGCAGTGCTGCCGAGCTCAAGGTCGGCAGCCGGATTGAGATCGTATGGTTCCAGCACCAGCGAAAGTCCATAGCTCTTGCCTCGCTCCCGCAACTTCAGCGCCTGGTTTTCGCACACCAGTTCCTGAGCGGTCTGCCGAATGTCCCATAGAAAGCGTTCTGACACTTCGGGAGTGTCGACCACGAGCCCGGCAAACGCAGGTAGCATTGCCACCGGGTCATAGCCGCGTCGACGCTTGAACTCTTCGGCAAAATGAGGCGACCAATTCTGCGAACTCATCTCCCAACTGTCGTAGTGCAAAGACACGAGCCCGCGCCCCGGATGACGTGGCGCACCGGTCTTCTTTAGCAGCGGCGCGATATAGGCATCAAAGTGGGCGTCCATCGCGCCTGCATTGAATTTGTCCGACTCAAGCCCGAGTCCTGGCTTCGGAGATGGGCGAGTCGTCTGGCCAGTCAGGGTGCGGCCAAATCGCAGGATCGTCCAGCTTCCCTCGGGCACATTCCACGTGAGCCTTCCATCCAGGCCGAGCTTGCCGGTAAGGTTCACGACCTTCTGCGATGAAACACACCGTTCTGAAGGAACAAGCTCGGATTCGCCGCTCGGAAGGACGGGCCGCACCCACGCACGCCTTGTATAAGGTCCGGGAATCTGTGACGAATAGGAGCCACGTGTATAGAGTGCCTTCTCGTCGACGTCTGCAATGGCATCGCTTCTCTTCGGGGTTGGGAATGCGAGCACATATTCGTCACGGTAAAACTCCTTGAAGACCTTTAGCACGTCAGGCGAAAGCGTGCCTTCCCCGAAAAACGGAGTACGCGGCTGCGGTTGAGGCAAGTGAAGATCGACGGCAGCGGGGCCATTCACTACTGTCTTGCTGGCGACGAGATGCTGCATCGATTGATCCGGTTTGACCCATGGTCCACCGGCACCGCACCAACCGGGCCCTGCTACAAGTGACAATTGCAGCCCGAGACGGTCGGCTTGCGAGAAGGCGAGCCCCAGCAGTTCCTGCCAGGGCTCGCTCATGAATTCAACTGGCCCGGGTTCAATCCCGATGCCCGCCTCGATAAAGATGCCGCCACCCAAGCCGGCGTTCTTCATCGCTTCGAGGTCTGCCGCCATACCCTCCCGCGTCAGATGGCCATCCATGAAATACCAGTAAACCCATGGGCGCGCTTCGTCAGGAGGAGCGACAAACTCGAGTAGGGATTTGTCGCGCACGACCGAGTCAATATAAGTCGAATCTGCGCCGAGCAGCTTTTGTTGGAGGCTGATGGCCGCGACGCTTAACGCCGCCGATTTGAGTACGTCACGCCTGCTGATGCCTTTGGTCATGGAACCTCGCCTCCGATTTGCTTGCCTGGCCATTGTGCTTGCCTGGCCACTGCGGCCGCTCGACGGAAGTGGAAGAATTGCAGGTCACTCCTGCGTCATGCAATAGGCAACGGGGCTAATTGCCGGTGGTAGAGCGATCACATAATCCACCACTTGAAGCGACAATCCGTGCGGGATCACTCAATCGGCGATCACGCCGGCCAGTCGAGCCCGTGGCGCTAGTGGTCTCCGCCACACAGATGATCATTTATGTGTTTTGAAAGGGCACGACTTTAGTCGTGCCGCAAACAGCCCGAAATGAGCGAGGCTTTAGCCACTGAGGGATGCTTTTCGACAAATCAACTCATCTTCGAGCCGTGTATAAATGACGTTGTTTCCGGCGACCTACACTAGACAGCTTCGGGATGATGGCTCTGGATCGTGCTTGGATGGCAGATGAATCGGACAGGCTAGCAGAGTCGCCAGCGCTTCCGCTCCGCGGTTTCATTGAATGGCGCTTCGCGCTGTCACCGTGAGCGACAGTCCCGAAGGCATCTAGATAGCAGGAATTCGAGTCGATTGGATTCAAATATATGGCGGAGAGGGAGGGATTCGAACCCCCGATAGCCTTACGACTATGCCTGATTTCGAGTCAGGTGCATTCAACCGGGCTCTGCCACCTCTCCGTCTTCTTAAGTCGCTTCTAATCAGGCGATTGCAAGCGAAATTCCCAGTTTGCTCATTATAGCAGAGTTGATCTGTCAAGCTTCTTGGCGAACGAACCTCCCGGGTTCCGTTGTTCGATATCGGCGGGTAGATGTCGAGCGCGGGAACGGGAGTGACGCGTGGAATGGCCTAAGCCACGATTCGCCCAAATGCTGATTTCCGGTTTGCGGCTTTGAGATCCGCAGGGAAGCCAGGCTCAGGCGAAGACTAACATACATTCAACCGAGGTTCTATGGCTTCCGATCAGAACATAACTCGTCGTCAGCACGCCAACACTGGACCGGCATCTCCGCAACTGCCCGAACCAAGCCACGCTGAGCGGGTGCGCACCCTCATTTCCCAGGCTACGCTCGCGACTCTGTCTTCGCTGTCGCGGAAGCGTGAGGGGTTTCCCTTCGGATCGCTCATGCCCTATTCACTCGATGCGGCAGGGCGGCCGATCTTTTTAATCAGCAACATGGCAATGCACACGCAAAACCTGAGGGCTGATTCGCGGGCCAGCCTGTTCGTGGCGCAGCCTGCGCTGGATGGTGATCCGCTTGGCGCAGCTCGCGCGACTTTGATTGGAAACGCCGAGCCAGTGCCCGGGAGCGACCTCGCATCGGTGCGAGAGATTTACGTTATGACACACAAGAACAGCCAATACTGGGTGGACTTTACAGACTTTGGATTCTTTCGCCTGGAGCCGCTCGATATCTACTATGTGGGCGGTTTCGGGGTCATGGGGTGGGTAGAGGCAAGGGAATATCAGGAAGCTTCGCCGGACCCGCTTGCGACGTCTGCCGCGGGTATCATCGCTCACATGAACGCCGACCACGTTGACGCCATGATTTTATTGGCCCAGACACATGCGGGAATTGAAGCAACTGAAGCCTCGATGACCTCGGTGGATCGACTTGGATTCTACCTTCGCCTAAAAACGATGGAGGGAATGAAAGGCACGCGCATCAACTATCCTCACGAAGTGAGAACGCCACAGGAGATCAGGAAGGTGATGGTCGAGATGGTGCGGGAAGTGAAAGTGACTTCTTGAGACCTCGTTGAAATGGCTTGCAAAGGGAGTGAGCGAGCTAATTTCACTCCCTCTGCAACTAACTCAAGAGATGTAAAAGCACGGGGTTTAACAAGCGATTGATCGACTTACAATTCGGTTCGGAGTCAGTTGAGTTCCCTCACCCAGATATTCCTGTAACTGATCGGTTCGCTGCGATCGCCGTGCGCCTGCAGTTTTATGGGCGCGGTGTCGTACGCCTTATAGAATGGCTTACCGATATACAGTGTTTGACCTTTCAACTCGAAGTGGTTCTGCACCAGCACTCCATTGAAAAAGACCGTAACATATGCCGGCGATTTCAGCGATCCATCGGTATTGAAGGTGGGTGCGGTCCACACTACGTCGTAAGTTTGCCATTCGCCGGGCTTGCGGTTTGGATTCACCAGGGGAATTCCCTGCTTGTAGATGCTGCCGGCCTGGCCGTTAACGTAGGTCTTGTTGTTATAAGAATCGAGAACCTGCAATTCATACCCGGCATCGCCTGGGCCGGTGGAGGCGAGGAACACGCCGCTGTTGCCGCGCGCCTGATCGCTGCCGGTAATGTTTTCGGGAATTCTCCACTCGATGTGAAGCTGATAGTTCTTGAATGTCCGCTTGGTTTCGATATTTCCCGAACCCGGAGCCTTGCTTACTGTCAGTATGCCGTCGTGGACGATCCACTTTGCGGGAGACTTGTCCTGAGCCGACACCCATTCGTCCTCATTTTTCCCATCAAAGAGGATAATCGCATCGCTGGGAGGGGCCCCATTGGTGGCGCCCGGCGTCACTACTTTCGGGACCGGAGTCCACACTTCGGTCTCTTGAGGTTTTGGTGCGGCAGATTCTTGCGCACAAAGGGGAACAGCTACGGCGATCAGAGCCGCCAACGTGAGGAGTTTCGAATTCGGAGTGAGCATCATTGCCAATAAAGATACACCTGTTGCATTCACCCTATGCAAGCGGAATATGGAGCTAAGTCTGGGGGCTGCATCATCCTAGAGCCAGCTTAAGTCGACAGGCGATTGTCTCAACGGTGCTCCTTGGAGTTATTGCACTCACTGAACGCGAACGGTGCCAGAAGGTAAATCCTGTGGCACCGTTTATCATGCGGTCATGGCCCCAGCGGAATCAGGCCGGGTTTCACAGTGGACAATGCAGTACGGCATCAAGCCGGTCGCAGTGGCGGCCTGTTTCGTGCTGGTCGCACTTCTGTGGACATTTCCGCTGCAGCATATCATCGCCTATCCATTTGTCTTTCTCTTTTTTGGCGCTATCATGGGCAGCGCATGGTTCGGCGGAGCCATCGCCGGCTTCATGGCGGCTGCTTTGTCTACCGTATTGATTACTTTTTTCTTCATCCCGCCGCTCTATTCAATGAACGTGGCAAAAGGATCGCAGAGCTTTCTGATGGCTTTTATCTTGTGCGCAATCGCCATCTCAGTTGTGAGTTCGGCCAAGAAACGAAGCGAGACGGCGATCCTTAATGCACACGCCGAGTTGGAAGTCAAGGTATTGGAGCGCACGGCCGAGTTGCAACGATCCAATCTCGAGATCCAGGAAAGTGAACGGCAGTTGCGCCAGCTCACTGAAGCAATTCCGCAGCAATTATGGCGGGCAGACCCAGACGGCGAGATTGAATATTGTAATCGCCACCTGATCGAGTACATGGGGAAACAGCTGGAGGAACTGCAGGGAAAGGCTTTTTTCAACTCCCTTCATTCAGAAGACAAAGAACTGTTTTTCGATCGATGGGAAGCAGCCCGCGCATTGGGAGGGAAATTTGAAATCGAGTCTCGCGTGCGGGGTGCGGACGGTGTCTATCGCTGGTTTCTGGTTCGCAGCATTCCGCAGTACTCCGCTGACGGCCAGATCTCGTGCTGGTATGGCATTCATATCGACATCGAAGAGCAGCGGCGCGCGCAGCAAAGACTGGTGCTCGCTCAGGATGATCTCTCGCGGCTGTCGCGCACGTTAAGCATGTCAGAGATGGCCGCGTCGATCGCGCATGAACTGAATCAGCCGCTCACAGCGGTTGTAACTCACGCTTACGCGTGCCGCCAGTGGCTCAGCGCGCGCCCTGCCAACTTTGAAAAGGCTTCAGCTACGGCCGAAAAAATCGTGCAGGAGAGCACGCGGGCCAGTGCGGTCGTCGCGCGCGTCCGGGCACTATTCCGCAATGAGGCACAAGTCAGGGAGCCGGTGGATGTAAACCGACTGATCCATGAACTTACACGCTTGCTTCGCGATGAGGCGATTCGTCGAGAGGTCACAATCCGGCTCTTTCTGCGCGATAATCTTCCTCAACTGCAGCTCGACCCTGTGCAGATTCAGCAGGTGCTGCTCAACCTGGCAATGAACGGAATGGATGCCATGATGAACATTCCGAACCCGCGGGAATTGACGATTCGATCGGAGCTTCATGGGATCGAAGAGATTTTGATATCGGTGGAGGATCATGGTCCGGGCATTGCACCGGAGGTAGCAGCAAGAATGTTCGAGCCGTTTTTCAGCACCAAGCCACATGGCACAGGCATGGGCCTGGCCATCTGCCGTAGCATTGCGGAAGCGCACGACGGAAGGCTTTGGGCAATCAACGCTCCCCATGGCGGAGCGATTTTCAACTTCACGATGCGCGCTCAGTCTTGAGTCGAAGAGGAGAAAGCCGCAATGGAAATGCGTGAAACAGTTTTCATCGTGGATGACGACTCCTCTATTTGCGAAGGGCTCTGCAATCTATTCGAGTCGGTGGGAATTAATGCCGAGTGTTACTCGTCAGCGGAGGCGTTCCTTGAGAACTGGAGCCAAGACAAAGCAGGATGCCTGGTGCTCGATGTTCGCTTGCCGGGAATGACGGGACTTGAATTTCAGGACAGGATGGTCCAAACGGGCATTGATCTTCCGACGATCTTTATGACTGCGCACGGCGACATACCGATGGTTCGGAAGGTGATGAAGGCCGGTGCTGTTGAATTTCTGACCAAGCCATTTGCGCAGGAAGAGCTGCTCGATGCCGTCAAGCAGGCGTTTGCGATGGATGCGGCCCATCGTCGCGAACAGGCGCTGTTCAATTCGATTCGCGAGCGGGTCGACTCACTGACCCAGCGAGAACGCGAAGTCATGGCACTGGTGACGGCGGGCCGGCTAAATAAGCAGATAGCCGCAGAACTCAAACTCAGCGAAATTACAGTGAAGCTTCACCGGCGTCACGTGATGGAAAAGATGCAGGTAGATTCGCTGGCGGAGTTAGTCAAATTAGATGCTCTTCTGGCTCGCCACTCTGAGTAGTTCAATTGAATCCAAGTCCCCGCTTCAACTACTGGATGAAATTCAGCACAGTTCCCTTTGCCACATTTGCAGATAATATTCTCCGGTTGTTGCACAATCTCATTAGGGCAAGAAGCGTTCTCCACCCTCTTTCCTTGGAAGGGGATGGAAAAACATCGGCCCATACGTGCTAAATGACCATTCAGGAACCATTTTTCCCGGGTTTAGGACCATTTCAAACGCCCTAAATGGAATCGGATATCCAACAAAAACAAGGAGTTACCACCTGAGTCCGACGAAAAACAAAAAACATCGCCTCACATTTTTGATTTTGGTCTCGATTTCCTATTTCAAATCGGACCGTGTTCTCGATCCATGTTCGGAATGATGGAGCTGAACCTGCATCAAATCCGTCTATGATGACCGCGATGGTGAGGATTGGGGCTTATTCATGAGTGATGGCTATCGTTCGTGCTCGCGCTCATGCTGGGCTTCGCTATTCGCACGCGACGCTCGCGCTCTTTCGGTGAAGCGATCATCGAGATCAAAGGCGGCGTTCACCAAAGCGATGTGAGAGAAAGCCTGGGGGAAGTTTCCTACCAGGCGCTTGCGTTGGATGTCGTACTCCTCTGAGAGGAGCCCGAGATCGTTGCACAAACTAAGGAGCCGCTCGAACAACGCGCGAGCGTCATCCGGCCGGCCAATCGCTTTCAGGCTGCTCACCATCCAGAAGCTGCACGCCAAAAACACACCTTCCCCGGGTGGCAGTCCATCGTTGACCTTGGATGTGTCATAGCGCAACACGAGGCCACCCGGCATCAACTCGCGTTCGATCGCCTCGACCGTCGCTTTGACCCGCGGATCGCTGCCTGGGAGGAAGCCGACCGACGGCATGAGTAACAGCCCCGCGTCGAGCTGATCGGAGCCATACGCCTGCACAAAACTGTTCTTCTCGATGTTGAACGCCCTGTCGCATATTTCCTGGTGAAGTCTGTCTCGAAGGAACTTCCATTTTTCGACCGGCGCCTTATAGTGATGTACTTCAGCGAGTTTCACCGCTCGATCGAATGCCACCCATGCCATCATTTTTGAATAGGTGAATTGTTGCGCACCTCCGCGCGTTTCCCAAATGCCCTCGTCAGGTTCCGGCCAGATGGATTCGAGGTGTTTCATCAGTAGAACAAGGATACGAAAATCCTGTTCGCAGTGACGTCCCATCCGACTCTGTGCGTGAAAGAAGGAGTCAAGCATTTCGCCGTAGATGTCGAGTTGCACCTGCATCGCCGCTGCATTGCCGATGCGTACCGGACAGGAGTTCTCATAACCGCTAAGCCACCCAACCTCCCACTCCAAGAGCTGGCGCTCGCCTTTAAGACCGTACATGATCTGCACCTGGTCAGGACTGCCGGCGAGAGCGCGTAGAAGCCAGTCCTGCCATGCCTCGGCTTCGTCAAAGTAGCCGCCGTTGGTAAGCGCCAGCAGGGTAAAAGTGGTGTCGCGCAGCCAGCAGTATCGATAGTCCCAATTTCGCACGCCGCCAATGGCCTCAGGCAGAGACGTAGTCATCGCTGCAACAACACCCCCGGTGGGGCGAAAGGTCATTGCCTTTAATGTGATCAGAGATCTCTCGACTATGGCTTTGTACTCACCGTCATACAG
>WNGR01029619.1_pt1 | contig 10418 bp, 7 predicted proteins | sample 5407581 | NCBI WGS metagenome assembly WNGR01 (sample SAMN13153383, study PRJNA577476) | soil metagenome | isolation source: 80 cm soil or saprolite under Garry oak tree replicate 2 | place: USA:California | collected 2016-06-15
AGTCGGGCGACCAGCACGTCGCCAACATTATTTCCAAGATCGAACGAAGCCCGTTGTGGTCCAGCACGGTGATCGTTGTGACCTATGACGAGAATGGTGGCTTCTGGGATCATGTGCCGCCTCCGGTCGTGGATCGGTGGGGGCCCGGACTGCGCGTGCCGACCCTGATCATTTCACCGTTCGCCCGGCGCGGCTTCGTGGATCACACGTTCTACGACACCACCTCGATCTTGAAGATGATCGAGACCCGTTACGGCTTGGCGCCGCTGGGGGAGCGCGACGCTCACGCCAACGACCTGCTCAACAGCCTCGACCTGTACGGCCCCGCCCACTAATCCGTCGGCGCCCTAGTCTGTGGCGGGGCGCGTGACGGCCTTCGAAATGAATCATGGCGACGCCATCAAGCCGGCTTTCGGCTATCGCATTGAGTATTCCGGATTGATGGTGCTGCCGATCAGGAATTGAGTTAGTCGGGATGTCTCCTAGTGGCACATAGCGTCAGCTAATGCGGTGCAGCAATATGTCTGGAGTTAGAGGTAATCCGGACTCCCCGCGAAGGCCTCGGCAAAACACGCTGGGCTTGATTAGTCTGACGTTGATGTCTGATTCAAGTCGCGCGTCGGCGCGAGTATCAGACCTCAGACTGCAACCATAAGGGAATTAACTTTGGTCAGTTCGCCACGCGGACGAACTGACGCTGTTCGGGATGGGCTCCGGCGCTCTTGACATCAGTTTCCGCGATCAGCCGTTTCATTTCCGGAATGCACGAGCCGCAATTGGTGCCGGCTTTCAGCTGCACACCGATCTCGGCGGCCGTGCGTGCTCCCGCCGCGATGGCATCGCAAATGGTGGTGCGGCAGATGCCGAAGCAGGCGCAGACGATCGGGCCACAGCTTTCGAGCCCGTCGGTGGATTTGCCCGACAGCAGCATCCGGCGCTGATCCTGGCTGAGCGCATCGAGAGCGAACAGATTCTTCACCACATCCCAATCGCCCGCATCGCGCGCGGGACCGATGAACAGGCATGTCGCGATGCGATCTTCGGCAAACGATGCTGCGCGATAGACGCCGCCGCCAAAATCCTTGTATTCGGCGAGATCCCTGCCGCCGATCGAGCGCAACCACGATTGCCATCGCGCCAAATCGGCATTGTCGGCGAACAGATAGCCGTAGCCGCCGGCCACGGTCACGCGCGCCCACCAGACGTGATCAGGCAGTTCGAGCCGTACCCGCGACAAAGCGAAGCCACGAAACACGTATTCGTAGGGCACGATCGACGCCGGCGTCGCCTTGTTCTCGGGCTGCCCGGAAAACGGATCGGCGAACGGCGCCACCAGCGCGCCGACGCGCGCAGTCGACGCGGTTTCCTCGCTCCAGTGAATCGGCGCGAACAGCATACCGCGCTGCTGCCGCTCGCTGACGGCAACCCTAAGCGTGCATTGTCCGTAGTCGGTCACAACGCGCGCGAAATCGCCATCGCTCACACCGAATTTTATTGCATCCTCTGGATGAACCTCGACGAACGGCTCCGGCAGATGCTGGCCCAGCCGCGGACTCAAGCCGCTGCGGGTCATGGTGTGCCATTGATCCCTGATGCGGCCGGTGTTCAGCCGCAGCGGCCGTGCGGCCGTGGTCTCGGTCCGCAACGCGGGAATTTCCGGCGCGATGAAGCGTGCCTTGTGATCGTCGGCAAAAAATCCGCCACCGGCGAAAAACCGCTGCTGCGGCTGGATATCGCCGAGGCGTATCGGCCACAGCACCGGCGCCATTGCATCGAACGCCTCATCCGACAGCGACTGCAGCGCGCCGATATCGAAATCGCGTCGGCCATTGTTCTCGAACGCCGACAGGGCGGCGTGTTCACGAAACACGTCCGCCGGAGAATTAAACTCGAATGCCGCGCCGAAGCCGAGCCGCTTCGCGACCTCGCCGACGATCCACCAATCCGGTTTAGCCTCTCCGGGCGGCTTCAGAAACGCCCGCTGCCGCGAGATACGCCGTTCCGAATTGGTCACGGTCCCCGATTTCTCGCCCCAGGCCTGCGCCGGCAGCAGGACATGCGCGCCAGCATTGACAGTATCGTTGGAACGCACGTTTTCCGAGATGACGAACAGCTCGAGCTTTTTCAACGCGGCGCGGGCTGCGTCGGCGTCCGGCAACGATACCGCAGGGTTGGTGCCCATCACCCACAATGCCTTGATCTCACCGCGTCCGATCGCCTCGAACAACTGGACCGCTTTCAGCCCCTCATGGGTGGCGATGCGCGGCGCCTTCCAGAACCGGCGTACGCGGTCGATGTCTGCGGGCGTGAAGGCCATGTGGGCGGCGAGCTGATTGGCAAGCCCACCGACCTCTCGCCCACCCATCGCATTGGGCTGCCCGGTCAGCGAGAATGGCGACGCGCCTGGTTTGCCGATCCGTCCCGTGGCGAGGTGGCAATTGATGATGGCGTTGACCTTGTCGGTGCCCTGCGTCGACTGGTTGACGCCTTGCGAATACATCGTGACCACGCGCGGGGTATTCCTGAACATCTGGAAGAAGTCGGCAATATCCACTTCGGAGAGACCCGTAGCCAATGCGGTCGCGGCAACGCTGCCGGCGATGCTCCGCGCCCGCGCGAGTGCGTCTTCGAAACCGCTAGTGTGGCGTTCGATGTAGTCGTGATCGAGCGCGCCGCTTTCCGCAAGCTGCACCAAAAGCCCAGAGAACAGCGCGGTGTCGGTGCCGGGCTTCAATCCGAGAAACAGGTCGGCATCGCCGGCGGTATCGGTCCGGCGCGGATCGATCACCACGATGCGCGCGCCGCGCTCAAGCTTGTTGGCAAGCATGCGCTGGAACAGAATCGGATGACACCATGCCGCGTTGGAGCCGACCAGCACCAGGAGGTCGGCTTCGTCGAGATCCTCATAACAACCTGGGATGGTATCGGCGCCAAATGCGCGGCGGTGGCCCGCGACCGACGACGCCATGCACAGGCGCGAATTGGTATCGACATTGGCGCTGCCGATGAATCCCTTCATCAGCTTGTTGGCGACGTAATAATCCTCGGTCAGCAGTTGCCCGGAGAGATAAAACGCGACCGCACCGGGTCCATCGCGGGCGACGATGTGCGCAAGGCGGTGCGCGACATGGTCGAGCGCGTCGCTCCAGGCTACTCGCTCCATGGTACCCTTGCTGCAGCGGATCATCGGATAGAGCAACCGGTCCTCGAGGCCGAGGGTTTCGCCGAGCGCCGAGCCTTTCGAGCACAGCCGTCCGAAATTGGCGGGATGCTCGGGATCGCCCGAGATCGCCGCACCACCGCCCGCCTCCGGCGTCGCCAATATGCCGCAGCCGACGCCGCAATAGGGACAGGTGGTGCGCGTGGCGCGAAGAGCGGGATCGAGGGCCGTCATTCCAAAGCTCCACTCATCGGGTCACGCCGCCTCCGACGGAAGCGCGAGCAAGCGGCCGAACATCATGCGGTTGCGAATCCTCGCGATCGGCTCCCCGCTGCGGATCAATTCGAGATACCACAGCGCATCCCCGACATCGCCGACCAGCACCGCGCCGATCAGACGTCCATCCGATATCACCAGCTTCTTGTAGGTACCGTGCCTGACATCGTTGAGCACGATGGCTTCGCTTCCATCTGCGCCCATGAAGTCCCCGGCGGAAAACACGCTGACGCCGGAGACCTTCAGATTGGTGGCAACGACGCTGCCGCTGTAGGCAGCAGTACGCCCTGCGAGATGCCGCGCCAGCACGCGTGCCTGCTCGTAGGCCGGTTCGACCAGGCCGTAACAGATGCCGCGATGCTCGGCGCATTCGCCGAGCGCGAAGATATCCGGCGCGCTGGTTTGCATGACATCATCGACCACGACGCCGCGATTGACGGCAATGCCGGCTTCCTTCGCCAGCGCGATATTCGGCCGGATGCCGGCCGCGAAAACCACCGCATCGGCATCGATCCGGCGTCCGTCGGACAGTTCGATCCCCTCGACGCGGGTCTCGCCATGAAGCCGCGCGGTGTTGGCGTTCAGAAGAACCCTGACGCCCTTGCGCTCGACCAGGGATTTCAACAGTTCCGCCGCCGGCGCATCGAGCTGGCGCTCCATCAGCCGGTCCATCAGATGAAGCAGCGTCACCGATGAGCCCGCCTTGGAGAGGCCGTAAGCCGCCTCCAGTCCAAGCAATCCGCCGCCGACCACCACCACCCGTCTCTTCTGGGCCGCAAGCGTCAGCAGCATGTCGACGTCCCGGCTGTCGCGGAAGGTATGCACGCCGGCGAGATCGGCGCCGGGCACGTTCAGCCGCAACGGCATCGAGCCGGTGGCAAGCACCAGGCGGGAAAACCCGATGCTCTCTTCGTTCGCGATCTTGAGTTCGCGGCGGCCGACATCGATCTCGGTGGCGACGCAACCATATTTCAAGGTGACGCCGCGGTCGCCCCACCAGGAAGCCGGCCTGAGCTCGATATCATGCGACGCCGTCTCGCCCGCCAGCACCGACGACAGCAGCACGCGGTTATAGGCAAGCCGCGGCTCGTCGCCGATCACGGCGATGGCGTAGCGCCCCAGTGCTACCTTCGTCAGTTCGTCGACCAGACGGGCGGCGGCCATTCCGTTGCCAACGACAACCAGCGTTTCGCTCACGACGTATCCTTACTCGGCGGCCTGAGACCGACCGTATGCTTCGGAGATCATAAAGCCGGACAGCGTCCCGTAGGCCGCGGTCCAGGCATCGGCGACGTCGGGCGTCCAGCCGTCTCCGAGGCCCTTTTCCAGCGTCCACAGCAGGGCGGCGCCGACCACGGGATAGTGTTCTTTTCTCGCGCCGTAGCTGACGTGGCGTGTCGCCAATGCGCTCGCCGCCGGCAAAATGGACTCGAGCTTGCCGAGGCCGTTCACCACGAAGGCCAGCGTCGTCATCAGCTTCTTGCGCTGCTCGGTCATGTCTGCCGGGAACATCGACTTGACCGATGGTGCGACTTCGAACAGGCGGTCATAGAACAACACCGCCGCCGTGTCCGAGATCGGCGCGACCTTGGCGAAACTCTCCTGAACGAGTGTGACTTGGTCCGGTGTCATCATCAGCTCCATTTGCTGTCGTCATGCGCGGGCCTGATCCGCGCATCCATCTTAAAAAATTCTTTCGCTTTCGATGGATTGCCGGGTCATCTTGAGCGCTTCGCGCTTTTCCCAGGCAATGACGAAAGCGCGGATAGTTACGCCGCCTCGACGAAACGATGCCTTTCGTACAGGAACTCCAGCACCCGCAGCCGGCATTTCAGGTACGCCGCGTTGGTCGACAGTTCGAGCCGCTTGCGCGGGCGCGCCAGCGGCACGTCCAGCACCTCGCCGATCCGCGCGCTCGGGCCGTTGGTCATCATCACGATGCGGTCCGTGGTGCAGCGCCATCACCGAGTCCTGCAGGTGCGCGCGGGTCAGCGCGTCGAGCGCGCCGAACGGCTCGTCCAGCAGCAATACCTTCGGCTCCATCGCCAGCGCCCGCGCGATGCCGACGCGCTGCTTCATGCCGCCGGATATCTCCGCCGGGCGTTTGTCCCTGGCGTGAGCCATCTGCACCAGGTTGAGATTGTGCATGGTCCAGGCGTCGCGTTCCGCGCGGCTCTTGCTCGATGAAAAAACCTTGTCGACGCCAAGGCGCACGTTTTCATAGACCGTCAGCCACGGCAGCAGGCTGTGGTTCTGAAACACCACCGCGCGGTCCGGGCCCGGCGAATTGACTTCGCGATTTTCCAGGAGCACGCAGCCCATCGTGGGATCGGTGAGACCGGCGACGATGTTGAGCAAAGTGGATTTGCCGCAACCGGAATGCCCGATGATCGAGACGTACTCGCCCTTCTCGATCGTCAGATTGATGTCCTTCAGTACCTCGGTCGAGGCGTTGCCGCGGGTGAAGATCTTGTCGATGTGGTCGAGCTTCAGATAAGGCCGCATGAGGCGTTCCTTCAATTCAGTGCGGTGCCGCGGGTGACGATCTTGGCCAATCCCGCGATCAAGCGGTCGAGCACGAAGCCGATGATGCCGACGTAGAACAGCGCCAGAATGATTTCGCTGATGTGGGAAGAATTCCATGCATCCCAGATGAAAAAGCCGATGCCGACGCCACCGATCAGCATTTCCGCCGCCACGATCGCGAGCCATGACAGCCCGATGCCGATGCGCAGGCCGGTGAAGATGTAGGGCGCCGCCGCCGGGATCATGATCTTCCAGAAAAATTCCAGCGGATTGAGCTGAACCACGGCTGCGACATTGCGGTAGTCCTGCGGAATGTTGCGAATGCCGACCGCGGTGTTGATGATGATCGGCCAGATCGAGGTGATGAAAATCACGAAGATCGCCGAGGGCTGGCCGTCACGAAACGCCGCCAGCGACAGCGGCAGCCAGGCCAGCGGCGGAATGGTGCGAAGCACCTGGAAGATCGGATCGAGCCCGCGCATCGCCCAGACCGATTGCCCGACCAGGGTGCCGAGCGCGATACCCGCGACCGCCGCCAGCGAATAGCCTAACGCAACGCGCTGAAGGCTGGCGGACAGATGCCAGAACAGACCCTTGTCGATGCCGCCATGATCGAAGAACGGATCGAAGATCAGCTCTTTGGTCTCCTTGAAGACCCGCGACGGCGGCGGCAGGGCCGAGCCGGCGCGCCGGCAGACCAGTTCCCAGAACAGCATCCCCAGCGCCAGCACGATCAGCGGCGGCACCACCCGTACCGCGGTCTCGCGTGCCATCTTGCGGTATTTGTCGGCACGCGGTGGCCGCTTGGGCGTCATCGTAACGACGGGCGCCGCTGTGGCCGCACGTACCGCCGTGGCGGGTTCGGTCTTCATGGCAGGCATATTCATCGAAAGTGCTTCTCCGTGTTCGTTAGGCGGACCGCACGCCAGCGCGCGGTCCGGCTTCGATCAGACATCAACACGCTTGATGGACAGGGACTTCAGATACGCCGCCGGATTTTCCGGATCGAACACCTTGCCGTCGAAGAAGGTCTCCTTGCCGCGCGATTTCGACGCTGGAATATCGGCGGCGGCGACGCCGAGGGCCTTTGCGGCGTCGCGCCAGATATCCTCGCGGTTGACCTTGGCAATCAGCGCCTTGGTGTCGTAGCCCGCCTCGTACTTGCCCCAGCGGATATCCTCGGTGAGGAACCAGAGGTCATGGCTCTGGAACGGATAAGAGGCGTGGTCGCTCCAGTATTTCATGACGTGCGGGCTGTTTTCGACCACCTTGCCGGTGCCATAGTCGAACTTGCCCTTGGTGCGATCGAGAATGTCTTCGACCGGACAGTTGATCCACTGCCGCTTGCCCATGATGGTGGCGAGTTCTTCCTTGTTCTCGGCCTTGTCGGCCCATTGCTGCGCCTCCATCACCGCCATGGTGATCGCTTGCGCAGCCTTCGGATTCTTGTCGACCCAGGCGGCGCGCATGCCGAGCGATTTCTCGGGATGCTTGTTCCAGATTTCGCCGGTGTTCACCGCCGTATAGCCGACGTCCTGATGGATCAACTGCAGGTTCCACGGTTCGCCGACGCAGAAGCAATCCATGGTGCCGACCTTCATGTTGGCGACCATCTGCGGCGGCGGCACCACGATGGTTTCGATGTCCTTGTCGGGATCGATGCCGCCGGCAGCGAGCCAGTAGCGGATCCAAAGGTCGTGCGTGCCACCCGGGAATGTCATCGCAGCCTTGATCGACTTGCCGGCGGCCTTCTTCTTGTCGAGCGCGACCTTGAACGGCGCGGTGTCGACGCCGATCTTGAGGTCGGCGTATTCCTTGGCGACCGAGATGCACTGGGCATCGAGATTGAGCCGCGCCAGGATGTACATCGGCGTCGGCTGATTGTTCTGCGTCACCTTGCCGGACGAAATCAGATACGGCATCGGCGTCAGGATATGCGCGCCATCGATGCCGTTGCCTTCGGAGCCCAGCACCAGGTTGTCGCGCGTGGTGCCCCAGGAGGCCTGCTTCTGCACGTCGACGTCCGGCATGCCGTGTTTCGCGAACAGACCCTTGTCCTTGGCGACGAACAGCGGGCCAGCATCGCTCAGCGCGATGAAGCCGAGTTTCGCGGCCTTCACTTCCGGACCTGCGCCTTGCGCAAAAGCACCGGCGGGAAAATTCAGCCTGGCCGCGGCCAGCAGCGCTGCCGTTCCCGCGGTCGCCTTCAGGATTTGACGGCGGCTGAGGCCGCGGCGCGGGGTCTGATCGGTGGGCTTCGTCATGAGTTGCTGTGGTCCTTTGCGTCTGTGCGGCCCGTCCGTCCGGTGTCATCGCGCGGGGCGCATGCAGGCGCGCTCTGGGGAGGCCCCAGTTTCGTGGTGTCACAGTTCGGATGATTGGTTTCGAGGGACGGCTTCAATGGCGTCGGCAGACACTATTCAAGCTTCATGCCAAGCCGCCGCAACGCAAAAAGTATATTAATTGCAATCTGTTAGGTGTTACTACCGATGGCGTCCCTCACCCAGCTCCGCACCCAAAATTTGCGATTCGCTCATTTCTTGTGCGCCGCACAAGAAATGAGCAGGTGCCAGAGTCAATGCTTTCAGGCGTCCTCGGTCTCGGCCATCATCGGCTTCGGCGCGGCGCCCTCACCCGGCTTGATGCGGAAATCGTAGGCCATCAAATGCCAGGGCGCGGCCGCGGGCTTGCCGTCGGGCGTCGTGGGATCGGTGCGTTTCTCGACCTTGGCGATCAGCTCGTTCTTCACCCCGAACACCACGTCGGTATCGAGATATTTGTCGCCATCGATGAAGACGTGGGTGATCAGCGGCTCGTAGCCCGGCGCATTGACCAGGAAATGCACATGGGCGGGGCGCATCGGGTGGCGCCGGGTCTGCAGGATCATCTCGCCAACCGGGCCATCGGTCGGGATCGGATAGCTGCACGGCAGGATGGTCCTGAAGAAGAACCTTCCATCCGCGTCGGTGACGAACCGCGCCCGCGACGATGGTCCCTCGGTCTCGTAGGACGGCCTTTGCGAATCGTAATAGCCGTCATTGTCGGCGTGCCAGACGTCGACCGGCACGCCCGCAAGCGGTTTGCCCTCGAGGTCGGTGACGCGGCTCTGCACAAACATCGTTTCGCCGGTCAGATTGGCGGAGATATCGGCGCCGTGCGGCATCGGCTTGTGTTCGCCGACATAGAACGGGCCGAGCACCGTGGTCTCGGTAGCGCCGTCGCGCTGGCGATGATTCACCGCATCGACCAGCATCGAGACCCCGAGCACGTCCGACAGCAGGATGAACTCCTGGCGGGTCGAGGAACATTTCTGTCCGACCCGGGTCAGAAAATCGATCGCGTAGCCCCATTCGTCGAAAGTGAGATCGGTCTTGCGGACGAAATCGTGCAGCGACTTCACCAGCTCTTCCATCAGGAATTTGACCCGCGGGTCCGGCGTCTCCTCGAAGCTGCGGATGACGGCGGCGGTAAGTTCGGTATCGTTGAATTGGGGCATGGGTGCTGTCCTGCGGGGTACGCGATGCTGCTTAAACCTACACCAGCCGATAGCCCGGGGTAAGCAGGCAGCGATTGGAACAGGGCACACTTTTCGGCTATCAAAGGCAAAGCCCGACAGCCCCCCGGAGACCAGTCCCGATGTTAGCCCCGACCCCCGCCTCGCCCGAATCCGCCGGCATGTCCAAGGCCGCCTTCGACCGTCTCGAAGCTCATCTGAAGCACCGATATATCGACACCGGCCGCTTCCCGGGGACGCAGCTTTTGGTCTACCGCCGCGGCAAGGTCGTCCACAGCTCGGTGCAGGGCTTTGCCGATGTCGAGCGCAAAGCGCCCATGAAGGACGACACCATTTTTCGCATCTATTCGATGACCAAGCCGATCACGTCGGTGGCCTTCATGATGCTGTTCGAGGAAGGCCGCGTCGCGCTCGACGAGCCGGTCCATAAATACATCCCGGAATGGAAAAACCTCGGCGTGTTCCAGGCCGGGATTTGGCCGGCATTTCTCACCAGGCCGCCGTCGCGGCCAATGTTGATCGTGGACCTGCTGCGGCACACTTCCGGCCTGACCTATGGCTTTCAGCAACGGTCCAACGTCGATGCCGCGTACCGCGAACAGAAGATCGGCGAGGTCCTGAAAGCGGGAACGCTGCAGTCGATGGTCGACGATCTTGCCAAAATTCCGCTGGAATTCTCGCCCGGCGAGGCCTGGAATTATTCGGTCTCCACCGATGTCATCGGCTATCTCGTCGGCAAGATCAGCGGCAAGCCGTTCGAGCAGTTTCTGAAAGAACGGATCTTCGATCCGCTGGGCATGAATGATACCGACTTTTTTGTGCCGGCCGACAAGGTGCATCGTTTCGCGGCCTGTTACTCGGCCGATCCAAAAGGCGGCATGACGTTTCACGCCACCGAGCGCAAAGGCAGCCTGACGCTGCAGGACGACCCGACCGAGAGCT
>WNGR01009159.1_pt1 | contig 10415 bp, 8 predicted proteins | sample 5407581 | NCBI WGS metagenome assembly WNGR01 (sample SAMN13153383, study PRJNA577476) | soil metagenome | isolation source: 80 cm soil or saprolite under Garry oak tree replicate 2 | place: USA:California | collected 2016-06-15
GCCTATGGTTCGCAGCTAGGCAGCGCGGGCGATCTTTTTGTCATGGAAAATGCTGCACGCCTCAGTTAGGGTAGTGGGCATGCATCTTCGAACGACGGCGCGATGGGTTGTGGTGGCGCTTGCGATGGCGGGCGGCGCGGGGCGGGTGGTGGGCCAGGCTGGTGGTCCGGCGGGTGGTAGTCCGGCCGCAGGTGGCACGGCGAGTGGCGGGAAGCTGACGTGCACGATCGATCACAGGACGCCGAGCGAGCCTGAGAAGGCTCTGCGGGCGCGGAGGTTCGCGGACGCGGAGCGGCTCTTCGGCGAGGCACTGACGGCTGCTCCGGCGTCGAGCGATGCGATGGCGGGCCTGGTGCGTACGACGCTGGCGGAGGATAAGCTGCCGGAGGCGCTGGCGCTGGCGATCAAGTTCGACAAGGAGCATCCCAGCGATCCTGTGCTGATCGATGCTCTGGGCGAGGTGCGGTTTCGTCGCGGCGAAGTGCAGGAGGCGGCGAATGCGTTCATCCAATCGAATAAGCTCGATCCCTGCAACGGGCTGACGCACTTTGATGTGGCGCGGTATTTGAATCTGTCGGGAATGTACCTGAGTTCGCAGCGCCAGTTGGAAATTGCGCATACGCTCTCCCCTGATAATCCGCAGATCGAGCGGCGCTGGCGAACGACCCATGCGATTCCGCGGACACCCGACCAGCAACTCGCGTTCCTGAGAGAGCGGGTTGCGAATGCGCCGCCTTCGATGACCGATGAGGTGAAGGAAGGAATTCAGGCGGCGATCAAGGGCATCGAGACGCGCGAGAAGGGAAGCTGCCAGTTGGTGTCGCCGGTGCAGGAGACGAAGCTGCCGATCGTCCCCATCTCGAACGGCGTCGCGCAGACGCAGGAGGACATCCAGGGCGCGGGGCTGGACGTGCTGTTCAACGGCAAGCGCAAGCGGCTGGAGATCGATACCGGCGCGTCAGGCATTCTGCTGAGCCGTTCGGCGGCCAGGAACGCCGGGCTGGTTCCGGAGCTTGAGATCAAGTCCGGAGGCATTGGCGACGAAGGGCTTGCGAGTGCGTTCGTCACTCACGTCGACGACATCAAGGTCGGCAGCATGGAGTTCAAGAACTGCATGGTGCAGGTACTGGAGAAGAGCAGCGCGCTGGATATCGACGGCCTGATCGGGCCGGATGTCTTCCGCGACTACCTGGTGACGCTGGATATTCCGGGGCGCGAGGTGCGGATCGGGCCGCTGCCGAAGCGTCCGGATGAGGCGCCGTCCAAGCCGACCGGGCTGGCGACGTCCGACGTCGAGGAGACTCCGCTGAGCATCGCGGACCGCGCGAAGGATCCCTACGTCGCGCCGGAGATGAAGGATTGGACTCCGGTGTTCCGCGCGGGGCATGATCTTATCTTTCCGACCATGATCGGCAACGCTCCGGTGAAGCTGTTCATGATGGATACAGGCGCGCAGCATGGCATGATTACGCCGGCCGCGGCGCGCGAGGTGACCCACGTCTCCGGCAACACGGACATGCGGGTGCGGGGCATCAACGGCGAAGTGAAGAACGTGATGGTCGCCGACAGGGTGACGATTACGTTTGCCAGGGTGCAGCAGATGTTGCCGGACATGACCGCGTACGACAGCTCCATGCTGGCACATACGGCCGGGGTGGAGATTTCAGGGCTGATCGGATTTCCGACACTGCGCGAACTGGTGATCTCGATCGACTACCGCGACAACCTGGTACACGTAGTCTACGACCCGAAGAAGGGCTTCCACGCGCATTAGCCTAACGTCGTAGTCTAAGCACACATGGCGATGTTGGAGCAGGATACGATTGTGGCGATCTCGACGCCGGTGGGGCGGGGCGGGATTGGCGTGGTGCGCGTGAGCGGGCCGCAGGCGCGGGAGGTGGTCGCGCCGATGCTGCGTCTGCGGCATGAGCTGGCGGCAGGGCGTGCGCGGTTTGGAGAAATCCTCGACCTGAGCGACAGAACGCCCAGCCACTCGGACCACACCTCGAACCTCGAACCTCGAACCTCGAACCCACCTCCTGTGCTGGATGAATGCGTGGTCACTCTCTTCGAGGGTCCACACAGCTATACCGGCGAGGATGTGGTGGAGATTGCCATGCATGGCGCGCCGGTGTTGTTGGAGTATGTGGTGCGGGAGTGCTGCGCGGGTGGAGCGCGGCTGGCGGAGCCGGGCGAGTTTACGCAGCGCGCATTTCTCGCCGGGCGCATCGACCTGACCCAGGCGGAGGCGGTCGACGATCTGATCGGCTCGTCGACGCTGGAGCAGGCGCGGGTGGCGGCTCGGCAGTTGGGAGGCGCGCTGGCGAAGGTCGTGGCTCCGGTGAAGGAGGAGCTGGTCGGACTGATCGCGGCGATGGAAGCGGGTATCGACTTTGCCGAGGACGACATCGACGTGATGCCGGCGGAGAGGATCGTCGCGAAGATTGACGAAGTGCGTGCGCCGCTCGAGATGCTGGAGCGGAGCTTCGCGTATGGCCGCGTGGTGCGCGATGGATTCAGGCTGGCGATTGTGGGCCGGCCGAATGCGGGCAAGTCCTCGCTCTTCAACCGGCTGGTGGAGCGCGATCGCGCGATCGTGACGGCCTCGCCCGGGACGACGCGCGATCTTGTAACGGAACGAGTTGCAATTGAGGGCATTCCCGTTGAACTGATCGACACCGCGGGACTTCGCGACGCATTGGATGAGGCGGAGCAGATGGGCGTTGCGAAATCGCGCGAGGCGATGGCGGATGCGGATGTGGTGCTGCTGGTGGTCGATGCGACTGTGGGTGTGGGGGACGAGGATCGCGCAGTGCTGGAACGCGGCGCGCTGGTGGCGTGGAACAAGGCGGATCTGATGGCTGGGGAAGCCTCGTACATCCCACCCATCGCGCAAGAGGACGCGCGATGGATGGGGCACCCGAACGATATTGCCGATGCGGCGGTGCGAACATCGGCGGTGACCGGCGAGGGCATCCCTGAGCTGCGCGCGGCGATCGTCAGCGCGGTTGCCGGCGATGAGGGCGGCCTGCGCGAAGCCGGGATGCTGACGAATCTGCGCCAGCATCAGGCGGTGGTGCGAGCCGTGTCTGGGCTGGACGCAGCGCGCACAGCAGTGACGCAGGGAATTCCGCATGAGATGGTGCTGCTGGATTTGTATGAAGCCCTGCGCGGTCTCGATGCGCTGACTGGAGCGACCACCACCGAGGATGTGCTGCGCCTGATCTTTTCGCGATTCTGCATCGGCAAATAATAATATAAGTTATTTATTATCAATAACATGCATAATAATACTACGCCGAGCCGGTACTTTATTTGGGGGGAGGGGTTGCCTTTTATCTCGTAGCCCATTGCTCGGTAGCCTTGTTGACGTTTCTTCCACATTCCAATCAAGGCGGGGTGTCCTTCATCCACGTAGTCGTAAATTCGCACCTCCTTCTTGTCCGCAAGTTCGCGATGGAGGCGGCCTGCATACTGCTGGAGAGTTCCCTTCCATGAGATTGGCATCGTCAGGATCAGAGTATCCAGCGGAGGATGATCAAAGCCTTCTCCAATCAGGCGCCCGGTCGCGAGTAAGACGCGCGGCGCATTCTCCGGCAGTTCAGTCAGGGTTTTGATCACATCGCGACGCTGCTTTCCAGACATACGTCCATGTAAAACGAACAAGGATTCTATCGAGCTATCGAGACGAGCTTTAATAGCCTGTAAGTGCTCCGTGCGCTCGGTCAGCACTAGTACTTTGCGCCCTTCCTGATAGGCAGCGATTATGTCAGAAATAATCTCTGCGGTTCGTTGTTCGTTGGTAAAGAGTTCTCGAAACACGTCCTGGATAGAAGCGCCGGCAAGAAGAAGAAGCCCTTGAGGCAGAAATCGAGCATACACATCAAGCTTGTGTGGCGGATCTTCGGACGGACGGACTGTGTGCCGGATTGGTCCACACTGCATGAAAATGATGGGCTGCTGGCCATCACGGCGTACCGGAGTCGCCGTTAATCCCAAGACGTATTTTGCTTTCGCATGCTTCAGTGCTGACTCGAATGAAACGGCTGACAAGTGGTGGCACTCATCGATGAGGATATGACCATAGTTCTCAATTATTTCGCTCACCTTGCCCATGCGCGACAACGATTGAATTACAGCGATGTCAATCTGCCCGGTTGGTTTGTTCTTGCCGCCTCCAATGGTGCCAATCATTTCCTTGGTCACGCCGAGAAAAGTCTGCAATCTCTCTTGCCACTGTTTCATCAACTCAGTACGGTGGACCAGTATCAGCGTGTTTACGCCGCGGCGTGCAATCACAGCGATTGCTGCCACAGTCTTCCCGAATGCCGTGGGGGCACAAAGCACCCCGGTGTCGAACCGAAGCATGTTTCCTGCCGCTTTTTCCTGTTCGGGGTAAAGCCGACCGCTGAAAGCAACCTTCAGCGGATTTCCAGGAGAACGCTCGTCATGTAACCTGCACTCGATGTTGTTGTCTCGGAGCAAATCCATGACGGCATCCAAACATCCGCGTGGCAGGGAAATGTGTTTGGGATGGTTCTCAGCACACCCGATCACGCGCGGCTTATCCCAGACTGGGAACCGCATTGCCTGGGCTCGATAAAACTCAGGGTTCTGAAAAGCTGCTAGGCGAATCAGGCGGTTGGTCAGCGACTGAGGTAGTTGGCTCTTCTCGAAATAGAGCTGGCCAGCCAGTGTCATCGTGAGCGATTGCGGCATGGGGCCGGCAAGTTTCTCGGACGACGCTGCGGACCGCTTCCACGGTCTTTCGGCGTCCTCTTCTGAAATGAATGTCACGTCGAGCGGATGCGCTCCGCCGGTGATCCGAGTGATCGTGGGGCCAACCGATCCCGGAGCCATGGGACGAACTGAGGCCAGAAATTTCCACTGATCTACATAAGGCTGGAATTGATCGTCGACAAAAACACTGTAGCCTCGATCTCGGGACTTCTTCTGCAACGGCAGGGCGATCAAATTGCCGTACCCGCCCTTGGGGAGACTGTCTTGGTTCGGAAACAGACGGTCATAGGACGATAGGTTCAATTGTCGGGTTCGGGCACAGGTGTGACTGATAATCGCGGTGCCCAGGCGACGAGCGTCGCAGGCCGACACCGCCGAAGAGAAAAATATCCAGACGTGCGCACCCTTTCCTGAGCGCGAGATCTCCAACGCAACGGGAACCTCAAGCTCACGGCACGACTCGATGAAAGCCCGGGCATCCTCTTGCCATTCCGCCTCGTCAAAGTCCACCGCAAGGAAGTGGCAAGTATCATCAGGCAACAATGGATAGACACCAACCGTATGGCGGCCTGCCAGGTGATCGTAGATAATCTGATCTGCTAATGGAATTAACTGGCGGTGGTTGCAATCGGAACACTTGATTCGAGGCTTCTCACAGACCCCTGCTCGCCATTCGTTACCGCAAGCTGGTGAGTATCCGGATTTTCCGGTCTTGCTCTCCCACCGAACTGGATACACATCATCGCGTCCGCGGAATAGGCGGCGAAAGAGCGCAACTTTCTCTGCGGCGGTAAGCCGCGTTTCTTCGAAGGGTGGTTTTGCGGATTGAATGCTGGAGGACTCTGCCAGTTGATGTAATTGCCACTCTATACCATTTGCTTGCAAAAGCTTGATGAGTCGGGCGTTCTCTTCCCGGAGCCGCGCAGCCACTGCAGCTGTATTCTCGTCGCTTCTCTCATCGGCAGTCGTCACACCCATACTCCGCCCAAAGGGAGTTCATTTCGTCGCCGACACCCCAGCCGAAGTGTTGGCTGATGTCGCGGACCCTGTCAAGCCGCTCTACGTAAGATGCTTGTCGTTCTTCAGGCAAGGTGACTGCGAGTCCCAGGGCGTCCGCGAAAACACGTATTAACGAGGAGAACCAGCTATCACCTTCCATCCCGACATCTCGACTGAATCCCGCTGCTTGTTCACAATAGAAAACCAGCAATTCAACTATTCCTTCCGGCTGCCCGACCGCTTTCTTGTAGTCGGAAATTGCCTTGAGAGCTTTAGAGACTGACACATCCTGATTGGACCTGAGAACATCAGGCCAAAGCCATCGCTCAAGGGATTTCTTGTAAGGTGCCAGTACGTCCCCACCCAAGCCGAACCGCGCATGGAGGAAGGCCTGGTTGTCCTTACTCGCACTGTAAAGGTCTTGGATTAGTCCAAGCAGCTTCGTACGGTCAAAGCTGTTCAATTGAGACTTGACGTTGCTCCAACCTGGCTTATTGTTTGATTTCTTAATCTCCATTACAGTTTTCCCCACCCACGTCCCGGCCTCCAATGCGTGGCGAATACCTCTGGCTCTTGTCGCGGCATCATGAGTTTAAGTCGTTGCTGTCGGCTGCTGCAACCAGAACCTGCCCCACGAAGTTTCTCACCTCTGTCGTAACCTCCAATAACGTTTCGGCACAATGAGACCACTCTCGAATTCCAACCGGTTGGAAGGTATTTGCACTGGACGCGCCAATTCAGACTTGATAACATGGCCGTGTTAGTTAACGTGGCCATGTGAAACCAGATGCCAAGATCAAAAGACAGATCGCCTATTGAAAACAAAGACGCTTTGTTTGAGCGGGTTGTCACGGATGCGTTCCGCAGCGCAGGCTGGAAGGTCAAGCGGCAGCGGTCGGATGGCGTTGATCTGGTGCTGTCACATGGAAATCAGATCTATATTGCAGAATTGAAAGTAATTGCCGAGGCGCGGCGTGATAGGGCAGTGCCCCTCCTTGCCCAAGCCATTCTCCAGGTCCAAACGAGGGCACGGTCCAGCAAGCAACCTGTTGCTCCGCTTGCAATCATTGCCTCGGAGCGCGTGCCAGAATCTGTCGCCTTGGAACTTCAAAACTTCGCCGCCCATTACGCTCCAGAAGTCGCGGTTGGGGCTGTGGATTCGCAGGGGTTCAGGTCCTTCAGAGGCCCGGGGCTCGAAGCCATCAACGCGCCACGATCTTCAAAAGCTGAACGGATTTCATCTCGCCGCGTCAGCTCACCGCATCTTTTTTCCGACCTGAACCAGTGGATGCAGAAGGTGTTATTGGCCCCGGCAATTGCAGAGCCGTACTTGTGCGCACCACGTCGAAGGTTCAAGAATGCGTCCCAACTCGCAGAGGCAGCGGGCGTCACCGTAATGAGCGCGTTCCGACTCGTTCGTGGCCTGAAAGAAGAAGGCTTTCTGGACGAAGCATCTGGCGTGCTGAAGTTGGTCCGTATTCCGGATCTGTTGCAGGCATGGCAGGCAGCAAATCTTCGTCCTGCGCAGGAGATTCCGGTTCGATGGGTCATCGCGGGAGGAAGCAAGCAACTTGGGAACGCATTGCGCGCTTATGGCGGCCGTGCACAAACCGAAACGACTTCGTCTCATTCTGGCAACTTTGCTTTGCGTCCCAGGGTCTGCCTCGCTTTGTTCGCCGCCGCCGATGCGCTCGGCACCGGATTCGTGCAAGGCGTGCCGCCCACGATTTATTTGGAAAAGGCGGACGTCGGTGCAATGAAGAAACTGGGCCTGTCACTAGAACTCTCCGGCGAGCCGCCGGACGTATTCGTCCGAATACCACGCTCTCCAGAAGCGGTATTTCGAGCGCTTGTGATCCGGGACGGAGTGCCGGTCTCCGACGTGTTGCAGGTTTGGCTCGACGTCTCTAATCACCCGGCGCGAGGCAAAGAACAGGCAGAGCAGTTGAAGAGAGGCGTTCTTGCTCCGTTGTTTGCGGGAGACTTTTGATGCCGGGAGAATCGGACTTCGAGAAATTTCAATTGCTGGTTAGGGCCATTGAGCCGTTCCTCGATCGTGTTGTGGTCATCGGAGGTTGGGCGCATCGGATGTATCATCTCCACCCCCATGCACAAGTTCCGAAGTACGCACCTCTGATGACATTTGACGCCGACTTGGCAATTCCCGAACGAATGCCCTCTTCGGAAGAGGATATTGGCAAGCGCCTGCACGATGCCGGCTTTCGCCCCCTGTTGATGGGCGACCATACGCCGCCGGTGTCGAAGTACACCTTGGGAGAAGATCAAGGGGGCTTCTACGTAGAGTTTCTCGCTCCGCTGACCGGAAGCCGCCACAAGAGAGGCAGGCCCGATACAACTATCCGCGTCGCCGGAGTAAACGCGCAGAAGCTCCGATTTGTGGACCTGCTTCTGCTCGCACCTTGGTCGCTGGAACTGGATGTTTTAGATGTCGAACTCCGGATTGCGAATCCCGCGACCTTCATCGCACAGAAGCTTCTGATCCACGATCAACGAGAGCGTGCAGATCGGGCCAAGGACATTCTCTATATCCACGACACGATTGAGATTTTTGCCGCCGAGCTGTCCGACATCCATGGGGAGTGGATCGAAAAGGTCGCGCCGGAGTTGCATGGCAATGCCGTTCGGGATGTCGCCAAACTTTCAGTTAGGCTATTCGACAAAGTTAACGATGATGTGCGGAGTGCCGCGGAAATTACCAGGAGCGTGGGGAGAACTCTCTCAACCGAACGCCTGGTCGAAGTGTGTCGGGCGGGCCTGAAGCAGATCTTCGGATGACGACTCGAAAACGGGAGGCTGATGATGAACCGGTACGGTTTCGAATTGCGCCAGACAATCGGCCGTCACATCGATCATCCTGCGTGTCCACAGATGTGTCCACGCACCCGATCGCGATCCTCGAATAGCCTCGTTAATACTGATTAACTTGCCATGAGGTAACTTTCTGCATCGGCAAGTGAATGAATATGGTTGCGGAATTTCCGCACTCGATCCGCTTCCGGCTATTCTGTACAGGGGCCCGGAACTGATTCGATTGTGCGACGCTTGAAGGGGAGACTCTGAATGGGTGATCGGGCGCCGCGGAAGCGGATCTTCATCGTCGATCATATGTGCGTTCTTCCGTATGGCCATGCCCAGGCATCCGTGGCACTCTTTCGGCGCACGCTGGGGGAGCATTTTTCCGAGAGCCATGCGCTGGTGCCCAATGTCTTATCGGCGCGCTCCGCGAAGGAGAGAGGATTCACGCGCAGCCTGAACTATCCCTACAACGTCTACATCTACCGGCGCTTCGATTTTCTGTTGAACCGGTGTCTCAGGAGCAAGTGGCTCCGCGTCCGGTTACAGGATCGCCTCGGCCTGATCGAGGGTGGCATATTGAGGTGGATGATCGGCCGCTTCGGTTTCGACGGTGTGCTTTGGAACACTGAGCGGAACTGGGAAAAGCAGTTCAAGAGATACAGTTTCGGCAGCGACGATCTTCTCTTCTTTCCCAGTGCCGATTTCTATGGCGCCGCGGCCTGCCTGGATTTGCTGCTGAAGGGAAAGATCAGGAACCCGCCGCGCCTGCATCTGCGAATGATCGGCGTGATGGAGAATACTTGTCTCGGCAGCAAGGCCGCGTGCGATCTGCTGCTGGAGAGAGTGAAGAAGGCGACGGCACAGGGAATCGACGTCCGACTTTCCGCGGAGACGCCCGCTTATGCTTCGTATCTCGCGGAGAAACTCGGCGCGGTCGTGACTTATTTTCCTCAGCCGCTGGGCCATGATTCCGTTCCGATGCCCGCGACAGAGCCGCGGATTGCCGCGTCGATGGGAAGTGCGCGCCGAGACAAGGGCTATTTCCTGATGATGGAGATCGTGCGCAAGACGGCGCATCGCTGCGGCAATCGCGTTGTCTTCGAGATCCAATCGATGCCGTTCGACGATGATGCATTTTCGTCCGAATATGAGAGCGAACTGGTCACGCTCCCGAACTCGCGCGTGCTTCCGGCAGTCATGGAGGAGGGTGAGATGCTGGAGTTGTTCCGGCGCAGCTATGTCGCTGTGCTGCCCTACGACGCCGTAGTTTACAAACATCGCGGCTCGGCAATTCTGCAGGAGGCCATCGCATTTACACGGCCTGTCGTGTGTCTCGGCGGCGCCGCGTTTGCCCCGCTGGTAGGCCGTTATAAGAATGGCGCCGTGTGCCGCGATGTCGACGGGGTTGCGGCCGCGATCGAAGAGTGCGCGTCGATCTCGCCGTCCGAATGGGACAAGCGTCTGGCGGTCAGCCGCAGACTCTACGAGAGAGATGTCGAAGACGCCATCGCGCGGGTCCTGGCAGAACCGTAAAATTTCAATATCTCCGGGCAGCAAAAAGGGTCCCTTCTTTCGGGACCCTTCTGACTTCCTCTTGTCTGGATCATCGGCGGCGTGCAGCCGTTGAGATTAGGAGGTCGCTCCGTGCTTCAGTGCGGCGTCGTAGCCGTTCTGGAAGGCCGAGCGATATGCATTCACTGCATCGTTGCCCTTGACAGGCGGATGGACGTACAGGTGCGAAGTCTTGGCATCGATCCTGCGGTTTGCCAGCTTGTCCAGCTTGGCCGCTTCGATACCGTCGCGGAAGCCCTGCTGCGCCTGCTCGGTTCCCGCAGGCGGAGTGTTCCAGTCCTGGGTTG
>WNGR01015140.1_pt1 | contig 10415 bp, 11 predicted proteins | sample 5407581 | NCBI WGS metagenome assembly WNGR01 (sample SAMN13153383, study PRJNA577476) | soil metagenome | isolation source: 80 cm soil or saprolite under Garry oak tree replicate 2 | place: USA:California | collected 2016-06-15
AATGGCAAAATCGCTGAATTTGACGTCCCAGAGGTTCTCTATGCACAGGACGGAATTTTCCGCGGGATGTGCGAGCGCTCGAGCATCACGTTGGAAGACATCCGCCGTGCTCGAAAGGAGCGGGAGGCTGGCGATGAGAGTGCTTTGTAATGCACCCGACTAGCTCAGTGACCACTTACTTCCCCTGATGACCGGGACTAGACCTAGCGTAATTCACACTCCTGATGGTGTACTGTAGGTCGCCGAAGGCCGAGCGCTGAGCGATGAGCGACAACACTGTAGGATATGGCGAACGACACGATCCTCCATCACGTCGCACGGTACAGACTAGATACCTTACATTTCAGTCTAACCTTTCACTGGGGGGATTCTTTCCCGAATTTCAAACTGGAGCATTGTGGCAGTGTCCCCGAGAGTAAAAAATCGCCGCTGGTATTATAGTATACGTTGTAACATTGGGTGTAAACTCTGCGTGACATACATGCCACGGTATTACTTACACAACCCCCACTTTTGCAAGCACAGATTAGAGAGCTCGGGCGGCCCTCCGCCGGAGACGCCCCGGGTCCTTTGAGCGTTACCTAGGAGTCTTATTCTGTATGCCGACACGACCTAATCTTGTTTGTTTGTACAGCAATGCTCGATGTGCATTGGGCTTGGCAAGCATCGTTACCAACTCGTGATACATACTGTACACAGAGTTCGCAGGTGAGAATGGCGCAGGTGGAAAGAGTATATGCCAGTGGCCGCCGTCCGCACGGCTATGCTGGCAGGTTTGGAACATGGGGGATCCGACCCATTGAGAACCGCCCTATGAATGTTCTATGTACAGTATATTCGGCTGTTGACTGCAAAGAACTGCCGTTCTCTCATCTGTGGTCAAGAAGGTACCTCCGATTCCGAGTCGTCCCTGTTACTTAGTACCAGGCCCACGATGTGATTGTTTCAGTAGTGGACGGATTGCTCTGGTTAGCACTTCAATTTTATTCTCTCATCTAGAGTTTAAGCGTACGTTTGCGACGTCCACCCTGCACGGGGCTACATGTGGTATCAAGCCGGCGCCCTGTTAGTTCAACCATTCAACGTTCACCTTCTAGGCCTCGCAGGCTTCGAGATTATACCCTAGTTCTCTACTGTATGTTGATTGCCTATCGACACCGCTGCCGATGCGATGTGAGAACGCTCACCTCTAACAAGTCCCAGCCACCAATGCCGACATCAACACCGACACTAAGTCATCCAGCCGTATTGCATAATGCCCAACAAGGTACATACCCGTCGCTTCAACACGAAGTTGAGAAGGGACGCCCTGTGATTGGGCAATCTGAGTGCTTCCCAAAGACGCTTCTAGATCCAACGTCACTACAAAAAACAGGGATTGACGCACCTTATTCCAGGATTTTCCGATCCAGAGGGATCTGGACTGGAATGATGGGTCATTAGCGAGAGTGTCACGGATCAACAGGTATTTACGCACCAATTCAATATAATGCCAGTGTGCTGGTGCCCCACATCCTTTTCAAGGGCCATACAAACTATACGGGAGTCTTCTGTAGATTCTAATATTTTGGGAGTTAGAGTGAGTGTATGGTTAACGTAAGCAAGCGCTGTCCGCATTCCGCAGCCACCCCGTTTTACAGAGTATGATATTTCTCTGCGTTGTATCTCCACGCCTTGGCTTATTTAGTAAGTTACATCAGGTGGCTCTTGCACGGCTAAAGGACGTCTATTCCCGAATCAATTGATGGTTTGCAGTTGATATGTATTTGGCCGACTCGGATAAGTCCGTTAATAGTATTTCTGTATTTAGCTCCAAGCGTGCTTCGCTGCTTGACCTGTTGGCTGATTGGTGTGCCCTTTGGGTATTTGGTTCGAGTCACGATCCGTGGCACCACATACCGCCGGTCGTAGGGGGAAATTGCTCTTTTCGTCTCGTCGGCAATTTCTTACCGTAATCAATCTCTATGGGTTTTGTCATGTGTCACTCTCTAAAGCTTCGAAGCTTTAAGCCCGCTTCGAGCCTAAGTTTCAAGCCCGCTTCAAGCCCAAGCTCAGTGGTTTGTGTGGAAATAAAGAATGGGGTTGTCTTTTGGGGTTGTTTTTTTTTCGTTGTTTTTTTTTCTTTCTTTTTTTATAACATTTGTATACCGCGACAAGTATCTATGACTACAGCGAATAAATACTGTAGAACGGCGGCACGCTAATAAAGTAAACTATAGCCTGAGACAATCCCATATGCTCAGGCCTAAGATAGAATAGAAAATGGCCATTCCGCAATAGCGGACGAAAAATAAAGGTTCTTTACCTTCTCACTGTCGGGTAAAGGGCAGGACTAGCCATCGGAATCTTCCGGGGTGATGAGGCCGCTGCATAGGCCTCGAGGCGCTGTGGAAGGGTTGATCGATTAAGTGGGTTGTGGACAGCTCTGGTCTCCTGCTGTAGGAAGCCGAGAAGCTTGGCAAAGTGTTTCTTATATGAGAATAGTCCGGTATGACAATGCGTCCTTTGGTCAATTATTTTGTGTTTGAGTGTGGCGTCCGCATACAGTGATGTCGCTACATGGGCAGACGTGGTCTACAGCGGGTTGTGAGAGTCTGAAGCGAATGGAGTAGCCTGTCGTGAATGTGTGTCTGACTGCCAGTCGCAGTGCAGTGGTGATTGTATGGCGGGGATAGGGGGATGAGTGGGAAGGCACACAAGCCGTGATTTTGACCGTCTGTGGGGTGGTGAAATGGCCCAGCTGTATGCCTGGGACGCTCTAGGGGCATGTTGCCAAGAAACAGACCAAGCAGCATAAGCATCAGCCCGAGTGATGGATTTCTGATATGGAATAGAGCGGATGTTGGGCACATCAAATGTGCGTCCACATCGAACTGGACCACTTTCTCGCCTACTACCACCGGCACGTAGCTTGCCAACGGCATGAATTACTCCTGTCGTAGCAGAGGGGTCCACGTGTAGCCGGCGGACAAGCTCCTTGCTATCAGTTGGGCTCACGACACCTAAGAAAGCCACAGGTCACCTCAGTTTGAACCTCCCAGGGTGCAGCCGCCATGTCATTGGGACGCAGGCCTGTGACAGGGACCCAGTCCGCTAAAGCCCGAAGGGTAGACTTCGTGGCTGGTCCTGGCCCCAGCTGGTTTACAGGAGCCACATGATGTGATTCGCCCAGGCCCAGGTCCTGCCAACCCTCGCCCAGGCGGTTGAGGAGTTGACTGATCCGAGGTAACACTGTAGAATCTCAATGCCGGCCGAATTCTTAGTCAGCATGTCTAGTTGGTGGTTAACGGGAAAGATGTTTAGTATCTCGCGAAGGGGGTCCCGCGGAGCGGATGTCGGACGTACCGGTGGAGGAGGAATTCGAGGTCGTCTTGACACCGCGCCAAATTTCGGCTTCTTCGATCAGATGGTGGGGCGCATGGGCCGCACAGGTGACGGAGGGGGGTTAGCGGCGAAGAAACGGGCAGACAAGATACCCACCATTTCCGAATGCGCGTGGAGGAGCTGATTGTCTTCTAGCAAGGTTGAGAGGATCGAGGCTTTGCGACCATGGTGCCATTGGGCGATGTCTCATAGGTCCGAGACAGAATTACCTTTTCGGCCCATTCCCGTTTGGCTGAAGAATGAGTCGGCTGTAGGTCAAACCCATGACTGGTCTGTCACCGTTGCCACGCTCAGATATGCTACTGGTAGGAGTGACTGGTGTGGGTCCAGCTTACAAAGCACGGGACTGCTCATTTGAACGTGGGAATCAGACATATAGATTGTTCATTTCACGCTAAACGGTCACGGTATAGTACTACTAGTACGGGGAATCTCTGCGTCATGGCCTGGCCGCCGGAATTCATGCAGCCACGACGCAAAAGCATTCCGGGAGTCGTGTTTCATAGTTTTTATTTGGTACACCTATCCTCCCCCCGTCCTATTAATAAATAGCTCTACCATGTGGGAGTAACTTGGCTAGGGTCCCCCACACTCTAGGAACCTAGTCACTGTCCCTGCCCGTCACTTGAAAAATTTCCTTTGTCTCTGTACCCATCGTACGCATACATGGGTAAACTCGAGCTCGACGAAGTTGCCTCCAACTGCGAGACCGACCTTACGCATACCACCCAATACGATACCATTGGAACCGAGACGCGCTCGTCAGTGCTCAGCAAGGTTCATAGGTGCGTCTCTGTCTGAGCAAATGTGTTCTTGCTGAAAGGTCCGCTGATCGACGGTCGTCGTAACAATCGTCTGGTAGGTTTGTCAAGATTATACCCCTCGATCCGTCACCACCCAGAGAGAGCATCGATGATATTCCAGAAATGACTGCGGGCTGGTTTAGCTTGCTAACATTTGGCTGGATGAATCGCCTCATGACACTCGGTTATGCGCGTCCTCTTGAGGCATCTGACTTGTGGAAGCTTCAGGAGCACAGATCGTCGGAGGTCATCGCAAACGCAATTCTCGACTCATTCGAGGCTCGCCGCAGGAAGGCAGATGAATATAATACCCGTTTGGCCAATGGAGAGATCAAGCTCCCTTTGAGGTTGCGCATCATGTCAGCGCTGCGGGGAGATGGCGAGGAACGGCTCAGGCAGTGGGTGGAGAAAGATGGGCGGAAGCAGCCCAGCCTTACACTGGCTATCAATGACAGCATCAAATGGTGGTTCTGGTCAGGTGGTATACTGAAGGTTGCCGGTGACACTGCTCAAGGAACAAGTCCTCTCGTGGTGAAGGTGGGACCCCTTCGTCTGCTAGTATACCTTTTCTTCTTCTGACCCGAGTGCCTGTCTTTCAGTCCCTTATCGAATTCGCGACAGAATCATACGTTGCTAATCGAGAGGGATTACCGGCTCCAGGCATTGGCCGAGGAATTGCTCTTGCAATTGCCCTCGTGATCTTACAACTTTTGGGTTTGTTCTGTCAGCATCATTCTTTTTATCGCTCAGCCTCATCTGGTGTTCTTGTCCGCGGCGGCCTCATCACTGCTATCTATTCACGCTCTCTACGTCTGACCACTGCCTCCAGGGCAAGGTTGTCTAATGGCAGATTAGTCAACCACATCTCGACCGACGTCTCACGAATAGATTTCTGCTGTGGATTCTTCCACATGTCCTGGACGGCGATTATCCAATTGGGGATCTGTCTTGGTCTACTGGTTTCCAACCTAGGCCCGAGTGCTCTGGCCGGTTTTGCCGTCTTCATCATCATTACCCCAATACAGGGCAAGATTGTGAAGTCCTTATTCCAAACCCGACGAAAGGCCATGGAATGGACGGATAAGAGGGCGAAGTTGCTCCAGGAACTTCTCGGAGGCATGAAACTTATCAGATTTTTTGCCTGGGAGGTTCCCTTCTTGAAGCGTGTAGCCGGATATAGGAAACGTGAAACGAGGTAATTTAGTTATTGCACCCGTTTCGTGTGAACTTTGGATTTGGCTGACCTTTCACATCAGCTATGTGCGGACGATGCTGCTGGTCCGTGCGGCGAACATGGCATTGGTCATGTCTACTCCGGCACTGGCATCTGTCGTGGCTTTTCTCGTATACGCAGGTTCTGGACGTCAACTTACACCTGTCGTCATATTTTCCTCGTTGACCTGGTTCCAACTGTTACGTGTACCCCTTATGATGCTACGTAGGTTGCGCAACCGTGGAACTATGCTCGCTATGCGCTAATCCTGTCACGTTATAGCTCGGTCCTTGAGTTCAATTGCAGATGCGCAAAATGCGATTGATCGTCTCCAGGAGTGCTTCACAGCGGAACTCGTTTCTGAGACGCTTGTCCAAGACCCGAAATTGAAGTACGCCGTTGAAATCGACAACGCGTCATTTACTTGGGACGGCCCTCCATCAGATCTCAATGAGGGCAAAGAAGATAAGGGAAAAAGGAAGAGTCGTAGTGGTCCCCACCCTAAGCCTGTACCCGCATCCGAACCGGAAGAAGTCAAAGAAGAGGTGCTGTTCAAGTTGAAGCACATTGACCTTAGGGTACAACGTGGACAGCTCGTGGCCATCGTTGGAGCAGTGGGATCCGGAAAGACGTCATTGCTCCAGGGCTTGATTGGCGACATGCGCAGGACGGAGGGCTCGGTTCGTGTTGGTGGATCTGTAGCGTATTGCTCCCAGAGCGCCTGGATCCAGGTTGGTCATTGTGATGAACTCAACAAAGCTAGGCGCACTGAATTTCGATCAGAATGCCACTATTCGCGACAACATTTGTTTCGGTCGGCCTTTCGAAGCAGAGCGGTATTGGAAAGCAGTTCACGATGCCTGTCTTGAGCCCGACTTCGACGTGCTGCCCAACGGTGACATGACGGAGGTTGGTGAGAGGGTATGCAAGAAACAGTATTTCCTCTCCAACGATACTAATGTTCACGTGGCGCAGGGTATCTCACTATCTGGCGGCCAGAAGCAACGCGTCAATATATGCCGTGCAATTTACTCACGATCGGACATCTTGATCCTCGACGTGAGTGCTTCAGTTCCTCATTTATTCACTAAGTGAATTTTACCTCATCTAGGATCCCCTCTCTGCTCTGGACGCTCATGTGGGAGAGTCGGTCTTCAATAATGTGCTCCTAGATAGCAGTTCCGGCGCTACGCGGATACTTGTTACGCATGCCCTTCATTTCCTGCCGAAGGTAGATCATATCTACTTTATGGTCGACGGCCGGATCAACGAGCACGGCACATTCGACGAGATAATGGCGAATCGTGAGGATTTCGCACGCAACTTCGATGAGTTCGTTACGAAAGATCAGACTGAATCCAAGGGAGAGAAAGCCGTAGGGGTTGAAGACGGTGATGCTGATGAGAATGTCAAGAAGCGGCGGGCCGCAATGCGCGGCGCGCAGCTCATGCAGGCAGAAGAACGCAACACCGGAGCGGTCGACATCCAGGTGTACAAACAATATATTCAGTCTGGAAATGGCATGGTACTCATGCCCGTGATACTTGTGACTATTGTGCTTACGCAAGTCTCGATTGTGCTATCGTCGTATTGGTGTGTTATCTTCATAATGCTAGTTACTCGGGCTGAGGGACACTGACGAACTCGAACGCCCGCAGGCTAGTGTGGTGGCAAGAACGGTACGTCTTTTCGTAATGCCGACTTCAGCTCTGGCTCATCGCCACAACAGCCAATGGGAACGACCTCAGGGCTTTTATGTATGCGTCAGGCTGTTGTCTGAATTAGATTCTGTCTGACTATCCGCTTCCAGATGGGGATCTACGCGACAATTGGTGTCGGACAGGCATTAGCAGCGTTCCTGAACGGTACAACCGTCGCGTTCATCGTATATTCTGCCTCCAGGCGGATGCACGACGTATGTCTTTCAGATTCCTTGTTTTTCCCTATCTAACAGTTGGGTAGAACGCCATCACGCGCGTGATGTTAAGTCCAATGTCTTTCTTTGAGACAACGGTGCGCCTCCTCTCAGACTTGGTTCAGTCGTTCGTTCAACTTAATTCCTCATCCAGCCGGTTGGCCGTATCATGAACCGTTTCTCTAAGGACATAGACACAATCGATAATATGCTAGCTGGTACGCACCCATCTGGCAAGGTCTGTAGTCTATTCCGACTGATCCGATCTGTTTGCAGACTCCTTCCGCACGCTTATCAACACCATATCTAGCACAATCGGAGCTGTCGTTCTAATTTCGACCTTGCTCCCATGGTTCCTTATTGCTGCCGCTGTCGTCTTTGTGCTTTATGCTATGGCTTTTGCGTTTTATCGTGAGAGTGCTAGAGAAATGAAGGTTCGTGCCCCTCAAATGAGATGCAGGAATTCTTTCTAAAGGCACCTGCAGCGACTGGACGCTATCTTGCGGTCGTCTCTATATTCCCATTTCTCTGAGACGCTGTCAGGGATTGCCACCATTCGTGCTTACGGGGAAGAAGACCGCTTCTTTAACGAAAATCGTGACCGGGTGAACATCGAGAATAGAGCATATTGGATGACTGTCACGAGTCAGGTAAGCCTCACTGAAAACTCGCGCTGGATCAGTGCTGATTGTGAACTAGCGGTGGCTCGGTATTCGGATCGACTTTCTTGGGACACTGTTGATCCTGGTCGTCGCAATGCTCACCGTCGGCACGCGCTTCAGCATCTCGCCTGCACGGACCGGTGTCACCCTTTCATACATTCTTTACGTTCAACTGGTATGTCGGATATCTTCGCGAACTGAACCGCTCCCTCAAGTCGTTCGCTTTATTCTAGCCCTTTAGTTGGGTGGCCCGACAGCTTGCCGAGGTCGAGAACGACATGAATTCCGTCGAACGTATCCTCTATTACACTCGTGACCTCGAACAGGAGCCACCACACGAGGTTCCAGACCAAAAACCGCCCGCTCCGTGGCCTAGCAATGGGAAGCTCGAAATCAATGAGGCTGTTCTGAAGTATCGTCCTGAACTTCCGCTTGTCTTGAAGGGCCTCAGTATGAGCGTTGAGGGTGGAGAAAAAATAGGCATTGTTGGACGGTAGGTCCCTACGCTCGACACCCGATCTGTGCTCTGATGAATTGCAATTCAGGACTGGCGCCGGAAAATCGTCTATCATGGTTGCTTTATTCCGCATTGTCGAGCTGGTGTCAGGTTCTATCAGCATCGATGGTGTCGACATCTCGAAACTTGGGCTCGATGACGTCCGTAAAGCGATCTCGATAATCCCACAGGATTCCACGCTTTGTACGTAGAACTGGTCTTGATTAAGTGAGTCGGTGTTCTAACGAGTATTTTAGTCTCCGGAACTTTGCGGTCCAATCTAGATCCGTTTGGACAGCACGATGATGCACGGCTCTGGGACGCCCTTAGGCGCTCTTACCTCGTTGAGGAGACCAAATGTATCTCCCCTGAGAAGCCGAAACTCGATGACGAAGAGCTTGGAACAGGAGCTACGACACCGAACGCACCGCGCTTTACTCTAGACTGTACAATTGAGGAAGAGGGTTCGAACCTGTCCGTCGGCCAGCGTTCCCTCGTGTCACTCGCACGTGCGCTGGTCAAAGATAGCAAGATCCTCATTCTGGACGAAGCCACCGCGTCTGTTGACTATGAGACGGATCGTAAGATTCAGGAGACGATCGCTAATGAGTTTCGCGACCGCACCATTCTATGCATTGCCCGTACGTTGTTCGCTGCTCGTTCGCTGCCTTCCTCGAGGTGACTTCGCTTCCTAGACCGGTTGCGCACAATCATCTCTTACGACCGCATTTGTGTGCTGGACAATGGCAAGATCGTTGAATTTGATGTCCCAGAGGTTCTCTATGCACAAGACGGAATTTTCCGCGGGATGTGCGAGCGCTCGAGCATCACGTTGGAAGACATCCGCAGTGCTCGAAAAGAGTGGGAAGCTGGCTCCTCGGTTGCTTTGTGATGCACCAGACGAGCTCACTCATCACTCACGTCCCACGGTGATCGGGACTATACTAGCGTAATTCACAAAGGTATACTGTAGGTTCGCTGAAGGCTGAAGCGCTGAGCGCTGAGCCATAATCATATATAAATCCACCATCATGTCGCACTGTACATGCTAGATACCTTCTGGCGGTTTCTTACATTTGGATTCAGATCCTTCCAAATTTTATCAAATAAGAATCTGCTCAGATTGTTCTGCAAGGAAGTCATCCGGATCCTGTCTCGTCACCGGCAATGTCGACACCACCTACCCTTGGGCTTTAGCCCTCCAACTCCACCCCTGGGCTCTGGCCCTCATCTCTAGCTCTGGCCTTCGACCCTCAACAATACCCTTTGGCTTCAGCCCTTATCAAGACCACCCCAGCGTCCACCTGCTGAGTCGACGTCTCCTGGATTTTCCCCCTTACCCTTGGTTTTAAGGGACTTCTTTCGGTATTCGTTGACCACCACCCCTCCCCGATATCGTCAACTTCGGGAGGTCCCAAGGAGTACCCCAAAACTCTGGTCTTCCGTAGCTTATACCACTCACCATTTGGGCTAACACCGTCTTCGAACGTTTGCTTCTATGCTGTCTTTGTTCGTCCCTTTCCAAATCTTCGTCTATTTTCCACTTCACTTAACTTCAGCAGCGGTTCTGCTCTACATATGTTCCCCCCCTTCCATTTCCGGTATCGGTCTCCCCTTTTAGGCCCATTCGGTTAGGGCTGGGTTAGGTTAGACACTAGAATAGTACAAATAGTACAGTAGTCTAACTGAGCTGCAACCCCAACCAAAACGGCGTTCGGTAGCGATTGGGTTAGCCTATCACGCTTCTTCTGCACACTTTCCCCCATGCACACTGTTTCGTCACCCTCTGCCATAATTCCTCTTAGATGCCTCATTTCTGAAGAGCTGATGGCTCCCAGGCTGATGCTTGAGAGCAGGGTTTCATGGAGAAATAGGGGTACACAAAGATCTAATCAATTGACAGACGTTGTGACTAACCGACTTCACCCATCCTGTGGGAAGC
>WNGR01009163.1_pt1 | contig 10413 bp, 13 predicted proteins | sample 5407581 | NCBI WGS metagenome assembly WNGR01 (sample SAMN13153383, study PRJNA577476) | soil metagenome | isolation source: 80 cm soil or saprolite under Garry oak tree replicate 2 | place: USA:California | collected 2016-06-15
CCAACTGTTAATCAGCACAATATTTCAAGATGGGTGGCGGAGACTTGAACATGAAAAAGTCGTGGCATCCGCTCCTGATGAAAAATCAGGAGCGGGTGTGGTTGGAGGAGAAGAAGGCGGTACGTTGTAATAACTCCAGTCCATCTCTCCGATGTCCTCACACTCGTATCACCTTAGCTCGAGGAAAAGAAAAAGCTCGAACAACTTCGTAAGGAGAAGGAAGAAGAACGCCAATTGCAGGAGCTCCAGCGTCTGCAAGAAGAGCAGACGGGGAAGAAGAGAACGGAGAAACTCGAGTGGATGTACGCCACACCTGCTACGGGATCTAGTCAAAATCCGAACGACTTGGAAGACTACCTGCTGGGAAAGAAACGCGTCGACAAGATTCTGATTGGAACCGAGAACGAGAAGGTGAGTTCCCTGGCCTCTCTTAGCCGCCGCCCAGTCCCCTCACCATTCCATTTTAGATCGGTGCTGCGCACAAAAATTTCATCGCCGTTCAGAATGCAAACACCGTGCGGGATATCGCAGCCAAAGTCCGTGAGGACCCGCTACTAGCCATCAAGCAGCAGGAAGCCGCTGCCTATGAGACACTCATGTCCAATCCCCTGCGTCTGCGTGAAATGCAGGAGCGCAATGGTATCAAGCCCTCGAAGAAGGAGAAGAAAGAAAAGAAACGCGAGAAACAGGAGAGAAAGGAGCAGCGACGCCGGGAAAGGGAGGAACGTCACCGTCCTCGATCACCACCACTCTCCGACTATGATGAGCGTGACCATGACCACCACCGTTCCCCTCGAGCGCGGCGCTCTCTAAGCCCTCGAGACCGCTACTCTCGCTCTCCTGTCGATTCCCGCCGATTCCGTGACCGCGACGGGCGTCCCCGTCCTTCCTACTCTCCCCCCCGGGATAGACGTCGCAGTCGTAGCCCAGACCCTCGTCACGAGCGACGAGAACGGAGTAATGGCTTTGACACAGGCCGTAGTCGTGCTTTGAATGGACGGAGACCTCGATGGCCACGCTCGGACGAGTCTGACCCTGAGACGCGGGGCAGGGAACGTAGTCGCACGCCCGATAGGGAAATACGGCATGGTGACGACAATTGGCTCAAACGCCCTCGCAGCCGTTCCCCCGCGGTCGAGACGGTTCGTAATCACAAGCGCGCACGTCCCAGCTCACCACCGAGGCCACCGGCAGCTACCGAAGATCGCGCAGCACGCCTTGCGGCTATGACTGGTAATGCCGCTGAGATGTCGGCTGAAAGGAAAGACCGGCTGGCTGCTTTACTGGAGAAGGAAAAGGCGGAGTTGGAGGCAGACGAGCGAGCGCGCGCCAAAGCCAAAGGTATGGGGAGCTTCTTGAGTAACGAACAGAAGAAAGTGTTTGGGGGTCACGGTGGCCTCGAAGAACGGCTTAGGAGAAGCAGGGCAGGGATGGTCACTCGGGTGGACTGATGTGCCCCTTACCTTATCTTTACTAGTCCGTATTCCATTTACTAGATCCGAGTCGAATTTATATGAAGAAGTCTGCTTGAAATTTTGCCCAACAACAAATTGAACAAGGGGAAAAAAAATATACATGAGCCAGCAATTAGGCCGCCCGCGGCAGATGCGTCCCCCCCCTTCCCAAATGCAGCACTCCAATAGATGCTCAGACTCCTACGCCAAATGCGACTGAAACCGAAGTGTTCCCCGAGCCACGGCTCCACGCCGAAGTCCCAGAGGAGTAAGACGAGACTGGTGTCGAGAGGAGGAAAACAGGACGAGGAGGGGGGACAAACGGCCTTCCGTCCTCAATAACTGGCGCGTTGCATCGTCTCGCGTGCAATGGACCTCCGAAACCGAAACCGAAGAGTTGAGACGACGGCGACGGCGACAACGCGTGGTCCGAGGACAGCTTGGCTCCTGTGAACCAATCGAAGCACTTCCGGGCCCGAACGAACGCGAAAAACCCTGTTTCAGGGAGAGCAGGCTGTAGCGGCAGCGGCAACGAGACGTAGAACAGTAGACCTGTAGTTTTTTTTTTTAAATCCAGTAAGCGTGTGGTTACCCCAAAGGAGAAAATAAGTACGTGATGGGGGGAGATAGGGGGCGGAGTTGGGAAGGGGGGGGAACAGTACCTTGGGAGAAAGATGGAACGTTCTCCTCGGCACCGCGTCTTTGGACTCGGGCTCAGAGGTGGCAGCTGACACCTGCTGACCACCCCAGAACAGGTCGGGCGAATGCATCCTATCGCCACTGCCTTTCGACTGGGCTAGCTTTGGATACACCACCCCACGCTTGCCGTGTATTAATTTTTTTTATTGATAAGTGTATGTAACAATAACGTAGAGCCAGTTGCGCGAGACTTACCTTCCTGACACGGCCAACGGGCGGTTGCTCAAGCAGCGCCGGAAAATGCACATGAACGGACTGAATGGAAGGCATCGTGACTTAGCAAATGGAGATAGCAGCGACGAGAATCTTAACGACACACGCGCTTTTATGGGGCGCCGACCATTGGAAACTGGGCCAAATGAGATTCGAGATTCGACCAACCACTGGCCTCAATCGCCCGGTACATTTAACGGTCGGTCACAAGATAGGCGACAACCGGTTGGAATTCGATAGGGGACCAGTTAGTTGAGCCGGGAAACACAGAACGACGGTAGAAATTCAAAGCGGCCAACACCAACATTCGCCTGTAATGCGAATTTATCAAAGTTCAGAACAACAACGTATGGGAAACGTGGGGGGGAAGGAGCAGGAAGGGGGACCCCTCAAGATTTGCGGCTGGTCTCTGAGTCAGTTGTCACAGGGCGACGTTGCATTTCTGAAGCAAAGGCCTGTGGATGGAGACCATCAGTAGCCGTCATCCGATCAAAATCGGAAGACGTGCAACGGCTAGGCTAACGTAGTTGCGAGTTGTAGCACCCTCGGGTCTTCTACCTTGCAGCTCGTCGACTACGGTAGCAAGGTTCGCGAGATCAGTATCCGCCGACTCGTTAGCGGCTAGTTGGGTTTGAGCCTGGAGAACATGATCAGCGGAAAGGACCGACGAAGTAAAACGCATAAGTACCGGACGATCTTGTTGAGCAGACGGTCCAGCTTCATTAGTCAGGATAGTTGGGTCCTCCTAATAAATGTTTGAGCATGCCGCGGGGGGGGAGGGACCACATCAAGGGCGTGACATACAGCATCTACCATGACTTCAACATTGCCAACTTCTTGTGAGGTGGCCCCCTGCTGTCGATTGAAAGTAGGATATGGATGGTATCTTCCCTGGTGGAGGAAGCGATAATTCGGCAAGCGAAGACTCGGAGGGTCCGTTGGTCTGTCCTGAGGGTTCTGCGACATGGTACAAATGACATTACTGCCGGGCTGCCCTCTAAGATATAAGACTGGACAACTAGAAGAGGGTCCGAGATCGCAAGGCGGCCGAGGGAATTTGGGAAGCCCAGTCCTAGCTGAGGTGCATGAGACGATTTTGATCAGGTAATTTTTCACACCCAGCGCCATTCAAAAGCGATATAGGAATAGAGCTTTAAATGGAGAGCTGCGTAAACGCCAACCGATGTGGGAAGCCACGACTCTCAAGCGAGAACTCTAAGCTGACCAAGTCTCGACAGTCCACGCCAATGCACTTGGAACTACATGAACGGGTTCGATGTAATACCGGAAGGGTGACGACCGGCGGATCCATATACGAAAGGAGTAGCTCCCTCTGATGGGTCTAAAGCCTCGTTGCCACTCCGTGTAAGTAGGCCCCCCCAATGGTTTCACCTACGCTAATTTGTACTTGCGGGGAAAATTATCTTCTTCCAGACAGGTTTGCGCCCAATCCGACGGCATGAGTTCTCATCTTTTGGTATCGAGGACCAGAGCCAGCCATCTCTTCTATGGGAGAAGACTTCTGGTTGATGAGACGGAAAATGTCTCAACAGCGCATGCCCATGGTATTCACAAAAAAATTCGGTTTTCCGCCGGTGTTCTACTGGAGGACTCTGCTCAACACGCGTCAGGGACCCACGGTGACAGTAATTAAATAGGCTGCTCGCTCACGCAACCCCTGGCACCAAGGCAGTTCGTCCGAATGATATACAGGTCTCTGGAGGCAACGTCATTGACACTAGCTTCTCTACCATCCAAACTATGCATACATCCAAACATTAAATCGCCTCACCTAAACCAAAGGTCGTGGGAATACACTTGCTTCAAGTATATGCCAGCACCGGACAAAAGAATGGCCCGAGCGAAGCAACACCAACTAGACGCCAAGAGCAAGCGATCGAATGTTAGGAAAATCATCAGACCAGCACGCCAGAGGGTGGCTATTATTTCAGATCAAGCACTCACTCATTTCGGCCAACCACAACCGCAGTACATCCATGCGTCTGTGCGCGCTCCCCGGTAAACTAGGCCATGTTTGTGAAAAAGTTCCGATTGGTTCGATGCAGAAGAAGCCGATTGCCAGAATGGGAGTCAAACAACGCATCGTATGGGGGCACCTGACGCTGTGACGAGAACAACCGATGGCGTGCTTGCAGGCGCCTGCGTCCAGTAGAACGGACCCTTGATATTTTCTTCTAGGTTATCTGGGGACTTGGACAAGAACGCGGTCGTCCTACAAAAACACGGTGAGTAGTGCTTGCGCACGTAATCCGAGCCTGCGATCGTCCGGCGGATTTACTGACTTTGAAACCGTCCCCTTTACAATACGATCGTCGTGCCTCCTTTCTGACATAACTTACAAGATCGACAAGAGTGAGAAGACGAAAAAGAAAAGACAAATCTGATGCGGAATCCCCGGTCCGAGCCCTGTCCTATCTTATGTCTTCGTTGACATACAATCGTGCGTCGCGAACTTTCAGCCTCAATTATTACTCATCTCCGCTCATGATCCATGATCAGAGGCCGTGCGCGGCATTGCTGAATTCAGTAGGCACCCGGCGCTCTCCTACTGCGCTCTCAGAGTCATGGTTGCCGATGTACAGTTGAGGTGGCAATCCATACGATCCTGTATGTCCGCCAGGTTTATCCAGCCGACCTTTTTGTGCGGCGCAAGAAGTACGAGACTCCCGTATACCAGTCTCGCCACCCGGGCCTGAACGAGTATATTGCTGGCGCGGTGAAAGCGATCAGCGATGAACTTGCCCTCGTTAGTATATCCACCCCTTGTGCCTCAAACACATTAAAATCAGGGTTTCACCTAGGGGTCCGTTGAAAAGGTCGTGGTGGTCATTAAAGATAAAGACGAAGTTGCACTAGAGCGGTTCATCTTCTCAATCCAGACTATGATAGCCGTCGAGTCATTCAACAAGGACACAAGGTCAGACTTGCGCTGTTTTCCCGTCTCTCGTGCTTTAGTTAAACAACAATTGCTGGACCATGCAGTGTCGAAGGTGCCATGGCCACGACCTCGTTGGGTCAATACTTCCGATCTTTCATGGTGAAGCTCAACATGATCGAGTCTCAGCTAGCAGAGTTACCCCACGACGGTGTGCAGTCTCGCCAGCCCGAAATTAAGGAACGAACTGATGCTTCGTGATGAGGCGAGAATACCTTCGCGATCGTACTGGAACTACGGGAAGGCGAAGCGCCCTCTGCGATGCCCCACAAGGTATATATTTGACGGCTTGGGCCGGGAAATAACGTCTGGAGAACCAATACAGGATGACCCACCACCGTGGTTACCGGCCACGACCCAGCACACGACATCTGGCGCCTCAGAGAAGGCAGAACTACATATGGTCCGCGCAGTTGATACGGGAGTAGTCAACGTAAGAAATTCAGGCACCTAGATCCACCCTTGTTGGGTTGACTAACGCCGCATGCTCAGCTTTCTTTGGCGGTTCAGGAGTCCGCAAATAAATTGCGTATTTTAGCAGAGCTCAACTCTAGTACGCAAGCGGGGCAAATTCAGGCGCAGGAAATTATGAAGGAACCCTGACAGACACCCCTGGTGAGTGCGTATTAGCCAGTGTGTGCGGGCGCGTTGGTTGAGAAAGCGTGATTAGATTACGATCATAGGAATATGTAAAAACAAATTGTGCTAAACGTCCACGCGTATGCGCTGAATAATCGGAATGATTCTGTCCCATTCCTCCATTGCCTGGCTTGCGTAAACAATAGGACGACGGAGATGAGAAAGTTGCTTACATTTCTATACAACTCAATCTGCCCGTCGGCGAGATTGCTTAGCATCTCTTTCATTTCGGCCTCTTTTGCGTATTGGAAGGTGGCTTGTTCACGCAAGGTCTCATTACTGAAGGTGTCGGAAGTTTCATGAGCCGTTGTTACAGCTTCGGTGAGCTGTCGGGGTCATTAGAACGAAGCTGTGGCGGCAAGATCCATACATACTTCTTTGATTTTACCATCCAGCTTTCTCATCTTCTCGACCCTGCTCCTGTCATCATCCGCACCTCTGATCGCGTCCATCTTGTCCCTCAGATATCCACTAAGTCCTAAGCCCGAACTTCCCGCGTGGCCACCTATGATGGCAGACAGCCTATCTCTCTCGGCTGTCACCCCGGACAAGTACTCAGTGAGTTCCTCGAGGTCCAGCTGCTTCTGATCCCTCAACTTGAGTACAGCTCGATGCGCATGGGAGTAAGACAGCAGGGAATGCAGATGGATGAGGAACGGGTCAATCGTGTTCTGCGTCTGAAGACGGATGAGGGATTTGAAATTGCCGTAAGACACAACGTACTCACAGTGTGTCGGAGCAGGGCCGAGAATTCGAGCAACGTATTCGAGAAATGGTTAAGTTGATCAGTGATGCCGGACTCGAGAAAACCTAGCCCCTGAACGGCGACTGCCAGGTCATGATAGTCCGCAGTGAGATCTTCACCCGGTGAATCGGGAGTCCCCGCTCGTTCAGCCTCAGATCTAGCATTCGCAGAGAGTTGGGAAAAAAACTCACCGGTTGTACGACTGCGGACACGGTTCCAAAGACGTTCAGATGTCGACAGGCTTTCTTCGAACTTGTCCACGTTCTCACGCATCATGAGGAAACGCTCATCGGGCTTGCGAACCCGTGCAAATGCATTGAGGAGGGTGTCAGAGAGGTTATCAATGACACCCTGTGACTGCTCGGGTCCCGGGGGATGTGCAACATGCTGATGCATTATTACATGCTAGACAATGGTCAATACACGGCATATTCATATTTACAACGAGACACAGGCGTACCCATTCAGTTGACTCGAAGAATGCACGAACAAGGGTGCTACGCTGAAGCGTTGGATGCCTTGCTATGCGCTGCAGGAAACGGTGGAGGCTACCATCCGGGCATCAGGTTTGTATGCGTATCCTCTGACGTGACTCACTCTTGTCTACGACGTTCCATGAACTCTGGGCTGAACCTGTCGCCGGTTATGTATTCTGAAGGAAGACGATGTCAGACGACGACGGATCCGTTCTGATGAAACGACCAACCCAGCCGGTGCTTGTCTGGTAGTGGGGGGACTACGCATGCGGGAAAGTCCTTAGCAAGATTATTTCTGAGGAAAACGAAGTCTTGAAAGCGTCTCCGCGAGGAAGGGTTCGGGGTCGAGAAGATGGACAGGTTCGTCTGATTACATTAGAATGGAGAAGGTGTGGGTGGAGCGCGTTGAATCCTCACCTTTGCGGTGACCAAGTACGAGACATATGCGTCTTTTGTCTCCGCCAACTCCTTGACAGGGTCCTTGACCTGTGTTACGAGATGCCCGTACCATTTGGGATCATGTGGACCACGATTCTCCTCTCCTTCCTCGACGCTTTGTCTGAATCCGGGACGTGTGAGAGCAGAAGTGTTCACAGCAGCGTATCCATTGTCCGCAGGAGATTCCCAGGTAACACTATCAAAGACGTCCTCGGCGTCCTCTCCAAGCATGATGAATTGCACTTGGGTGCTCGGTTTCTAGCACCGGATGACGGTAGCTACCGCAGTTGATGAGGACGAATTTGGACACAGGAGCCGGTCCGGTTGACGACACCCCTCTTTCCGTCATGGCTCATCGCGTCCACAAGCTGTTGTTCTGGGCAGTCTCTTTCCTGTCTTTCTCAGCAGTATTTGGTTATGAAGTTCCAATTTTCGACACGGACTATTCTAGGCAAATATGCTCGGGGATGTGGAGCGGTCAAAATACATTCATCAATGGTACGCAACGTACACCGACTCGGAAGCACTTGTTGAACTCGGGCTAGTCACCTTCGAGAGTAAATCGCAAGGGCAACTAGCCATGATAATATACGAGTGGTGTGACTATAAATACCTTGGGAAAGTCACATCCGAGATAGATGAATACTTACCTGTAAGTTTCTGCACCTCCGGTTTCGCAGCGCGTTCATACACCTTGTTAGCAGAAGACGTATGTATGCACCTCAGACGCCGTGCGAGGGGGTTTCTGCGATTCATCTGATCTCGGCCACTTCATCCTCGACTTGCCAGATGGCAAGTCCATCGAAAACACCACGTTCTGGTCCGCGAGAGTCGCCTTTCCCGGGAGCGAAGGAGGCTCTGACAACACAACAAGCGAAGGCTTTTGGAACAATCCCGCAGGAAATCCCACACCCCCATCAAGCGAATACTCATCTCCCCCCCGTCGAGGTCTTCAAACGCGTCAGACAGGCCTCAATCCCAACCCTAGTCCCTCTGGATTGCTCGTATATCACGAACCGATACAGTATCTCGTCCACAAAACCGGGTATTACTGCGTTGGTATGCCTGTCATTCGTCTATAAACAAAGTTTTCTTTGGTTGATGACAGTGCGCGTCAGCCGTCGTGCCTGTCACGGTGCTACAGACCCCTCCAACATCAACAACATTAAAGCGACAGTCCTCTGATATCCACCCATCTTATCATGGCACTGTTTTCTTTCGAAACGCCTTCGATGGACAACTCGCTGCGACTGACTACCCAAAAGTCAACGTACGTGGCTTCGGCAATCATCTATCGTCTTGCATGACCATCCTCGTAGTTCTATCTTGCCATGTTCATCCTTTATTCTGCATTGGCGGCCGCTTGGGGCTGGTTGTGTTACAAGCACGTCTCCGAGATTCTTCCCATACAAGTAAGGATCATTTGGAACACTTTTGCACTTAGGGATTGACTACCGCCATGAGTAGTATTACTTATCATGTCTCGTCGGCTTCCTCATTATCGAGATGGTGGCTAACTTGGGTAGGTCGCTTGCGCTCCGTTTTTTTTTTGTCGTGGTTAATGGTCCTCTACTAGCTTACTATCGGTATCTCAATGCGCACGGGAAGGGCACAGCATCAACTGTTTTCCTTTTCGTTGTCGCTATCCTCGATGCCGGCAGGAATTCCCTCTCCTTTTTCTTACTTTTAGTTGTCTCTCTCGGCTTGAGTGTCGTTCGTGATAATCTTGGTCCGACTATGCGCAAGGCCCAAATCTTATCTATCTCTCACTTCGTCTTCGGAGGTGACGTTTTACGTCTCATGCAGTGCCAGGTCTTAGCTAACTGGCCATTGTAGTGCTGTACGCCGTAGGCATCGTGGAGCTCGAGTTCGAGTCAACATCAGCTCTAGTGCTACTTCTCTTCGTGGTGCCACTGGCATTCACATTGAGCGCGTTCCTTATGTGGATCCTTTGGTCTCTCAATGGTGAACACAGTCTTAGCGTCTCATTTAACGTTATTGACGAATGTGAACAGCCACCATTTCGCAGCTTAGGGCCCGAAAGCAACACTATAAACTCCGGATGTTCCAAAAGTTACAGTACATACTACTCTTCGTCGTTTTCGTAATATCCATATTCTTCGTTGTATCGACATTAACGTTCACTGGCCGTCTCGCCGAAGGTTCGTTACATTACTTGGTTACTATCTGGCATCTCATACCCCATTCGTACAGATTACGCGGCAAATAGCTGGAAGGTCCGCTGGTGGCTCCTGGACGGCTGGCTGTCCCTACTCTACTTCTTCGCGTTTGGGGGTATCGCCTACCTGTGGCGGCCATCGGCCAACAACAGCAGATGAGTTGCTCCCGTCCTTTATCCCACTCCCTGGGTCCTGATTATCAGCCGCGATCTTTTCACATTGCTGATGTCCGACGAGCTGGCTCAAGACGACGAGGACGCGGAGGACTACGATCTCGATGCGATCGAACGCCGGACTGAGGCACGACGTCGCGATGATGACGAGGCGACGCTAGTCGGGGGACGCGGTGCCGCATCCATCAATGAGGACGCCGTCGTTTTCGAGATAGGGGATGAAGATGCTCATGATCTGAGCGACGATGACGATGCACACAAGTCACGGCATACATCTACAGAACGTACACGCGAGGACGACGACCACCCCGATGAACGCGTGGGCTTCTTGAGCGGCGGACAGAGGGCAAAGAGTAGGGACGATTAGACCAGCAGTGTAGCTATCATCAGTTTCCCTCGTTAAGAGCAAAAAATTATTAATTGCTGGTAAAATACATTTG